>Ga0207706_10003812_pt1 | contig 14371 bp, 13 predicted proteins | sample KBSC53metaG_FD_184318 | JGI IMG/M metagenome (GOLD analysis project Ga0207706, IMG submission 184318) | Corn rhizosphere microbial communities from Kellogg Biological Station, Michigan, USA - KBS C5-3 metaG (SPAdes) (version 2) | ecosystem: Host-associated > Plants > Roots > Rhizosphere > Soil ... | reverse complement strand
CAGCCACTACCAGCACGACCACCAAGGCCGCCTGTTCAACCAGAGCATCGTTGATGCCGAAGGCCCGCTATACCGCCGCCACTACGACTACGACAAATCCGGCAACCTCACCCGCCTGCTCGACACTCGCAAGGGCGAACACCGCTACCACTACGACCCACTCAACCGCCTCACCCGCGCCGACCACACCCAAGGCGAGCAGGAACGCTTCGGCCACGACCCCGCCGGCAACCTGCTCATGCAAAACCGCCCCGGCCCCGACATCGTCGCTGGCAACCGCCTGATGATCCAGGGCGACCACCATTACGACTACGACGCCTTCGGCAACCTCATCCGCGAACGACGCGGTAAGGGCCATCAACTCGTCACCGAGTACCGCTACGACTGCCAGCACCGCCTGATCGGTATTAAAACGCCCAACGGCCAGACCGCCAGTTACCGCTACGACCCGTTTGGGCGGCGTATCAGTAAAACCGTCGACGGCATCACCACCGAATTCTTCTGGCAAGGCGACAACCTCATCGTCGAACACCACGCCAATCGGCACCGCAGCTATCTCTATGAACCGGACAGCTTCCGTCCGCTGGCCTTGCTGGAAGGCTTCGGCCCGAAGGACACCCAGGCCTACCACTACCAACTAGACCACCTCGGCACCCCGCAGGAACTCACTGCCCAAGACGGCGAAATCGTCTGGTCCGCGCATTACCGCGCCTACGGGGAAATCACCCGCCTCGACATCGGAAAAGTCGACAACCCGCTGCGCTTCCAGGGTCAGTATTTCGATCGGGAAAGCGGACTGCACTACAACCGCCATCGCTACTACAATCCGGATGTTGGTCGGTACTTGACGCCGGATCCGGTAAAGCTGGCGGGTGGGATCAATGCGTACCAGTACGTGCCTAATCCCACGGGATGGGTGGATGCGACAGGGCTGAGCGCCAATTGTCCGCCGAAAGGGATACAACAGCCAGCCTGTAAAACACAGAATGAACCGGAAACACCTGATGTTTCTCGCAGAGGCGCTTTCAGACAAGCGAAAAGAGATGCTGGGATACCGATGGTTCAGGCCCCAGATATGGTAGTAGACCCAGACATAGGAAAGGCCAAACAATACACGACTGAAAAAATGACAGACAAGAATAGGAAAACAGTTCTGGATGAAAACGGCAAACCCATAAACACAAAAGTCTATCAATTCACAAGAGCAAACGGCTCGAAAATCCTTATCCAAGACCACTCAGCAGGCCATAAATACGGTAGCGTAGATGGAATTGGAGACCATTCATCGCACTTTAATTTGAGACCAATCGAAAAACCTCGAAAAGGTTATCTTGAAGGCGCAAAAAAACACTATCCATTCAGGAAATAAAAAATGAAATACTGGAACGAGTTAGAGGGGAGTATATTTCTTAGCAAAATCTTCAGCCTTCCTGTTGAGATTGGAAAAATAGCCATTTCCTCATTAAGGGTAGAAAATGATCAGCCTTGTATTGGAATAGGATTCGACATCTCCGAATTTCCAGACAAACTACCAGAAAAATGGAAAAACAAAGGGTATAACATGTGCAGACTTGGAATAACCTGCAACGACATTAAAAATCTGAAAGTCTTTAACATCCCCGCACACGAGGTATTTACCGTAAAAATCAATAAGAAAATGGACCACTTTACTTTTGAAGCCACCAGCGATAATGCACACATAGAGTTCAACGCAAAATTTATTTCACTCAGCGGACCAACCGTTTACATCAACGATCCGGACGACTATTACTTCAAATAACCAAAACCAGTATATACCTCCCCATAAATGCGGCTAGGCGGCGCCACCTAATCCATCATCTCGAAAAAATATAGACAACTCATTCGAAACTTTAAATATACGCGCCAGAAAATTGAATCGGCAGAACTCACGACTTCGATTAACAATCTGGCGTGGAGTCTTTTCAAGTCAGAAAGCGATGTACCCGAACCAATCGAATTGAACGAAAAAGCACAGAATACGGCTCTAACTTCTGGCAGGAAATACAGAACAGGATTAGTCAAGAAATCTGGTTTTAGTGGGGTTCGATTCGGCATACAGGGCTTAGAAAATCCATGATGCAAAAGATATTACAGCGGTTCTGGGTGAGACGACCGGTTATCCATTCCAGATAACCGATAACAACCTCACGTTTCTGATACACATGGACGACCATGACTGCGTTATTTGGACATAAGGGGGGACATGCCGAAAACTACCCTCTATGACCCCCATAGCCAGCCCCAATTCGCCGCCCCGCCCGCCCCCGCCTAAACTCTGTTCAAGTTGTTTCAACGGACAGAGGATTCATCATCATGGGCAAACGTCACCCCAATCTCCCCGCCTGGCAATGGCGTCACTACCCGCAGAACCATCAGCACCCGACCAACCTGGCGTTGCACCTGATTGCCGTGCCGCTGTTCATCATCGGGTTTCTGTTGATTGTATCCGGGGTGTTCAGCCTGAGCCTGGCCAGTTTTGCCGTCGGTGTGGTCGGTATCCTGGCTGGCCTGGCGTTGCAGCGTCATGGTCATAGCCTGGAGGCCGAGGCCAGTGAACCGTTCAGTGATCGTAAAGATGCGGTCCAACGCCTGGTGGTCGAGCAGTTCGTGACCTTTCCGCGCTTTGTATTGAGCGGTGGCTGGTGGCGCGCCTGGCGGCAGCGCCACAGGCATTGAGATCAGGCGAAGACCACCACGGTCTGGCGGCTGATGGCGATGAGTTCGCCGGTCGGGCTCCATAGGGCGGCGGCGGCATGGCCGTAGCCGTCGCGGGCGTGCTCGATATTGACGTAATACTGGCACCAGTCGAGGGTCGTGAGGTCTTGCAACGGCTGGATGAATTCGATGGTCCAGGTCAGGGTGCTACCCGGTGCCGGCTTTCTCAGGTGCGGCAGCAACGCAGGGGGCCAGGCGTCGACCAGGGCAAGGATATGCGCCTCCGTCAGCGGCTCTTCCTTCACATCGCCGCGCAACCGTACCCAACCGCCCATGTCGCGGGATTTATTACCGGTAAAGGGTAAGCCGCCGACGCTCCAGCGCATCGCCAGGTGGCGCATGAATTCCGGGGTGACGCCCTTGATATAAGGCAGTTCCTGGCACTCATCCCAGTGCTTGAACACCGGCGGCGCTTCGCTTTCGACCGCGATTTGCGACTCACGGGCCCCACCGAAACTGGCCTGTACCAGTGTCGCCACTTCACCGTTCTGCACCACACGGCCAAGCAATTGGCTGACGGCTTTGCCTTCGCGCAGCACTTCGACTTGATAACTGGCGGGGACGTCCGGCGCTACCGGGCCAACAAAGGTGATTGCCAGCGACCGTAAAGGACGATCCGCGGGCACTTGGGCACGCAGGGCTTCGTATTGCAATGCGGCGACCAGGCCACCAAAGGTCGCACGGCCCTGGGCCCATTCGGCGGGGATGGTGACATCCAGCGGGTTGCTGCGGGCGGCGTCGAGCAAATCACTAAAGCGCATGGCGGTCTCACATCAAAGGGAACAGATGAGGGATCTTAACCATCAGGCCAATCAGGTACAGCGCCTATTCCGGCCAAAAGCCGGACCGGCTTAGAAACAATCAGCGCTGAGTTTATCCAGCACTCGATCCGCCTGCCCTTCCGCCTTGGCCATGGTGCGATGCCATACGGCAACACAAGGTTGCAGATCAGCCTGGTGTTCAGCCTGGGCCAACCACTGCCAGCAGTCATGCCAATCCCCCAGGGCGCCCTGGGCTTTTTTCAGGTGCGACATGGCGTTGGCGGGCAATTTGTCCAACTCGGGATAGGCCTCGGCGGCGTAGCGCACGCGCTTGATCAGCAAGCGGAGGCGATGGCGATCATGGCCCGGATCCTTCAAGGCCTTATCGAGTGCCTGCCATTGCTTGGCCAGACGCTTTTCGATGCGTGGGCGCAGGCCTTTGAGCAACTTCTGGTGCTCAGAAGCACGGATGAAACGCGGAAAAGCGTCGAGGATCAGCAGCAAGTGCGCAAGTTCCGGGCTTTGCGCCACCTGACGATAGGCCTGGGGTTGCAGGCGCAGTCGTCGGTTTGCGGCCTCATGATGGCCATGCAGGTGCAAATACGCCGCCAACACCTCGCGGTCGCGTAGCGGCGTAGTCAATTGGCCGACCGTGCTGGCCGCCAATTCAAGCTGCTCCACCCCTGGCAAGCCGCGCAAGGGGCGCAATAGGCTGCGCAGACGACGCACAGTGGTGCGCAGGTCATGCAGGGCTTCATCGTCGGTGACGGCGGCAAGGCGAGCCTGGCAGCTCAGTAACCCTACTTCCAGGCCAATGACCTGAGCGACTAACTGATCGACCAAAGCTGACATCCTGCACCCACTACCTGATGAGAAATCCTACTCGCTGCTACAGGTCAACGCCCGGCGCGAGACTCACGAATATAGAACCGCGCTTTCTCGGCCTTGTTGGAGCAGCCTTCAAACGCTTCAAATTGCTGCTGGGTCTTGGCGCCTGTCAACAAAGACAGTGCCTTAGAGTAGCTCACGGTGCCGGCAAAGCCTTCAGCCTTGGCCAGGTCAAGTTCTTTCCAGGCGGCGTCCAACTGGCTGCCGCAACTGTCGCGGTAGGCGGTTTTCCCGGCGCAACCAGCCAGGGCCAACACGATCACAGGCACACACATCCAGGCTTTCATCAATGACACCTCAAAAAGAAAAAACAGTCGTACGTTGTAGACGTTGCCTACAGGGAAAAGTGCCTGTCCTTAGCCTGAAATCGATAGTACCTATTGACCAGAGCATACCCGAGCAGCAGCGCTATCCTGGAAAAATATTGCAGGCCACCACGAATATTGAAGCCGGCCTCCCATGGGTGCATTGTGGGCACCTGCCTTGGGGAGGACATGGACCATGAAGAAACGTGTTGCCTTGGTGCTGGGTTCCGGTGGAGCCCGGGGCTACGCCCATATCGGGGTGATCGAGGAAATCGAGCGGCGCGGCTACGACATCGCCTGTATCGCCGGCTGTTCAATGGGAGCGGTAGTGGGCGGCATTTACGCCGCTGGCAAGCTGGATGAGTATCGAAACTGGATTGAAAGCCTCGACTACCTCGACGTGTTGCGCCTGGTCGACGTGAGCTTCCGCCTGGGCGCCATTCGTGGCGAGAAAGTCTTCGGGCAGATCCGCAAGATCGTCGGCGAGATCAATATCGAAGAACTGCGCATCCCCTACACCGCAGTCGCCACCGACCTTACCAACCAGCAGGAAATCTGGTTTCAGGAAGGCTGCCTGCACCAGGCCATGCGCGCCTCGGCGGCGATTCCCAGCCTGTTCACCCCGGTGATGCAAGGCAACCGCATGCTCGTGGACGGCGGCCTGCTCAACCCGCTGCCCATCGTGCCGGTGGTGTCGAGCCACTGTGACTTGATCATCGCGGTCAACCTCAACGCCACCAATCAGAAGCACTACCAGTTGCCGGTGATCCAACGCCCGCCCGCGTTCAAGAGCCGCTTCAACAACCTGGCGAGATCACTCGGTTCGCACCTGCCCTTTCGCCGCAAGCAGGCCGAACAACTGATGAAACTCGAGCAGGAGGCGTTGGAAGCGCAGGCGGCGGAGATCAACCCGTGGCTGGAATCTGCCGAGCCGGAATCCCAACAACCCGCCGCGGCACCGGAAAAGCCCGGCGCACCGAAGTCGGCAACCGGGTCGTTCATCATTGATAACGTCGGCCCGGCTTCGCTGCTGGACCTGATCAACCAGAGCTTCGAGGTGATGCAGACGTCGCTGGCGCAGTACAAGATCGCCGGCTACCCGCCCGACGTGCTGATCAACGTGCCGAAGCGGGTGTGCCGGTTTTTCGAGTTCTACAAAGCGCCGGAATTAATCGCCCTGGGGCGGGAAATTGCCAGTGATACGTTGGATCGCTATGAAAGTGAGCAACGCTGAAACAGGCGCGTCACTAACGCCGTTGTGGCGAGCGGGCTTGTCCGGCGTTGGGCTGCGCAGCGGCCCTCATCAATAAGCAGCCGGAGCGTCAGGCACTCCTGAGGGGCTGGCTTTGGGGCTGCTTCGCAGCCCAACGCCGGACAAGCCCGCTCGCCACAACAAGCCCGCTTGCCACAGAGAAGCACCTGAGATCTATCCGCCCAACAACCGATACCCCACCCCTGCCTCGGTCACGATAAACCGTGGCTGGGTCGGGTCATCCGCCAGCTTCTGGCGCAGGTGTCCCACGACGATGCGCAGGTAGTGGCTGTCCTCGGTATGGGTCGGCCCCCAGATATCCTTGAGCAATTGCTGCTGGGTAATCACCCGCCCAGGGTGCCGTGCCAGTTGCGCCAGCACCGCGTACTCCTTGCGCGTCAGCGCTACTTCAGCGCCGTCCAGCAGCACCCGGCGATAGGCCAGGTCCACCGTCAGCGGGCCAAAACGCAAGGCTGCTTCCTGGGCTTCCCCCGCTGGCGCCTGGCGTAGCAATGCACGCACCCGGGCGAGAAACTCCTGGATGCCAAAGGGTTTGGTCACATAGTCATTCGCACCGCCATCCAGGGCCTCGACCTTTTGCCCCTCGCTGGCCCGCACCGACAGCACCAGCACCGGCACCGTCGACCACTCGCGAAATTCACGCAGCACCTGCTGGCCGTCCATGTCGGGCAGGCCAAGATCGAGGACCAGGAGGTCCGGCTTGTTCAACGCTGCCTGGGCCAGGCCTTCGTTGCCGGTACCGGCTTCGATCACTTTGTAGCCCTGGGAGGCCAGGCTGATGCGCAGGAATTTGCGGATCTGCGGTTCGTCATCAATGACCAAAATCGTCGCGGTCTGGCTCATGGCTTCCAATCAAAATCCGTGAAGAAAACAGGGTAGCTCATGCCTCGCGCTCCAGGCCAGGCTGTGTCGGTAAAGGCAGGAACAAGGTGATGCAGGTGCCACGCCCGTCAATGCCGTCGGCCACGCTGATATGCCCACCGTGGGCGCCGACCATGCCCTGGCAGATTGCGAGGCCCAGGCCCGTGCCCTGCCCGCCTCGATCACCGCGCGCTGCGGTGTAGAACATATCGAAGATCTTTGCGCGCTCATCCTCGGGAATGCCGGGGCCTTCGTCGGCCACGGCGAAGAACAGCTGGTTATCGGCAACGCCGGCGCTCAGTTGCAAACGCCCTTGCGGCGGCGAAAAACGCGCGGCGTTTTCCAGCACATTCACCAACGCCTGCTCGATCAACGCGGCATGCACATACAACAATGGCAACTCGGGCGGTACGTCGGTACTCACCTGCAACGGCGCCAGCACTGCACGCAGACGGCCGAGGGCGCTGCCGACGATATCACCCGGCGACACCCAATCCCGCGCCAGCTTCAACGCACCGTGGCCGAGGCGGGTCATGTCCAGCAGGTTCTGAATGTAACGGTCAAGACGCTCAGCCTCATCGCGAGTGCCTTCAAGCAATTCGCGACGATCCTCCAGCGGGATCGCTTCACCGAGTGCCAGCAAGCTGTCGATGCTGCCACGCATGGAGGTCAGCGGCGTGCGCAAATCATGGGACACCGACGCCAGCAAGGCGCTGCGCAGTTGCTCGGTTTCGCCGTGCAACCTTGCAGACTCCAACTCCTGGGCCAGTTGCGCCCGCGCCAGCGCCTGGGCCAATGGCTGGCTCAAGGCGGTGAGCAGGCGACGGCGTTGGCCACTCAATTCCAGGCCCGGTTTGGGGCTGACCCCCAGCAAACCCAGCGGGCCTTCTTCGCCCGACAACGGCCACCACCACCAACGCCCGAACGGCAGGGTCCCGGTGCCCATGCCCGCTGGTTGGTCATGTTGCCAAGCCCAATCGGCGGCGGCACGCTCGGCTTCGGTAAGCGTCAGCGGGCCGCCGGTCTCGATTGTCCAACCGCCTTGGCCATCACGATTGACCAGGCACAGGTCCAGGTCGCTCCAGCCTTCCAGGTGATGTGCGGCAGCACTGATCACCGCCTGGCGATCGGTGGCGGCCGTGAGTTTGCGCGACAGGTCGAGCAGCTCGCTGGTTTCTTCCTGGGTGTCGCGCAACGCCTGCAACTGGCGGCGCTGGCGCGCAGCCAGGTTGCCGGTCAGCGCCGCCATCAACAGGAAGAACAACAGGGTCAGTACGTCTTCTTCACGCTGGATGGCGAAGGAAAAATTCGGCGGGATAAACAGGAAATCATAGGTCAGGAACGACAACGCCGCACACACCAGCGACGGCCCCAGGCTGCTACGCACTGCCACCAGCAATACCGCCGCCAGGAACACCAGAGAGATGTTCGGCAGCGGCAAGGCGCTGGACACCGCCCAGGCCACCGCCGCCGCGACCACCGTGGCCAAAACCGCCAGTGCGTAGTCGAACCACACTAGCCCGCGTACATCCGGCAAGCGCGGCGGCGCCGGAATATCATCGCTGTCGAGGACGTTGATTTCCAAACCTCGCGCATTACGCAACAAACGCGCCGCCAGGCCGCCGCCGAACAAGCGACGGCGCCAACGCATCCGCGACTGCCCCACCAGCAGCAGGCTGGCACGGCGTTCGGCGGCGTGCTGGATCAGCGTCTTGGCCACCTCCCCTGCGCGCAGCAACACCACCTCGCCGCCCAATCGCTCGGCCAACTGCTGGGCATTTTGCAGGCGCAGCCGCGACTGCTCGTCCCGCGCACGACCGTTATCGATATGCACCAGGCTCCACGGCAAATGGCGGCGCTGGGCAACCCGACTGGCATGGCGCACCAGGCGCTCGGCCTGGGCATCGCCATCCACGCCGACCAGCAAGCGCCCACGCACCGCCGGCGCGGCTTGGCCGAGCTGGCGATAGCCTTGGGCCAAATCGTCATCGACGTGGGCGGCGGCGGTTTGCATGGCCAACTCGCGCAAGGCCATCAGGTTGGTCTGGCTGAAGAACGCATCGATGGCCGCCCGCGCCTGCTCAGGCACATAGACCTTGCCGTCGCGCAGGCGCTCCAGCAGCTCGCGGGACGGCAGGTCGATCAGCAGCAGTTCGTCGGCCTCTTGCAGCACCCAGTCCGGCAGGGTTTCACGCACTTGCACGCCGGTGATGCCGCGTACCTGGTCGTTGAGGCTTTCCAGGTGCTGGACGTTGACCGTGGTAAACACGTTGATGCCGGCAGCGAGCAGTTCCTGGATGTCTTGCCAGCGCTTTTCGTGACGGCTGCCGGGGGCGTTGCTGTGGGCCAATTCGTCGACCAGCACCAGCTTGGGCTTGGCGGCGAGCAGGCCGTCGAGGTCCATTTCTTCGAGCATCACGCCACGGTATTCGCTGCGCAGCAACGGTTGCTGCGGCAGGCCGCTGAGCAAGGCTTCGGTCTCGGCACGGCCGTGGGTTTCGACCACACCGGCGATCAGCTTCACGCCCTGTCGCAGTTGCGTGTGCGCGGCCTGGAGCATGGCGTAGGTCTTGCCCACACCCGGCGCGGCGCCAAGGAAGACTTTGAGCCGGCCACGGCCGTCCCGGGGCAGATCGGCTAACAGGGCATCGGCGCGGCCGGAGTCGCTCATGCTCGGGGTTCCTTCAGATGTTTATGGGTTGCGCCGCAGGACGTCATCGCGGGCAAGCCCAATCCCACATTTGGAATGCATTCCCCTGTGGAAGCCGGCTTGCCTGCGATGGCGGCGCCACTGCCTACAACTTTTCCAGGGCCATATTCAGCGCCAGCACATTCACCACCGGCGGGCCTACCAGCGGGCTTTCGATGTGTTCATCGAGCAAACGCTGCAAAGTCGACACCGGCACATTCCGCGCCGCCGCCACCCTTGCCAGTTGATAGGCAATCGCCTGGGGTGGCAAGTGTGGATCAAGACCGCTGCCAGAGGTAGTCAGCGATGCCAGAGGCACCGGCCCTTGGCTCGGCACCAGCTGTTTACTCGCGTCATCGAAGATACGCGTCGCCAGCGCCGGGTTGCTGGGGCCGAGGTTACTGGCGCTGCTGGAGACCGTCGCAAACGCGCCGGCCGATGGGCGCGGATGGAACCAGCTGGCACCGGTAAAGTCCTGGGCAATCAAGCTGGAGCCACGCACCTTGCCGCTGTCGTCGCGCACCAGGCTGCCATTGGCCTGGTTCGGGAAAGCCACTTGGGCGACACCAGTCACCACCAGTGGGTAAGCGACGCCGGTGATCAGGGTCATGAGCACCAGCAGGCTCAGGGCCGGGCGGATCATGTTGGACATTTCGGATTCCTCAAGTCGGTCATTGCAACCTGTGGGCACCCGTCGGGCGCCCACAGGAATCGGGTCAAACCAGGTGCAACGCAGTCAGCAGCATGTCGATCGCCTTGATGCCCACGAACGGCACCAGAATCCCGCCCAGCCCATAGATCAGCAGGTTGCGCCGCAGCAATGCCGCCGCGCTCGCTGCCTGTACGCGCACACCGCGCAGCGCCAGGGGGATCAGCACCACGATGATCAGCGCGTTGAACACGATGGCCGAAAGGATCGCGCTCTGCGGGCTCTGCAAGTGCATCACGTTGAGCACGCCCAGTTGCGGATAGATCGAGGCGAACAGCGCCGGCAGGATCGCGAAGTACTTGGCCACGTCGTTGGCGATGGAAAAGGTGGTCAATGCGCCACGGGTCACCAGCAATTCCTTGCCGATCTGCACCACGTCCAACAGCTTGGTCGGGTCGCTGTCGAGGTCGACCATGTTGGCGGCCTCGCGCGCAGCCTGGGTGCCATCGTTCATCGCCATGCCGACGTCCGCCTGGGCCAGCGCCGGGGCGTCGTTGGCGCCGTCGCCGCACATCGCCACCAGGCGACCATCATTTTGCTCATGACGGATGCGGGCGAGTTTTTTCTCCGGGGTGGCTTCGGCCAGTACGTCGTCCACGCCCGCTTCAGCGGCAATCGCGGCGGCGGTCAACGGGTTGTCGCCGGTGACCATCACGGTACGGATTCCCAGTTTGCGCAGCTCGGCGAAACGCTCACGGATGCCCGGCTTGACCACGTCCTTCAGGTGGATCGCGCCGAGCAACTTGCCGTCGGCACACACCAGCAACGGGGTGCCGCCGCTCTGGGCGATCTTGTCGATTTCCCGCGACAGCGCAGGCTGCAAATCGCGACGTTGTTGACCGATGAAGGCCAGCAGCGAATCCACCGCGCCTTTGCGGAACACACGGCCCTGGTAGTCGACACCGGACAAGCGGGTTTCAGCACTGAAGGGCACGGCCGTCAGTTCGTCTGCGGTCGGCTCGGCTTGAGGGTGCAAGGCGCGCAGGTATTCAACGATGGATTTACCTTCCGCCGTGTCATCGGCCAGGGAGGCAAACAATGCGCCTTCGGCCACTTCCTTGCCACTGACGCCAGGCGCCGCGACCACCGCCGCACAGCGACGGTTACCGAAGGTGATGGTGCCGGTCTTGTCCAGCAGCAACACATGCACGTCGCCCGCTGCTTCCACGGCACGCCCGGACTTGGCGATCACGTTGAGGCGCACCAGGCGGTCCATGCCGGCGATGCCGATCGCCGACAGCAAGCCGCCAATAGTTGTAGGAATCAGCGTCACCAGCAGTGCGACCAGGAACACCAATGGCAAGCTGCCGCTGGCGAAATGGGCGAACGGCTGCAGGGTTACCACCACCAACAGGAAGATCAGGGTCAGGCCGATCAGCAGGATATCCAACGCGACTTCGTTGGGGGTTTTCTGGCGCTTGGCGCCTTCCACCAGGGCGATCATGCGGTCCAGGGTCGACTCACCGGGGTTGGCGGTGATACGAATCAGCAGCCAGTCAGACACCAGGCGGGTATTGCCGGTGACGGCTGAACGGTCACCACCGGACTCACGGATCACCGGGGCCGATTCACCGGTAATGGCCGCTTCGTTGACTGCCGCAATGCCTTCGATGACCTCGCCGTCACCGGGGATCATTTCCCCGGCGGCAACGCGCACCACATCGCCTTTGCGCAGGCTGGTGGCCGGCACGACCTTGAAGCTGCCATCGGCCTCCTTGCGGCGTGCGCTGAGGCCTTCGCTGCCGGCCTTGAGGCTGTCGGCGCGGGCCTTGCCACGCCCTTCGGCCAGGGCTTCGGCGAAGTTGGCGAACAGCACGGTGAACCACAGCCACACGGCGATTTGTACGGCGACAAACGTGGGCACGGTGGTGTCGGGCACGAAGCACAGCACAGTGGTGAGGATCGCGGTCAGTTCGACCACCAGCATCACCGGCGAACGTTGCAGTTGGCGCGGGTCCAGCTTGACGAACGCCTGGACCAGCGCCGGGCGCCACAGAGCCGAGACGGCGGTTTTGGCAGGCTCCTGGGTTTTTTTGACCGGGGCCGCATTTTTTGCAGGCATATTCATGTTCATATCGCCTCTTAGAAGCCCATGCTCAAGTGTTCAGCAATGGGACCCAGCGCCAGCGTTGGCAGGAAAGTCAGGCCGCCCACCAGCAGAATGGTCACGGTCAACAGGGTCACGAACAGCGGGCCATGGGTCGGGAAGCTGTTCTGGCCGATTGGTGCGGTCTTCTTCATCGCCAGGCTGCCGGCCAGGGCCAGGACCGGGAGGATGTAGCCGAAGCGGCCGATCAACATGCCCAGGCCCAGCATCAGGTTATGGAACGGTGTGTTGGCGCTGAAGCCACCGAAGGCCGAGCCGTTGTTGGCACTGGCCGAGGTGTAGGCGTAGAGCAACTGGCTGAAGCCGTGGGGGCCAGGGTTGCTGATGGCACTGGCCGGGCCAGGCAGGCTGGCGGCAATGGCGCCGAGCACGAGCACGCCCACCGGCATCACCAGCAGGGTCACCACCAGCAATTGCACTTCCTTGGCCTGCAGCTTCTTGCCCAGGTATTCCGGGGTGCGGCCGATCATCAGGCCGGCGAGAAACACCGCGATCAACACGTTGAGCAACATGCCGTACATGCCGGCGCCGACGCCGCCGAAGATCACTTCGCCGACCATCATGTTGACCAGTGCGACCATGCCGCTGAGTGGATTGAGGCTGTCCTGCATGCCATTGACCGAGCCATTGGATGCCGCTGTCGTCGTCACCGACCACAGCACCGTACCGGCGGTGCCGAAGCGTGCCTCCTTGCCTTCCAGTGGCGCAGTCTGCTCCACGGCCGGATTGTTCAGGGTCGGGTTGGGCTGGTATTCGGCCCACAGCGAGGTCGCGCCGCCGATCAGGAACAACGCCAGCATGCAGCCGAGGATCGCGCGGCTCTGACGCAGGTCTTTCACGTAATGGCCGAAGGTGAACACCAGCGCCACGGGAATCAGGATGATTGACGCCACTTCGAACAAGTTTGCCCAAGCGGTAGGGTCTTCAAACGGATGCGCCGAGTTGACACCGAAGAAGCCGCCGCCGTTGGTGCCCAACTGCTTGATCGCAATCTGACTGGCGGCCGGGCCCAGGGGGATCACTTGATCCACACCCTGCAGGGTCACGGCATCCACGTAATGGGCGAAGGTCTGCGGTACGCCCTGCCACACCAGGAACAACGCCAGCACCAGGCACAACGGCAGCAGGCCGTAGAGGGTGGCGCGGGTCATGTCGACCCAGAAGTTGCCCAGGGTCTTGGTGGATTTGCGACCGATCCCACGGCAAAGCGCGACCAGCACTGCCAGACCCGTCGCCGCGCTGACAAAGTTCTGCACGGTCAGGCCGGCCATCTGGCTGAGGTAGCTCAGGGACGCCTCGCCACTGTAGGACTGCCAGTTGGTGTTGGTCATGAAACTGACCGCGGTGTTGAAGGCCAGGGTCCATTCCTGCCCCGGCAATTTCTGCGGGTTCAGTGGGAGGTAGTCCTGGAACAACAGGATCGCGAACAGCAGCAAAAAGCCCGCGAGGTTGAAGGCAAGCAAGGCGAGCATGTACTTCTGCCAGCTTTGCTCCTGATGCTCGTCCACGCCCGACAGGCGATAACAGGCGCGCTCCACGGGACCGAACACCGGCGTAAGCCAGGTGCGCTGCCCTTCCATTACTTTGTAATAGAACCGCCCCAGGAACGGGGCCGGCACCAGCACCACGGCAAAGAAGGCAATGATCAGCCAATAGTCATAACTGTGCATGGCCAGCTCCTAGTTCCGATCCGCGCGTAACAGCGCAACCAGCAGATAAATGAACAGCGCCACGGCCAATAGCAGTGACACCCCGTCCAGAACGCTCATGGAAGTCTCTCCGTTTAGCGGCGAGTGCCGCGTGTGGGGCAATTGTCGGCAGGAGTGGCGTAAAGGAACGAGAGCGAGGAGGTGGGCGGGGCGTAAAGACGGCGTAAAGAGTGGGTTTATGCGGGGTTTACAGGGAGGGTTGTGCTGGATTGGAGGGCCTCATCGGGGGCAAGCTGAACTGGTCAAGTAATCTTGGACACCGATTAAGGTTCATGCCGCCAACCTTTCCTTCGCGACCGGCGACCGGTAGTCGTTGTAGCTGTGAGGCCTGCT
>Ga0207706_10003811_pt1 | contig 14371 bp, 13 predicted proteins | sample KBSC53metaG_FD_184318 | JGI IMG/M metagenome (GOLD analysis project Ga0207706, IMG submission 184318) | Corn rhizosphere microbial communities from Kellogg Biological Station, Michigan, USA - KBS C5-3 metaG (SPAdes) (version 2) | ecosystem: Host-associated > Plants > Roots > Rhizosphere > Soil ... | reverse complement strand
CTACGGCTCGGCGATGACGAGCCCGCGCGACAATCATGAAATCATCGAGGCGACCCAGATCGGTGCGGAGCCCGGGGCGGAACCCATGAAGATGACCCGCGCCCAGTTGATGATGGTCATTCGCCAGCGCGTCGAGGAACTGACCAACGAAGTCGAGGGCGCGCTCAAGGGGCTCGGCTTCACCGGCCCCGTCGGCCGCCAGGTGGTGCTGACCGGCGGCGGTGCGGAGCTGAAGAACATCGCCGATTACATGCAGGGCGTTCTCGGCCGGGCGGCTCGGGTCGGCCGGCCCCGGCAGATCACCGGGCTCCCGGACGCGCATAGCGGCCCCGCCTTTTCGACCCTCGTCGGACTTGCGCTGCTCGCCGCGTCCGGCCGCGGGGACATTCGCGACATCGCCGGCTCCGCCATTCGTCAGCCGCAGGCCAAGGGCATGTTCGGCCGTCTCGTCCAGGCAATGAAGGGCGGGTTCTAGGAGCCCACGGCCCGTGCTACGCGCATTCGTGGAGAGGGGGCCGCCATGGCGAGCATCGCGCTGAAAGATCGTGCCGGACCGGCGCTCGTCCTCCTCCTCGGAATCGCGATCTTCCTCAATTACGTCGATCGCGGCTCGATCGCGGTCGCTGCGCCGGTGATGAAGGGTGAGCTTGGCCTTTCCAACGAGGCTTATGGCTGGGCCGTATCGGCTTTCTTCTGGGTCTATGCTCCGGTCCAGCTGTTCGCCGGTTGGCTGTGCGACCGTTTCTCCGTCTACAAACTGATTGCCGCGGGAATCCTGCTGTGGGCCGCAAGCACGTTGCTGATGGGCGTCGTTGGCGGCCTTGCGTCATTGCTGGTGCTGCGGATCATGCTCGGCGTCGGCGAAAGTCTGGCCTTCCCGGGAAGCTCCAAGATCATCGCCCGCCATGTGCCCGCCGAGCGCCGCGGAATGGCAAATGCCGCGCTCGCGATGGGCATTGCGCTCGGCCCGGCCGTTGGAACGCTCGCCGGCGGATTGATCGTCGCGAACTGGGGATGGCGTGCGATGTTCGTTGTCTTCGGCCTCCTCACCTTGATCTGGCTTGCCCCGTGGCGACAGACCGTCCGCAGCCTGTCCAACAGGCAGGTTTTCGACGACGGTCAGCGGGTCCCGCTGACGGCTCTCCTCCGCAAATGGCCCTTGTGGTCGATGTCGATCGTCCACTGCCTCGGTAATTACTGTTTCTACTTCCTGCTCGCCTGGCTGCCCTTGTTCCTGACCAAGTCGCGCGGGTTCACAATCACCGAAATGACCTTGCTCGCGACGTTGGGCTACGCTGTGCAGGGCGCCTGCGCCTTCGCATACGGGCAGTTCTCCGACTGGTGGACACGGTCGGGCCGTTCCGAGGCGGCGTGCCGGCGATGGATGATGGTCGCCAGCCAGGCGCTCGCGGCCACCGCAATTCTCGGGCTAGCCTATGCGCACTCGGCGGCAGTCATCGCCTTGCTGCTCTGCCTTGCCGGCGCGGCCTCCGCATCCTTGTCGATGAACCTCTACGCAATCGCGCAGATGTTTGCCGGTCCGCGGGCTTCGGGGACTTGGGTCGGCTTCCAGAACGCGCTTGGAAACCTGTCGGGTATTTTCGGACCGATCGTCACGGGCATCGTCGTCGACCGCGCAGGTTACGGAAGCGCGTTCGTGCTGACGGCCGCCATCGCCGCTTTCGGCGCAATCTGGTGGGCGATTGGCGTGCCGGCGATCCGGCAGATCAAATACGATTGATTGCGCCGACTACGCCGGGAATGGGCCGCAGCTAGTGTCATGGCCCGGCGACGGACCGGCGCGCCGGTAACTGCCCAAGGATGGGACGGCCGGAACGTTTTGCGGTCCTTCGGCTTATGCCCTGTGGATAAGTGAGTCTTTCAGGAGACACTTTCCCCCACTTTTTTCGTCTGCGTTAACTTTTTTCCTTGGCTTGCGACTCGCAATGATTCAAAGATTCCTCGTGAAGGCTCAACGCGTTGCTGCTTTGGGGGGAGTTTAGGTCATGAGCATCGATTTCATTCGGCCCGAAGTCGACGAGCTTCGCCCGCGCATCAGCGTGATCGGGGTCGGCGGCGCTGGCGGCAACGCCATTGCCAACATGATGAATGCCGACGTCCAGGGCGTCGATTTCGTCGTCGCCAATACGGACGCTCAGGCGCTCAATCACTCGACGGCAGATCGCCGGATCCAGCTTGGTTTGAAGATCACCCAGGGCCTCGGCGCCGGGTCGCGGCCCGAGATCGGACGTGCGGCCGCCGAAGAGACGATCGACGAGATCATGCAGGCGCTCGAAGGCGCCCACATGTGCTTCATCGCCGCCGGCATGGGCGGCGGGACGGGCACTGGCGCCGCGCCGGTGATCGCCAAGGCTGCCCGCGACAAGGGCATCCTGACCGTCGGCGTCTGCACCAAGCCGTTCGCGTTCGAAGGCGCCCGCCGCGCACGCTCGGCGGAGTCTGGCCTGGCTGAGCTTCAACAGCACGTCGATACGCTGATCGTCATTCCCAACCAGAACCTGTTTCGGCTCGCCAATTCGGAAACGACCTTCAAGCAGGCGTTCGAAATGGCGGACGAGGTGCTTCAGCAAGGCGTTCGCGGGATCACCGACCTCATGGTCATGCCCGGCCTCATCAATCTCGACTTCGCAGACGTCCGCTCGGTGATGAGCGAGATGGGCAAGGCGATGATGGGCACCGGCGAAGCCGAGGGAGACAACCGAGCGATCGAAGCCGCCGAGAAGGCGATCTCCAACCCGCTGCTCGACGGCGTCAGCATGAAGGGCGCCAAGGGCGTAATCATCTCGATCACCGGCGGCGAGGACATGCGCCTGATGGAAGTCGACGAGGCGGCCAGCCACATCAAGGAGCTGGTCGATCCCGACGCGAACATCATCTGGGGCTCGGCATTCAATAACGACCTCGGCGGCAAGATTCGCGTGTCGGTGGTTGCCACCGGCATCGAAGCAGACGCCGTGTCCGCACCGCAGCCGGGCAAGGTCTTCTCGTTCCCGGCCCGCCAGGTCGCCGTCCCGCAGCCCGGCTTCAAGACGATCAGCGAAGAGCCGGCCTCGATCGAGGAGACCGCAGAGATCGAGCAGACCGTCGAGGATGAAGAGGAAGAGCTGCTGCTCGGCGCTGATGACATCCTGACCAGCCCGGTCGGGTCGCCGCCGATCGCCCCGCCGGAAGACGAGGACGATGCCGACCAAGCGACGGCCAGCGGCGGCGGGACCCTGTTCGAACGCATGTCAAACATCGCGCGCGGTGCTCCCAAAGCGCAGATCGACGAGGAAGAGCCGGGTTACAAACGCGAGCCGATCGACATTCCGCGCTTCCTGAATCGCCAGAACAACCAATAGGCATTCGGAGTCGAACAAAGAGGGCGGTCCCATCGGGGCCGCCCTTTTTCGTGGGGCTGGAGAGCATGAATCGACCATCTTGCCGGGCCGGGCGCACGGCTCACCGTAAACCCTCTAGGCAGAAAGCTTCCGGCAAGATTCTGTGCCCCACCGGGGAGGGATGATGCGGGGACTATTGCAATCTGGCTTGTATGTGGCGCTGGCCGCCTGTGCGTTTGCCGCTGCGCCGGCAATCGCGCAGGGCAGCTATTCGCCTTATGACGAGAGCCCGGCCGCGGCGCTGGCCCGCTACGTTCGCACGCTCGCATCCGACCCCAAGGACTTTCAATCGCTGATCGGCGCAGGCAAGGCCGCGCTCGAGCTTGGCGACGCCCAGGCCGCGGCCGGATTCTTCGCCCGCGCCGACGAGGCCGATCCGCGCAGCCCCCTCCCGCAGGCCGGCATGGGCGCGGTCGCTGTCGCCAATGGCGAGCCGCAGGCGGCGCTTCCCTATTTCAAGCGGGCCCAGCAACTCGGAGCGCCGCTCGTGAGCTTCGCATGCGATCGGGGCCTGGCCTATGACCTTCTTGGACAGCAGTCCCAGGCGCAGGCTGACTATCGCGCCGCGCTCGCCGGTCGCGACGCCGATGAAGCGCGCCGCCGGCTCGCGCTCAGCCTTGCCGTCAGTGGGGACCGGACCAGCGCGCTGCAGACGCTCGCGCCGCTGGCCGCAAAGGGCGATGCCGGCGTACCCCGCGTGCGAGCCTTTGTGCTGGCGCTCACCGGCGATCCCAATGGTGCGATCAGCGCGATCAACGCGGCCATGCCCGGCAGCTCGGCGAGGGTTGCTCCCTTCATCCAGCGGCTGTCGTCGCTCAGCGCCACGCAGAAGGCTGCGGCCGTTAACCTCGGCATCTTCCCGGATTCAAGCGGCACGTCCTATGCTTATGCGGCTCCCGCGCCCGCGAATGCGGATCGGCTATCCGACATAGATTCGCTCCTGAACGGCAGGTCGTCTCCGCCGCCCGCGCCGCAGCCCACCTGGCAGCCGCCTCGCGCGGTTCAGGTCGCTTATGCGCGGCCGCCGGTCCCCACGACGGCCCAGCGCGTGGCTCCGCCCGTGCAGTCCAAGCTCTGGCTCCAGCTGGCGAGCGGGTCGGACGTCGACGCGGTTTCGGCCCAGTTCCGGCGGCTCAAGGCAAAGAATCCCGAGTTGTTCGACGGCATCAAGCCTTATGTCGTGAGAAGCGCCGATGGCGCTCGGCTGGTGGTCGGGCCGTTCCGCGGCAAGTCCGACGCCGACATCTTTTCCGAGGATCTCGAGACCATCGGCGTCTCGCCGATGAAATGGACCAATTCACAAACGGACAGGATTGCGCCACTCGCCGCTGAATGAGGCTTTCTCCGGCTCTCGCCGCAAATCCCGCCGCATCCCGCGGGCGGCTCCATCCCGAAATTGACGCCGGCCCGCGCGGCCCGCGCGACATCTTCCAGCGCGACCGGGACCGCCTGATCCATTCCGTCGCGTTCCGCCGACTTCGCCACAAGACGCAGGTTTTTGTGGCGCCGGACGGCGACCATTATCGGGTGCGGCTGACTCACAGCCTGGAAGTCGCGCAAATCGGGCGCACCATCGCTCGCACCCTCGGCCTCAACGAAGACCTCACCGAGGCCTTTTGCCTCGCCCATGACCTCGGCCACCCGCCTTTCGGACACGCCGGAGAGGACGCGCTCAGCGCGGCGCTGGCCGCTGCCGGCGGCTTCGACCATAATGCCCACACCGTCCGCCTCGTCAACCGACTCGAGACGCCATATCCCGATTTCGACGGTCTCAACCTCAGCTGGGAAGCGCTGGAGGGCCTCGCCAAGCACAATGGGCCGGTGCTGCAGCCGACGTGGGCGATGGTTGAAGCAAATGATGAGTTCGACCTGGAGCTTGGCAGCTGGCCGGGGCTCGAAGCGCAAGTCGCGGCGATTGCCGACGACATCGCCTACGACAACCACGACATAGACGATGGGCTGCGCGCCGGCCTGCTCGATATCGACGAGCTGATTGCACTGCCGCTGATCGCGCAGCTGTGGGACGATATTGGTCGTCGTCACTCTGGTATCTCGATCGAGAAGCGTCAGCGCGCGCTGGTCCGCGACATGATCGGCCATATGGTCGGCGACGTGCTGGCGGAGATCGAGCGGCGCCTAAGCGATGCGGGTATCGAAACGATTGAGGATGTTCGGGCGGCCGGGCGGCCGCTCGCCGGCTTCTCCGAGGCACTGGCCGCGGAGGAGGGCAAGCTCAAGCGCTTCCTTCACGCCCGCCTCTATGACCTTCCCGAGCTCAAGCCGGTCCGAAAGGAAGCCGAGCGCGTCGTGGCCAATCTCGCCGATGCGTATCGCGCGGATCCTGGACTGCTTCCGGGCTGGTGGCACGCCGCCGGCGATGGCGTGCAGCAGGCCCGCACGGTCGGCGACTTCGTTGCCGGGATGACCGACCGCTTCGCGATTGCGCGCCATGAGGAACTGGTGGGCCCCGTCAGCTTGCCGGCCGGTCGTTTCTAGCCGTCCTCCCCCCTTTGATGATGGTTGCCTTTTATTAACCGCGCCCAGCCATGCTCAGGCGCATGGGGTTCAAGCGGAAAGAGCTGGTCATCGCCACGGCCTTGCTCGTCGGGGCCACCTGTCCGGCCGCGGCTGCCACTTCGGAGCCGCTGATCGTGACCGAGTTGCCTGATCCTGCGCTTGATTACGTGCCCTTGAGCGGACGCGAGCGCATTTCCGTCCAACGGTCCGGCGAGAATGTCGAGATCGATGACGCCATCGCGGGGTTCGACCGCGCTCTGGGCGATGCCATGCGTCTGCAGCGAGCGACGATCGAGGCGGCGTGCAGGTCGGTCAAAGCTCCGCACGGTCCGGGCACCGACGCTTCGAACTGGTGGGCCAACTGTCGCTACCGCCGCCGCTGAATCATCATTAGCGAGACGTGACGCGCTGCTCATGCTGCGCTAGAGGCCACGCCTTTCCAGCATTCGTGGACGGAACTTGAGCCTCTACGCCCAATATACTGCGCTCCTCGACGGAGTGCTCGACGACCTCGTTGCCGACGGCGTTCTGCCGGCCGGCCTCGATCGCAAGAACGTGACGGTCGAACCGCCGCGCGATGCCGCACACGGTGATCTCGCTGCCAATGCCGCAATGGTCCTGGCAAAGCCCGCGAACACAAACCCGAGGGCACTTGCCGAGGCCATGAAGCCCCGGCTTGATGCCATCCCCACGGTGACGTCGGTCGAAATCGCCGGGCCGGGGTTCCTCAACATTCGCCTTCACCCCGACGCCTGGCGGGACGAGCTCCGCACGATCCTGGGTCAGGCGGAGAAATATGGCGTTTCGGCGATTGGCGCGAACGAGCGCGTGAACGTCGAATATGTCTCCGCCAACCCCACCGGGCCGCTGCACATGGGGCACTGCCGCGGCGCCGTGGTCGGGGACAGCCTGGCCCGCGTGCTCGAGGCCGCCGGCTTTCGCGTGACGAAGGAATATTACGTCAATGACGCGGGCGCGCAGGTCGATACGCTCGCCCGTTCAGTGCATCTTCGGTACCGCGAGGCGCTCGGCGAGGACATTGGCGAGATCCCCGACGGCATGTACCCTGGCGATTATCTGAAGCCGGTCGGGACGATTCTGGCTGCCGAGTTTGGCGATCGATATGTCGACAAGCCTGAGGAGCAGTGGCTCCCGGCATTCCGCGATGCCGCGATCAAGGCGATGCTCGACCTGATCCGGCATGATCTTGGCCTCCTCGCCATTCATCACGACAAATTCTCATCCGAGGCCGAGCTTCAGGAGAGCGGCGCGGTGGTTGAGGGGATGGACGTCCTGCGCAGCAAGGGCCTGGTTTATGAGGGGACGCTCGAGCGGCCGAAGAGCCTCGATCCGCATGACGAATGGGAGCCGGTCGAGCTGACGCTGTTCCGTTCGAGCCAGTTCGGCGACGATCAGGACCGGCCGATGAAGAAGTCGGACGGCAGCTGGACCTATTTCGGCGCCGACGCCGCTTACCATTGGCAGAAAGCCAAGGCCGCGGACCATTTGGTCAACATCTGGGGCGCGGACCATGCCGGCACGGTCAAGCGTGTCCAGGCAGCAGTGAAAGCGCTTACCGACGGCCGCGTCGACCTCGACGTCAAGTTGGTTCAGATGGTGCGGCTGTTCCGCGGCGGCGAGCCGGTAAAGATGTCGAAGCGCGCCGGCGATTTCGTCACGCTTGCCGAGGTCGTGAAGGAGGTCGGCAAGGACGTCGTCCGCTTCATGATGCTGACTCGCCGCGCCGACGCGCCGCTCGACTTCGACTTCACCAAGGTGGTCGAAGCCTCCAAGGACAATCCTGTCTTCTATGTCCAATATGCGCATGCGCGCATCAGCTCGCTGAAGCGCAAGGCCGCGGAGGCTGGGGTGGACCTGGCCGCCTCGGCGGACTTGTCGCTGCTCGATGAGGAGGAACTGGCCCTGGTTAAAAGGGCGGCGCAATACCCGCGGGTGATCGAGGGCGCCGCAATGGCGCACGAGCCGCATCGGATCGCCTTTTACCTGTACGATCTCGCTGCCGAGTTCCACGCGCTCTGGAACCGCGGCAACGACGACCCGGAACGCCGTTTCCTCCTTGAAAAGAATCCACAACTTTCGCGCGCGCGGCTGGAACTCGCGCTCGGAATCGCGCAAATCATTCGGAGCGGCCTCGATCTGATGGGGGTCGCCGCAACCGAGGAGATGCGCTGATGAGCCGCGTTGAGGCGGCGGCCGCAATGGACCGGCTGCCGTGGCTCCCCGACGAACCGCGAACGAAGCCTGCGAAGCGGCGAGGCCATTCGGTCGCCGGCTGGGCCATGGCCGCGCTGGTCGTCGCTGCGGGTGCCGGATACTGGATGGGAGCGAACAGCTTCAAGGATGAAACCGTGCCGCTCGTTCCGCACAGTCCATCCACCACCACCGTCCGCCTGCCCGAGCCGCGCAGCGCTCAGGCGCCGGTCCTGCGCATTGCTCCCCAGCCGGAGGTCATTTCGGCGCCGGCTCCGCAGGTTCATCTCTCCAGGGTCCCCGAAGTCCATGTCGCGCCGCCTCCGGAGGGACGGGCGTCGCCTGATCGCGTCGCTTCTTCGGCGGTGCGGGTCTCGGAACCTGCGACGACCCAAATTGCCACGCCAACCTTGCCTGTCTCGTCGGCCGTCGCCGTGCCTAGGCCGCAGGCGACGAAGTTGACGCCGTGGCCGTCGCGCGTGGTCGCGGGCGCCTCCGGCCGACTGGTGCAGATCGGCGCGTTCGGCTCGACCCCGCAGGCGAAGCGCGGCTGGCGATTCATGGTCCGGGCCTACCCCGCCATGGCGCATCTGCCGGCCGTCGTCAGGCCGGCACGGAACTCGAAGGGTCGAACCTTTTATCGCTTCCAGGTCGGGACGACGTCTCAGGCGCATTCCGAGGTCTTGTGCCAGCGCATGGAGAAGATCGGTCTCAGCTGCGCGGTGGTCGGCCTCCCGTGGAAACCCAAGGTCGAGCGGTGACCGACGAGCGCTCGTTCGACGAGCCGCTGCCGTGGTTGCAGGCGGTCGAGGATGAGGACGAGCCGCGCGGCATTTCAGCGCGCCGAATGCTCGCCGTGCTCGTGGTGGTGCTGCTCGCGGGCCTCATCGTTGCCGCGACGTTCTTCTGGCTCGGCCGCCGCGATTCGGCGGACAGCGGTGCGCCGGAGCTGATCAAGGCCCCCGCGACCCCCTATAAGGTCAAGCCTCCGAACCCCGGCGGCCTCGACATCGCCGGCGAGAGCGAGACGGCGTTCGAGACCAGCGCGGGCGAGGACAAGGATTCGAAGCTCGACCTCAACAAGCTTCCGGAAACGCCGGTCGCCAAGCCTCCCAAGGAGGAGCCCAAGCCCGCGCCGGCGAGCGAGGCAAAGCCACCGTTGAAGGCGGAAGCGCAGCCTGAGCCCGCAGCAGTCGGTGGATCTGGCAGCGTTGTCCAGCTGGGCGCCTTCGCCAACCAGGCACAGGCCGAGCGAGCCTGGACGGCCTTGTCCGCGCGCTTCCCGAGCATCGCTGCGCTCAACAAGATGATCGTCCCGTTCTCAGGCGGCATCCGCCTGCGCGCGGGTGCGGCATCGCCGGCCGAGGCGAAGCAGGTCTGCCAGACCCTGAAGGCCGCCGGCGAGAATTGCTTCGTCGCCCGATAATGCAGGCAGCGATCTACGGCCTCGAAGGATTTGCCCTGAACGGGGAGGAACGTTCGTTCTTCCGGGACTCGCAGCCGGCCGGGTTCATCCTGTTTCGCCGGAACTGCGAGAACCAGGAACAGCTGCTGCGCCTGACCGATTCCCTGCGGGAGCTTTCCGGCCGCGACGACGTGCCGATCCTGATCGACCAGGAGGGAGGCCGGGTCGCCCGCATGCGGCCACCTGCTTGGCCCGCCTTTCCGCCTGCTGAGAAATTCGCGAACCTCTATCGCGCCGCGCCCTCGTCGGCGATCGAGGCGGTCCGCGCCAACGCCCGCGCGCTGGCGCTCATGCTTCGCTCCGCCGGGATCAACGTGAACGCGCTTCCGCTGCTCGACGTCCGACATGAAGGAGCCACGGACATCATCGGTGACCGCGCGCTTGGGTCCGAGCCGATGCAGGTCGCGGCGCTCGGCCGCGCCGTGCTTGACGGAATGGCGTCTGCGGGCGTCGTCGGGATCGTCAAGCATATGCCCGGTCACGGGCGCGCTTTGGTCGACAGCCACAAGGAATTGCCTGTCGTGCCTGCCAGCGCGGAGGAGCTCGAGATCGATCTCGAGCCATTCGAGCGCCTGTCCTGGGCGCCGATGGGGATGACCGCCCATGTCATCTATGAAGCATGGGACGCCGAGCGCCCGGCGAGCCTGTCGCCGACCGTCATCAAGACCATCATCCGCGAGAGAATCGGCTTCGACGGCTGGCTGATGAGCGACGATCTCGGGATGGAAGCGCTCTCCGGCGATTTCGGGAGCAGGGCGGCGGGAGTGGTCGCGGCCGGCTGCGACGTTGCGCTTCATTGCTCGGGCAAGATGGACGAGATGGTGGCGGTTGCCGCGGCAGTGCCGGCGATGAGCGAAGAGGGCGAGACGCGCCTTTCGCGCGCCATGGCCGGAACCAGGCTCGAGATCGATAACGTTGATTTTGCAGGGGAAATCTCGAAGCGAGACACGCTGCTCGCGCTCGCTTGACCCCTCCCTCCGTCGATCACAGACGACCGTTCGTCGACTCGATTGCGCTTTGGAACTGAAGTTCGCCAAGGTCTCGCCAGTTCCTTTGTCCCTCCCCTGAAAGATCTGCATGATGCGATTTTCTCTCGTCGCGACCGCGGCCGCGTTGCTCGCTGCTCCGCCGGCATTGGCTCAGTCCGGCCCTTCCGGAGACAAGGCCAAGAGCCTCGATGCGCTTCATTCCGAAGCGCTCGTCGATGCCGCCAAGACGGGCTACGCCGATGCGCCGGTTGACGAGAAGCTGGTCACTACCCGGCACAGCGTGTCGGCCGGCGGGCGGGTGCTGAAATATACCGCGAGCGCCGGAACGCTGACCATCCGCGACGTCGCCGGCAAGCCGCGCGCGAGCATCTTCTACACCGCCTACACGCTCGACAATGGCGGAGCGCAGCGCCCGGTCACCTTCTTCTACAACGGCGGCCCCGGCTCACCGACCTTGTGGCTGCACATGGGGTCGTTCGGACCGATGCGGCTGGTCACCGGAAGTCCGGAGTACATCCGCCCTGCGCCGTTCCTGTTCGGCAGCAATCCGGACACGCTCCTCGGCACGACCGATATGGTGTTCATCGATGCGCCCGGCGCGGGCCTGTCGCGCCCGCTCGGCGATGCCAAGCCGTCCGATTTCTACGGCGTCGACCAGGACGCCGACGCGTTCGCACGCGCGGTGCTGCGCTACACGACCAAGTTCAGCCGCTGGGACAGCCCGAAGTTCCTGTTCGGGGAGAGCTACGGCACGACACGGTCCGGAGCGCTTGCCTACCAGCTCCAGGACCGCGGCCTGGCGCTGAACGGCGTTATCCTGTTGTCGTCGATCATGAACTATGGCAGCCGCCAGCCGGGCCTCGACCAGGTCTATCTGACCTATCTGCCGAGCTACGCGACGACTGCCTGGTACCATCACAAGATGACAAATCCGCCGGCGACGGTCGCGGAGGCGGCCGCCGAAGCCCGGGCCTATGCCGTCGGCCCCTATGCGGCGGCACTGGCAAAGGGTCAGAACATCAGCCCGGAAGAGCGCGATGCGGTGGCGCAGCGCCTCAGCGAGCTGACCGGCCTTTCTGCGGACTTCCTCAAGCGCGCGAACCTCCGCGTCGATTTGTCGCGCTTCCGCAAGGAGCTGATGCGCAACGAGCGCGAGACGGTCGGCCGCTTCGATTCCCGCTATACCGGCGTCGATTCCGACGCGGCGGGCGACAGCCCTGATTATGATGCGTCGGACAAGGCGATCAGCGGCGCCTTCATCGGCAGCCTCAACAACTATCTCGCGCGCGACCTCAATTACTACACCAACATGACCTACCGCCTGAGCGCCCGGGACGAAGCCGGGTTCAGCTGGGACTGGAAGCACCGCGCGCCGGGAAGCGACAATCCGCAGAACAACCCGGACACCGCGCTCGACCTGGCCGCCGCGATGCGCACCAACCCCTATCTGAAGGTGCTGTCGCTCAATGGCTGGTACGACATGGCGACGCCGTTCTTCGGCACCGAATTCGACCTCAGTCACATGATGCTTGAGCCGGCGCAGCAACGGAATCTCGAGTTCCGTTATTATCCGGCCGGACACATGGTCTATTTGAACCCCGACGCGCTGCACGCGATGCGCGTCGATGTCGAGCGGTTCATCAACGAGGCTGTTGGCGAAGTGCGGTCGGGAACCCCGGCGGGCGCACCGCGCCGCGCGCGCTAGTTATCCCCAACACCGTGTGGCGCCACCTTCGCAGCGCCAGAACATGTTGATAACCTGCGCGCCGTGGACGAGGATTTCGAAGAACGGCCGGTCCGCCAGTCGGACGAGCTGACGCTGGCCCTCGATGGGTGGGAGGGCCCGCTCGACCTCCTGCTCAACCTCGCGCGCGCGCAAAAGGTCGATCTTGCGCAAATTTCGATCCTGCAGCTGGTCGAGCAATATCTGACCTATCTGGGTGAAGCGCGCGCGCTGAAGCTGGAGATTGCCGCCGATTATCTCGTCATGGCCGCCTGGCTCGCTTACCTGAAGTCGTGCCTGCTTCTCCCGAAAGATCCGGAGCAGGATCCGAGCCCCGAGGAGATTGCGCTCAGGCTGCAGTTGCGGCTGCAGCGGCTCGACGCGATGCGCGAGGCCGGCGCGCGGCTCCTTGGCCGCGATCGCATCGGCCGCGACGTGTTCGTCCGTGGCGCTCCGGAGGGACTGCGGCTTGTCCGCAAGTCCGCGTGGCAGGTGCGCGATTTCGACCTGTTCGCGGCTTATGGCGCGGTGCGGGCCCGCAACCAGCCGGCAATGCACGTGGTCCATGCGCGCTCGGTGATGACGCTGGACGAGGCGATCGACCGCGTTGCGAAAATGATCGGCATGGCGATCGAATGGACCGTCCTCGAAAGCTTCCTGCCTTCGACCCAGGACCCACAGTTCCGTCGGTCCGCGCTGGCCTCGAGCTTCCTCGCCGCGCTTGAGCTCGCGCGCCGAGGTCGGCTCGACATCGCGCAGGAGGAGGCGTTCGCGCCGATCCGCCTCAAGGTCGCGGCCTGATGGACGAGCTGGCTCGCGCGATCGAGGCGACCTTGTTCGCTTCCGCCACGCCTCTCACCGTTGAGGAACTCGCTGAGCACGTCGGCGAGGGCGAAATTGAGATCACACTCGGGGAGCTTGCCGCGCAGTACGAGGGACGCGGAATCGAGCTGGTCGAGCGCGGCGGCCGCTGGCACTTCCAGACCGCGCCGGACCTTGCCTATCTGCTGCGCCGGACGCGCCAGGAGCCGCGGCGGCTGTCCCGTGCGGCAACCGAGACGCTGGCGATCGTGGCTTATCATGAGCCGGTCAGCCGCGCCGAGATCGAGGCGATCCGGGGAGTTCAGATTTCCAAGGGCACGCTCGATGTGCTGATGGACGCCGGCTGGGTCCGGCCTGCAGGCCGCAGGGAAGGGCCGGGGCGGCCGTTGCTTTATGCCACGACTCAGCAATTCCTGACCCATTTCGGTCTCGGCTCGCGCAAGGACTTGCCGGGCATCGACGATCTCAAGGCCGCTGGGCTGCTCGATCCGCTCGACGAGAGTGTGTTCCAGCTTCAACTGGAAAGCGAAGAGCAAGGCGACTAGATACGCTCCTCAAAGGAGTTCCCCCATGGGTGGTTTCAGCATTTGGCATATCCTGATTTTCGCGATCATCCTCCTGCTGCTGTTCGGCGGGAACCGTTTCTCGGCGATGATGGGCGATGTCGCGAAGGGCCTGAAGAGCTTCAAGCAGGGCATGGCCGACGAGGATGACGACAAGGTCCGTCGCTATGACGAGCAACGGCGCGGCGACCCGCGTCAGCTGCCGCGCGACCAGGTCCGCCCCGCCGAACCGATCGACGTGACTCCGCGCCCGGCCGAGCCTGCGGCGCCGCCACCGCCGCGAGACGACGAAGGCCGCTAAGCTTCATCAAGCCGCCATGTTCGGCGTCGATTCATCCGAGCTCGCGGTCGTCGCGATCCTGGCGCTGATCTTCATCGGCCCCAAGGACCTTCCCAAGGTCATGCGCACGGTCGGCTATTGGGTTGGGCGCGTGCGCGGCATGGCGCGCCACTTCACGTCCGGCATCGAGACCATGGTACGCGAGGCGGAGCTCGAGGAAATGGAGAAGCGCTGGCGCGAGGAGAATGAGCGGATCATGAGCGCTCATCCACCGGACGCTCATTATCCGGAGCCGGGGCAGGCCGACAACATGCCGCCGCTCGCCAAGGCGCCCGAGCCGAGGCTGCCGTTTTCGGAAACGCAGCCGGAAGACGAGCTTCCGCCAGAGAAACGTCCGCTG
>Ga0207706_10003810_pt1 | contig 14372 bp, 11 predicted proteins | sample KBSC53metaG_FD_184318 | JGI IMG/M metagenome (GOLD analysis project Ga0207706, IMG submission 184318) | Corn rhizosphere microbial communities from Kellogg Biological Station, Michigan, USA - KBS C5-3 metaG (SPAdes) (version 2) | ecosystem: Host-associated > Plants > Roots > Rhizosphere > Soil ... | reverse complement strand
GAGCGAAGTGCATTGCATGACCATCGCGAACGACCAGGATGTCTACGTGTGCAACCGGCGCGGTTCGAAGATTCATGTCTACGACAAGGTCGGAAACCTCAAGCGCGTCATCGAAGTGCCGTGGCAGCCGTATACGCCGCCCGCCGACGGGAAAATCACGCAGATCGGCGGTTCGGCGGTGGCGATCGACTTCTCGCCCGATCCCGACCAGCGGCTATTGTTCGTGCTCAATCAGAACAATTCGCAGATCGAAATCTTCGAGCGCGCGACCGGCAAGCGCTTGTCGACGTTCGGCCGCCCCGGGGCATTCCCCGGCGAATTCGTCCAGTCCCACGGGATCGCGGTGGATTCGAAGGGCAATGTCTTCGTCGCCGAGAATCGCGGCCGGCGCATTCATAAGTTCAAAATCGCCGGCGCAAATTAGCCGGGCGACAGCCGGCTCAAGATATAGCGTCGAAGCGAGAATCAGGGCCGGATGTACGCGTAGCCTTGCAGCTGGCGCATCATTATCTCGACCGCGCCGGCCGGCACATAGCCCAGGGCGGGGAGCATGTCGTCCTCGGTGATTTTCTGAGCCGCCATGGTGGTCTTGCAGGCAATGACTTTCACTCCCGAGGTTATGGCCTCGCGGACCCGCTCGGACACGGGAGACTCGAGCCTGATCATGCTGATGCCCGGCCCGTAGGCGACGATCTCGATCTCGACATTGGCGGCGCCGAGTTCGGATTGGACATTTTTAACGTTGTTCAGCGCAAGGTTCCATTTGGCCTGATCGTCGTCGGTCACCTGCACGACGAGCTTATGGCGCTGATTGGGAGTTGCCTGCGCGGCGTTATTGGCCGACTCGGCCGCCGTGGCTGAGTCACTGCAGACCAATGCGGCGAACAACAGAAGTACCCCGGCAAATCCGACCATGCCCCCTCCCAACCCGATTGTTCGCCGATCCAGGACGCGAATTGTTTTTATTCCGCGCGAACGATACTCCACAAATTCACCGCGTGCACGCTCTGCGAAAAGCAGGGGCGCGCGCGAGTCAGCGCAGCGCAAATACCGCGCTGGGCGCCACGCTGTCCTGCAGCAGGCGCACGAATTCGTTTTCGGGCAGGGGCTTGCTGAAGTAATAGCCCTGGATTTCGTCGCAGCCGTGATCGCGCAGAAAACGCACCTGCTCCGGCGTTTCGACACCTTCGGCGATGACGGTGAGCCTTAGCCCGTGCGCCATTGCGATGATCGCCTGCGTGATCGCGGCATCGTCGGGGTCGCCCGGAATGTCGCGGATGAACGAGCCGTCTATCTTCACGCTGTCGATCGGAAAACGCTTTAAATAGCTTAGCGACGAATAGCCGGTGCCAAAGTCGTCGATCGACAGGTGGATTCCCATCGCTTTCAATTCGTTCAACAGTTTTACCGCGTGCTCGGGATTGTGCATCACCATGCTCTCGGTGATTTCAAATTCCAGCGTGGCCGGGTCGAGCCCGGTTTCATTAAGGACTCTGGCCACGTCATGCAGCAGCTTTTCATGGGCGAACTGGCGCGCCGACAGATTAACCGCCATGCGCAGCGGCGGTAGTCCCCGATCCTGCCACGACTTGTTGTGCGCGCACGCGGTCTTGAGCACCCAGTCCCCGATCGGCACGATGAGACCGGTTTCCTCCGCGAGCGTAATGAACTGCGCCGGCTGCACCGACGGCTTGTCGGGCGGATTCCAGCGCACCAGCGCTTCCATGCCGGTGATGCGCCCGCTTTCCATGTCGATCTTGGCCTGATAGTGCAGCTCGAATTCATGCCGTTCCACCGCGCGACGCAGCGCCGATTCGAGTGTCAGGCGCTCGACCGAATGGACATTCATCTGCGCGGAATAGAACTGGTAATTGTTTTTGCCCTGCTCCTTCGCGCGGTACATCGCGATGTCCGCGTTTTTGAGCAAGTTCTGCATGTCTATGCTGTCGTCGGGGTAGGTGCTGATGCCGATACTGGCGGTGATCTGGAATTCCTGCGCCTCGAGCACGAACGGCGCGGCGACGGCTGCAAGTATTTTTTGGGCGATTGCGGTCACGTGCACCGGGTCCGGCAGCTCCTCGATCAGCACGACGAATTCGTCGCCGCCGAGCCGGGCCACCGTGTCGCTTTCGCGCAGGCATTCGCCGAACCGCCGCGCGACCTGCCTCAAGACGCGGTCGCCCGCGTCGTGGCCCAGCGTGTCGTTGATGATCTTGAACCGGTCCAAGTCGATGAACAGCACCGCGAGCGGCTTCGTGTGGCGCTGCGCCTGGGCGAGCGCGTGGTGCAGGCGCTGGTTGAAGGTGCTGCGGTTGGGCAGGCCGGTTAAGTCGTCGAAATGCGCGAGACGGAGCACGCGCTCTTCGGCCTTGCGGCGCGCGAGAAACTGGCCGACCTGGCTGCCGATCGAGCGTGAGCTCAGCAGCAGCACTTCGTCGGTCGGGCGGGTGTAGCGGCTGAAAAATTCCATCACGCCCAGGATCTCGTCGCCAAACCGCAGCGGAAACGCGAATGCGCCATGCAGTCCGGCCTTCGCCGCCTGCGGCGCGCGCTGAAACGTGGTGTCCTGGATTACGTCGGGAATCCACACGGGTTCGCCATCGTCCCACACGCGGTTGCGCAGGCCGCCGGGCGCGCGCCGACGTTGCCGAGGGCGCCGGTTCAGCGCGAGAAATTCCGCGATTTCCGGGGATCGCACGCCCCAGCTTTCGGCGCATACGCGCTCCTGCTTCTCGTCGTCCCATAACCAGCACGAGCCGCAGGCGCAGCCGAGCGTCTCGCCGATGGTCTGCAGTATCCCCGCCAGGCTTTCTTCGAGCGAGATGGCTTCCGACAACAGCCGCGTCACCTTGTGCTCCATCATTTGGCGCATTTCCGCCTGCTTGCGCTGCGTAATGTCGCTGATGGTGCTGACCACGCCGGCCGGCGCCGTCTCCGAGCCCTCGAACAACGGTTGCGCATTGGTCGCGAGCCAGAGCACCGTGCCGTCCGGTTTTCGCATGCCCATGACCACGCTCGATTGCGGCTGGCCCGAACGCAAAACCGCGTTGGCGGGGCGCTCCTCATCGGGAAATTTCGAGCCGTCTTCGCGGATTGCCTGCCAGCTCGGATCGAAATAAAAATTGCCGCGCATTTGCTCGAACGAGCGCCCGATGATGCGTTCGGCGCTCGCGTTGCAGTCGACGATCCGGCCTGCGTTGTCGCGCAGAAAAACGCCCTCTGCCATCACCGCAATCACCGAGCGATAACGGGATTCGCTGTCGCGCAACGCCTTTTCAGCCGCTTTGCGCTCGGTGATGTCCTCGATGATGCGAATAAAATAGAGCGGCTGGCCCGCCGCGTCGTGCACCAGCGACACCGTGCGGTTGACCCAGATCGACGTGCCATCCTTGCGCAGGAACTTGCGTTCCGACGAAAACGCCGGCACCTCGTCCTTCATCAGCTGGGACTTGTATTTGGGCTGATCCGTGAAGCGGTACTCGGGATGGACAATTTCGGTGCTCGTCATGTGCAGTAGCTCGTCGTGCGTGTAGCCGAGCATCTCGCACAGTTTGCGGTTGGCGCGCAGGATGCCGTAGTTTTCGACCGTGGTGTGCATGATGCCGACCGGCGCATTGTCGAAGGTCGCGCGATAGCGCTCCTCCGCCTCCTTGCGGTCCGTGATGTCTTCGATGACGCGGATGAAATACATCGGCTGGCCGTCCGGATCGCGGGCGAGCGACACGGTGCGGTTGGTCCAGATCACGCTGCCGTCTTTGCGCACGTAGCGTTTTTCACCGCTGAATTTGTCGAGCTTGCGCTCCCACAGCAGCCGGCGGTGCCCCTCTCCGCCGGCTTGATCGTCGGGATGCGTAAAGTCGATCGCCGCCCGGCCGAGCAATTCGTCTTCCGTATAGCCGAGAATCTCGCAGAATTTGGTGTTCACTTTCAGGTAATGGCCGTCGAGCGACGTGTGGACGATGCCGACCGCGGCCTGGTCGAAAGTCGCGCGAAACCGCTCCTCGCTTTCTTTCACCGCGGCTTCCGCCTGCTTGCGGTCGGTGATGTCGATGATGGTGCCGATCAGGCCGGCGACGCTGCCGTCCGCGCCCGTATATGTCGCTTTGTAGTAAATCGTGTCGTGGCGCATTACGTCCGGCGTCGTGATGGACGTTTCGTAAATCTGGGTGCCCGGATTTTTCCAGAGCACTTCGTCCATCGCCTGCAGCCGGTCGGCAACTTCGGGGGCGTCCGGATAAAGTTCGTAAACTGTTTTGCCGATGAAATTTTCGCGGGTCACGCCAAAAAATTTTTCCCACGCGCGATTGACGCCGAGATAACGTCCATCGGTACCCTTGAAGAAGATCGGGTTCGGCAGGACTTCGATCAACTCCTGCGTCGCACGCTGCGCCGCCGCCAGATTCGCTTCGCTGTGGCGCAAATCGTCGGTGATGCGTGCGGCCAGCGCGAGCGCCCGCCCGCCGGTGGTCGCCAGGGAACGGATGAGGCCGGACACGAGCAGGGTGATCGTAAGCCCGACGAGCAGTGCAATCCAGGGCAGCGCACGGTCGGCCGGATTGACGAACGCCTCCCGCGCGTCGAAATAGAGGTTCCAGCGGCGGCCTCCGACGTCGAGCGTCGACTTGGCGGTGAAGTCCGCAAACTTGCCTTCCAGCGACGGCGAAGGCGGCGTCGCGAGCAGCCGGTTGCTGTCGAACATCAGGTTTTCCGGCGTCGGCTGCTGCACCCCTCCCTCAGCGTTTAGAAATCCCGCGTCATGGATGCGCAGATGGAGTTTCTTCAGAGACTGCTCGTGCAGCACACCGCGCATCAGATCGATGACGATGAAGGACGCGCTGACCATGCCGGTGAATGCCTCGCGGCGCTCCGCCTCAGTGCCCACCGGCGCGCCTTTGCGATAGACCGGCATGCGCACCGCAAAGCCCGGGTGCCGGCGCGGATCAAGCGCAAGCGCGATCGGTCCGGACGCCGTAAGCTGGCCCGAATCGCGCGCGCGGCTCAGGGCTGCCAGGCGCACCTTGTCGCCGCCGAGATCGAGGCCCAGCGCCATTTCGTTGCCAGCGAAAGGTTCCACGTATTCGACGACGACGTAATCCAGCCGGTCTCCCGGCGGTTTTATCGCGAAGTCGGGATAGCCGCGCGGATCGACGCTCGTGTCTTTGCGAACTGCGGTTTCGAACGCCGCTTTTTGCGCGGCAGGCAGGTAACGCCCGTAGTGAATGACCTGGATGCCCGGGTAGCGGCGGTTCAGGTCGAGGCTCTCGATGTAGTCCCTGAATTCGTCGCGGCGTACGCTGTCCGACGAGAGGAACAAACCGCGCGTCCCGAGCAGGACGTCGGAGTAGGATTGAATGCGCGATTCTATTTCGTCGCGCGCGTTCTCGACTTCATAGTCGAATTTCTGCCGGGCTTCGCGCTCCACCTGATGCGCGGTCCAGTACGCGGCGGCGACGGAGAGCACGACTCCGCTGACCAGCACGACCATCGCAGTCGCGCCATGGCTCAAGACCGTGGACAGCTTTGAGGGCAGGGTGGAGCGCAACGACTTTGGCGTCATAGGCGGGCGGGCATCGTGTCGATGCCCGCTTTTGTCGCATGCCCCATCATCGGGCGCCAAGGTCATTTGCCCGCAAATGCAGCGGGCGATGCTCGAATGAGGAGAGCGCGCACTGGAGCCCTGTCATAACCCCCTCCTTAAGGTCGCCCGACATGCTTAAACGCACGCTAGTTGCGTGACGTCAGGCACCTCCCCAGGTTCTATCAGCCTCTTGTTGATTCACTGGCTTCAATTGCGCCGGCAGCCGGCGCACGCCAATCGACGCCTATTGCGTATGCATCATAGCATCCGCTCCCGTTTAGGGCAGGCCTATTGACAGCGCGCGGCGAATCGACGAATTTAGGCGGTGCCCATCGCCGCTCGCGTCCGTGTTTAATCTGGCGCGACGCCCGATACTTTTCCGGAGACCGCCATGCCGCTCACCAAGATCGCCCACTATTCTGTTCGCACGCTCGATCTCGAGGCAACGCGCCGGTTTTATACGGAGGTGATGGGCCTGACCGTCGGCCCGCGCCCGCCGTTCAAATTTCCGGGAGTGTGGCTGTATAACGGCAGCCATGACTCCTACGACAATGCGGTCGTGCACATCATCGGCATCGATCCGAACGATCCGCAGGGGCTCAAGGATTATCTCGGCGACCGCAGCGCCGACAGCCTCAAAAGCGGCACCGGCACGTTCGACCATATCGCATTCGCGGCGACGGACGTGGCGCAGATGCTCGCGCATCTCAGGCAAAAAGCGGTGCCGTTTCGCGAGCGCATGGTGCCCGATCTGAACCTGCACCAGGTCTTCGTCGACGATCCGAGCGGCGTCGTGATCGAGCTGAATTATCCGACGCATTAACTGCGTTCGCGCAACTCCTTTCGCGGTTACGACGTGAGCACGCAGCGCCGGGCGCTGATCATCGGCGGCTCGATGGGCGGGTTGTTTGCCGCGAACCTGTTACTGCGCGCAGGCTGGGATGTCGAGCTTTATGAGCGCGTGGGCGAGGAACTGGCCGGCCGCGGCGCGGGCATCGTCACCCACGCTGAATTGTTCGACGTGATCCGGCGCGCGGGCGCGGCGATCGACGACACTATCGGCTGCGCCACGCATTCGCGCGTAACGCTCGACCGCACCGGCCGGGTCGTGGCGGAAATTCCGCTGCACCAGATTCTGACCGCGTGGGGGCGGCTCTACCGGCAGATGAAAGACGTGTTTCCCGCCGCGCGCTACCACTTCAATAAATCGCTCACCCGCGTGGAGCAGGACGCTGCGAGGGTCACGGCGCATTTCGCCGACGGCTCGCAGGCGAGCGGCGAACTCCTGATTGGCGCCGATGGCATCCGCTCGACGGTGCGCGCGCAGTTCCTGCCGCAGGCGAAGCCCGAGTACGCGGGTTATCTCGCATGGCGCGGGCTCGCCGACGAAAACGCGGTAAGCGCAGAGACGCGGCGCGTGTTGTCCGACCGCATGGGTTTTTGCCTGCCGCCCGGCGAGCAAATGCTCACGTACCTCGTCGCGGGCCGCAACAACTCGACGCAGCCCGGCGAGCGGCGCTTCAATTTCGTCTGGTATCGCCCGGCGCACGAGCAGACGGAGTTGCGTGAACTCTTCACCGACGCGCACGGCCGCTATTACGAGCAGAACATTCCGCCCGATCGCATTCGCCCGCAAGTGATCGCCGATATGCACGCGACCGCCACGCGCCTGTTGGCCCCCGTTTTCGTCGATGTCATCAAGGCGACGCGCGAGCCGTTGTTCCAGCCGATTTACGACCTGCAGTCCGCCGAACTCGCATTCGGCCGCGTCGCGCTGCTCGGTGATGCAGCATTCGTCGCGCGCCCGCACGTCGGACTCGGCGTAACCAAAGCGGCGGGGGACGCCGCCCTGTTGGTAGATGCGCTGGCCGCTCGGCGGGGCGACGTGCCCGGCGCATTGCAGACTTATGCGGCTAAACGACTCGAATTCGGCAGAGCGATTGTCGCGCACGCGCGGCTACTCGGGTTGGGCGTGGGCCCGCCCGGGATAACGGGTCCGCAGGCGTCGCTGATCGCGCATTTGCGCCGACCGGAAGTCGTGATGCGGGAGATCGCGGTGCCGGACTGGGCCGAACGCTCTATTGCGCTCAGCCGGCTTCAAGTAACATAACCGCCCATAACGATGCCCGCGTCATGCGCGCGGGTTCAGGATTCATTTACCCAGGAGGAGCACCATGTCCGATCGCACCAGAAAACCTACCGCCGACCAACGACGCCGCAAGCTGTTGCTGGGCGCGGGTGGTGCGGCCGCCACCGCGGCTACGTCGCCGTTCTGGATCAACATCGGCCACGCGCAGAACAAGGCGCCGATCAAGGTTGGCTTTCCGACGCCGCTGACCGGCCCGTTCGGCACCGAAGCGCAGGACCAGGTCCGCTGCGCGGAAATCGCGATCAAGGAATTCAACGAATCCGGCGGCTTGAACGGGCGCATGGCGGAACTGCTGGTGCGCGACGACAAGCTGAATCCCGGCGAAGCCGCGACGCGCACGCTCGAGCTCATCGAGAAAGAGAAAGTCAGTTTCATCGTCGGCGCGCTGTCTGCGGCGGTGCAGCTCTCGGTCAACAACGTGTGCAAGGAACGCGGCATCATCTACAACTCGATCAGCCAGTCCGACGCCATCAGCGAGGTAAAGGACTTCAGCAAGTACACGTTCCACGAAGCGATGAATCCGCACATGACGTCGGGCGCCGTTGCGCGCTTCGCGGTTCCGAAATTCGGCAAGCGCGTCGTGTTCTTCACGCCCGACTATGCGTACGGGCATGAGATGCTGCGCGGCTTCCAGCGCGCGGGCAAGGATCTGGGCATGGAAACGCTCGCCGACTTGCGTTACCCGCTCGGCACGAGCGACTACACCTCGTTTTTCCCGCGCGTGCAGTCGTTGAAACCCGACATCCTGTGCATGATCAATTTCGGCCGCGATCTCGTAAACGCCGCGAAGCAGGCCTACGACTTCGGCATCACCAAGCAGGTCAAGATCATAACGCCAGTGCTGTTGATCAGCGCGCGCATGGCGGCGGGGCCCGAGCCGTTCGAAGGCGTCGTCGGCGCGACCTCGTATTACTGGAAAATCGAGGATTCGCTCGCGAGCGCGAAAGCATTCAATGACCGCTACCGCAAGGCGCATCCTGGCACTGTGCCGACCGACTACGGCGCGCTGGGCTACGCGGGCGTGCGTTCCGTGTTGACCGCGGCGCGCAACGCTAAAAGCACCGAGTCCGACAAAGTGATTCCGGCGCTGGAAGCCCTTAAGTACGATTTTTACAAGGGCCCGCAGTCCTACCGCAAATGCGACCATCAATCGGTGCAGTCGCTGATCATGCTGCAGTCGAAGGCGGCTGCCAACGTGCGCGACAAGAACGACGTCTTCGACGTGATCGGCATCGACAATGGCAGCGACAAGATGCTGCGCACATGCCAGGAACTCGGGCACAAAGCTTAGTTATCCGGCAGGACGGGCCGGCCGGATAACTCGTCGGATACGAACCGACGCGAGGGCACTGCTCAATCCGGCGGACGCGTCAGGCGCGTAAAGGTCTGTCCCGATATGGATTGGGCGGGACAGTTATCCAGTAAGCACAAAACGTACATGGCGATAAATGTGATATGAGCGGCATCACGCTCGACCTCCTGCTTCTTCAAATCGTGACCGGTATTGCGCTCGGCGCGGTCTACGTGCTCGTCGCGCTCGGCCTGTCGCTGATATTCGGGATGCTCGCGGTCGTCAACTTTGCGCACGGCGCTTTCTTCATGGTCGGCGCGTACATGGGTGTGTGGCTCTTTGCGCAAACCGGCAATTTCTGGGTGTGCCTCGTGCTGGTGCCGCTGGGCGTCGGCGCGATCGGCCTGCTGACCGAGCGCATCCTGGTGCGCCCGCTGTATGGACGCGGCATCGACTACCCGCTGCTATTGACGTTCGGGCTGTCGTACATTTTCGTTGAAGTCGTGCGCATGATATTCGGCCTGAACGGCATCCCGTTTTCAACGCCGCAGGGACTTACTGGCGCGGTCGACCTTGGATTCGGCCATTTCCCGCGCTACCGGCTGTTCCTCATCGGTGCCACCGCGGTGATCGTGACTGCGTTGTACCTGTTCATCGAAAAAACGTCGTACGGGCTCATCATCCGCGCCGGCGCGCGCGATCCCGAAATCGTGCGCGTGCTCGGCATCGACGTCTCGAAAATCTGGCTCGTCGTGTTCGGCATCGGCACCGGCATCGCCGGGCTCTCTGGAATTCTTGCCGCGCCGCTGCAATCCGTCACGCCGGAAATGGGCATCCACCTGCTCGCCGATGCGTTCGTCGTCACGGTCGTCGGCGGTATGGGCTCGCTCACGGGCGCGGTGGTCGCCGGCATTCTCGTCGGCGTGGTCGTGAGCCTGACCTCGCTGGTGTCGCCGGAAGCGGGCCGCGTGTCGATTTTCGTGCTGATGGCGGTGGTGCTGCTCGTGCGGCCGCAGGGCTTGTTCGGCCGTACCGGGGCGCTGGGTTAAGCATGCCGGGCAACGACACGCCGCGCGCCGCGAGCGTATGGCGCCTCGCGCTGGCAGCGATCGTGCGGCATCGCGTCGCCGCGACCATTCTTTTTCTGATGGTTTTTCCGTGGCTAGTCCCGTATCACGCGCTGGCGATCAACATCCTGATCTGGGGACTCTTCGCGCTCGGCTTTAATCTGCTCTATGGCTATGCTGGGCTGCTGTCGTTCGGCCACGCGGCGCTGCTCGGCGTCGGCAGCTACGGCTGCGGCATAGTCATCGTGCATTTCGGCTGGCCGTGGTACGTCGCGATCCTGTGTGGCATCGCGTTTGCCTCCGCCGTCGCCTATGTGATCGGCTTTCTCGCGATCCGCACGCGCGGGATTTATTTCTCGATGGTGACGCTGGCGCTCGCGGAGTGCGTTTATTACATCTTCTATAAATGGGAAAGCGTGACCGGCGGCGAGAACGGGCTGCGCGGCATCAACGTCTCGACCATCAACTTGCTCGGGTTCGAGATCAACTTCCTGGATCCGGTCAACAAGTACTACGTCATGCTGGGCGTGGTCGCGATTGCGCTGTGGATATTTTCGCGCATCCTTGCCTCCCCGTTCGGCGCCGTGCTCGAAACGATACGCGAGAACGACGCGCGCGCCGCCGCGTGCGGCTATAACGTCGCCAACACGAAATTGATGGCGTTCGTGCTGTCGGGCGCGTTTTGCGGCGTGGCCGGCGCGTTGCGCGCGCTGCACCTGTCGACCGTGCCGGTCGAAGTGCTGCAGATCTCGACTTCGGGCGACGTCGTGATGATGGCGCTCCTCGGTGGCTTCGGCACTTTCTTCGGGCCATTCATCGGCGCTGCGGTCTTCCAGCTGTTCGGCGACGTGCTCACGCTGTGGACCACACACTGGCAGTTGTACCTCGGCGCGACGTTCATCGTGTTCGTGCTGTTTTTTCCGCGCGGCATCTGGGGCTCGATCCTGCACTGGTTGAGAGTGGCGAAGTCATGAGCGATATCCTGGTCGCCGAGGGTGTCGGCAAGAAATTCGGCGGCTTCGTCGCGTTGAAAGACGTGTCCGTGAGCTTTGCGCGCGACAAGCTCTCGGCGATCATCGGCCCGAACGGCGCGGGCAAGAGCACTTTTTTCAACGTGATTTCGGGTGCCTTTCCCGCGAGCAGCGGCCGCGTCACCTTCGAGGGGCGCGACATCACCGCGCTGCCGACGCACGAATACGCGCGGCGCGGCATCGCCAAGTCGTTCCAGATCACGAACGTGTTTCCGCAGTTGTCGGCCCACGAAAACGTGCGCGTTGCCGCGCAGATGCAGAAAACCCGCTACAACCTGTGGACGCCGCGCGCCCGCATTCGCGAGCTCATCGCGCAAGCCGACGATTTGCTTGAGCGCGTCGGCATCGCGGCCAAGCGCAACTCGGTCGCGCGCGACATGGCGCACGGCGAGCAGCGCTGCCTCGAAATCGCGATGGCGCTCGCGTGCCAGCCGCGCCTCCTGCTGCTCGACGAGCCGACCGCCGGCATGTCGCCCGAGGAAACCGTGCGGATGATGGACCTGATCGTGCGCCTGGCCGCCGAGCGCACCGTGATACTTGTCGAGCACAAAATGAAACTCGTGATGGGCATCTGCCAGCAGCTCGTGGTGCTCCATCACGGCGAGCTGCTCGCGCAGGGCTCGCCCGACGATATCCGCGCCAACGATGAGGTGAAGCGCGTGTACCTGGGGCAGGGTAAGCACTGATGGCTGCGATGTTGAAAATCGACGGCCTCAACGCATGGTACGGGCACAGCCATGTGCTGCAAGGCGTGTCGCTCGCGGTCGACAAGGGGGAAATCGTCACGCTGATCGGCCGCAACGGCGCTGGCAAGACGACAACTTTGCGCACGATCATGGGACTGGTGGCAAAGAAAAGCGGGCGCGTCATGTTCGATGGCGCGGACCTGCTCGCCGAGCCCGCGTACCGGCGCTATCACCGCGGTCTCGCGTACGTGCCCGAAGAGCGGCGCATCGTGCCGGGATTGTCGGTGCTCGAAAATCTGCAGCTCGGGCTGCTCGCCTCGCCGAATCGCAAGCGGGAAGGTGAAATCATCGAGCGCATTGCGGCAACGTTTCCGCGCCTGAAACAGCGGCTCGGGCAGTTGGGAGAAACGTTATCGGGCGGCGAGCAGCAGATGCTGGCGATCGCGCGCGCGATGATGGCCGAGCCCAAAATGATCCTGCTCGACGAGCCGTCGGAAGGCATCATGCCGATCCTCGTCGATGAGATGTTCCGGCTGTTCGAGGACATGAAGCGCGCGGGCACCACGATTCTGCTCGTCGAGCAGAACGTCGAACGCGCGCTGTCGATTTCCGACCGCGCTTACATCATGGACCAGGGGTTGATCGTGCACGCCGGCACGGCTGCGGAACTGCTTGCGGACAAGGCGATACAGGACCGCTATTGCGCGGTGTGACTTAACCGGCTACGTCGCCGATTCGATCGAATATTTTCTCGGTGATGACTTCGCCGTCGGCGCCAAGTATGCACACCTTGGCAGGCATGTTGCGTTGAGCCAGCGAGTTGGCGAAGCGCTCCGCTTCCTGCAGCGTGCGAAACGAATACCCCGACGTGCCTTTGGTGCTGTCCACGAACCAGCTCGCGGGACCCAGCGCGGCAATCGTATAGGTGATGAATTCGTCCGGTGCCATTTCGTTTCGATCTGCCATAAATGCAAATTCTACTCGGTAATTCGTCGCTTATTCCGTCGCGGGAAACGGCACGCGGCCTGTGCGGAAGCTTCGCCCGTGCAAGCGGCCGTGTCGAGGACTTCCTGCACATGTTTATGCCAATGAACGTTGATTTAACGTGATTTTCTTCGGCGGAAACGACGCAGAGCCGGCGCCGGAACAGCCCGGTTAGTGGTACTAAAGGCCAATTGCCGGCGTCATGCCGGCACGGTTAATCTGGCGCGCACTTATTGCCTTCAAAGGGGGTTTCGCCATGTTTCGCACTGCCATCGTCGCACTCGCACTGCTCTTTACGGCCGGCGCCGCGCAAGCTCAGGGCGCCGAAGACCGCTTGAAAAAAATCGCGAGCACCAAGACCATCACCATCGCCTATCGCACTGACGCGATCCCCTTTTCGTATACGGACGACAAAAAGCAGGTCGATGGCTTTACGATTGATCTGTGCAAACGAGTCGTCAACTCGATCGAGCGCCAGATCAAGGTGCCGGGCCTGCAGGTCAAATGGGTGCCGGTAACTTCCCAGACGCGCTTCGATACAGTCTCCAAGGGCCAGGCCGACATGGAATGCGGCGCCAGCACCGCGACGCTCACGCGCATGAAGCAGGTGGATTTCTCGAGCTATATTTTCGTCGAGACCACCGGGCTCATGGTCAGGTCGGCTTCCGGGCTGCGCTCGCTATCCGACATGGCGGGGAAAAGGATCGCGGTCATCGGCGGCACTACCAACGAGCGCGCCGTCAACGACCAGTTGAAGCGCCTGAAGATCACCGCCACCGTGGTCCCGCTGAAAACTCGCGATGAGGCCTTCGCGCTGTTCGACGCCGGCAAGGCGGATGCGTTGGCGAGCGACAAATTGCTCCTGTTGGGAGCAACGCTCAAGGCGAAAGATCCGAAGTCGCTGGCGATACTGGACGACCAGCTGTCGTTCGAGCCGTACGGTATCGTGCTGCCGCGCGGCGACGCGGGGCTTCGTCTTGCGGTCAATACCGGGCTCTCCGAGATTTACGCCAGCGGCGAAATCGTCGAAATCTTTAACCGCTGGTTCGCAGGCCTTGGCCGTCCGAGCCCGATCATGGAAGCGTCGTATTTGCTGGGCGTGATTCCCGAGTAGCAGCCTAAACCTTGCCCAGCGCCCGCAGAATGCGCTCTGGTGTCACCGGCTGCGCAGTGACACGTGCCTTGAACGGGCGCAGCGCATCGTTGATCGCATTCATCACGGCGCCCGGCGCGCCGGCGGTGCCGGCTTCCCCCGCGCCCTTTGCGCCGAGCTCGGAAGTTTTGGTCGGCGTTACTACATGTGCGATTACCATGTCCGGCATTTCGCCCGCCATCGGCACCAGGTATTCGGCCATGTTGCCGTTGATCAATTGTCCTTCGGGACTGTAGATGCAGTGCTCAAGCAGCGCGCCGCCGATGCCCTGCACAATGCCGCCGCGGATCTGCTCATTGACCAGCTGCGGGTTGATGATGGTGCCGCAGTCTTCGACGCACCAGTGTTTCAGGAGCTTGACGAAGCCCGTATCGACGTCGACTTCGACGAGCGAGGCCTGGATGCCGTTGGTGAACGCGAAGCCGTAGCCGCG
>Ga0207706_10003809_pt1 | contig 14374 bp, 10 predicted proteins | sample KBSC53metaG_FD_184318 | JGI IMG/M metagenome (GOLD analysis project Ga0207706, IMG submission 184318) | Corn rhizosphere microbial communities from Kellogg Biological Station, Michigan, USA - KBS C5-3 metaG (SPAdes) (version 2) | ecosystem: Host-associated > Plants > Roots > Rhizosphere > Soil ... | reverse complement strand
GAAGAAAAAAATATCAGGGCGTTTCAGCAACGGACTTTACAATATGAAAAAAAGAATGAAAGAAATCGGCGGAATTCTGGAAATTACAAATGAAAAGGAGACCCAGGTGAAATTAACCGTTCCTTTGTCACTATAACTTTTGTTCTATTGTTGCCAAAGCAATTGAGAATTACTTTAGAAACACACATGAGCATTTCATTATCCATAGTTGAAGACTTAGATGAAGTAAGAGAAGGACTGAAGCAATTTATCTCGCTCAACCCCGAGTTTAAAGTATTGGATACATTCAAAACAGCCGAAGAGGCTTTGTATGATATACCACGCTTACAACCCGACATTGTGATCATGGATATCAATTTGCCAGGCATGAATGGCATTGAATGTATAAAGCAAATAAAAACAAAAGTTCCCCGCACGCAATTCATGATGTTTACTGTGTATGAAAACGATGAAAAAGTTTTTGAAGCATTAAAAGCAGGAGCATCGGGCTATCTTTTAAAAAATACCGGTCTTATGCAACTGATCGAAGCTTTGCAGGAGTTGCACAACGGTGGCTCACCCATGAGTGCTAACATCGCCCGCAAGCTTGTTACTGTTTTTCGGGAAAAAGAAAATAGTGAAATTCCTGTTGAGGCACTCAGTAAAAGAGAAACAGAAATTCTTCAATTATTATCAAAAGGTTTATTGTATAAAGAAATTGCTGATAAACTTTCTATTTCGGTCAGCACAGTGCGGCAACATATCCATAAGATCTATGAGAAGTTGCACGTTCAAAATCGCACGGAGGCCATCAACAAGGTCTTTGGAAAAAATTAAAAAATTCAATTTTTACATTGACTGAAGCTAGTTATCAGAATGAGCATGCGGGAAGCCAGCAAACGAAAATATTTATGGTCGATGGGTCTGGAGACCATTGTTAATTCAGATTATTTGTTGTTGAGTAGCCAACCGGACAAGTGAAGCTGTATTTCTAACATTGAATTTTTCAAGAAGGTTTTTCCGGTGGGTATCAATCGTGCTTACGCTGACAAATAAACGTTCGGCAATTTCTGCGTTGGTGCATCCCGCCGCAATCAATTCCAATACTTCTTTTTCTCTTCGGGTAATTACAGGCATACCTGGTTTATCCGCTGCCGAACGTAATGACTGGGCGGCGTCCATACTTAGAAAAAGTCTCCCTTTCATTACTGTTTTTATGGCTTCTAATAATTCCTCTTTGGTGGCATTTTTCAAGACATACCCGGAAGCGCCATTGTCCATCATTTTGCTGATGAAACTTTCCTGGCTAAATGTGCTGAGACCAAGAATAAACACAGAGGGATACTTTTCTTTCACTTCTTTGCAAAGATCAATCCCGTTTTTATCTGGCAGACTGATATCCATTAATATTACATCGGGTTGCTGTTGGCGCAAATAAGCCAGGCAGGAAGCCGCGTTGGAAGCATGTCCCGTCCATTCAAGTCCCGCTTCATGCTGTAATAAGGAACGAATGCCCTCTATCACCATATAGTGGTCATCGACTATAAAAAGTTTTGTATTCTTCATATTGGTAGTTCAATATGAACAGATGTTCCGTCATGGGGTTGTGAACGCACATCAATTTTCCCCTTCAGGTATTCAACCCTTGACCGGATGTTAACCCAACCGATTCCCTTCACGTCATTTAGTTTTTGAGTTTCAAACCCTTTACCGTTGTCCTCAATAGTTACGGTTACCAGGTTTGTTTCTGCGGTTAATTGAACAATTGCCTGTGCAGCATGCGCGTGCTTCAGAATGTTATTCACCAGCTCCTGCACGATTCGATAGATAGTAATAGCCATTGGTTGTTCAATGCTTTTATTTTCCACACCGATAGACTGGTAAGTTATCTTTATTGCACCGCTATTGTTGATGTCATTGCAAAAATCTTTCAAAGCCGCGTCCAGTCCAAACTTCATTAGTGACTCAGGCATCAGGTTATGGGCTACTCGGCGCATTTCCCGGATAGAAGTATCCAGCATGTCAATGCTGCGTTCAAAAGACTGGGCATTATTTTCAGTCATTATCATATTCCCTTTCATAGTATTTAATGAATATTTGATTCCTGATAACATACCGCCCAGTCCATCGTGCAAGTCCCTGGCAAGGCGAGCTCTTTCATCCTCCTGTCCTTTCAGTACGGCCTCTGTTGCCAATAATTGTTTTTCATTTTCAAGTTCCTGTATTTTGTTTTGCTGCAGCAATTGTTTTTGACTGTAAGTACGATAGACCAGCAAACTGATGATAAGAATGATCGCTGCTACTCCTATGAGCAGATAGTTAAGTGCTTTTTTTTGCTTGATCGAAAGCGTCTGTATTTGTTTATCTTTTTCTAATTCCCTGATCTGGCTATTCTTTTTTTCTGTTTCATATTTAGCATCCAGGTCTTGTGTATTGCGGGTTATCTGGCGATTCAATAATAAAGCATCAATAGAATCCTGTTGCCGGCGGTAATTATTGAAATCATCAACCTCGTGAAGACCCAATGAAATATCCGATAATAATAGAAGAGCCTTTTTTTCATTTGCCGGTTGCTTTGATTCCCGGGCAACCCGTAATGAGAGCAAGGCATTTTCTTTTGCTTTCTCCAATTGTAATTTATTCAGATAATAGGAAGCTAATAATCCATAGGCAACTGCAATACCATCTTTGTCTTCCAGTTCTTTGGCCAACTGTAATGCCTCGGTAGCATTGGCTAAGTGTTTTTCAGATTGTCCCGTCATCTTATAAACTGTGCCCAGGCTTATCAGGCAGGCTTCACGTAAATAAATATTATTTATAAGGCGGCATACCTCCAATGACTCCTGCAGGTAAGGCACGGCTTTAGCAGGAATATTGCTGTTGATCAGGGGAAGGGATATTGTATTTAATGAAATACTGAGATTGGTACTGTCATTCAATGACCGCGAAACAGCGATTGCCTTTTCGGAATATTGTATGGCTTTATTGTACTGCATCATTTTATCGAATAAAATGGCAAGGTTATTATATAATACACCCAGGAATTGTTTTAATCCCAATTCTTCCAGAATTCTTATAGCCTGCAAAAAATAATTCACTGCATTTTCATATTGCTCCATATAGAGATAAGAAGCTCCTACATTAGACAAGCCGAATGCCAGTCGTTTCCTGTCGTGGAGTTTTTGGGCCAGTTCAACTGAATATAGATTTAAGCGGAGAGATGAGTCAAGTTTTCCCTGCAGGTTCAGCACATACGTAATATTGCTGATGTATTTAATGATACCCAATGTATAGTTCAACTTTTCGCTGAGCAGTTTTGCCTGCGTATAATAATAAGCGGCAGAATCGGGCAAATTATTTTCATACTGTTGACCAATGCTGATGTATAATAAAACTTTATCGGTATCCTCTTTTGCAACTTTGACAACTCTTAACAAACTGTCTTTGTTCAGTAATTCCTGCTCCCTGGAAATTATTGAAGCAACTAGAAGAAATGAGCAGATACCATATCGGGCAAAAAATTTCATGCGGGGAGACCTTCCTCATTGGAATATACCAAAAATAACATTCCCCATTCCCGGGTTCCTCCCCTTTTTCTGTGATTTTTTCTTTTTTCAAGAGTCTCCGGTTTTTAGGGGATTGACTTCGCTTCTAAATAACTCTATGTTTGCCTGTAATCTTAAAACATCAAATGATGAACCAGGGGAAAAGCAAGGGACTGCTGCTGCAAACGTGAATGATTCTTTCTATCCTAACTTTTGTTCTATTGCTGTGACTTAACGTTTGCAGTAGTTTTCCCAACATCAAAATTTTAGCATTCAATCTATAAAGCAATTCATCGGAAGATGAGGTTTATAAATTTTAAAGAGGTGAAAAAACAAATGCTGTTATTGGTAAATGGGTTGTTGTTATTCTCTCTTATTACGGCGCAAACAGTAGCAAGTGGTTTTTATTTTCCATCAGAGATAATTATCGACAGCAAAGGGAATTTATACATAACCGGTAAAAATAACAAGGTCATACAAATATCTCCTGAAGGGAAGGCCCGTGATTTCGCCGGAAGCTCTCGGGGAGCGGTCGGGTTGAAAGATGGGAGGGGAACTGAAGCGTTATTTAATGCAACAAGAGGAATGGCGATCGATAGAGATGATAACATTTATATAGCGGATTATAACACGGTAAGGAAAGTAACTCCTGATGCTGTTGTAACTACTATTTATGGAAATGGCAATAAAGCAATCGTTTTGGATGGTGATCGTACAACCGCGTTATTTCATCGTCCTGAATTTGTAGCTGTTGACAATAATGGAGTGCTGTATGTTACTGACGAAATATTCGATTCCACGGAAAAGCGAACCTATAATATCATCCGTAAAATTTCACCGCAAGGCCGTGTTACAACAATAAGAAATGCTGACGGAAGCCTTTTCAGAGCAGCGTGGATATATGGGCTTGCCTGCGACAATGATCTCAACTTGTATCTGTCCGCCGTGGATTGGAGCAGTTGTATCATGCGAATTACACCAGACGGGACGATCACTACTGTTGCCGGGAGATATGATCACAAACACCGGGTGCCTTTCAAAGAGGGCGATGTTAACACCGCAAGGTTCACAGTAACACAGGGAATAGCGATCAACAAAAACGGTGATGTTTATTTTTCCGATTCATGGGAACATAGAATTGTCAGAATTGCGAACAATAAAGCGATGGTCGTTGCGGGAGCACCTGGCGGAGGCAATGCAGACGGGATGGCAAAACAAGCTTCGTTCATAAATCCTCATGGCATTGCCTTTGATAAAGCCGGCAATTTATTTATTGTCGATGCCGGTAATAGCTGCATCCGCAAACTTTCTTCTGATGGGATGGTGACAACATTTTGCAAGCCTTACTTCAACCTTAAAACAAATCAATATGAAGAGGCACCGGCACAAGTGCGGGAAACAGTTAGCACCAGGACTAAAACTTCTCCAGGCGAAACGGATCTAATGCTCGGAAAAATGCAGAAACAGATCGATTCAGCACTGAATGATCCACGGATCCGGAAATATATCAAAGATGCACGAGCCGTCAATGTAGATTCTATCAACAAGGCAGCACGGGATGCGGCCAGGAATGGTGGGTTGAACCGGCGATCATTTGACTCAACCTCATTCACTATTCCGAAGAAAAAAACTCAAATACTTGCATCACTTCCCCAAAAAACAATGACAACAGGTGAACTGAAAAGCTACCTGGAAAATATTGATAAAAAATATACGTCGCTATTGGTTGCACAGGGAACTAAGTTGCCCGATGTTTCATCACTTGGCGCCACCGACATTGGGTATGCAGCGACACTGTACTTATTAGACGGTTCCAGTTACCAGGCAGCCTGGTGTGCCATTAAAGCTGTTGAAAAAGAACCGGACAATGTTGTGGTACTAAACAACGCAGGGGGAATACTCAATGCTTGCGGCTTTCAACCTGTAGCTATTCCCGTGTTGCAAACGGCATTAGAAAAATTACCCGGCAACAATACCCTGCAAAATAATATCGGTCAATCATACATGGGTCTTGGTGATGTTACAAAAGCCAGTTCTTATCTGCAACAGGCTCTCAGTAGTTCACCATATCATCCTCACGCAAATTTTTCAATGGCATGTATTGAATATGCAAAGGGCAATCATTCCAATGCTTTAAACTATGTGCAGAGGTCTTTGCGGGGATCCTTTACCGATGGTGCCATGCATTTGCTTTTTAAATTAAAACCGGATGCAAGACTATTGAATATTCTCAAGGGACATTATAAGCCCACGGATTATTTCAACGAAGACAAATATCATTTGCCCCCTCAATGTGAAAATATAAATGATGTGGTAAGAATGAAGGCAGAATATAAAGGATACCGTGAAATGCTGGAAAGAGTAAAAAAACAATTTGAAGATATCGAGAATAGTGAAAACGAGTTGGGAATGAAATCGATGATGGAAAAAACAAAAAATTATAAAACGTCCGGGATTCGCACAGCTCCTTTTTCAGAATTAGGCGCCATGATGGTGCTGGAAATTAATCTTCGCCTCACAGATGAACATGAAAAATTGGAAAGAGCGCAAACCACCTATAAAAAAGAGATAGCAGACCTGGATAAGCAATATCATGATGGCATTTCTCACGCCCACTCTTGCGGAGAAACCCTATCCCTTGGAAATAAATACATGGAGGCGGCAGCCGTAGTGACAAGAGAATATCAAAAAATATACTTGCCTGTCTTTAAAGAATATTTTACTGACTATGCCTTCTGGGGCAGAGTCCAGTCATCGGACAAGCATTTGCAAAGGGCTGCTTATGCGGGAGCAGTCAGGGGTTATCTCGGAGAACTTCTTCAGCTTGCTGAAACACATTTTGCAGAATTATGCGATCCTGAGACCGACCTCAAAAAAGAAGAGCAGGACTATGTGTTTAAAGAACCCGATTGTGGCATTGATATCGGGATGAATTTGGGTATCGGATCTTTTCGGATCGACTGTGAAAAGATGGAATATCATTTTGGTGGTTTATTAGTTGCGGATGTAGTACACACTTATAAATCTCATTCGACAACGATCGCTATCGGTGCAGGGCTGGACCTGAAATTTGGCGGTGAAAAATTAAAGGCAGGGCCTATCCAGGGAGGTTTTGGCGCAACCGGTAAAATGCAATACTTCCTCACCTTTGACGGCACACGTCCCTCTGACCAGGGATTTATCTGGGAAGGTGCAATTGAATATGAACAAAACTTCAATACAGAGCTGGGAACAGGAATTAAAAAAATTGACGAGGTAAAAACAAACAGCGTTGATCTCTCGGCCCGGACCGTCTTAAGCATTCATAACGGCTTTACATCGACCGGTTCATTGTATGAACATTTAGACAAAATACTGGAAGTAAAACCGGAAAAGCAGGAAAATAAAAATGTGAAAATATTTAATTCCCAAAAATGAAAAAGATTTTGCTGATGGCCATCGTTTTTTCAACTACTTCACTTATTGCACAAAAAGAAACATTTGACATTGCCACGTTCACCCGTCCCAAAGGATGGCAAAGACTTGACACAAATGGGGTGACATTGCTTTATCATAGCAAAACAAATAATGGGTTAACTGATTTTTGCCAGATCTTTTTGTTCCCAAGCCGTGATGCAAATGATGATGCCGCAAAAAATTTCCAGGATGATTGGACCGATCATATCATGCGTGCTACCGGTACAACAACACGTCCTCAAACCCAAACTAACAAAACGCCCGATGGCTGGACCGCGGTTTCAGGTCGTGCAGATGTTTCACAAAATGGAACCAGCTACACATGTATGCTTACCGCCGTGACGGGTCATGGAAAAGAGATGAGTTTCGTGGTCAATGTAGCCGGGCAGGAGTACGTGGATGACGTCAGGGTTTTTTTTGAGAGTCTTGACCTGCATGAGCCTGCTGTGTTGGGACAACTCTGGAACGGAAATGATATACCTCCGGAAAAAGGAGCTACGACGCAGGGAAATTATGTTTATGTTGTTCCCGCAGGATGGACTCCGAAACAATATCCCGATGGAGGAGTTGTCATTACTTCTCCCGTTTATGGCACGGGCGAAAGATGTACTATATCTGTATTGCCTATGCGACCGGCAACAAGCGATCTGCAGACTGCAGCGAACGGAATCTTTACAGAATTGTTCAGTAAGGACTACACAACTGTCACCACCTACACTTCGCCGTCGATGATACGGGGAGTTTCTCCGCAAGGATGGGAATACTTCATTACGAAGCAAGGTATCAAGCCCCGCACCGGTAATTTTTCCGACGTCTTTGCATTTGTTTTCGTGGCCAAACTTGGAAACCAGCTTGCATCTATTGTTGGTATATCAAAAGACCCGCTCGTGAGCAATTGTTTCGGATTAAATCTTAAAGATGTATGGCCAGGATTCTTTTACAGCTTACAATTCAAAAACTGGAAACCACAAGAACAGGAAAAAGATATCATGAAAAGAATGGCTGGCGTGTGGATGAGCGCAACAGCAACAGCGGGTGATCGTTTGGCATTTGCCTCCAATGGAAGATTTGCGGGTGCATCAGCTTCACAAAAATATTTTGTTACCTCAAGTAATGAATTGCTAACTGTAACAGACGCTTATTTTGGAGATGGTGCTTATTCCATTAAAGGCAACCACGTAATTCTCATACATGACAGTGATAAAAGCAAACCGGAGCAGGGTTTTATAAGGCTTGAACAGGAGAGCAAAGATGGTGGGAGAACCTGGAAGGATAAATTATACCTGATGAGAAAAAGTGTTGTTGATGGTAGTGATTACGAAGTGAATTATGATAAACAATAAAACGAAGTTTTCATTTCATAATAAAATCTTGCATTGAAAAATATGAAGTTTATGAAGAAGAAAGTTCTGATGATCTTTTAAACAAATATTATGCAAAAGGTTCTCCTCTCGTCGATATTGTTTTTTTCATTGAGCGCTCATGCGCAAATTGATTCGACCGAAGTAGATACTTCGGGAATAAGCACATTTAAACTGCCCGACTCCACAGGCTTTGGAACACCAGATGGGCAATTGATAAGTAAAGAAATAAGCTCTCTGGGAGGAGTTATTGCTTCAGGAGATGGACGAATTGAATTGCTATTTCCGGAAGGTGCTTTAACTGGCAAAGTCAACATCAGTATTCAGCCCGTCACTAATATGCTGAATGGTTCAGACAAAGCTTACCAATTTGAACCTTCAGGCATTCAATTTAAAAAACCGGTAAAAATTATTTTTCATTATAACGATGAAGAGGCAGAGACCTGCCCACCCGATTTAAAAAGTTTTGCTTTACAGGATCAAAACGGCAAGTGGACTTCCTTTGAATATGATGAGTGGGACAGTGCCGCTAAGATATTAACTGGCTTTATCCACCATTTTTCAGCCTTAGTTGCCGATCAAGATGATGTTCTACTGTTGCCTGACGACCAAAATATTCACGTAGGTCGCAAGGTATGGATAAGGATAATGCATAGGAGACGTGTACAGTCGAATGGAACAGCCGTAGAAAATGAATTCGCCGAATTTATTGATGATGATGACAAAAAATTCGGTGCGTACGTAAACAGGATACCTGAAGGAAATAGCTCGGTGGGCACAGCTCGTATTTTCACTCTGGGAATAGCCAAGGAGCTGAAATACACGGCGCCGGAATATCTACCTAAAAAGGGGCGCATTGAAATTAAACTGGCCTTTAAGTATTACTCCAGGTTAAAAAAGAAAATTGCGTGGGGAAGTAGCAAATGTAATATCAATGTTTATGATGAATATAAAATTACCGTCATAAAAATTATTGTAAAAGATGGAACGTCCGTGTTAGAGTGTGGAGCAGGGCTGGAAGATACATCCAGCTTTAAAGTCAGGTTATATTCTGGAAAAGTCGAGGTCAGTGATGAAAATAATGTGCCTCCCACACTTAAAAAGCCACCTAACTGCGAACCAGTAACCTATGATAATGCCGGATGTGAAGGTCCCGTTGATATCCGCCGCAACAGGTTAACCGGGTTTGGTGGTACCTGGGATGATACCGGAATAACGCCTCCGGAAATAAGAATAGAATTTTTGCCCGCTTATGTAAAGATCGTGAATCGTCATGGCAAACGTCCTGGAGAGTTACATGAACAGACAGCAATTCGAGATGCGACTGTTGCGAATGAAATCAGGTTTAGAGCCAATGGAAAGCATCAAGGTCCCTTTGAGGGAGACGAGTGTCAATTAATCATAGAACCATTGTAAGAACTTTTGTTCTATTGTCGTCGTTTGAAATTGCAAATAATTTCGATAGCAAATAAACAGTTGCTATGAAAAAAATACTGGGCGCATTATTACTGTTTTTCTCATTGAGTGTGCATGCACAAACAGGAACTGCAAAAGAACAGATTGACACAACAGCTGGCAATGCCGATTCAGTGGAGGTACGAGTGGCCGTATTGCCCGATTCAGGCGCCACCGGTGCTGCTGATGGCAACATAATAAGCAAACAAATCGGTTCTTCGGGGGGTAAAATTATTTCAGAAGACGGAAGAATAGAGCTGATCTTCCCTGCAGGCGCACTAACAAAAACAACGAACATAAGTATTCAACCCATTGTCAATTTACTTCCCAATGGAAATGGCAAAGGTTATCAATTTGAACCTTCCGGTACCCGCTTCATAAAACCGGTTGAAATCATTTTTCATTATTCACAGAAGGAAGACGAAACCTGCCCTGCTCAATTGCATTTTATGGCCATCCAGAATAAAAATGGAAAATGGGAATACATGGATTATGAAGACTGGGACAGCGTCACCAAAGCATTGAAAGGACATATCACACATTTCTCTGCAATGGTAGATGGAAATGAAGTTGAATTGCAGCCGAGGGATGCAACTCTAAGGTTGGGTGACAAAAGAATATTTTACCTCGAAAAAGCTCAGGCTCCGATACCAAATCCAGGCGGCGATGAACTGCCCGCACTTCCAACCGGCCCAAGCGTATCATCAGCATTAAAGGTGTCAAAATGGTCCGCCAAATTTGGAACATTTGCCAAAAATGAAGAAAGCAAAATAAAAGCGACCTATACTGCACCAAAGAGCATGCCCTCTGGTAATATAGATGAAGTTACTCTGAACTTAAATATCTTAGAAATGTATAAGGATGTTACGGATCAAAAGAAAGGAAAATCAAAAATCAGGTATCATACCGAATCAATTCCCAAAACAAGGGTTAAAGAGACCGCAACGTTCACAAGCACTGTTCACCTTAACGATGCCTACAGAATATTTGTAACTCATGACGTCGAATATAGACCGGGCATGGGAACTATCGTTGCTGATGCGTCCAGTTTTGACGTTGATATTTTTCCCGCTTCAGAGAGTCAACCTGCTCATGTGGCTATAACTAACATACAACGTTATGCACCTACGGTTACGAAACCCGGTCGTTCGATGGCAGGTTGTAAATTGAAGATAACTCCCGCGGCCAGTACAAATTCAATTTACATCACCACCGATTATGAGAATTTGGAATTGAGTGATAGTGATCCACCCGAAGTTTCATTTGAATTTCCGAAAACCGATTCAAAACAGACCTTTTTTATGTTTCAATGCACTGGCAAGTATCCCACAAAGCCTGAGGCTCTTCAGGAGTCGCCACTCGTTCCAAAGATCAAATTTATTGAGAACGGCTTAGGGCAAAGTATAGATATGAAGGCATATAAAATAATCGTCAATCCAATTAGGTAGGAGTGTGATCCAGGTAGCAATAATTTCTAAATAAGATTTCTTTCAACGGCCAGCCTCACCAGGCTTGCTGTATTTTTTACATTTAATTTGGCAATAAGATTTTTCCGGTGACTGTCTACAGTGAACAGGCTTACAAAATAATTTGTCGGCGATCTGCCGATTGGTATCCTTCTGATATTTCTCATATCAATTTATTTTCCACCGCAAATTTTATGAGACTGGCCGTGTTCTTTACATTCAACTTCGCCAGCAAATTCTTGCGATGGCTATCCACTGTAAATTGACTCAGGAATATTTTTTCTGCTATCTGCGGATTAGTATAACCCTCTGCTATCAGCTCCAGGACTTCTTTTTCCCGGGAAGTTAAAAGCGGCAATTCAGATTTTGAAGATTTTTGATATTCAGCTAAAACCTGTCCTACTTCACCGCTAAAGAAAATGTCTCCTCCATACACGGCATGAATGGCTTTGATCAATTCCTCTTTGGATGAATTTTTCAGTACATAACCGGAAGCACCGTTTTCCATCATCTTCTTAATATATGCACCCTGGTTGAAAGTGCTCAGGCCAAGAATAAAAATACCCGGGTATTTTTCCTTCATAACTGCACATAATTCGATCCCATCCATTCCCGGCATACTGATATCCATTAATACAACATCTGCTGTGTTGTTTACAAAAAAGCCTATGCACGATTGTGCATTCATTGCCTGCCCGACCCAGGCAATGTCCTTTTCATTTTTCAGCAATGAATGAATACCTTCAATAACAACCGGGTGATCATCTACAATAAATACACGGATCATAATTATATATTGAATTCAATATTCACAAGTGTTCCTTTTCCTGCTTCAGAATGAATATCCAGTTGTCCTTTTAAATAGTCTACCCGGGAACGTATATTCATCCAACCGGCACCTCTGGTTTTTTCCAGGATCGCTGTATCAAAACCTTTCCCATTATCCTCTACAACAACATTCAGCCGCTTAGTTTCCCTCACCAATTGTACAAAGGCCTCCGATGCAGAAGCGTGTTTTATTATGTTATTCAATAATTCCTGTATTATCCTATACACAATTATCTCTAATGACTTATCCAGCCTTGCCTCCATTCCCAGGGACTGGTATTTCACTTTAAGTAATCCCGTGCCATTGAGAATATTGCAATATTCCTTCAATGCTTCGTCCAGGCCAAATTTTGTCAGCATCTCCGGCATCATGTTGTGCGCCACCCGTCGCAGTTCTCTAATTGAGGCATCTATCATATCCAACGACCGTTCAAAAACAGCCATGTTATCGGGGGTTATAATTAAATTGTCTTTCATATTGCTTAAAGAGAATTTTACACCGGATAACAAGCCACCTAACCCGTCATGCAGGTCTTTCGCCAGGCGTGTACGTTCCTGCTCTTCACCTTTTAACACTGCTTCAGTAGCGGTTAGCTGTTTCTCTGCTTCTAATTCATTGATGCGTAGTTGCTGTAATTTTTGCTTCTGACTGTAGTTGCGATAAGAGAGCAGGGAAATGATCAGCAAGGTAGTTGCGCTGACAATTAGAATATAGTTAAAATCGTTTTTTTGTTTCAACCTGAGTTGCTGCAATTCCTTTTCCTGCTCTAATAAAGAGATTTTTTTTTCTTTATTCTCTGACTCAAACACCGCGTCCATTATTATGCGACGGTTATTATTTTGTACAACAGCAAGACTATCTGAAATAGTAAATAATTCCTCAGCTGCTATAACCGCTTTTTGAGGTTGGTTATTGTCTTTATATAATTGAAACAATTGTTTTAAAGTTGCTTTTCGCTGTGGCATGTAATTATATTTAATCGCTATACCATAACTCTGCATCAAGTAAGAGATGGCTTCATTGTATTTTCCGAGGGCCCGGTATGTCCTGGCAATATTCTCCATAGCCTTGGCCACAAATGCCGAGTCGCCCCATTGACGGGCATATTCCAATGAACTGAGAGTAGCCATAAGAGCGCCCGGATAATTTTTAGCACTTAATGCATTTTCTCCCTTCGCTATAAAATAAAATGTTTTACCCTCCGGATCGGGAACTAAATTGATCAGCGAATCACTTTTTTGCAAGTATGTTCTTGATTCACTCAGCATGTTGAGCCGGCTGTAAGCCTCGGCCAGGCTGGAATAAATGGTTATCTGGTAAGACTTATTACTGGTAACATTCAGATAACTTGTACTTCTCTTTAGATTTATGCTTGCATTTACCCAATCGTTTACATCTGAAAAAATATAAGCCATGTCCAGGTACGCCAGTGCAGTACCCAGTGAGTCATTAGCCTTCTCATTTTCGCTGATAGCCTTCTGATAGTTCAACTGGGCATTTTCCCAATCATTTATCATGGAGTAGCTTAGGCCAAGAGATATGTAGACATTCCCCAACGTAAAACCATAGTTGTCTCTTTCCGATTCGGGAAGAAAAGTCTTCAAACTTCTCTCAAAGGAAATAATACTTTGCAAATAATCAGATTGATCATACTTCAATCCGCCGTCGCAGTAAAATAATACCGGTACTAATGAGGCAACCGGAAATTTTTCCAATTCTTTTTTGGCCAGAGCGATTTCTGTTTCAGCCTCTTTTTGCCGCCCATTTTTTGTAAGCATAGAAATGTACCTGAGATGATATTTTATTCTTAACGAATCATTTTTCTCGCTCAGATATTTATTATGAATACTGTCTATGCCGGGAACCCGGGCAAGAGAAAACAGAGGGATTAGAAAAAATAAAACAAAAATATAGGAGTTGAATCTGAGCATACCTTAAATGAAGGGCGGGTTTTTATAAAGGTTGATATTCTCCTTCACAAAATCAAACAATAGGCTGAAAATACCAGTTTCGGGTGATTTTATATCAATCAATGCGAATCACTGTTTCGGGGGGCCCGCTATATGAATGGTAAGATTATTTTTGAAATCAACATCTGAAAGTATACTTATAACTTTTGTTCTATTGCTAACTGTACGACCAGCCAATAAGCTTAACGGTTTAATCCCAATGATCAGTACCGCAACTGATCATGAGATCATAGTGCAGGAGCACAAATTCTAAGAAGCAGGCAGAAGAAAATTTTCCGGTAGATAAATTAAAGGCGATGATTGATAAATAAAA
>Ga0207706_10003805_pt1 | contig 14383 bp, 13 predicted proteins | sample KBSC53metaG_FD_184318 | JGI IMG/M metagenome (GOLD analysis project Ga0207706, IMG submission 184318) | Corn rhizosphere microbial communities from Kellogg Biological Station, Michigan, USA - KBS C5-3 metaG (SPAdes) (version 2) | ecosystem: Host-associated > Plants > Roots > Rhizosphere > Soil ... | reverse complement strand
GGAGCTTCCGCTCGGTGCTCGAGGATCGCTGCGGGCCCGCTCTGTTAAGCTGAAGCGGAGCCCGCGGACCGCGGGAAGGAGACGACGATGTTCGGATCACTCGGGGTGCCGGAGCTGCTCATCATCCTGCTCATCGTCCTCATCGTGTTCGGGGCGTCCAAGCTCCCGCAGCTCGGAAAAGGCCTCGGGCAGGGGCTCCGGAACTTCAAGGATTCCGTAAAGGGCGACGAGCCGCCGACGGACAAAAAGCCCTAGAAAAGGCCGTCATTCCGGGGCGACGGTCGCCCCGCGCTGCTGGAAATCACGGGATCCCTCGGGCCTGCGGCCCTCGGGATGACTTTTTCGCGCATGCGCGCGAAAAAGTCACTTCTTCTTCGTGATCTCGGGAGAGACGCGAAACTTTTCGCGCGGCAGGCGGATGTTGAGGATTCCGACTTTGTTGCGCAGCGTGTTGCGGTGAATGCCGAGAGAATGCGCGGCGCGGCCGAGGTTGCCGGAGTTGCGCTTCACTGCTCCGACGATGTACTTCTTCTCGAATTCCTTCTTGGCGAGATCGAGAGAGATTCCGTGCGCCAGAAGCTCGTCAATGATTTCCTGGAGCTGCCCATCCAGATTCACGATGCCCCTCCCCGAAAATCAACAAATCGAAGCACGGATCACCAGTGGAAGAGGCGCGCATCTTAGCAAAGGAAAAACAGAAGCGGTAGTCCGCCGTCGCGAAGTTTGCGGCGAATGGAATTCGCTCGGCGCTGAAAGCGACGAGGCGGGTTTTCATGCCAACCGGCTCCCGTGCTTCGAATGCGCGACGGGATTCGGGCCGCGGCCTCGCGCGCCTAAAAAAAGAAGAGGCGCGGGGCGCCTCTTCTGATTCTTTCGGGCGATGAACCGGACGTTACTTGAGCTCGACCTGGTCTCCGACCTCGATCAGGCGGCGAGCGTCGATGATGCGACCCATCGCCCAGCGGTCACCGACGTAGAGGATCGCCATGTCGCCCAGGTAGGTCCTCGGGATTTCGACGCCCGGCGGCGGCGGCGTGTAGACCCAGTAGGAGCCCTGCGGACGAATGCCGTAGTCGGAACCCGTCGCATAACGGAAGATCGAGAGCTGATCGCCCGGCTGGACGCCCTGGGCGACGCCGAGGTCGATGAAAACGTCGTTGTCGTTGCCGAGAGCGACGACGCCGTCGCGCGTGTACACGATGCGACCGGACGGCTTGCCGCTCGGGGGATCGCAGGGCTTGCAGGCGGGATCGCGCCGGCCGAGAGGAATCGGCACCGGCTCGTAAGGCTTCAGGAACGAACCCATGGGGATGTCGGTGCAGGCATGGGTGACCCGGACCGTGGCCGTCCGGCCCTCGAGGCACACGAGCGACGCCCTGCCGCGGTACTGGTAGAACCGGCCCATGCTCTGACCGTTCATGGGATGCAGGACTTCGTCCCCGGGCGTCACGATCCAGAACTCGTCCCCGGGACGAAGGCCCCGATCGTGGCCGGCGTCGAGATAGAGAAGGTTGTGCTCGGTGAAGTCGGTCTGCTCGGCGCTGTTTTCGGCCCCCACGACCTGGGCGATGAAGCCCTCGTCGTCGCTGCCGATGTAGCCGAAGCAGACAACTTCGCTTTCGAAGCCGAAGGGCTGGGGGGCGCCTTCGGTCGTGCCGACGGACGGGGCCGATTCCACGCGCGTGATCTGTGGAGGAGCCGGGGCGAGCCCCCCTCCTGACAGCTCAGGCTGCTGCGCCTGGACTGCCGCGACACCCGCGGAAAAAGCCAAAAGGCCGAAACCACCGGCAAGACGAACGGGGAGGCGCATGGCGACTCCTTAAAAAATACGGCTACGTGCGGTTTGTGGCCTAAAAGTTACTGGCTTTCGGGTTTGCTGTCAACCGCCGCAGCCGCCGCCGGGGGCTTTTCCGGAGCTTTCCCGCCCGCCCGGGAACGCGCCTTCCGGGCGTACTCGCTCTCGGGAAACTCCTGGACCACCTTCTCGTAGTAGCGCCGCGCCTCGTCCTTGCGGCCCAGGCGGTCCATGGCAATCGCCTCGTAATAGAAGAGCTTGTCCTTGGCTCCGTAGTCCGGAAAGCGCTGCTCGATCGAGGCGAACCGCGACAGGGCGGCCGCCGTCGACCCCTTGCGAAGGTAGAAGTAGCCGATCCCGAAGTCGTGCTCGGCCAGGAGGTCTGTGAGCTGGCGCACGCGCTCCCGGGCGGCGCCCGCGTAGCCCGAGTCCGGAAATTCGCGGATCAGAGACCGGTACTGCTCGATGGCTTCCTTCGTCGCGGTCTGGTCCCGATCCGGCTTCTCGTGCTCCTTGTCGTAGCAGAGCGCGAACTGGTAGCGGGCGTAGTCCCGGCGCGGCGCTCCGGGGTAGCGGTTCAGATAGTCGCGGTACCGGTAGCGTGCCTCGGTGTAGCCGGTCGTGCTCTTCTGCGCGAAGTAAGAGTCGGCCACGAGAAGCAGCGACTCCCTCCCGATCGTCTCGTTCGGATACGTCTCGAAGACGTGGTTCAGGTACTTGCGCCCGTCCTCGTATTTCTTCTTCGCGATGAGGGCTTTGCCCTTCTCGAAGAGCTCCTCCTTGGGCAGGGTCAGCAGCTCCTGGGTGATCTTGTCGGGCTTCTTGGGGCCTTTGGACGCGCAGCCGGCGCCGGCGACGCCGGCGGCCAGAACGAGAACGACCGCCGCGAGGCGGAGGGCCCAACCGATTCGCATGCGCATGGGGACTCTAGGCCTGGACCGTCGCGACAGCCGCGTCGCGGAGCTTGCCGATCGCCGCCGCCGGATCATCGGCTCCGTAAATCGCGGTTCCCGCAACCAGTATTTCCGCCCCGGCCGCGACCAGCTCGCCCGCGTTGTGGGCCGTGACCCCTCCGTCCACCTCGATCGACAGGCGGCTGCCGGCGGCCCGGACCTCCCTTTCCAGACGCCGGACCTTGTCGACCGATCCCGGGATGAACGGCTGACCGCCCCATCCCGGGTTGACCGACATCACGACGGCGTAGTCCAGGTCGGCGAAAGCGGCCGAGAGGGCGGCCGTGGGCGTCGCGGGATTGACGGCCGCGCCGGCCTTCGCTCCGCCTCGCCGCACCAGGTCGAGACAGCGCTGGAGGTGATCGGTGGCCTCGACGTGGACCGAGATCCAGTCCGCTCCGGCGTCGAGGTACTCCTTCAGGCTGGCCTCCGGCCGCTCGATCATCAGGTGCACGTCGAGCGGCAGCCGGGTCGCCTTGCGCAGGGCACGGACGACCGGCGGGCCGAGCGTCAGGTTCGGCACGAAGTGGCCGTCCATCACGTCCACGTGGACGAGGTCCGCGCCCCCGGCCTCGGCCACCGAGAGGGCTTCGGCGAGGCGCGCGAAGTCGGCGGAGAGCAGGGACGGCGCGATCCGGACTTTCATGAGCGCGGGGCCGCGAGGGTGTCGGGGGACCGGGAGACCGTGAGCGAAACGACCTCGCGGCTCGACAGGGGGTAGCCCGCCGGCGGGAACTGCTTGAGGACGGTGTTGGGCCGGACTCCCTCGTACGCTTCGAAACGGGCGCTGCCGACCTTGAAGCCGAACTTCTCGAGGCGTGCCCTGGCGGCCTCGGCGTCCTTGCCGACGAGGTCCGGCATGACGATCCGGCGCTCCGGCGCGCCTCGATTCGTCAGAACGCGAACGGCTTCGCCCTTTCCCGCCGGAGTTTCGGGCTCGGGATCCTGGGCCACGATCCCCGAAGGCAGGCCCGGCTCCCGCAGCCAGGACGCGGCACCGAGCTCGAGAGACTCCCGCGACAGCTTCAACGCGGCCGCCCGCGGAGCGAGCCCGGCCAGCTCCGGGACGCGCAGCTCGCGCCGCCCGAGGGACAGGACCACGCGCACGATCTGGGCGGGTTTGGCGAGCGAACCGGCCTCCGGCTGCTGGAGAAGGACCCGACCGGCCGGAATCCGGTCGTCGTAGCGCGCCCGGTTCTCCTGCTCCTCGAGCTTCAGCCCGACGCCGCGGACGATCCGGAACGCCTCGTCGGGGGTCTTGCCGGCAAGCTCGGGGACGGCGACCGAGCGGCCGACGATCGCCCGGCGAAAGCCGAACCACACGGCTCCGAGGAAAACGGCCGCGAGCAGGGCCCCGTACAGGACCCGAAAGAGAACTCTCGCCACACCGCGAAGTTAACACGGGATGGTACCCTCAGGCCGAACGCGGCGGGGGCCCCGGAAGCCTCGGAAGCCACGTTCCCGGGAGGTTCCAAGCTTGCCGCGCGCTGACGCCGAGGTCGAAACTCCGGACTGGTTTTCGGATCCGCGATTCAAGAAAGCGGACCTGCACTGTCACTCCGTCTACTCGACTTTCAAGTACTTCCGCGTCGCGAATACGCGCGATTCCTACAACCGCCCCGAAGAGGTCTACCGCCTCGCCAAGGAGCGGGGCATGGACTTCGTCACGATCACCGACCACGACTCGATCGACGGCTGCCTCGCGTTGCTCGACCGGCGCCCGGATCTGCCCGACTTCTTCATCTCGGAGGAGGTCGAGACCTGGTTCCCGGAGACCAGGCAGCGGATCCACGTCAACGTTTTCGACATCGACGAGAAGCAGCACGCCGAGATCAGCCGACGGCGGCACAACATCTACGACCTCCACGAGTACCTCCGGGAGGAGCGGATCATCGCGTCGGCGAACCACATGTTCCAGAACTACCGGATGCGCAACTCCCCCCGACGCTACCTGGACGAGATGCTGCGCATGTTCGACATCTTCGAGGTCAAGAACGGGGCGATGACCTCCCACCACAACCGGCTGGTCGAGGACCTGATGGCCGTGGTCCGGGAGAAGCGCGGCGCCGTCTCGCTCGTGGCCGGCTCCGACGCCCACACGCTCGCGCCTCTGGCCCGCGTCTATACCGTGGCCGAGGCCGGCGGAGTCCAGGATTTCCTCGAAAAGGTCCGCACGGGCGCGTGTTTCGTGTGGGGAAGCGAGATGGGCTTCCGGATGCTGCTCTCCGACGTCTACCGGATGGTCTTCCGCTACTACGGCAGCGTGCTGGACTGGAAAAATCCGGAGTTCACGGGGGCAGAGAAGGCACGGCACCTGGCGCTCGCCGCCGTGGGCGCTCCCTTCTCGGCCGCGGGCGTCCCCCTCGCGGTCACGACGCTGAACTACCTGAAACAGATCTTCGTCACGAAGACGGTCGGGCAGGAGCTCCTCGAGCACTGGGAGGCGGAGAAGAAGCCCTCGTGAGCCGAGTCGAGGGTCGAGCGTCGAGGGTCAAGGGTTGAAGCGGGATTCTCGACTCTCGACTCTCGACTCTCGACATTTCTTCGTCCCCCTGATCGGCGCCGCGATCCTCGTCGCCTTCACCCTGGTGAGCCTTCCCTGGAAGGAGAACCTCTTTCGGCGGCCGCGCACGATCTTCGACCGGAGCGCGGCGAGCGCGGTGGCTCCGGGCTATGCGCTGGTCGCCGCGGCCGTCCCGCTCATTCCCGCGGGGGCGACCGTCGTCGTGCGCACCGAGCCGCGCGACCCGATCGCCGAGACCTACTACCACCGGTTCGCGGACGCGCTGCTCCCCGGCCGCCGTGCTCTGCCCGCCTCCTTCTACGGACGTTTCGCACCGCCCGAGGTCTTTCGAGATGCGGCCTACGTCCTGATCGTCGGTGCGAAGCCGGCGGAGCCGCCCGGCCGGCTGCTCCTCGAGACGCCGGAGGGAACCGTGTGGGAAACGCCGCCCCGCCGATGACCGGGCTTCTCTGGCTCGCGTCCCTCCTCCTCGTCGGCCTGTCGGGGCTGCCGCTCCTTCTCCACCGCGCGTTCGCGGGCTATCCGCTCTCCACGCGGCTCGTGCTCGCGGGCGCGAGCGGAGCGGCGCTCGTCTCCTTCGCGATGACCGCCGCGGTTCTCCTGGGGATCCCGTGGAACGTGCCCGGGCTCGTCGCCGCGGGCGCGGTCCTGGCCGCCGGCCTGCGCCTCTTCCTGAAGCCGGCCCTCGTCTTCGCCGCCGACGCGCCCCGGCCGCCGGAACCGGGCGAGTCTCCCCGGGTGCTCGCAGCCGCCGCGCTGTCGCTGATCGCCGTCGGAGCGGCGCTCGGGGCCACGTTCGCGGGCGCCGCCACGTCGCCGGATCTGCTCTTCTTCTGGGGCCCGAAGGCGCAGCAGTTCGCCCTCGCCCGGACCTTCGACGCCGCGTTCATGCGCGACGAGTTCCATCAGCACATGCACGCGTACTATCCGCCGCTCGTGACGAACCTCGGGGCGTTCGCGTCGATGGCGGCGGGAAGGATGTCCTGGACCGGAGCGACGCTGACGTTCCCGCTGCTTCTCGTCTTCCTGGCGGCCGGGCTCCCCGGAGCCCTCGCCGACCGGCTCGGGCGGGCGCACGCGGCCGCCATCGCGGCGCTCACGATCGCCGTGATTTCCTGTCTCGGCGTCGAGGCCGACATCGCAGGCAACGGCGAGATGCCGCTTCTGCTCTTCGAAACCCTGGCCATCGCTCTCCTGATATCGGACGCGGCCGCCGAGCCACCGACGCAGCTCATCGCCGGGATCCTTCTCGCGGGAGCCGCCGCGACGAAAGTCGAGGGCCTGCCGTTCACGATATCCGCGGCCGCGCTGTTCTTCCTGGCCCGTCCTCGCGCCTCGCGCCCCTTCTGGCCCGCGGCCGGCCGGCTCATCCTTCCGGCCGCCGTGATGCTATCGGCCTGGTTTGCGTTCGGCGCGAGCCGGCGGATCTTCTTCGGATATTCCGGCTACGGAACACTCTTCGATCTCCATCTCGACCACGCCCGGGTCGTGCTCGCCGCCGTGGGCCGCTCTCTTTCGGCGGCGGGCCACGCCCTGCCCTGGCTGGTGCCCCTCGGGTGCGTCCTGGCGGCGCTCCCGCTGACACGCCGGTGGATCCTTCCCGTCGGCACGGCGGCGATCCTGACGGCGTTCTTCCTGTTCACCTACATCCACCGGCCGGAAGATCCGTCGCTCTGGATCTCCTGGTCGGCGGCGCGCATCTTCTCGCCCGTCGCGATGCTCCTGGCGCTCGCCGCGAGCCTGGGCTCCCGAGGCGAACCGCGTCCCGCGAGCCCATGACGCGTCTCCGCGCCGTTTGGTTCGCGGGCGCCGCGGCGCTCGCGCTCTTCCCGCTCTGGCGGTTTTTCTCGCGCCCCCTCGCGGAGCAGCTGCGTCTTCCGATCACCCCGGTCGACCGCGTCGACGGGGCGCGCGCACGCCAGTGGCGGTTCCTCGCCGAGAGCCGGCCGCACGTGCCGCCCAGGGCGAGCTTCACCGTCCTCGCAGCGGATTCCGACGTCGAGATGGCGCTCTACATGATGTCGTTCGGAGTTCTCCAGGATGGCGTTCCGCTCCCGACCCGCTATTACGGCAACCCGACCCCCGAATTCGGGCGGGAGGCGAAGTACGTCCTCGCGTTCGATCTCCCCGAGGCCCCCGAGCCGGAGGACCGCCTCCGCCTGATCGCCCGGGTGCCCGGGGGCGCGGTTTACGAGAGAACGCGGGCGCAATGAACAACGCGATCCCCTTTCTGCTCGCGACGCTTTCACTGCCGATCCTCGGCGCCGGCGCGGCGTTCCATCCGTCGATCCGTAACGCAAGCCGCCCCGCGCGGGCCGCCGCGGCGCTCGCGTTCGGAGCCGTGGGGCTGACGCTGGGCGGAATGCTTCTCACCGCGGCGGGATTCCGATGGACCCTGGCGGCGATCGCCGCCGTTCCGCTCGCGGTCAGCCTGGCCGCCGGCCTGTTCTGGAGAAGGAGACCGGCGGCTCCGTTCCCTCCGGCGGCCGCGGGCCTCGGCGCCCGGCGCGCGCTCTTCGTGATCGCGGCAGCGTCTCTTGCCCTGCTCGGGTGGGCCCTTCTTGCCGGCGCGGCAACGTCGGTGGATTACCTCTTCTTCTGGGGCGTCAAGTCCGCCCGCTTCGCCGAAGTCCGTGGCGTCGACGTGGAGCTTCTGCGCTGGCCCTTTTTCGCACATGCCGTGGTGGACTACCCGCCCCTCGTCCCGATCGTGCAGGCATTCGGAGCCCTGGCCGCCGACCGCTTTCCCTGGCGGACGGTGCCTCTCACGTCGCTCCTCTGGGTTGCGGCCGCCGCGCCGCTTCTGCGCGCGTTCCTGCGCCGCCGGCTCGACGGAGACTCGGCCTCTGCCGTGACGGCGTTCTGGATCGCGGCGATGACCGCCTCCGTGGCGACTTCGCTGTCCGGCGCCAACGCCGAAGCGCCGCTGCTCTTTTTCGAGTCCATCGCCCTCGCCGCTCTCCTGACCGAAGACGCGGACACGAGCCGTTTCCTCCCGGCGCTGATGCTCGCGGGCGCCGTCCTGACCAAAGTCGAAGGGAGCGTCGCCGCGATCCTGATCGTTCTCGGGGTCGTCCTCCGCGACCTCCTGGAGAGAAGGCCGAGGCTGTGGCGCCGGGCTCTGGCGCTCACCCTGTCGCCGGCCGCCGCTCTGTCCGCCTGGTTCCTGTTCCAGTGGCACTTCGGCCTGCGACCCGGGTTCCGAGGCCACGGAGGATTGCTGGCGCTGCACGCCGACCATCTCGGCACGGTGTTGACACGGCTTCCGCTGGCTCTCGAGGCCGGAACGTACGGAGTGTCGTGGATCCTGCCGCTCGTGCTCCTGATCGCGGCGCGGCCGCGAGTCCGCCCGCTTCTGCCGGCGCTCGCTCTGGGCGCGGGCCTCCTCGCGTTCCTCGTCTTCGACTATCTCCACGACCGCGAGGATCCGGCGATCCGGATCCAGTGGACGGCGCCGCGCGTGTCTCAGCCTGCGCTCTCGGCCCTCATCCTCGCATCGGGCCTCGCGTCGGTCGGCGCGGAACGCCGGCGGCGCCACAGCACCGCGAGCGCGACGGCCAGCGTCGCGCCGCTCACCCCGGCGCCGTAGATAAAGCCGTCCGGCCGATACCGCAGCGTCAGGCGGTGCGCCCCCTCCGGAACGCGCACCGCGAGAAACGCGTGGTTGTAAGGGATCGTCGCTGCCGGTGCGCCGTCGATGTCGGCCTTCCAGCCGGGCCACGCCGGAATCGACGTCGCGACGAGCGTCTCCGCGTCGGCGCGCACGTCGATGTCCATCCGGCCGCCGTGCTGCTCGACGATCGCCACCTTCGCCGTTCCGTTGGACGTCCACTCCGACGCCGGACCGTCTTCGAGCACGCCGCGCTCTCCGAAATCCTTCACGGCACCGAGCAGGGCGAGACGACGGGCCGCGTCGGGCTCAGTGCGCGTGAATTCCGGCGCGAAGGCGCGCGGCAGCGCGCGGGAGTTCTCGAAAAGGCGAAGGCCCGCGCCTTCGGCCCGAACGGACCAGCCGGGCGGCGCCTCGGTCTCCGCCTCGGTCAGGATCCAGCGCGCGGCCAGGAACGCCAGAAACGGCCGCTTCGGATCGTCGACGCGGTTGAACCAGACGGGCTGCGGAACGCACCAGAGTGGATACGTCTCGTGGAAACGGCGCAGTGTCATCGCCTCGTAGCCGCGAACGTCGTCGAGGCCGTAGACCGCGGACGCATTGGGAATGAGCGCTCGGCCGACACCGGCCATCCGGTAGGCGGGATCGGCCGGGATCGCCTCGAGCACGCCGAAGCGCGGGTAGAACGTGGAGGCCGGCATCGTCGGCCAGGTGCCGCCCTGCTCGACGACGCGCGAAGCCGCGAAGACGAGGACGAGGGCTGACAGTCCCCCTGTCGCACGGCGCCGTCGCGAGAGGAGCCCGCCGAGGAGAAGTGCGAGAACGAGAGGGAGGACCTGCGCCAGCAGGCGCTCGCGGCGATAGAACTCGGGCATCCCCAGTTCGGCCAGCCGCGGGCGATATCGGACGGCGAGCCAGACCACGAGTCCGAGCGTCGCGACGCACCCGGCGAGAAAAGCGGGCGCGCCCTCGCCGTCGGCGATCCGGTTCGCGCCGAGCGCCGCGAGCACGCACAGAGACACGAGCGTCCAGAGGAGCAACCGCTCGTTGAGGGCGATGTCGAAGAGCGGCAGCTTCGCCACGGCATCGGCGACGACCGTCTTTGCCCAGACCGCGAGGCCGAAGAGGCCCGTCGCCAGAAAGAACCAGCGGCAACGGATGCGTGCGAAGACGCCGGTGACGGCGAAGGGAAAGAGCAACGCTCCCGCGTAAGCGGAAGGCTCGATGAAGCCGTCCATGAGCCGGCCGTGGCCCGAGACGCCCACGGCGTACGGCACGAGCTGCGGCACGAGGCGTCCGAGGCTTTCGGGCCAGCTCCGGGAACGGGGTTGATGGGCATACCAGCTCGTCCGGACGAAATGCTCCAGCGTGTGCGGCACCACCTCCAGAAACGGAAGCAGGATCACGGCGGACAGCCCGGCCGCCGCGACCGCCGCCGCGAGCGCGACCCTCACGGCCGGCAGACGCCGGCCCGGCCGCGCGCCCGCGAGCTCGCACAGGAAATAGAGGCCGGCGCCCGCGCTCGCATGAAAGAGGGTCTCCGGATGGCCGGCGGCGGCGATCAGCAGCGCAGCCGCGACCGTGATCGCGGCGCCGCGGACTCCGGGCTGACGGACGATGCGGCGCAGGCCGAGCAGCAGGAGCGGCACGGGCGCCGCCGCCGGCATGACCGGCACTCCGAGGTAGAACACCATCCAGTTCGAAAAGGCGAAGCCGAGCCCGCCGAGAAACGCGGCGCGCTCGCCGCAGCCGAGATCCCGCAGAAACAGGAAGGCCGACAGGAGCGCCAGCAGGAGGCGCAGCGTCATGTCGAAGGTCCACGCCTGGGGCAGGGGCAGCAGCATTCCGACGAGCGTCCCCGGATGGAAGACCGCGGACTGAGCGACGGCGAGCAGCGGCTCGCCCGCCAGAGTGTGCGGATTCCAGAGCGGCAGCCGGCCCTCGCCGATCGCCTCGCGCACGGCCGCGCGCCACGGGATCTGCTGGTACACCACGTCGCCGAGAAGCGGAGTCCGGTCGTGCGGCACCGCGAGCTCTCCGCGAAGCGCCCCGAACGGATAGCCGTTGTAGAGGATGTCGATCGGGGCGTAGACGGCGCCGGTGAGGAGCGCTCGGCCGGTGAAGAGCAGGGGCGCCGCGGCGAGCCACAGGGCGGTCCGGCGCGGCAACGGCAGGACGAATCGGTGCGCCAGAAACAGGAGGACCGCCGCGGTCCCCCCGTAGACGGCGAGGGAACGGGCGACGAGCAGAACGGTCCCCATCCGCGATGTTTACGACGGCCGCGGCCGGGCTGTCGCGGCGAGAACCGCGGCGAAGACAAGTCCGGCCGCCAGGGCCGTCAGCCCGAGCAGAAACGACGGCGGCCGGTAGGTCAGGCGCACCGTGTGTTTTCCGGACGGCAGCCAGATCCCGACGAACGCGTGGTTGACCGTTTCGACGCGGAGCGCCGCGCTGCCGACCTCGGCCTCGGCCCTCCATCCCGGCCAGTCCGGCAGCGACGTCGCAATGAACGCCGGCCGCGAAACGTCGGCCACGAGGAGGAGGTCGGGCCCGACGGACCGCAGCTCGAGCGCGGCCTCGCCGTTCTCCACGTCGGCGGCCTCTCCGGCGAGGGGCTGCCGCGACAGCCAGGCGCGGCCCGCGAAGTCGGTCTCCCCCGCCATCTCTTCGAGCCGGCGGGAGGCGTCCGCGGCGAAACGCAGCCGTCTCGGCACGAAGGCGCGCGGCAGGGCTCGCGGGTTCTCGAAAATCGTCAGCGTCGAGTTCCGAGCCCGTTCGATCCATCCCGCGGGCGCACGATCTGTCGGAGCTCCGATCGCGAACCGGGCGTTCAGGAGAGAGAGAAACGGCGAGCCGAGGTCGGTCACCAGGTTGAACGACGCGGGCTGCGCGCGGCACCACATCGGATACGTGTCCGCGAATCGGTCGAGCACCAGCGACTCGTAGCCGCGCACGTCCTCGAGGCCGTAGAGAGCCGCGCCATTCGGCCGAAAGATCGTGCCGGCGGCGACGACGCGCGAGGGAGTCTCGCCGTGCGCGGCCTCGAGACCCGGCAAAGGCGGCGCAAGGGCTTCGGCCGGCAGCGTCGGATAGACGCCCCGCATCTCCAGGAAGCGCTGGCCGCAGAGAAGCGCCAGCGCCGCCGGGACGCGCGCCCGCGCCGGCAGGACGAGCGCAGCGAATCCCAGCAGCGCCACCGGCACCACCTCGTAGAGAAGCTGCGTCCACGTGAACGATTCGGGCAGGCCTCGGTCCGCGAACACGGGTTGCGCGAGCTGGAACGCGACGACGAGGGCCAGCCCCACGGCGCCGGAAATCAGGACGAGGCGCCGTCCGGCCGCGGGCTCGGCGATCAGATGCGCCGCGCCGAAGGCCGCGAGCCCCGAAAGGCCGAGGCCCGCGAGAAACACGAGCCGGTAATTGAGGGCCAGGGCGAAGCCGGGAAGACGCGACACCAGGTCGTGCACGCCCGGAGCGCTCGCCCCGAACAGGAGCCCCGCGACGAGGAAGCCCAGGAAAATCGCGCGGCCGCGCTCGCGGGGCGGACGGCGAAAGAGCCCGAGGGCGGCGAGCGGGAAGAGCACGGCGCCGGCGTAGCCCAGCGGCATCCCCGAACCGTCGCCGCGCCCCGTCTGCACGGGGCTCTTCCCGTAGATTCCGTGCGCGAACGGAAGCACGTCCGGCAGAATCCGCCTCGCGGCCTCGGGGAGCGCCACCGACTGCCGCCCGGCGCCTCGCGCCAGCGCCTGGCGGCGAGCGCGGTACTCGGCGGAATGGGGAATCGCCTCGAGCAGCGGCAAAAGCTGCGGGCCCGTCAGCAGAAGCGCGAGGATCCCGGCGGCGAAGGCCGCGCCGATCGCCGGGACTCGGGCGCGCGCGCGCGTGGAAGTCCCGAAGAGCTCCCAGAGGAAGTACACCCCTCCCGCCGCCGCCCCGTGGAAGAACGACTCCGGGTGTCCGCCGCAGAAGGAGAGCCACAACGCCGCCGCCGTCAGGCCGATCGCGCCGCGGCCGGGCTCCCGGGCCAGTCGCCGAAGGCCGAGCAGGAGCAACGGGAAAGTCGCCGTCGCCGGACCCACACTCCAACCCAGCCAGAAGAGAACGAAAGTCGAGAAACCCCAGCCGACCGCTCCGAGCAGTGCGGCGGAAGGCGGCAGCCGATAGTCGGAAAAGAACAGAAACGCCGTGAGCAGGGCGAGAAAGAGCGTGAACGCGCAGGAGAACGTGAACGAGAGCGGGACCGGCAGCCAGAGGCCGAGCCACGTCGCGGGATGGAGCACGCCGGCCTGGGCCGTGCCGAGAAGCGGGTTGCCCGCGAGGACGAAGCGGTTCCACAGGGGAAGCCGGCCGTTCGCCACGGCCTCCCTCACGGCCGCGCGCCAGGGCAGGTTGGCGAACGCGAGGTCCGAGAGGATCGGGTTCACGGGCGGAGGCGCGCCTTCTCTCGCCGCGATCGCGTGCCATGGGTCGGAGGTGGCATAGAGATCCGCCGGCCCGTAGAGCCGTCCGCGCAGGAGGGCCTCACCGGTGAAGAGGAGAGGCAGGAGGGCGAGAAGCAGGGCCACCCGCGAAGGCACGGCCGAGACGAAGCGCCGCGCGAGCCCCACGGCCAGCGCCGCCGAGGCGGCATAGGTCAACCACAATGCAACGGCAGCGATGCCCGGATTCTAAGACTAAGATCCGGGACATGGCCTATTCGTGGGAACGCCTCGGCGACGGCGAGAAAGAGGCGATCCTCGCGAGCATTCGCGGCGCCTCCGCTCCGCCTCCGCCGCGGGTCGTCGAGATCTCGTGGCAGGACCGCTGCAACATCGATTGCTTCTTCTGCTCGACCTCGGAGATCCGGGCCGGCAACTTCGAGCTCTCTCGCGAGCGCCTGGAGGCGCTCTTCGACGAGATGCAGGAGCTGGGGGTCCGGGGCGTGCGGCTCATGGGCGGAGGCGAGCCGCTGTTTCGCAAGGACGCCGCCGAGCTGATCCGGGCGATCGGGGCGCGCGGTCTCCGGATCACCGACGTCACGACGAACGGCGTCCTGCTGACGGAGCCGGTGGTGCGGGCGCTGTACGAGACGGGCTGCGACGAGATCTGCGTCTCCCTCAACGCCGGGGATGCCCGCTCCTACGGCGCCATGATGCAGACGGCTCCCAAGAACTTCGATCGGGTCGTCGAGAACGTGCGCCGGGCGGCGGCGATCAAGCGGGAGACCGGCGCCGGAACGCTCGTCAAGGTGCAGTTCCTGGTCTACAAGGAAAACTTTCGTCAGCTTCCCGACATGTACCGCCTTTTCCGCGAAACGGGCGCCGACCGGTTCTGGCTGAACGGCCTCTACCCCGTTCGCCCGATGCCGATGATGAGCGACGCCGACGTCGACGAGATGCTCCGAGCATACGAGGAGGTCCTCGCCGACGACTACTTCGAGCGCCTCGAGCGATTCTCGTTCTGGGAGAAGTCGATCTCGGACCGCATCGATGCGTCGACGCGCCGCGTCTTCGCGCGGGCGC
>Ga0207706_10003803_pt1 | contig 14383 bp, 16 predicted proteins | sample KBSC53metaG_FD_184318 | JGI IMG/M metagenome (GOLD analysis project Ga0207706, IMG submission 184318) | Corn rhizosphere microbial communities from Kellogg Biological Station, Michigan, USA - KBS C5-3 metaG (SPAdes) (version 2) | ecosystem: Host-associated > Plants > Roots > Rhizosphere > Soil ... | reverse complement strand
ATAGTTGCTGTGCGCCGCATGAACCAGGGATACGTTCAGCTTCGAATCGAATTGGAAGTTTCCGTCTTTGTCGGTAGTCAGTGCTCTTAGTAAGGAAAGATCTGAGCAACCCAAGATGTCTCGCTTTTTACATTCATAAATTTCCACTTCTGCGCCGTCAATAGGCAGGTTCGTTTTTAACTCCAGAACTTTTAGGGTTGTGTACGTAATAGAAGGTACGCCGTCTGATTTTTTGCAAGCGGAATTTAGCAAACCCATTACAGCAATAATGAAGACGCATCTTAAGAATTTGGTGTTCATAAAATTGTTTTATGTTTTTTATAGTTCAATTTTCATCGATAGAGAAGGAACTATTTTATATGCTACAGTCCCTTTTTGAATTTGCTGGCTATATTCATTCTTAAATGAAAGTGATATTGCCTTTCGTCTGTTTCGTGAGCAGGCAATAAAAAGGGGAATGCTGGCCAGCATAGATGCAGAGCCAACAAGCATCAACACTTCTCCCGTATTTGTTTCATATAAAGGTTCCCCCAACAAGTTGTCTGAAATAACTTTAGAGATTCCGGCCGTAGTAAGAATCATTCCGCCTCCAAACAATATCCAGCCAGCTATTTTTTGTTGTTTGCTTTTTTGAACGTAGTCGATGTTAACTGCCGGTTTAGCATTGGTGCTGTGTTGTGAAAAACCGCAGGCAGTCGTTGCAATAAGCATGAGTAAAAACAGTGCCTTCTTCATCGTTATTATAGTTTTGATTGCAGAAATAGTTTTATTCATATTTTTTAGTTGCTGGCGCTAAAACTAAAATGCACAAGAGCGGATTGAAAACTGGAATTTGCTGCTATTCATTCTTGTCTTGTAATTATCAAGAGAGAGAAGGCTGATCTTTAATGGCAGTAGCGAAAAACCGTATTCCTACCCATAAAAAAGAACAGAACAAGCAGTTTTCAATAAAATGGAAGTAGATGAAATTATAATTCCTGAAAGGTTTTTGTCAATCGTCGCAGTAATTAATGAGCAAAATGAGAATGCATTTGAAAGTTAAAGGGAAGAAGTAAAGGACTTTTGTCCAAACCGGATTTAGATCAATTTTTCATTCTCACTGCCAAAGCTTTGGTTCTTGGTAGTTTTTTGTAATTTTCAAGTCATGGATGCCACCACCGACCTGCAACAGCAACTTTTTAATTTTATAAAAAGCTCCCAACCACACATCTCATTGGCAGATGAACTTTGTGACCTGCTTGATATTAGTCACGACAGCGCTTATCGGCGTATCAGGGGAGAAAAACCTTTAACTCTGAATGAGCTGAAGCGTATCTGTGAGCGTTATCATATATCCCTTGACCAGGTATTGCAGCTGCAAAACGATGCCGTAGTATTCCACGCTTCTGATATTAACCGCCCCGTCTTCTTGTTCATTGACTATTTGAAAGGAATGCTGCAACAATTCAAATACCTGAATTCTTTTAAAGAGAGACAAATGCTGTATCTCTGTAAGGATCTACCGATCTGGCAATTTTATTTATTTCCGGAATTAGCAATTTTTAAAACTTTTTTTTGGATAAAAACACTTTTAAATCAGCCGGAGTACAATCGCCAACAATTTTCATTATCAGGGAACTCTCTTGACGAATGTCTTGAGATCGGTCGCCAGATCAATCGCGAATACAATCAACTACCTTGCATAGAGCTTTGGAACAAAGAAAGCATCAATAGTACGCTGAGCCAGATCCAATATTGCAAGGATGCGGATATATTTAAAACGAGGACTGACCTGGAGGTAGTTGTGGATTCTTTTGAAAAAACATTGGATCATTTGGAGCAGCAAGCCGAAAAGGGACTAAAATTTACACCCGGAGGTTCCGACGTCACTTATCGATCTCCCCTGCAAATGTACATTAATGAGGTTGTCATCGGCAGTAATACAATTCTTGCCGAAGTGGATGAAACAAAAATCTCTTTTATTCCTTACAATGTCTTCAGCTATATGATAACCAGAGATGTTCGTTTTAATGAAAGCACTTTTCATGCTTTCAAAAACTTAGTAAGTCGCTCAACATTGATCAGCGGCACGGGCGAAAAAGAAAGAAATAAATTCTTTCGATTGCTAAAGGAAAAAGTGCGCGACTTGAAAAAATAGTGCGTATGTGATTTTCACTGGTCACTAGAATTTTCACTGCAGGATCGCACATTTATAAATCCGGGGATTTTCCGTAATTTTCAAACAATGAACGCCACCACCGATCTTCAACAGCAGCTTTTCAATTTTATTAAGAGTTCCCAGCCTCATATTTCATTAGCCGATGAACTTTGCGATTTACTTGACATTAGTCACGACAGTGCCTATCGGCGGATCAGGGGAGAAAAACCTCTTTCTCTTTCTGAATTAAAGGTCGTTTGTGAAAAATACAATATTGCGTTAGACCAGGTGCTTCAATTAAACAGCGGCACAGTGGTTTTCAGAAGTAGTGATGGGAGTGGTGATATCAGGGATCTGAAGATCTACCTCGAAGGACTATTGCGCGAGGTAAAATTTTTCAATGGCTTTAAACAAAAAGAAATGCTTGTGCTGGCGAAAGATTTTGCGGTCTTCCAGTTTTTTCTTGTTCCTGAAATTGCCGCTTTCAAATGTTTTTTCTGGATGCGCCATATATTGCTTGATGAAAGACTGACCAGAGCAAAATTTTCTGTAAGGTCATTTCCTTTTCCCGAGATCCTTGAACTTGCAAAGCAGTTGACGAAGGAGTATGCGCAATTGGATTCGGTCGAATTATGGAATGAAGAAACGGTGAGAAGTACGTTGCGGCAGATACGGTATTATAAGGAATCAGGTTTGTTTGAAACAGGGGAAGATGCGGAAATCATTTATCGGGCTTTTGATGAGTTGTTGGATCACCTGCAGCACATGGCCGAACGGGGTGTTAAATCGATGAAGGGTGAGAGCGACCTCGTTAAAAAAGGTTCCTTCCAGCTTTTTGTCAATGAGATCATTTTGGGAAATAATACTTATATATTGAAACTTGATGGAAAGCCATACGCTTATATTAATTATGCCGTATTGAAATATTTATCGACACAGGATCCAAAGTTCTGTGGCAATCTTTACAACTCTTTTCAAAACCTTGTTAGCCGTTCGACGTTAATCAGTAAAGTAGGAGAAAAAGACCGCAATCATTTCTTTAACATATTGCGTGAGGAGGGGATGAAACTTCTTCATCATTGAAACGGGTAAACACAGATTCATTTAACCTTTTGGAGATGAGTAACCACGATATTAAAATCATAGAATGCCCCCGTGATGCAATGCAGGGCTGGAAGAATTTTATTCCGACAGAAAAGAAAATTGAATACATCAATTCATTATCGCAGATCGGGTTTGATACAATTGATTTTGGCAGCTTTGTTTCACCGAAAGCCATTCCCCAAATGGCGGACACAAAAGAGGTGATCAGGAGTTTGCAATTGGGAGTTAGTAACACTAAACTACTGGCGATCGTTGCGAATGTTCGAGGCGCGGAAGAAGCATCTGTTTATGATGAAATTACTTATCTCGGATTTCCATTTTCAGTTTCAGAAACCTTTCAACAACGAAACACAAATTCGTCGATCGCAGAATCGTTGACCAGGGTAGAAGAAATTCAGAAAATTTGCACAAAGAACGACAAACGATTGGTAATTTATATTTCGATGGGTTTTGGTAATCCTTATGGAGATATGTACTCGGAAGAAGTAGTTTTTAGTTGGATAAACAAAATAATTGAAATAGGAATCAAAACGGTCTCTTTGGCTGATACAGTGGGGCTTGCAAAACCGGAACAAGTTTATTCAATGACCCGGTATCTTATTGGGCAGTTACCACAGGTTGAAATAGGTGTTCATTTACATTCAAGACCGGATAATTGGAAGGAAAAATTAGATGCAGCTGTAAATGCAGGTTGCAAAAGATTCGACGGAGCACTGAAAGGTTTTGGAGGCTGTCCTATGGCAAATGATGACCTGGTAGGCAATATGCGAACAGAATGGATGATCGATTATTTTAAAAAGAAGGAGTTATTATACGGTTTAAATGAGGATGCGCTCGCAAAAAGTCTCCAACTTGCTTCCGAAATATTTGTTTAACATTCTGACCTTTTTTGTGATTTGTCGTTTGTAATTTGAAATTTTGCAGGATGGATTTCATGATAAATATCGATCTGAAGAAACCATCAAAACAGATCAACTATAAAGACAAAATTTTATTGATCGGTTCATGTTTCACAGAGCACATCGGTAATTCCCTGGAGGAGTTAAAATTTTCTGTTTTGCAAAATCCGAACGGGATTCTCTTTGATCCTCTCAGTGTAAGTCAAAGCCTGGTATCTTATATTCAAAATAGAGAGTACAGCGAAAAGGATTTTTTTCAATTGAATGAAGTTTGGCATAGCTGGAAGCATCATAGTCGATTTTCAAATACAAGACTTGAAGAAGCAGTTCGCATTGTCAACCGCTCGCAGCAAAAAGCCCACGAGTTTTTGAAAGAAGCTGACTGGATTATTGTCACCCTGGGTTCAGCCTTTTCTTATCAGTTAACAGAGCGAGCCACAAAATCAAAAGAGTTTTCAGAGGAGCCCCCTTTGGGGGGTTTGGGGGCTGTTGCTAATTGTCACCGTGCGCCGGCTCAGTGGTTTCATAAACATTTAATGACCATCGACGAGATAATTTCCAATCTTGATAACTCTTTTGAGCAATTATTTCAATTTAATTCAAACCTGAACATAATTTTTACCGTCAGCCCGGTAAGGCATATCCGGGATGGGGCAGTAGATAATAATAGGAGCAAGGCAAGACTGATCGAAGCTGTTCATCATCTCGTTAACAAATACGAAAAGCTGAACTATTTTCCCGCCTATGAAATGGTCATTGATGTACTGAGAGACTACCGCTTTTATGATACCGACCTTGTCCATCCCAACTATATGGCAACGGAGTTTGTCCTGGAAAAATTTGCTGAATCTTTTATTGATGAGCCTAGCCAAAGGCTCATGCAGGAAGTAAAAGGCATTATGATCGCAAGAAAACATAAGGCTTTTCAGCCTGAGACAATGGCGCATAAACAATTTCTAAAAACTTATTTGGAGAAAACAAAGGTGCTAAAGGAAAAATATTCTTTTTTGGATTTGAATGAAGAAATTAACTATTTTAATTCATGAAGAGTTTCGAATGGTTCATTAGGGCACTGTATTGGTTGCAGGTATTTGCAGCGCCGGTAGTTTTGTTTGGAGTAATTTCCCTTATTGTTTATAGTAAGACCGAAAACAAAATTGTTGCACTAATTTTTCTTTCCGTTGGTTTGCTGGGAGGAATATTTCTTGCAGAATTGATCAGGAGAAAGTATGGTCTTGAAAAATTCTTTGCAAACCTTTTCGGATCTACTGAAATAAAGGACAGGCCTAGGCAATGACGACCTTGTGGACATTTTTCTGATGATATTTTTCTCCGGGCCTTAAGACCGTATTTGGGAATTTAGCGATATTGATTGCGTTGGGATGCTTTTGTGTTTCCAGGCAGAATCCAGAATAGGGTCCGTATTCGATATTGTTTTTCCCCCTGATCTTTGGGAATCCCTGGGCTGTGTAAAAATGAACCAATGGCTCGGTTGTCAATACCTGTAATTTCAAACCCGTTTTTTTTGACACAGCCTCTGCAACAATTGTAAGCTGATCGTTCTTTTTATCAATCACAAAACTTTGGTCATAACCGCCATTTACTCTCTCTCCGATCTTACGAAAGTCCCTGAAATCATATTTCGTGTTTTCCACAGAAACGTAGTTGCCATTCACCACAAGATTCTTATCCTGTTCGAGGATTTTGTCTGAATATATTTTTATTTCGTGATCTTCAATTGTGCCCTCGCCGTTATCGAGATTAAAATAGCCATGATGTGTAAGGTTTATGGCCGTCGGCTGATCGCAGGTAGCTGTGTATTCATAGATCAGGTCATTGTCATCATTTAGTTCAAAGCAAATATTTACCTCGAGGTTTCCGGGAAAGCCTTCTTCTCCGTCCGGGCTGTTGTATTTTAACTGCAGGATATTGCATTGTTCGTCAAAAGAAACAAAGTCCCAAACCTTTTTATCAAAACCTTCGAACCCTCCATGAAGCTGATCCGCATCCCAGTTCTTCGAAACAGCGAATTCTTTATCATCAATTTTAAAAGAAGCATTTTTGATCCTGTTTGCATACCTTCCAATGGCGGCGCCCATGAAAGGGTAAATCTTCAAATAGTCAGCGCTGAGATAATCCTGTATATTATCGAACCCGAGAACAATATCATTTGAAGTTCCATCCGGCATATAAATTTTATAGGCCATAACGATAGCTCCATAGTTGCTTATTAAAACTTCCGTTTTATTTATATTGCGCAAACTATACAAATAAATATCTTTACCCGAAGGGTGAGTAAAGCAGAATTGAATGGATTTATCCATAGACTTACGAATTTAAAATACAATGGCGGATATAAAAGAAGAATTTCAACAACGCTTCCAAAAAAAACCAGATTATATTTTTTTTAGTCCCGGCCGTGTCAATTTGATCGGCGAGCACATCGATTACAATGGTGGCCAGGTAATGCCTTGTGCCATCAGTCTTGGAACTTATCTTGCTATCTCCAAAAATAAGGACAAAGTATTTCGCTTTCAATGCCTCAATTTTCCTGAAACGGCCGAGCTGCATTTACAAAACTCCTATACGAAATCGGGGAAGGAGTGGTTTAATTATCCGCTGGGAATTTTGGACCAGGTTCTCGGCCTTGGTCACCCTGTTTCGGGTCTTGATATGTTATTTGATGGTAACCTTCCAATAGGAGCGGGTCTTTCTTCTTCCGCATCGATCGAAGTGCTAATGACGTATGCGTTAGATCAATTATTTCAATTGGGTATCCCAAAAGTTGAAATCGCATTATTGTCAAAAAAAGTCGAGAACGAGTTTATTGGTGTCAATTGCGGCATCATGGATCAGTTTGCCGTGACATTCGGTGAAAACAACAAAGCCATTTTGTTGAATTGCGATTCACTTGAATATGAATTGCTGCCATTCGACACCGGAAATTATTCCCTGGTCATCATTAATACAAACAAAACAAGGTCATTGGCTGATTCAAAATACAATGAACGCTTTGCACAATGTGGTGCTGCACTAAAGGCCCTGAAAAAAGAGATCGATGCAAAGAATTTATGCGACATCGACATACAAACTTTTCAATCCTATAAATACCTGATCAATGACCCGATGCTGGAAAAAAGAGCCTTACATGTTATTTCGGAAAACTTTCGCGTAAATAAAGCTGCAAAGGTTTTAAACGAAAATAAATTGGACGAGTTTGGCCAGTTGATGTATCAATCACATCAATCATTGAAAGAGCTATACGAGGTTTCAGGAATTGAGCTGGATACGATCATTGAGTTCTGTAAAGACTACAAGGATTGTATCGGCGCACGCATGACGGGAGCAGGTTTCGGAGGTTGCGCTATTGCCCTTGTAGACAAGAGGAAATTGGAGGATTTTGGAAAGTGCCTTGTTGAATTCTATAAGGGAAAGATCGGCTACGAACCGGCAGTGTTTGCTTCAGAGATCGGAAATGGTGTAAGACAAATTTTTTGAGCTAAGTGGATCTATTTTTTGTGTTTATCTTCAAATTCTGTCAGGAGTTTGTTTAACTTTTTTAATTCTTCGGCCCTTGTGTGATCAGTGAAGATCTCATCTATCCTGCTGACGACAAGTTCATATTCCTGGCTGTTTGATATCTTTTCGTTTTTCAATATTCTCTCAATGACCCTGCTATAAGCCTTTTCGACATCCGCATAGTCGATCTTGAGTTTTTCCTTAATTAAATTTTTAAATTCAACGGCGATCGCCAGGGGCATGTGACGAAGAACCTGGTCATCGATATCGGCACTAAAATCCCGTAATGATTTTATTTTCTTCATCTCGTAAGCCTCCTGGATGAACCTATAGGTTTCCTCTAAACCTTGAATAGATTCCGGTGATGAGGATAATTTTTGAATGACAAACTGAGTATAGAAAACACATTTATCCTTTAACAATTCTAATTCTGATTCAGATTCGTTCATACAATAATGCTACCGTAAATTTAATGCATCCTGTCTCCACGTGGCGTTAGCTGGCGCATGATCCCAGCTTCGTATCTCAGCCATTCTTTCCACCGGGTTCGTACTCTTTCCTTATCAATATACGTTTCGGCCAGTTCAATAAACAAGGTATAATGTCCTGCTTCACTTTCCATAAACCGGCGATAGAAATTACTGAGATATTCGTCATTCAATCCCTCACTCAACCGTTTAAAGCGTTCACAGCTTCTTGCTTCGATCAGTGCGCAAAGGAGAAGTTTATCGAGCATCCTGTCTTCTTCACTGCCACCTCTCCATTCAAATTTCAAAAGTTCATTCACGTATTCATCTTTGCGTTGTTTGCCGAGCTTTAAATTTCTTTTTTGAAGTTCTGCAAGTACTAATCGAAAATGCCCCCATTCTTCCGTAACAATTGGCGACAATTCAATCACGATTTTTTCTTTGTCACTATACCGTTGAATGATGGAAATGCATGAAGTAGCTGCTTTTTGTTCACAATAAGCATGGTCAGTAAGAATATCTTCCAATGATCTCTCAGCCATGTTTACCCAACGGGGATCGGTAGGCAATCGAAGACCAAGAATGTTTTTTGCATCTTGTGAGAGTTCCATACGCAAAACTAAGGGGTTCTGGTTACTGGTGCAGCTTGCTTGTTTGGAGGAGGTTCCCAGTTGCCGGTTGCCAGTAGGCCGTAGAAAAATTTGCAGTGGAGACATCAATGAATAAACCTTAGGCCAAGACGCTCAAAGCTGACAACTGGTAACCGGCAACAAAAAAGACTCGTTTCCTTTGCCAATAGGCTTCATTGCCTTACCTTTGCCGCCAAATAAATAGGATACCCAATCGGATGAATTATTAAAAAAATCAAAGATGCCATTAACAAAAGAAAAAAAATCAACAATTTTTGCTGACTTCGGTGGTCAAACAACAAACACCGGATCAATTGAAGGGCAGATAGCTTTATTAACAGAGCGTATTGCCCAGATCTCGGGTCATTTGCAGGGCAACAAAAAAGATTTCTCTACTCACCGCGGCCTTATGCAGTTGGTAGGCAAACGTAAACGCTTACTAAACTATTTGCAAAAACATAACCTGACCGGTTACCGCCAATTGATCGAGAAACTTGGAATCAGGAAATAAACTTCTTTCGAAGGGGGTCCAGGTGGCCTTTAAAAACTTCATTTCATCAATTGAATTTGCCAGGTTATCCCACCTTCCTTAGTATTGAAATAATTGTTTTTCGGATTCACCCAACTTACTCCACTAAACTTACTCAATAGCGAACAAAACCCTGAAGTGTGCGACGCAACAAAGGGTCAATCAGGGAACGAAAGCTGGAGTCACAAAAATCAAAATTCAAATTTTAAACTTTCTATGCTTACACAACCAATTCGTAAAACTTTTGATATAGGCGATGGCAGGCAGGTAACTATTGAAACAGGCCGCCTTGCACGCCAGGCTGATGGTGCAGTTACTGTTACTATTGGCAATTGCATTTTGTTAGCAACTGTTGTTGCTAACAGGGAACCCAAAGAAGGACAGGACTTTTTTCCTTTAAGTGTAGATTACCAGGAAAAATTTGCTTCGGCAGGACGCATTCCCGGATCTTTTTTCAAAAGAGAAGGAAGATTGAACGATTATGAAGTATTGATCAGCCGGTTGATTGACAGGGCACTTCGTCCTTTATTCCCCGAAGATTATTTATGTGATGTGCAGGTGTTAGTGACTCTTATTTCCAGTGATAATGAGGTAATGCCTGATTCGTTGGCATGTCTCGCTGCTTCGGCAGCACTGGCCGTTTCTGATGTCCCCATCCAGGAAATTATTTCTGAAGTAAGGGTAGCCAGGATTGATGGGCAATTTAAAGTAAACCCAAACAGGAGTGAACTAGCAAAAGCCGACCTTGAGTTTACCATTGCCGCTACGGAAAAAAACATTATGATGGTGGAAGGGCAGGCAAACGAATGCAGTGAGGATGATCTTATAAACGCTTTGGAAATTGCACATGATGCTATTCGAATACAGATCAAAGCACAAAAGGAACTTTGGGAATTGGCGGGCTCAAAGGCAAAACGTGAATATAAAAAGCCAGAACATAATGAGGAGCTGAGAGCGAAAGTAAATTCCTTTGCTCAGCAAAAAGTATATGAGATTGCTAAAGCCGCATTAAACAAGCACGAGCGCAGCGACAGGTTTGATGAGATAAAAGAGGCATTAATGGAGCAACTTAAGAAAGATTATAATGTCGCCGAAGGTGAGGAATTGGAAAAGAATATTCAGAAACTTGCTAAAACCTATTATCACGACTTACAGTATTATGTTGTTCGTGATATGATCTTAAATGATTCGGTTCGTTTGGACGGAAGAGGTTTGGAAGCAGTTCGTCCTCTGGATATGGAAGTGGATGTATTGCCTTCGCCACATGGTTCAGCATTGTTCACAAGGGGGGAAACACAATCAATAACGACTGTAACATTAGGAACTCCGCTTGATGAATTGTTGATTGAAAGTGCCGCAACTTCCGAATATTCAAAATTTATTTTACACTACAATTTTCCACCTTTTTCAACTGGTGAAGTAAAGCCGATGAGGGGACCCGGACGCAGAGAAGTTGGACATGGTAATCTTGCCATGCGATCATTAAGACAAATGATGCCGACAGGCGGTGATTTTGCGTATACAGTAAGAGTGGTAAGCGATATCCTTGAGTCCAATGGTTCATCATCTATGGCAACTGTTTGTGCTGGCTCGCTGGCACTAATGGATGCAGGAGTTCCCATTCCAAAACATGTATCGGGAGTCGCAATGGGATTAATTACAAAAGAAGGAAAGTTTGCAGTGCTTACTGATATTTTGGGTGATGAAGATCACTTGGGTGATATGGATTTCAAAGTAACCGGAACGAGAGATGGGATCTGTGGTGTACAAATGGACATTAAAGTAGATGGTTTACCAATGGAGGTAATGAGACAAGCCCTTGAACAGGCTCGCAGAGGTCGTTTGCATATTCTGGATGCAATGTATCAATGCACACCTGAACCAAGAAGCGAAGTGAAACCTCACGCACCAAGAATGATAAAGATGTTTATTGACAGGGAATTTATTGGAGCAGTGATCGGCCCCGGTGGCAAAGTGATCCAGGAAATGCAGAGAGAGACCGGAACCACTATCAATATCGAAGAGAAAAATAACATGGGTGAAGTAAGTGTGTTTGGAACAAATAAGGAAGGAGTAGAAAGAGCAGAACAATGGATCAAAGGAATTGTTGCAGTGCCTGTTGTTGGAGATGTATACGAGGCCACGGTAAAATCAATCATGCCTTTTGGTGCTTTCGTTGAATTCCTCCCAGGGAAGCAGGGATTGGTACATATTTCAGAAGTAAGCTGGAAGCGACTTGAAACTTTAGACGGAATACTAAAAGAAGGAGACAAGGTAAAAGTGAAGTTGATCGGTACCGATCCAAAATCGGGGAAATTTAAATTATCAAGAAAGGTCTTGCTGCCAAAACCAGAAAGACAAGATAGGCCCCAGGACTAACCTCCGGATCATAAAAAAATCAACCCCGACAAGTCGGGGTTTTTAATTATGGGCGATTATATCAAAATAGAATTTGAACATTTAAACACCGAGCAAAAAGAGATTATCATTGCCCTGCTCATTGAAATGAATTATGAAGGATTTGAAGAAGATGATGATCTATTAAAAGCTTTTATTCTTTCCACTATTTATGATGAGAATAAATTAAAAACTTTTTGCAAAAGCCGCAGGCTTTCTTTCTCGGTTTCAAAACTGGAAAACAAAAACTGGAATACACATTGGGAGACAAATTTTCAACCCGTCATAATAAATCATTCAATCCATAAGACTCCCTGGGTTGCCATCCGTGCTGCATTCCATGAATCGATCAACGGTATCAAACACGAACTGATCATAACCCCAAAAATGAGCTTTGGTACAGGGCATCATGCTACAACTTCTATGATGATAAAGATGATGAGCGAGCTAGATTTTTCAGGCAAGACAATCTTAGATTTTGGAACCGGAACGGGGATCCTCGCCATTCTTTCAGAGAAGCTTGGGGCATCAAATATCATTGCTATTGATAATGAAGATCAAAGTATTCAAAATGCGGGTGAAAATTTTGTTTCAAACAATTGTTCTAAGATTCAATTGTTAGAGGCATCAACTGCGAATGTGGATATTAAGTTTGATATTATTCTTGCCAATATCATAAAAGGAGTTATACTTGACAATCTAACTGCTTTTGCAAAAGAAATGGTTAAAGAAGGGGTGATCCTTATAAGTGGTCTTTTGGCAGACGATGAACAGGAGATTTTGGAAAAAGCGACTGAGAATAATTTGATCCTGGACAAGAAAGTTGAAGATAAAAATTGGATATGTCTGCAAATGACGTATAAATCAACAGGTTTTCAACGTTAAATTAAGGCTATTAAAAAAGCCGAATTATTGTTACTTTTGTATTTCCAACTTTAACCAAGGTTCTATGAACGAACTACTTCTTATCGTTCTTGCATATCTTATCGGAAGCATTCCAACCTCTGTTTGGGTCACCAAATACTTTTTTGACTTTGATATCCGTGACTATGGGAGCGGCAATGCCGGCGCCACCAACACCTATCGTGTGCTGGGTCCTACCTGGGGCACGCTGGTGATGATCATTGATATGCTAAAAGGAATCGTCGCTGTTAAGTTAGCCCTGTTACTCCCTGGATATATGGATAGTGAGACCCGTTTTATCAATCTGCAGATCGGTCTCGGTTTAGCGGCGGTTATTGGTCATATTTTTCCTATTTGGGCGCAGTTTCGCGGAGGTAAAGGAATCGCCACGCTTTTTGGAATGGTGCTCGGCATACAGCCCATTGTAGCAGTTTGCTGTGTGGGTGTCTTCCTACTGGTATTGTACCTGACAAGATTTGTTTCTCTAAGTTCAATCCTTGCGAGCGTCGCATTCCCGGTTTTTATTTTAGTGATCTTTAATGAGCCCGAACATCTTTATAGAATTTTCGCCATTGCGGTGGGTTTGTTGGTACTGCTAACTCATCAGAAAAACATAAGCCGCCTGCTGAAAGGAAGCGAAAGTAAAGTACCTATCTTCAAATACAGGGACCGCCGCCGGAATCGCCGCCGTTCCTCTTCGCAGCATTAATTTCAGCGTAAGTAATACTTTGGTATAATCATTGAATTTTCTAGGTAAATACCACACGATGATGAAAAGGATAATTTTCAGTTTTCTGATGAGTGTGACTATCGCCAGTTGCACGAAAAATGCAGTTACCGGCCGTAGCCAGTTTAAGTTATTGCCCGAATCGGAATTACAATCAATGGCCACAAGCCAGTATCAGCAATTTTTATCAACCAATAAAGTGGTATCCGCAAGCGGCAACCGCGACGCAGAAATGGTTACCCGGGTAGGGCAGAGAATAAAAAATGCAGTTGAATCATATTATGCCAGCAAAGGGTTATCCAAGGAACTGGAAGGTTACCACTGGGAATATCATTTGGTGGACAGTAAGGAAGCCAATGCATGGTGTATGCCGGGCGGCAAAATTGTTGTGTACACAGGCCTTCTCCCTTATACCCAGAATGAGGCAGCGCTTGCTGTAGTCATGGGTCATGAGGTATCACATGCAATTTTCCAACATGGAAATGAAAGGATGAGCCAGGAAATGGGTGCGGAAGCGGTTAATTTGGGGTTGCAGGTAGCCTTGGCCAACAAGCCCGCAGAAACCCAAAACCTATATTTGGCTGCCTTCGGGGCAGGTTCACAAGTGGGGGTGCTGCTTCCTTTTTCACGCAAGCATGAATTGGAAGCGGACCATTGGGGATTAATTTGGGCAGCCATGGCCGGCTATAATCCACAGGAGGCAATTCCTCTTTGGGAGAGAATGGAAAAGGCAGGTGGGGGACAACGACCTCCCGAATTTTTAAGTACTCACCCTTCTGAGGGTACAAGGATTGATGAATTAAAGAAATATATGCCTGAAGCATTAAAATATTACAAACCCATGGGAGGCTAGAAAGTTGATTTCAGCTAAAAACAGTTCGAAAACCCTTCACTAAGGGTTTTCTTTTTAAAAAATACTCAACCTGAACGTAGATTTTCATACCTTTGCACCTCCTACTTTGTGAACACAGCATAGGTTCAAAACCAACTGATTGCTGTTAACACTTTAAAAATTCTTTCAAAGTATGTCACAAACGTTGTTTGAAAAACTAGAATTCGCAGACGAAAAAAA
>Ga0207706_10003800_pt1 | contig 14394 bp, 9 predicted proteins | sample KBSC53metaG_FD_184318 | JGI IMG/M metagenome (GOLD analysis project Ga0207706, IMG submission 184318) | Corn rhizosphere microbial communities from Kellogg Biological Station, Michigan, USA - KBS C5-3 metaG (SPAdes) (version 2) | ecosystem: Host-associated > Plants > Roots > Rhizosphere > Soil ... | reverse complement strand
GTACATGTCGAACTGCATCTGCGCGACGACGCGGCCGAAGTCGGGAACGAAGCGGCCGAACACTCCGGCCTCGTTCATCCAGCGCAGGACATTCTCCGGATGCTGGATCGAGGTCAGCACCTCCATGAAGAGGGCGTTGGCGCGAGAGTCGTTGCGAACCTCGCGGTCGATCAGAACCGCGTCGCGGCTTGCCGCGCGCATTGCAGAGGGGTGGATTTCGAGCTGCTCGCGCGCGGCTACGGCGAACATCTCGAGAAGCCGTATCGGCTCTTTCCGAAAGTAATCGTCCGCGGGGAGCGCAATCCGCCCGCGGTCGAGCATGAACCCGGCGAGGCGCTTCGGCCGCCTGCGGATCGTCGGAAGCGCGAAGCGGAAGCCCTTCTTGCCGAGTTGCTCGTCGAGTTGGGCTAGGAACACGCCGGTCAGGTCGCCGACCGTTTTCGCATTGAGGAAGTAGAATTGCATGAACCGCTCGACCGCGGATTTCCCGGGTCGCTCGGCGTAATGCATGATCTCGGCGATGCGCGGCTGATATTCGAAACTCAGGCGCTCCTCGGCGCGCTCGGCGAGGAGGTGGAGGTGGCAGCGCACCGCCCAGAAGAAACGCTCGGCGCGGTCGAACCGGCGGAACTCGGCCGCGCTCAATAGCCCGGCTTTGACGAGGTCGGCTGGCCGGTCGACGCCGTGCACGTATTTGCCGATCCAGTAGAGCGTGTGGAGGTCGCGGAGACCGCCCTTTCCGTCCTTCACGTTGGGCTCGACGACATAGCGCGTGTCGCCCATCTTGAGGTGGCGCTCGTCGCGCTCGGCGAGCTTCGCGGCGACGAATTCGGCTGCCGATCCGGCGACGATCTCCTTGCGGAAGAGCGCCATGGCGGCGTCGAAGACCTTGTCGTCGCCCCACAGCCAACGCGCCTCGAGGAAGGCAGTGCGGATGCTCATGTCCTTCCTGGCGAGCGTGATCAGCTGGGAGACAGAGCGGACCGAGTGGCCGACCTTGAGTTTCAGGTCCCACAGCAGGTGAAGCATCCCTTCCGCCGTCCGCTCCTGCTCCGGCGTGGGCGCCTTTGCCGTCAGGAACATGAGGTCTAGGTCGCTGAACGGCGCCATCTCCCCGCGCCCCGTGCCGCCAAGGCCGACAACCGACAGACCGGCGGGCGGTTCAGGCAAGACCCTGCTGCCGACAAAATCATAGGTCAGTCGGACAAGCTGATCGTGGAGGAACGCCGTCGCCTGGGCGGCGGCGCGGCCATTGCCCGGCTCCTCGGCGAGGCGTTTTGCGATCTCGGCGCGGCCATAGTCGAGAGCGCCGCGCAGGATCGAAGTGGCTTCAGCGTTGAGCGGCTTGCCGGCGCGCAATCCCGCAAGGCGATCGGCCAAAACTCGCCGGTCGATAATCGAACGGCGGTGGTCGATCTCCTCCAGCATCATGACTCGCGCTCGGCTGCGACCTGCTTCAGGCGGTACAATTGCTCCAGCGCTTCGCGTGGGCTGAGCCGGTCGGGATCGATCTCCTCGAGTGCTGCGACCAGCGGATCCGGCCCAGCTTCGGTTTCCACAGCGGCGGCGAACAGCGGCAGGTCGTCGAGACCGGCGGCGATTCCACCAGTCGCGTCCCGTCCGGCTTCGAGCTTCGCCAATACGGATCGTGCCCGCGAAACGACGGCAGGCGGGAGGCCCGCCAGCTTGGCGACGGCAATGCCGTAGCTGCGGTCGGCGGCGCCGTCCGCGACCTCGTGCAGCAGGACCAGGTCGCCCTTCCACTCGCGGGCGCGGACATGGTGCAGCGAGAGGCAGTCGAGCCGCCCGGCGAGCCGCGTCAGCTCATGATAGTGAGTCGCGAACAACGTCCGGCACTTCACGTCGTCGTGCATCGCCTCGACCACCGCCCAGGCAATGGCGAGCCCGTCGTAAGTCGACGTGCCGCGGCCGATCTCGTCGAGGATCACGAGGCTGCTGGAGCTCGCCTGGGCCAGGATCGCGGCGGTTTCGACCATCTCGACCATGAAGGTCGATCGCCCCCGCGCAAGATTGTCCGATGCGCCGACACGGCTGAACAGCCGGTCGACGATGCCGACCTTCGCTCGCGCCGCTGGCACGAAGCTTCCAGCCTGAGCGAGCACGGCGATCAGCGCCGTCTGGCGAAGGAAGGTCGACTTGCCGCCCATGTTCGGACCGGTGATCAGCCACAGCCGGTCGCTCGGCCCGAGCGAGAGGTCGTTGGCGACGAAGCGCTCGCCGGTCTCGCGAAGGGCCGCCTCCACCACCGGATGGCGGCCGGCCTCGATCTCGAGGCAGGGCTGGTCGGTCAGGTGCGGGCGGACCCATCCGCCTTCGGCCGCACGATGCGCGTGGCTTGCTGCGACGTCGATGCGAGCGATCGCTTCGGCGGTGGCGCTGACCTGCGGGGCAGCGGCGACGGCAAGGCCGGTCAGATCCTCCGCGTGCGCGGCCTCTGCGGCAAGCGCGTGGCTGCCGGCCTCGATCACCCGGGTCGCTTCCTCGTGAAGCTCGGGCGAGTTGAAGCGGACTGCGCCGGCCAGGGTCTGGCGGTGGGTGAAGCCGCTCTCGGGTGACATCAGCTTGTCGGCGTGCCGGGCCGAGACTTCGACATGGTAACCCAGTACCGCGTTGTGCCGGATCTTGAGTGAGCTGATCGCCGTCGAATCGCGGTACCTGGCCTCGAGTTCGGCAATCGCTCGACGGCCATTCGACGCGGCATTGCGCAGGGCGTCGAGCTGGTCGTCATAGCCCTCGGCGATATAACCGCCCTTGGACGCGTCGAGCGGCGGGGAGGAAACCAGCGCGCGTGAGAGCCTATCGATCAGCGCCTCGTGAACTCCGAGCTTCGGCAATAGCGAAGCGAGCAGCGGGGGAATGTCGGGCTCACCCTCTAGCTCACCCTTGAGCGCCGCTGCAGCACTAAGCCCGTCACGCAGTGAGGCGAGGTCGCGGGGACTGCCTCGACCTGCGGCCAGTCTCGCCAGCGCTCGCGGGACGTCCGGCATCGCCTTCAGCGCTGCGCGCACCCGCTCACGCCGGATCGCATCCTCGTGCAGCCAGGCGACGAGCGCCAGTCGCTGTTCGATCGCGCGCTGGTCGGTTAGCGGGGCCGCAACATCTTCGCACAGCAGCCGCCGTCCCGCCGCGGTCTGGCAGCGGTCGATCTCGCCCAGCAGGCTTCCGGCTACGCCTCCGCTGACCGACCGCGTCAGCTCGAGGCTGTCGCGGCTGGCGGCGTCGATGGCCATATGGCTCGCACGCGCAATCCGCCGTGGCGCATCGAGCAGTACGCCCGCGCCCTTCTGCGTCGCGTCGAGGTAGGCGATGAGACCGCCCGCAGCGGCCAGTTCGGCGCGCGAGGGCGAGCCGAGGCCGTCGAGGGTCGCCAGACCGAAGCGGCTCTTCAGCGCTCGCTCGCCAGCAATGCTGTCGAAGCCGCCCTTTCCTGTGGATGTTCGTATGCCAGGCAGCGGCGCGTCGGCGATGGTTTCGGCAGGTGACAAACGTGCCAACTCCGCGGCCAGCTCACCCGGGCTGCAGCTCACCAGCTCGAACCGTCCGGTGGAGATGTCGGCTGCCGCAATCGCCAGCTCGTCGCCGGCGCGGCCGATCGCAGCGAGCCAGTTGGGGGAAGCGGATTCGAGGAGGGCCTCCTCGGTCAGCGTCCCGGGCGTAACCAGGCGGATGATCGCGCGCTCGACCAGCGCCTTCGATCCGCGAGCCTTGCGCGCTTCGGCCGGGCTTTCGGTCTGCTCCGCGATCGCGACTCGATTGCCGGCCCTGATCAGCCGCGCGAGGTACGACTCGGCGGAATGGACCGGTACGCCGCACATCGGAATCGGCTCGCCCATGTCTTCGCCGCGCTTCGTGAGCGCGATGTCGAGGCAGGCCGCTGCAACCTTCGCATCGTCGAAGAAGAGCTCGAAGAAATCGCCCATGCGGTAGAAGAGCAGCGCATCCGCCGCCTCTTCCTTGAGACGCCGGTACTGGGCCATCATCGGGGTCGGGGCGTCGGCGCGGGCCATGGCCAGAACCGTAGCCGCTGGGCGTTCCTCAATCGACCCGGAATCGCATGCGCGTGACTCTTGCACGCTCCCTCCGCTAAGCAGCGCGGCCCAAGGAGCGGGAATGTCGGAAAGCAACGTTAAATATACCGAGGACGAGGCGCTGGAATTCCATTCCCGCGGCCGGCCCGGCAAGATCGAGATCATCGCGACGAAGCCGATGGCGACGCAGCGCGACCTCGCGCTTGCCTATTCGCCGGGCGTCGCTGTCCCAGTGCGGGCGATCGCCGACGATCCGGGCCGCGCTTACGACTATACCGCCAAGGGTAACCTAGTCGCCGTTATCTCCAACGGCACTGCTATCCTCGGCCTCGGCAATCTCGGGGCGCTCGCGTCGAAGCCGGTGATGGAAGGCAAGGCGGTGTTGTTCAAGCGCTTCGCCGATGTCGACGCGATCGACATAGAGGTGAAGACCGAGGACGCGCAGCGTTTCATCGATTGCGTCGAACTGCTCGAGCCGAGTTTCGGCGGGATCAATCTCGAGGATATCGCAGCGCCGGACTGCTTCATCATCGAACAGACGCTGCGCGAGCGGATGAACATCCCCGTCTTTCACGACGACCAGCACGGGACCGCGATCATCACCGCGGCAGGGCTGATAAACGCCTGCTACCTGACCAAGCGGAAGCTGTCAGAGGTCAAGGTGGTGGTGAACGGCGCAGGGGCCGCGGCCATTGCCTGCACCGAGCTCGTCAAGGCGATGGGCGTGCGCGGCGACAATGTCATCATGTGCGACCGCAAGGGCGTGATCTACAAGGGCCGCACCGATCTCGATCAATGGAAGTCGGCGCACGCGGTGGAGACCGACAGGCGCACATTGGCCGAAGCGCTGAAGGGCGCCGACGTATTCCTTGGGCTGTCGGCAGCGAATGTCGTCACCAAGGACATGGTGAAGTCGATGGCGAAGGAGCCGATCATCTTCGCCATGGCCAATCCGGATCCGGAAATCTCGCCGCCGGACGCGAAGGCCGCTCGTCCCGACGCGATCGTCGCCACGGGCCGGTCCGATTACCCGAACCAGGTCAACAACGTCCTCGGCTTCCCGTTCATCTTTCGCGGAGCGCTCGACGTCCACGCGACGGCGATCAACGACGCGATGAAGATCGCTGCAGCCGAAGCGCTAGCCGAGCTGGCGCGCGAACCGGTACCGGAGGAGGTCGCCGCCGCCTATGGCGGGCGGTCCCACAGCTTCGGGCGCGATTACATCATTCCCGCGCCGTTCGATCCGCGGCTGATGGAGACGGTGTCGTCGGCGGTTGCCCAAGCCGCCGTTGATAGCGGCGTCGCGCAGAAGCCGATCGCCAACATGGAGGCGTATCGGCAGCAGTTGCGTGCCAGGCTCAACCCGACAGTATCGGTAATGAGCCTTGCCTACGAAAATGCGCGGCAGAATCCGAAGCGCGTCCTCTTTGCCGAGGGCGAGGAGCCCAACGTCCTCCGCGCCGCGATCGCGTTCAAGGAAGCAGGATATGGGACGCCGGTGCTGGTCGGGCGCGAGGAGGTCTACGACCTGCTCAAGGAGTTCGGCGTCGAGAATCCCAAGGACTATGAGGTCCTGAACAGCCGCAATTCGCCGCTCGTCAGCCGCGCCGTGGATCACATCTACGTGAAGCACCAGCGGCACGGCATGCTGCGCCGCGAGATCGAGCGGCTGGTAAACCAGGACCGCAACTATTTCGCGGCGGCGATGCTGTCGCTCGGCGAGGCCGACGCGATGATCACCGGTACGACGCGGCCGTTCAGCCAGTCGCTTCGCCAGGTGCGCCTGGTCATCGACGACGAGCCCGAGGCGACGCCGTTCGGGATCACGGTCATCGTTGGACGCAACCACACCGTGCTGATCGCCGACACGGCTGTCACCGAGCGTCCAACGGCGGAGCAATATGCGGCGATCGCAATGCGCTCCTCGGCTTTTGCGCGGCGGATGGGGCTGGAGCCGCGGGTCGCATTCACCAGCTACACGACGTTCGGCAACCCGCCCGGGGTTCATATCGAGGGCCTGCGCGAAGCCGTTGCAATCCTAGACGGCTTCAAGGTCGATTTCGAATATGAAGGCGAAATGGCCCCCGACGTGGCGCTCAATTACGAAATGCAGAAGCGCTATTATCCTTTCACGCGTTTGTCGGGCGCCGCAAACATCCTCGTCATGCCCGGGCTCCAGTCGGCGAGCATCTCGGCGAAATTGCTGCGCGAGCTCGGGGGTGAGAGCGTGCTTGGACCATATATGCTGGGCCTCGAGCATCCGGTGCAGATCGCGCCGATGACGGCTAGCGCGTCGGATCTCGTCATGCTGGCGGTGCTAGCCGCAGGTGATGCGCATTCGCGGCAGAACCGCCGGAAGGCTCGTCGCTAGCGCGGCTTGAGCGGCGGGCAGGCAAGTTGCATCGGCTTGACGAAGCAGTGACGCGTCTTAGCGATCTCGTCGGCAACCGGCTGCCACGCCGGATAGAATATCCAGAGGACCGCTGAATCCTCGCCGGCAGCGCGCACGAGCTCGCGCCCGTCTAGTGTCAACACGAGGTCGGCCTGGGTGGGGATTCCCGCGCGGCGGAAGAAATAGGCTGCGATCTTTGTCCGCGTCTCCGGAGCGAGGGTGTGCTGACCGGTGTAGCCGAGCGAATATTTGAGGCTGTGCGGCCGGTAGGGGATCAGCTGCTGGGCCGCCCATTCCATGCTCGGCTCACGGACTTCGATCGGGTGGGCCGCCGCCGCATAAAGTGCAACAGCGCCTGACAGGGCGACGAGAACGAGGCGCGCCGCGGCACCGGACGCGACCGTCACAAGGGCAAGCATCAATGCCGGCGCGCAGGCGGTGAGATAGCGATCGACGATCAGCGATCTGCCCCAGCCTGCCGCGATCAGCACTACCAGCGCAAGCACCCCGGAGATCGAGGCCAATGCGGCGGCTCGCGGGATCGGCTCATCGCGGCGCAGGTAGCGGGAGCCGAGCGCGACGATCAGCGCCAGCATGCCGAGGGTGCCGAAGCCGTAGATCACATAGGAAGGCAGGTTGGCGAACGAGATTTTGGGAAGCCAATTGGCGTCGCTGTTCGCCACCCAAACGAGGGTCCGAAAATGGGTGATCGCTTCCGCAACCGGAATCAGCAGGATGAGCGCTGCCGGCCACAAGGGCAGTACTCTGCCCCGCAAGATCGCCAGAAGCATCAGTCCCTGAACCAGGCCCAATGCCCAGCCCATGTAATGGGTCAGCATCGTCAGTGTGGTGCAGGCGGTCCATGCGAATGCGCGGCGCAGCGTCGGCTCATCCACCAGCCGGGCAAAAGCGATCGTCTGCGCGGTCGCGACCAGGAACAGCAAAGCATAGGGCCGCGCCTGCGTCGCAAAGATGGCTCCCGGAAGCCACAGGAACAGCAATCCTGCCCAGGCGATCGCCGCGGCGCGCGATTGTCCGGGTACTCGCCAAAGCAGCGGCAGGCCGGAAGCAGCGACCATGAACAACCACGATGGCAGTCTCAACCCGGCATCGGTGGTGGCATGCGGGAGCAGCCACAGGATCGTGTAATAGAGAGGCGCCGCTATATCGCGCTGTGCCTCACGCACGAACGACGCCAGGTCCGACTGGCCGGTGATGAAGCCGGTGAACGTCTCATCCATCGTCAGCGGCAAACTGCGCGCAGCGATGATTCGAAACACGAGGACGAGCGCGACGACAATCGCCGTTACAGCGCCAATCGCCAGCTCTTCACGGATAGACCAGCGCAAGCCGGCGGACGCCGTTTCGCTCAAATGCGCTCCACGCTGGAAACAGGCTCGGCATCGCGCAGAGCCGCGATGATGCCGTGCAGGTGCGCGAGGTCATGGACCTCGATGTCGAGATGGAAGGTCTGGAAGCTTCCGTCCCGATGGGCGAGCTGAAGGTTGATGATGTTGGCGTGCTTTGCGCCGAGGATTCCCGACATGGTGCCGAGCGCGCCTGGTATGTCGCGGAGGATCACCGACAGCCTGGCGGCGCCGCCGTCCGAGCCTTCGCCCCACGCCAGGTCTAGCCAGTCCGCGTCGATCCCGCTGGCGAGCGTGTCGCAGCCGATCACGTGGACCTCGATCTCCTCATCCTCACGGCGAAGGCCGACGATGCGATCGCCCGGGATGGGGTGGCAGCATTGCGCGAGATGATAGGCGACGCCCGGAGTCAGGCCCTTGATCGAAATCGCCTGTCGCTGGCCGAGCGGCCGCGGTGAGGCGACATCGCCGCCCGCCGACCCGGGCATCAGCGCTTCCATGAGCGATTCATCGCTCACCCGCTTGCGCGCGATAGCGATCATCAGCTCGTCTTCGTTCTCGATCTTAAGCTTCTTGAGCGCGCGCTTCAGCGCGTCCTTGTCGAGCTCGGCAGGAAGCCGCGCGATGATTTCGTCGTAAATTTTCTTGCCGAGCTGGATGGTCTCGTCCCGCTCCTTGTGGCGCACGAACCTGCGAACGCCCGCGCGCGCCTTGCCGGTGGCGACGAAGCGCAGCCAGCTCGGCTGCGGATGCTGCGCTTCGGATGCAAGGATTTCGACCTGGTCGCCGTTCTCCAGCATCGTCCGAAGCGGCACCACGCGGCCGTTCACCTTGGCGCCGACGGTACGATCGCCGAGGTCGGTATGGACCGCGTAAGCAAAGTCGACCGGCGTCGCACCCTTGGGCAGCTGGATCAGCTCGCCCTTCGGTGTGAAGGCGAAGATGCGGTCCTGGTACATCGCCATCCGCGTGTGTTCGAGCAGCTCCTCGGGGCTTTCGGCATGTTCGAGGATCTCCATCAGATCATCGACCCACGGGATTGCGACGTCGTTCTTCGGCTTGCCTTCCTTGTAGGCCCAGTGAGCCGCGAGCCCGCGCTCTGCCTGCTCGTGCATTTCGCGGCTCCGGATCTGGATCTCGATCCGCATCTTGGAATCGTGGATGACCGAGGTGTGCAGCGAGCGGTAGCCGTTGCGCTTGGGGGTCGAGATGTAATCCTTGAACCGCCCCGGGACCATCGGCCAGCGGCGGTGGATTAGCCCCAGCGCACGATAGCATTCGGCGACATCGTCGACGATGATCCGGAACGCCATCACGTCCGACAATTGCTCGAAGCTGATGTGCCGTTCGGCCATCTTCTTCCAGATCGAGAAGGGGTGCTTCTGGCGGCCGGTGACTTCGGCAACGAGGCCGTTGTCCGCGAGATAGAGCTGAAGGCCCAGACCGATGCGGTTGACGAGGTCGCCGCCAGATTCGGTCAGCTGCTTCAGGCGGCGGGTGATCGACGCGAAGGCATCGGGCTCGAGCTCGCGAAATGCCAGTGTCTGCATCTCGGTCATCATCTCGTACATGCCGATCCGCTCGGCGAGCGGCGCGTAAATATCCATCGTCTCGCGGGCGATGCGGCGGCGCTTCTCTTCCGACGGAATGTGGTGGAGCGTGCGCATATTGTGCAGCCGGTCGGCGAGCTTCACGAGCAGGACGCGGATGTCGTCCGACAGGGCCAGCAGGAACTTTCTTAGGTTCTCGGCAGCCCGCTCACTTTCCGACTGTGCCTCGATCTTGCTGAGCTTGGTTACGCCATCGACCAGGCGCGCGACGTCCTTGCCGAAATGCTTCTCGATCTCCTGCGGGGTAGCGAGCGTGTCCTCGATCGTGTCGTGAAGGATTGCGGTGGCGATTGTCTGGTCGTCGAGCCTCAGGTCGGTGAGGATGCCCGCGACCTCGATCGGATGGCTGAAATAAGGATCGCCTGAGGCGCGCATCTGCGATCCATGCGCCTTCATCGAGAAGACGTAGGCGCGGTTGATCAACCCCTCGTCCGCGTCGGGATCGTAGGAGCGGACCTTCTCGATGAGCTCGTACTGTCTCAGCACCCCTCTAAAATGGGCAGAGGGGGCGCCATTGTGCAAGCGCGAAAGACTATTGCGCCGCTACTGACCCGCTTGGCGAGGACTTAGCGGCCGTGTTGCACTTGTCGAGTTCGGCAGACGTGAAGGCACGTCCGTCGGCCAGGAAGCTCCCCACCTTGCCAGCCGTGCGCGCCAGGTTCTGACAGATAACTGCCGGCCGGCTTTCCTCGGTCGCGCCCTGGCAAGTGGCAGTGGCGCAGTTCCACACGATGTCGCGGCCAATGATGCGCTGATTGCTCGGACTGGCCAGCGTCGCCGAATAGGTCGACGCGGCGGCCGGAGCGGCGGCGAAAAGGAGGGCCGAGATGGTCACGATCGAGCGAAGCATCGCTATTCCCCATGTTCAGTTGCGATTAGAAACGAAATAGAATAGTCCGTTTCACTTGGCAACTGGTCATTCGCAAATTTCTGTGCTTTGATGAGATTCGCAAGGGGAGAGAAGGGCTTATGCCTGGTGACACGCTGACGGCGCATCTCGACGCTTTCAGGGAGGCGGCCTTGTCGTGCCCGCTCCCGGCCGCGGTCGAGCTCATCGGCGAGAAGTGGGCGTTCCTCATCCTGCGCGGCGCACTGAACGGTCTCAAGCATTTTGAAGAGTTTCAGGGCGGCCTCGGCATCGCGCGCAACATCCTGTCCGACCGCCTGTCGAAGATGGTCGCCGGCGGCATCCTCGAGCGGGCGCCAGACCCGGAGGACGGCCGGCGGGTCATTTATTCGCTCACACCCAAGGGCGAGGGGTTGCTGCCGGTCGTGCTCGCGCTTCGTCAGTGGGGCGAGCAATGGGGTTACGGCAAGATGAAGGTCGTCCTCGCCGACACCAAAGACCGCAAGCCCGTGCGCAAGATCTGCGTACTCTCGCACGATGGTCGCGAACTCAGCCTGCAGGACCTGACCTGGATCGAGGGCGAGTCTGCGGGGCTTCGCACCGCCGCGGAATAGTCATTCCATCGATAGGATGTGGTCGCGCAGTGCGCGTGCATCGTGCAGCGCGTTGTGCGGCACCTTGCTGTTAGCGGCCGTGCTGAATCCGGGCAGCTGAACGACTCGGTAGCTCAGCTCGGGCACTTCGGCCATTACGCCGGGGCCGGTGACAAGCAGCGCGTTGAACAGGGCAACATCCTCGGGCCAATCGGCGACGATCAGCGGGTCGGCGTCTCCGGCAAGGTAATGGGCGACAGCGCGGGCGGCGTCCGCGCGAGTGAGCCGGGGCGAGACCAACGGCTTCGGCACCATGTCGAGGTAGGGGACGACGTTTCGCTGCACCCATTCCTCGAGTGGATCGTCCCAGTCCAGCGTCAGGTACAGTTCTTCGCCATCCTCCGGCACCAACGCGAGGCTCAGGAGCGCGCCGCCCCAGCCATTATATTCGGTGTCGAGGAAATAGCGCACGAGTGCGCTGTTAGCGAGGCTGCGCCGCAGCGCAATTGTCAGTCGGCAGCGGCTGTCCCTTGCGGCAGCGCTCCTGCGCCAGCCTGATCTGCTTGCCACGCTCCTCGTCAGCCTTACGCGCCTCTCGGCCGCGCTTTTCGTCGGCTTCGCTCTGGCTGGTCGTAGCCGCATCGACGCCCGCGGAGGCGACCTTCACCGGCAGTGTGACGACGTCGACCGCTGTCTTGGCGATGGTACCGACGCAGCCGCTGAGCAGCGGGGCGGCGGCGAGGGTGAGGAACAGGTTACGCATGCCTCATCCTCGCCTCACAAATCGCTGCTGACAACGTCAAAGCGACGAAAAGAAGCTCCACATCAGGTCGTTGGCGCTGATTGCCATCGATGGTTGCTTGCGTCCCTGCTGGGTTCCGCCGCCAGGCCAGCTGTGGCCACCCGTATCGGTGACGCAGAGCTCGACGGGGGCTCCGCCGGGCTTTGCAGGATGGAGGTCGCAATGCGCACCATCGACGGTCAGCACGCGCTTCGCGACGGGTTCGGCGGCGTTGAGCTTGACCCATTTGGCTTGGGTTGCCGGCACCGATGTGAAGTTGACCTGGGTGAACGAGTTCGGGCCGGGGCCGCCATTAAAGTTCACCATCTCGTCGTTGACTGAGTGGAACTCGATCACCGGCACCGGATGCCTAGGGCGACAGCTCGCCGTGTTGTCGGTGCCTTCCACCGGAGCGATCGCGCGGATCTCCGGCGCTTCGCACGCTAGCCGCCAGCTCATCATCGCGCCGTTCGACATGCCGGTCGCGAAGACGCGCTTCGGGTCGATGCTCGCCTGTCGTTCCACCCGTGCGATTACCTCCCTGATGAAGCCAACGTCGTCGACATTGTTGCGGACGGCCCCGGCGCAGCAGGCACCTGCGTTCCAGGTGGCGAGCGCTCCTCCCAGTCGGCTGTAACCGTTGGGGAAGACGGCGATGAACCCGGCCTGTTCTGACTTGCTGATCAGCCGGTATTTTGAATCGTCGGCCTGGTAGTCGGCGCTGCCGCCTCCGCCATGAAGCGCCAGCAGCATCGGCGTCGGGCGCCCGCGATAGCTCTTCGGGACGTGGACGAGATATTCGCGGGTCATCCCGTCATGAACAAAGCTGAAGCGGTAATCGCCCGGCGCGGTGATTTGCGTAGGATTCGGGTCGGCGGGCTGCGAGCCACGGCGCTGCTGCTCCATCTGGACGACCTGCTGGAAGCGGCCGGCGCGCTGAGCAGCGGCGGTGCCGCCGATTGCCAGGGTGACCGCGGCGAGCATTCCGACACCGACGAGGAAACGAGACTTCATGACCAACCCCTTGTTAATTCGCGTTGGCGCTATTCTCGTTACGGCAGTTGAACGAATACTGATTCAGCCATTGGCCTGCCGTTCAGATTGATTGACGGCCGCTAACCAAGGTGCATCGCCTCCTCGGCAAGGGCCTCCGCCTGGGTGAGCAAGGCCTCGTCCGCCTCGGCCCCGGGCGGCAGTGCCTCGCGGCCGACGATCACCATCAGCGGCACTGCCATCGGCGTGATCCGGTCGACTTCGACGTGGAGCATTGTCGCCGATGCGCGATCGACGAGGCGGACGAGGCGGCCGAGCTCCGTCATTCGCCGTCGCGCATCGTCCCAGGCGGCGCGCAGCAGCAGGTGCTGCGGCTCGTAGCGGCGAAGAACGTCGTAGATGAGGTCGGTCGAGAAGCTGACCTGGCGTCCGGTCTTCTTGCGGCCCGGATGCTGTCGCTCGACCAGCCCCCCGATCACTGCAACTTCACGGAAGGCGGTCTTGAGGAGATAGGAGCTTTCGACCCACTCCGTGAATTCCTGCTCGAGGATGTCGGCCGAGAAGAGCGCCTTCGGGTCCCTGATCGGCTCAAGCCCGTAGCATGCGAGGCCGTAGTCGTTGGCAACGAAGCCCAGCGGTTTCAGGCCCGCCTTTTCCATGCGCTTGGTGAGCAGCATTCCCAGTGACTGGTGCGCGTTCCACCCCTCGAAGCTGTAGGCGACCATGAAATGTTGCCCTTCGTGCGGAAAGGTCTCGACCAGCAGCTGGTGCGGCTCGGGCAGGACCGAGCGTTCCGACTGCACTTCCAGCCATTCGCGAACGTCGTCGGGAAAGCGGTGCCAGTCATTGCGGTCGCACAGCATCTGCCGCACGCGATTGGCGAGGTGGGTGGACATCGACATTCGCTGCCCGCCGTAGGTGACGGCCTGCGCCGACTTGGCGGACGCATGGACGATGATGTCAGTGTCCTTGAACTGCTCCACCTCAAGGCTGAGGCCCGCGAAGAAGAAGCGGTCGCCCGGGGTAAGCGCGGAAGCGAAGCCTTCCTCGACTGTGCCGAGCTTGCGCCCGTTCCTGAAGCGGACGGTCAGCAAAGGCTGCTCGACGATCACTCCGGCGTTGAGGCGATGCTGCTGCGCGACCGCAGGCTTGGTAATGCGCCAAATACCGCCGGGCTCGGGCACCAGCCGCCGGAACTTGTCATAGGCCCTGAGCGAGTAGCCGCCCGTCGCGATGAAGTTGAGGATCTCCTCGAACGTCTCCTGCTTCAGGCCCGCATAAGGCGCGGCGGATCGGATTTCGGCCAGCAGTTCGTCCTGCTGGAACGGCGCGGATACCGCCATCGCGAGGATGTGCTGGGCGAGGACGTCCAGCGCGCCGGGACGGAACACTTCGGGGTCAAGCTCGCCGTCGTCGATTGCGTCGAGCGCCGCGCGGCCTTCGAGATATTCGAAGCGGTTGCCAGGGACGAGCACTCCTTTCGACGGCTCGTCGAGCCGATGGTTCGCGCGCCCGATCCGCTGCAGCAGCCGAGAGCTGCCCTTTGGAGCGCCCATCTGGACGACCAGGTCCACGTCGCCCCAGTCGATGCCGAGATCGAGGCTCGCCGTCGCGACCAGACCGCGCAGCTTGCCGGCAGCCATCGCCGCCTCGACCTTGCGCCTCGCCTCGACGGACAGGCTGCCGTGATGGATGCCGATCGGCAGCGCCTGCTCATTCTCCTGCCACAGCTTCTGGAAGATGAGCTCGGCCAGCCCGCGGG
>Ga0207706_10003799_pt1 | contig 14394 bp, 14 predicted proteins | sample KBSC53metaG_FD_184318 | JGI IMG/M metagenome (GOLD analysis project Ga0207706, IMG submission 184318) | Corn rhizosphere microbial communities from Kellogg Biological Station, Michigan, USA - KBS C5-3 metaG (SPAdes) (version 2) | ecosystem: Host-associated > Plants > Roots > Rhizosphere > Soil ... | reverse complement strand
AACATTTCCCTGTCCTACAGCAGCCCATTCGTGATTTATCCTCGCGGATGAATCGGCGGCTCGCCGTCGCATCGGCTTCGAACATCGCGAATCCCTGTCCTCGGCCTGCTCGAAAGTCACGAAGTTGGCGAAGTTTGCGACCCCCTCGATTCGACCCCCTCGGGCCCTTGCGTGCGAACGCACGTGTGTGATGCGAGCGCGGACTTCGGCGAACTTTCACCTTCGAAAGTCACGAAGTGGAAGAAGTGGAAGGCCCCCCGGGTTTCACTCATTGGTCCGGGGATCGCGCCGGCGCCTCGCGTTTTTCCTACCGCCCGATGCGCTTGTTGCGGATGCAATTGTTGAAGCCGATCCAGTCGACGCGGTTGGGGCCTCGCGATGCGTTTCGGTTGCAGGCGTGGACCCGGGAGACCGGCGGCGACTTGCGCTCGACATAGTGCAGGGCGGCGCTCATCGCCTGCAGCTGGTCGCCGATGCAGCCGTTGTCCCAACGGCAGACCAGCCCGATCTTGACCAGGATCGGATTGCGGACAGGGGGGATGCGCGCGCCTAGCGGGGTGGCGCAGGACAGCGCCGCGGTCGCGGCTGCAATGATCCCCCTGAAGCGACTCATCTGGGGGAAATCGATAATCGAAAGAGAGGGTTAAGGCTAGACGGGAAGCAAGTGGGATCGGGGGCAGCGGCGGCTGGCCTGAATCGGCACAGTGCCGCTCCCGCGCGCCGTGCCGAATCGAATCCGCTTGACCAACGCACAGGAAACGCGGGAAAATCCGCGCCACTCAAAGGAGTGATTCCGGGGAGGGGATGGCGGCGTGAACGCCTGGGCGAACATTGCCATGTTGCGGGAAGCGGACGTCGAGCCGGACGGCTCGCGGCGCCGTCTGCGGCTTCGGCTGCTGGCGGCTCTCGCTTTAGTCCCCACCGGCTGCGCCGCGCTTGCGATCGCCACTCTCGGCTCGCCATCGGCCCAGGCCATTTCGACCGGCCGCGCGTCGGCTGCGGTCGTCGCTCCGCTGCCGCCCGCCGCTCCCACTTCGACGATGGGCGACGCCGCCGCGGAGGAGCCTGGAAGCGTCCGGTTCACCGGCAAGGTCGGCCAGGACCTGACCCGCTCGCTCCAGGGAGTGGGGGTCCCGGAAGCGCAGGGACGCCAGTATATCGCCGCGCTCGCCACCGCGATCCGGCTCCAGGGGGGCTTGAGCGTCGACGACAAGTTCGACCTCGTCATCCTCAAGGGCGGCGACGGCGCGCTCGGCGAAGTCGCTTTTGCCGGGCTCGACAGGATTGGCCGCAGCGACGTCGAGCTGATGAAATGGACCGACGGCAGGGAAGTGCGCTGGCTCGACGCCGACGGGATGAACGGGGAAGAAGGGATGGAGATGCCGGTCTCGGGCCGGGTCACCTCGGGCTTCGGCTCGCGCTTCCACCCGATCCTCCACCATATGCGGATGCACAAGGGCGTCGACCTCGCTGCCGCCTACGGGACACCGATCCTCGCTGCGGCGAGCGGGCGGGTCGTCGCTGCGGGATGGCACGGCGGCTATGGCCGCCAGGTCGCGATCCAGCACGGTGGCGGTCTCGAGACGACCTATTCCCACATGAGCAGCATCGCTGCTTCGCCCGGCTCCCATGTCCGGCAGGGCCAGGTGATCGGCTATGTCGGCTCCAGCGGCCTCGCGACCGGTCCGCACCTCCACTACGAGGTGTACAAGGACGGCAGGCTGGTAAACCCGCTGTCGGTGAAGATGGTCGAATCGCCATTGAAGGGCGAGGAGCTGCACGCCTTCCAGTCCCGGCTCCGCGGGCTTCTCACCGCCGGGAACGGCGCCTAGCTCGCGCTTCGCCGCCGTGACCTCGGCCAAAGCCAAGGATCGCGACTGGCTGATCCCCTTCACCGTCGTCACCGCGGCCCAGTTCGGCCTATGGTGCGCGATGTGGGGTCTGGGCTATGCCGGCGCGCCGCTGGTCGGCCTCTACAATGTCGTCGAGATCATCGGTCTCGGCATCGCCCTCGTCCCTTTCGCCCTGCTCTATCTGTGGCGGATCCATGGCGAAGGCGAGCAGCAGCCACTGGCGAGAATCCGCCGCGACCTCGACGGGTCCCGGATCGCTGCGATCGGCGCCGCGGTGATTCTCGGCGCTGTTTCGGCAGGAGCATTTTCGGCGCTCAAGGCGGCGGTGCCCCTTGCCGTGCCTTTCTACCTCGACCCTTCGCTCGCGGGTTTTGAACGGGCGGTGTTCGGGACCGATCCGTGGCGGATCAGCCATTCGTTGCTCGGATGGGCGACGCCGCTCATCGACCGCTTCTACCTGTCCTGGCTGCCGGTGATGCTGGTCGCATTCAACCTCGTGTTGCTGTCGAAGCCGTCGCGGGAAAAGACCCGGTCGCTGGTCGCTTATGTGCTGATGTGGCCGGCGGTGGGGACATTGGGCTCCTACCTGATGTCTTCGGCGGGGCCGATTTTCCTCGACGTGCTTTACGGCGGCCATTCGGGATTGGTGGCGGCACTGCAGGGCGAGGGCGCGAAGGGGACGCTCAAGGCCTACAATTATCTCTGGAGCGCCTACACCAACCGTTTCGACGCGCTAGGCGGAGGCATTTCGGCGATGCCCTCGATGCACATCGCAATGGCGTGCTGGCTGGCGCTCACCATGCGCTCGGTTGCTCCGCGCTGGCAATGGGCGGGCTGGGCCTATCTGGCGATGATCTGGTTCAGCTCGGTGCACCTTGGCTGGCACTATTTCTCCGACGGGATCGTCGGCATCGCCGGCGCACTGCTGGTATGGCGGGTGGCGGGCGGGTGGCGTGATGCGAAGCCTGTGGCGTCCTCGGAACTTGGAACAGCGGTCGCGCGCTCATGAGCGGGAGCGGTTCATCGGGGGATCGCCACTGGACGTTGATAAGTGCCGCGATGACTGGAGCGTTAGGGCTTGCCGCGTTGCTCTTCATGACGACATTGCCGTTCACGGCGCTCCCCGATCCAATTATTTCCCTGACCAGCTGGTTCGCATGGACCTTCTTCGCCTGCGGCTTTTCGATCATTTTCTACACGCTGTCGCTGATGCGATCCGGCGAGGATCGACCGATCCGAACCCTGGCGAACAACTTGCGAAACGGCAGGCATCGTTATTTGACGATACTGGCCGGGATGACCCTCGCCGGTTTCGACATGTACTTTTACATGATCATGAAGCCCGAGCTGAACTTGTTGCTTCCATTCTGGGCGGATCCTTATCTAGCGAATGTCGATAGCTGGATTTTGGGCCAGGACGGTTGGCGCTATTTTTCGAGCTGGAATCTGGAGTTCATGTCGTGGGTCTATAGCCCCTTCTGGTTCTTCAGCATCCTGCTGACATTCTACTGGCTGCTTCTGAAACCGCCTTCGGCCAGGAAGTCCGCGGCAATCATCGCCTACTTCGCGACCTGGTCGGTATTCGGCACGCTGGCGCAGGCTCTCCTATCGTCGGGCGGTCCCATCTTCTATTCGCGGCTCGGTTTCGGAACTCGATTCGACTCCTTGCCCGTGCCCGAGCTCGAACTAAGGCTCTCGGATTACCTCTGGCACATGTATGCCCACGACAGCCTGGCCCCCGGAGCTGGCATCTCCGCAATGCCGTCCTTGCACATTGCGACGATGGCGTGGATGGTCATGACCTTTGCGACCTTTCGATCGCGCTTGACAGTCCCGGCGGCTCTACTGAGCTTGTACATCTATGCCGGTTCGATCGCGCTCGGCTGGCACTACATGACCGACGGTCTCGTCGGCGCGGCGGGCGCCGGACTATGCTTCTATTTTGCTCGTCTCTATTTTGCGCGGCGGGAGCAAGCGCCCCTTGTTCTTCAAAGCGCCTGAGCGCCCTGCACTGCCGGTCTGGCTTGCTCGTATCTTAGTGCCCAAAGGCACGCGAGCGCGGCAATTGGTACGGTGTTTGGGCCTGAGTAAAGCTCGAAATAGCTAAGCACGGGCAGCAAACAGAAGACCCATGACACTGCGATCGCCACCGGGCTTCGGTCTTCCCGGAGCAGATATCCCAGTGGCACGATCAGCAGGAGCGCATCGTAGGTCAGGATGTACGGCGGGACCAAGATCGTGGCGGCGGCGAGGATCGCCACGCGCTGCTTCGTTTTGATCCACCAAGCCCTCGCCGCGAGCAGGGCAGCAAGCGCGGCGATGATGCAGTGAATGGCCAGTGAGACCGATTGCGATAGGCCGAGCCACCTGGCGAACCCGAAGATGCTGGCGATCAGGGTCCACTGCCAGCGGCTCTCGCTCACCGACGAGGCGTAAAAGGGCAGGATCTCGAAAAAGCCGCGATAGGCATCCGGACCAAGCACGAGGAGCGCCAGCAGGAGTAGGGCAGATGCGGAAACCACCCCCCCGGCGATCGCTTTCCACTCGCGGCCGGCAAGCAAGGCGACCGGCAGCAGCACAGCCAACTGCGGCTTAATCACCAGCGCTCCGAGTATCGCGCCCGCGGCGCAAGGACGTCGGCGCATTAGCTCGAAGCCCGCTATGAAGATGCCCGAAGTCAAGAAGCCGTTCTGCCCGATGATACCGTTGGCGAATACTGATGGCTGCGCGAGCGCGAATGCCGGGTCCGTGATGCGGCTCGACGCGAAGACATAGAGTCCCCCGGTAGTCGCGACCCAGAGCAAGAAAGCGACCCAGAACGGGGGGACAGCAAAGAGCGTCATCAGCAGCAGAAAGGGCGGCGGATAAGGGAAGGGCAGGACACCGACGATGGGAAGGACCGTCTGTTCCACATCCCTGTGCGCAGCAATGTCGTAAGCAGCGGCGGCATTGCCGAGGTCGGCGAGCCGGCCCGCAGCCCAGAAGCTCACAAAGTCGACGGGGATGTGCCGCGCATGGACGACATAGAGTCCTGCGATGAGCGCACATGCCCACCAAAGCGCGACGAACCTCGTCAGGACGGCGAACTTGGCCCAGACCGTCTCGCGCTCGCGGACTTTCCCCTTTGCAGATCCCCCCACCTGCGGTCCCCCAACGCGCAAAAACGGCGCGCCATTGTGGCCCCAATTTCTGGCAGTTCAACTGTCATCGTGGAACCACCCACCGAAGTGAGCTGTTGAAAAGTTGGGCAGGCGTTTACGATATCGCAAGCCGGCTCGGGGCAAATACGGAAGGATGACAGGACGTGCAGCCCCGATGATCGACCGGATCAGTCAGAAGTTGAGGAGCCGCTCGGCCACTCTGCTGCTTTCGCTTGAGAACAAGATCGACCGGATTCTCCAGGGGTGGCTGCTCGTCGCCGGGCTCGCTTCGGCACTGCGGATCGCCTACACTCCGCCGTCGATAGCGGCCGATGGCGTCCTTCCGGTTGTCGCGCCATACATACTTTTCATTCTCGCACCGTTCGCCTCGGCAGTGCTGGCTCTTCGCTGGTTCCGCGACGGGCACCTGCAGCCGCAGCCCAGCACCCGGTTGGCAGTCGCCGGCCGCTGGCGGACCGTGTCGCCCGCGGACGCACGCTCGCATCCGCTCTACGGAACGACCGGAATCATGGTGTCGCTACTGATCGGCATGTTGATCAACGTCCCGGTCCGGGCTGCGGAATATCTCGTGTCCATGCCTCCAATCGCGGGTCAGGTACCGCAGTGGCTGGCCTCCCTGCATCTGGCGATGACGTTCGACGTCGTCCTGTTCACCAGCCTTTATGCGGTCGCCTTCGTTGCCGCCCTTCGCAGGGTGCCTTTGTTCCCGCGCCTCCTCGCCGCGATCTGGATGGCGGACATCACGATGCAGCTCGTGACGGCGAAGCTGGTTGCCGCAAGCGGCTACATCCCCCCGAAGGTCGCGGGGGCGCTCGAGAGCCTCCTGTACGGCAATGTCGAGAAAGTGCTGATCAGCGTCGTGATCTGGCTGCCCTACCTGCTCCTGTCGAAACGGGTGAACGTCACCTACCGCAGCCGCGTCCCTGTCTGAGCCTCCCGAGTCGGCCCGATTCGGCCCGATTCGTCGTAAAAATGTAATGTTATTACCGGCTTGACCTGTGGAAAATTGTGTCGTGAAAGCGACAAACCGTCCGGATTTGAGACAGGCCGGCAGAAGCTCGTACCCCCAATATTTGGTAGAAATCCAACAAAAACCAAACCCTTGGCTGCGCGAGTGCGCGCCGGTGTGTTAACGATAATTAAACAACGATAGTTGACAGACTCTTAAGGCGAGCGCAGCCCTTGAGCAGCTGAGCGCTCGGGGGGCGTGGGGGCGGGCACTGTAAAAAAGCACAGTGCTACAACCGCTTAAGTCACTGACTACCTCCACCAGTGCGAGGCGTCCTGCCATCCCACCCGGCAGGGAAAGCTTTGAAGGGAGTTAGTGAAATGACCAAGTTCATCAAGATGATTAAGGATGATTCGGGCGCCTCGGCGGCCGAGTATGCGCTGATCCTGGCGATCGTTGGTAGCGCCATTGCTGCCGCCGCGATCTTCCTGGGCAGCACGATCGCGACTGCGATCAACGACGCCGCGACCTGCATCAGCACTAACGGCGGTACCTGCAACTAAGACCAGACGGCGGGGCCGGTCGCTCGCTAACGGCCCCGCTATCTTCCTGATTCCAAACATGGCATTATCCAAGCGTAAATTTCAGCGCCGGGGGACGCACCGATGAGACGGCAAACTTTGATCGCGGTAGGCATTGCGATCGTTCTAGGGCTCGTCGCCGTTTTCCTGGCGAACACTTACCTTATCGCCGCAGACAAGCGCGCCGATCTTCAGGGCACGACGAAAGTCGCGGTCGCGGCGGTTCCTCTTCAATACGGCACGGAGATCACTCGCGAGAAAATCCGCTTCGCCGATTTTCCCAACAGCAGCATTCCGGCCGGAAGCTTCACCAATGTGAATCAGCTGCTGCCGGAGGGGCAGAAGCGGGTCGCTTTGATGGAGATCCAGCCCAACGAGCCAATCCTTCCAGCGAAGATTTCAGCCGCGGGCCAGGGCGCGTCAATCGCCGCTCTGCTGCCTGAGGGCATGCGCGCGACTTCGGTCCGCATCAACGACGTTTCCGGCGTCGCCGGCTTCATTCAGCCCAACGATTCGGTCGACGTGCTGATCACCCGGTCGATGGAGGGTCGCGGCGACCAGGTAACGGACGTCCTGGCGCAGAACGTGCGCGTCCTCGCGATCGGCCAGAATGCGAAGGGCGCCGACGGCAAACCCATTTCCGCGCGCAATGCGACGCTCCTCGTCGACCAGGTCGGCGCGCAGAAGCTCGCCCTGGCGCAGCAGGTTGGCGACATCAGCCTGGTCCTCCGCAAGCCGGGCGAACAGGACAATCCGGTCGTCGAAACGGTCAGCCTCGGCGACCTGCGGTACAGCCTTTACGGCGGCGTCCATTATCCGCCCGAGGCTTCGGTCGGAGCCTATCAACAGCCGGCTCCGCAGCCGGTGAAGCGGGTTGCGCGCGCCGCTCCGCCACGCAAGGCGAAGCCTCAGCCCCCGTTGCGCACGGACGTCGAAGTGTACCGGGGAACTCAGAGCAAAAGCTACACGGTGGGGGCGTGATGACTCGCAAACTTTCATGGCGGCTCCTTGCCGCTTCGATGGCCGTGTCCGCCGCGCTTGCGGCGGTTCCGGCCCAGGCACAGGTCAGCGTCGCCGAGGGCATTCATGCCGGCGAGCTCGACGTGCCCGTCAACAAGAGCCAGGTGCTGAGGGCGGACAGGCCCTATGCGAAGGCGCTAATCGGTAATCCCGAAATTGCTGACGTCCTGCCGCTTACCGACGATTCGCTCTACGTGCTGGGAAAGAAGCCGGGCACGACGAGCCTGACGCTATATGACAGCCGCAACCATTTGATTGCGGTCGTCGACGTCGTTGTCGGCCCGGACGTCATTTCCTTGAAGAGGCAGCTTTCCGAGCTGATGCCCGCCGGCGACATCGGCGCCAGGATCTCGAATGACTCTGTGATCCTGCAAGGGATCGTCCCGGATGCGGTCGCGGCCGATCGTGCCGTTCAGATCGCCGAGACCTATGCGCCGGGCAAGGTCGTCAACCTGCTGTCCATCGGCTCCTCGCAGCAGGTCATGCTCGAGGTACGCTTCGCGGAGGTCAAGCGCTCGGCGCTACAGAACCTCGGGCTCAACTGGAACGTGATGAGCGACAGCGGGAAGCTCAACGGCGACATTGGCGGCGGGCTGCGCACGGCGCCCATCTTCGCCGGCGACGATACCGGCGAGATCACCGGCACGCAGGTGCTCCACGGAGCGATCACCGACAGCTTCGCGATCATCTCGCGGGCATTCCGGGCGTTCGGCTCGAACTTCACTGTCCAGCTTGACGCGCTCGAGAAGAAGGGGGCCGTCACGACCCTCGCCGAGCCGACGCTCGTCGCGCTCTCCGGCGAAACCGCAAGCTTCCTCGCCGGCGGCGAATTCCCCGTGCCCACGGTCCAGGGCAGCGGCGGCAATGGCAGCGGCACGGCGATCAGCGTCGAGTGGAAGCCGTTCGGCGTTAGCCTGGCCTTCACTCCGACCGTCCTCGCGGACGGCGTCATCAACATGGTCGTCGCTCCGGAAGTCAGCTCGATCGACTCCTCTGCATCCATCGTCATCAACAACCTGACGATCCCGGGCCTCCAGACCCGGCGCGCCAAGAGCGTCGTCGAGATGCATGATGGAGAATCGTTCGCGCTCGCGGGGCTGATCCGAAAGGACTTCCAGGACACGGTCCGCCAGGTTCCGTTGCTTGGATCGATCCCGATCATAGGCTCGCTGTTCCGCTCGACAGGGTTTCAGCACGAGGAAACCGAACTGGTCATCATCGTGACTCCGCGCCTTGTCCGACCGGTGCCTGCCGGAAGCCTGAAGCTTCCGACCGACCATGCCGGACCGCCCAACGAGGCCGACCTGTTCATCAACGGGCGGACCGATACGGGAATGCCGCCGTCGGACATCGAGACCTCGCCGCGCCCGCTTCCGCCTCCGCCTCCGCCGTCGTCGCTCGCTCCGGGCGGGTCCGCCGAGCGGCAGCCGATCGGCTTCGAGAAGGATTACGGCCATGAGCTCTAGGTTCGTACTGGTCATCCCGGCGTCGCTGCTGCTGGCCGGTTGCCTCAATGAGCCGATCGCCCAGCGCGACCCCGCGATCGGCGAGGCCGTTAAGTACAATGCCGCGATCCAGACGGTTAACCCCGACCCGGTCTATCCTCCGGGATCGGCCCAGCCCGGCGACAGTGGCGAGCACGGCAGCAAAGCAGTGGAGCGTTATCGCAAAGGCGCCGTGACCCCGGTCCAGGAAATGTCGACGAGCGCCGGCTCGTCTTCGGGGGGCGGCGGCCCTCCCTAAGGATGTGATCATATGAGTCGCTCCATTCAGGGCCTGTTGGGGAGCACGAGCGGCGCAGTCGCACCGACTGTCGCACTGGCGCTGTTCGCACTTATCGCGGCGGGCGGCATAGCCTTCGACTATTCGCGCATGGCGAGCATGGATACCGAGCTGCAGGACGCCGCCGACCAGGCGGCTCTTGCGGCAGCGGGGCAGCTCGACGGGCAGGACGGCGCGTGCGAGCGTGCTGTCGCCGCCGCGCAAGGCTTGCTCACGAACCGCACGCTGATGGCCAACGAGAGCGGCGGAACCCGGGACATCACCATCGCCGATCCGGACGTGTGCGACGACGATACCGGAATCACGTTCGATGCTGGGGCGAGCATCCGCTTTTACAAGAGCTACGACCGCGACACCGACACGCCGGGCGATCCGTCCGACGATGATTCCAACGCGAAAGTCGTGATCGTCTCGGTCAATCCGCGCGAGGCGTTCTTCACGTTGACTCCGGTCGTCGCGGCGCTGCGCTCGGGGCAGATCGGCGCCCAAGCCGTCGCGGCGCTCGGTTCCGCAGTTTGCAAAATGCCTCCGGTGATGATCTGCAACCCGTCGGAGACGCCATCGAATACCTCATTCAATGCAGCCGATTATATCGGCGACGGGATGAGGCTGACTTCGGTCGGCAACGGCAGCGGAAGCTGGGTCCCCGGAAACTTCGGTTATTTGGACACTGACATCACAGAAGTCAGCGGGGCGGTTAACCAGCTTCGGGCCGCCCTTGGCTGGAACAACCCGCCGGGCGAATGCATCGTCTCGGACGGCGTCGATACGAAGCCCGGCGCGACAGTAACCGTCACGGACGCGATGAACACGCGCTTCGACATCTTCCAGAACGGCAACAACAGCTGCATCAACGGCGGCCCGTGTTCTGCGTCGGTCAACAGCGTCAAGGACCTGAAGCGTCCAGCCAACGCGAGCAACGCCGGAAATGGATGCAAAATCCATAACCAGGGATGGCAGCTGCCCTCCGGCTACTACGGCGATTCGCTTCCCACCACTGCCGCGCTCGAGCTTCCAGCGGCGACTATTCCCTCGGCAATGGGGCACCCGCGCGACGAATGTCATGCGACCAGCGCGGCCGGCAGCTGCACCAATGGCCGCATCGGCAACGGCGTCTGGGACGCGAATGCCTATTTCCGGACCAATTATGTGCGGACCGTTGCCACCGCCAACGGCGCGGTGGGAACGCGCTGGACCAGTGGAACGGGCGCAGGAAGCTGGCAGAACAATACCGGGTTATCGCCGACAGTCGCGAGAGTCATCACGGGCACCACGACTCCCAACCCGGCCTACGCAAGCCGCTACAACGTCTATCTTTGGGAGATCGCGCACAAGAACGTGGCGGTCGATGGAGTGACGGTCCTCGGTTCGACCCCGGCGGCGCCGAGCGGAAACACGCTCACAGCCTATCGACAGCCGCAGTGCACCTCCGCACAGACTCCAAGCTCGACAGTGATCGATCGCCGGCGAATTTCGGTCGCTGTCGTCAACTGCGCGGAGAACAACGTTCGGGGCAACCGTGAGGGCGTGCCCGTCGAGAAATGGATCGACGTCTTCCTCGTCGAGCCGTCGCTTAACCGCAACCGCACCAACGACGGCGACATGTATGTCGAGATCATCGGAGAAGCGGTGCCCGGCGGCTCCGGTTCAACCGCGGGCCAAGTGATACGGCATGATGCGCCGTATCTGATCAGATGATGCGGCCGCTTCTCTCTTTCCTCCGCGACACGCGCGGCGCGGCAGCCGCCGAAATGGCGCTGATCATGCCCCTTCTGCTGCTGATCATGTTCGGTTCGGTCGAGCTCGGGAATTACTTCATGGACGAGCACCGGCTCGTCCAGTCCGTTCGGGACGGCGCTCGTTTCGCCGCCCGCCAGAACTTCACGAACTATCCGGCCTGCAGCGGCTCTCCGGGCGGAACGGTAGTGGCCGACACCCGGATGATGACTCAGAAGGGAACGCTCGATGCGACGGCCGACGACCTGCTTCCGAAGTGGGCGGATCCCGGCACGACCTTTTCTGTCGACGTGCGCTGCGAATCGAGCGTCAACGGGTCGGACATGCTTGGAATTTATCGTTCGCGGTTATCGACCAATTGCAACGGGGGCACGGCCAATGGCTGTGCCCAGGTAGTGACGGTAACGGCCTCACTTCCCTATCAACCAATTCTCTCGGCATTCGGATTCACGGGGATCGGGCTTCACCTGAATGCCACGTCCGAAGCGGCGGTGACGGGGATATGATCCGGAAATTGATTCACGACCGCAGCGGCGCGTCGGGCGCTGAGTTCGCCTTGCTCGTTCCGCTGCTCCTGCTCCTAATCTTCGGCATCATCGATGCGGGCCGCTGGATGTGGACGTACAATGAGGCCGCGAAGGCGGCTCAGATGGGTGCGCGCTACGCGGTTGTGGCTTACGCTCCGGCGGGGAGTTACGATCCAACCACGAAGGTCGGCACCGGGATCTATGAATCCTATCTCGGTGTCGGTGGCCTCACTCAGGGCGATGCGATCCCGGCAAGCGCATTCGGGACGGTCAAATGTAACGACATCGAGTGCACCTGTGAGGCCGGCGCCTGCCCGGCGCTCGACGAATACAATCAAGCCAGATTCGAAGAGATCGTCGATCGCATGCGGGCCTTCATGCCCCAGATCGACTACGACAATGTCGAGCTTCTCTATTCCTCCTCGGGCCTCGGCTATGCAGGCGACCCGAATGGAGCGGACGTGTCCCCGCTTGTGACAGTCCGATTGATAGACTTGCAGTTCAGGCCACTGACTGCGCTACTATTGGCGACTTTTGATATGCCAACGTTTACAACGAGTTTGACCGCGGAAGACCTTCGCGGTGCTCAATCGAATTAGGGTGTTTGATGACGGCGTATTCTGAGAATGAAACTGTAAGCGGCTGGCGGCCGCAGCGGCGTGAAGCGCCGCTGCGCTTGTACCTGACCAATTCGGAGGGCGACAGTTCCGATCTTGTCGGGGTTCGCGCGGCGGGCCTGCTGCTGGAGCTGAATCTCGTTCCGATCACCGACTGGATCGATCCCGACGAGCTGAACGGATCCGCCGCCGCGGTGGTCGAGGTCGACGCTTCGACGCCGGCTTCCATCAAGCGCTTCCAGAAACTCGCGAAGATCACGGACCGGCCGCTGATTGCCGCCGCTTACGATCCTCCCTTGAGCCTGGTGCGCTCGCTTCTTCGGGACGGCGCTTCCGACGTCCTGCCGCTGCCGATCGACCTCGCCGACCTCGAAACGGCGCTTCAGCAGATCAACAAGGCGGCTGGCGCCGCCGCGGCCCATGAGGCCGCTGGGCCAACAGACAAGTCCAAGGTCATCAGCGTCCTCAAATCCGCCGGTGGAGTAGGAGCGACGTCGCTCGTCTCCCAGCTTGCCGCGCGTTTCGCAGTGAAGGAATCGCGGCGCGGCCGCGAAGCCTGCCTGCTCGACCTCGACGTGCAGTTCGGCGATGCAGCCTTCCAGCTTGGCCTCCACCCGACACTTTCGGTGGCGGACCTCCTTGAAGCCGGCCCAAGGCTCGACGGCTCTCTAATCAGGGCGACGACGGCGCGCCATTCGAGCGGCCTCAACGTCATCGCCGCCCCGCGCGAGCTGATGCCGGTCGAGGGCCACTCCGCCGATGATTTCATCCGCATCGTCGACATCGCGGCGCATGAGTTCGGAACGGTTTTCGTCGAGCTCCCGACCAATTGGACCAATTGGTCGCTGTCGCTTCTCGCTCGGTCCGACCTGGTGCTGGTCATTGCCGAGCTCAGCGTGACGAGCATCAACCGCGCCCGGCGGCAGATCGAGTTGCTGAGATCCGAGGGATTGGGCGACCTGGAGTACCGGATCGTCATCAACCGCTTCGACAAGGGACAGCTTCGTGCCATCCGGCTTTCGGACGTCAGCGACGCCCTGGGCTACCCGATTACCCAGACGGTCACCAACGATCCCGCGACCATGCGCACGGCATCGGACCGCGGAGTGACGATCGACGAAGTGAAGCGCAAAAGTGCAGTCGGCAAGGACATCGATTCGCTCGATGCCGCAATCGCCGCCGCCCTCGGATTGGAGCGTTGACGATGTGGCAGGTCAAGAAACCGGGTCAAAGAGGGTCGGCGCCAGCGGCAGCGGCCGTGACCATGGACGATGCAGCGGCGTCGAACGACGACCAGCGCCTGGTGACGCTCGGCGATGCCGGCGCCTTCACCCAGCGCGACACGCACACCGACCTCAAGGTCCAGCTCCACCAGAGCCTCATCGACCTCATCAACCTGTCGGCGCTGGACAAGATGTCGCGGGAGCAGATCGAGGCCGAGGTCGGCCACATCATCTACGACGAGCTCAAGAAGCAGAACCACGCGCTCAACCAGAACGAGCGCAAACAACTGGTCGGCGACGTGCTCGACGAGCTCCTCGGCCTCGGGCCGCTGGAGCCGCTGCTCAAGGACCCGACGATCACCGACATCCTGGTGAACGGCCCGGCGCGAGTGTTCGTGGAGCGCTTCGGCATTCTCGAGCCGACCCCGGTCCGTTTCAAGGACGAGAAGCACCTCCTCCGGATCATCCAGAAGATCGTGTCGGCGGTCGGCCGGCGAGTCGATGAGTCCTCGCCGATGGTCGACGCCCGGCTCGCGGACGGGAGCCGCGTCAATGCGGTCGTTCCGCCGCTCGCGCTCGACGGCTCGCTCCTCTCGATCCGCAAATTCGCCCGCGTGCCAATCAGCATGGAGCGGCTGATCGAGATCGGAAGCATCCCGCTGCAGATCGCGGAAGTGCTAAAGGCGATCGTCGCATCGCGCCGTGACGTACTGATCTCGGGCGGCACCGGTTCAGGCAAAACCACTCTGCTGAACGCCATGTCGGCTTCAATCGACGGCCGCGAGCGAATCGTCACGATCGAGGACTCGGCCGAGCTTCAGCTTCAGCAGCGCCACGTCGTCCGGCTTGAAACCCGGCCCGCCAACATCGAGGGCAAGGGCGAGATCACGCAGCGCGAGCTCGTCAAGAACGCCCTTCGCATGCGTCCCGACCGGATTATCGTC
>Ga0207706_10003798_pt1 | contig 14398 bp, 15 predicted proteins | sample KBSC53metaG_FD_184318 | JGI IMG/M metagenome (GOLD analysis project Ga0207706, IMG submission 184318) | Corn rhizosphere microbial communities from Kellogg Biological Station, Michigan, USA - KBS C5-3 metaG (SPAdes) (version 2) | ecosystem: Host-associated > Plants > Roots > Rhizosphere > Soil ... | reverse complement strand
TGTAGAATGAATATGAGCCTGGTTTTCGGTTGCCATATATTCTTCAGATGAAGTGATTGCGATGCAAGGGACGATGCTATGAAAAACCGAAGCCGGTATCATAAAAATCATTCTTCGCAACGATTTATTGCTCCACATACACTGCATAACCTCTTGGTGGCGCCCAAAAATCTGCATAACCATTTTCATCTGTAGTTTTTTCTTCAGGTGCGTTCAAATCATTTCTGCCTCTCCATGCAACTGGAATAAATTTTACATTCGCAATGCTTGTGTTTACTTGTTTTCCATTCCACTCATCACCATAATTGTTCAAAACAAAAATTAATCCCGGCATATCTTTAAAACCCTTTCGCTGCATGATGTATAAATTATCATCTGCATACAAAATTTTTTTATCGCCTCCCGCATATTTTTCATGCACATTTACCAAAGCTGCAATACCGTTCTCATTATCTTCTTCTGCAAAACCAAGATTAAAATAATCGTACCAAAACACACAAGGATAACCTTCATGCGTAAGTATCCATGCATACGCCAACATTTTTTCGTTGATGATTTCATTTGTTCGGATGATGTCGTGATTCTCTACAAATGTTACAGCACATGAAGGACGTTCATCAACGAGAGTGTCACCGGTTGTCATGTTTACAAGACTGTAACCATACTCGTCACAAAGTTTTTTTAATTTATCACGCAAAGGAAAATCGAAAGCCCATCCCGGATTATCACTCCAATTGTTCACTTCATCGAGCCATTGATCAATGCTGCGATCCGTGTCCCAACACTCGCCCACACCAAACGGAGCAAAATCTGTTTTGCCATTTCTCTTGTATCTTCTTTCAAGAATTGATTTCACTAACCATCCGCCATAACCAAGAACAAAATCGTATCGGAAACCATCAAAGCGTATGTCTTCGATCATCCATCTTGCAAGTCTCATCATCTCAGTGTAAACATAAGGATTGCGGTGACAGAGATCAGGCATTTCACCAAACTCCATGTTATCCCATCTTTCAAAAAAAGAAGGATGAAAACATTTCCAGTTCCTCTCAAACTTGCCACTCTTCGGAAGAAACTTTGTCCATCTTAATTTATTATCGATAGGATTTTTTTCCTGTTCATCTGCGCCGCTGTTGTGATTAAGTACAAGATCGGCATATACATACATCTCATTATTATGAATGGAGTTGATCAATTCAATCAATTCATCTTTCGAACCAAACCAGGTTTTAACAGTATGTTTCTGATCAAATTCTCCGAGATCATAATAATCGTAAGGATCATATCCCATAGACATTCCACCAATGTTTGCAGCTTTAGAAGCAGGCGGCAACCATAGTGCGGTAAAACCAACTTTTTTAAGTGAAGGAATTTTTGTTCTTACAAAATTCCACCAGTTAAATTCCCGGTTTTCTTTCTTTGGGCAATCCCAATAGAAAGCTTGCATAAGAACTCCCATTGTTGTTAGAATTAGTTAAAGTAAGATAATGAGTTAATTTGAACTTTTATAGTGGCACAATTTTTCTTGTCTTTCGCAGTATGAAAACAAGGATTGAAGATTTTTATACAGTTGCTTATCATTGGTTATTGAATTACGGCCCAAAAATTATTTTAGCCCTTATTGTTTTTTTTATTGGTCAATGGGTTATTCGTTTATTGAGAAGATGGATCGCAAGATTTTTTCTTGTGCCGAAATTCAGACAAGTTCGTCCCTTTTTAGAAGGATTGATTGCAATAAGCCTGCAGGTGTTGCTTGTGCTTATTTTGATGCAGATATTGGGAATACAAATGACCATTTTTGCTGCTGTTATCACTGCCTTTGGTGTGGCAGCAGGTCTTGCACTTTCTGGAACTTTGCAAAATTTTGCAAGCGGTGTGCTGATACTTATTCTGCGGCCTTATAAAATCGGTGATAACATAATAACACAAGGACAGGAGGGAACCGTTTCTTCCATTCAATTATTTTATACAGTTGTTACTTCATTTGATAATAAAACGATCATTGTTCCCAACAGTAAACTTTCCAATGAGATCATCATTAATCTCAGCCGTAAAGGCAACAGGAGAATTGATATCGAATTTAAGTTTAATTATGGTGTCGATATTGAACAAGTAAAATCAATCATAAACAAAGCTGTTCTTTCATCAAAAAATTTATTGAGCACTCCAGAGCATCGTGTTGCAATTTCTGCTGTTGAACCGGATGGTTATAAAGTAGTAGTAAATGCATGGGTGAATGCGCATGGTTTCACGGATGCAAAGTATGCTTTGCAGGAAAAAATTATTAGCGAGTTAAAACAAGGCGGAATCAAATTGCCGGGAATGTGATCACTACAACATAATTGTGGAACTTATTCTGCAAGTGATTCAAATTTTTCCTCAGCAATATCCTCAATATCTGCAGTGTTTCTTCCGATCGCGGCACTTACAGGACAATAACCGGTTGTACCTCTGAAGAACAGGAACACACCACCACCCAATTCAAGAAATGTTTTTACAGAAGGTTGTTTTATATTAAGCAAACCCATTACAATCAAAGCAGCGCCAATGCCGCCTGAGATCATTCTTTCTTTGTCACTGATGTTCACCGGTAAAATTTCCTGTATTGGTTTCATAAGATGTTTTTCATTTTACAACAATTATTATGCAAAAATGTTTTCAGCGTCTTTTTCGAAATAAAAAAGGTGACAACTTTTGTCATCACCTTTTACACAGTTTAACTAATTTGAATTTCCTGTTGCTGTATCTCTTTACCCGGAATCACAGGAAGAGTGATCTGCAAAACACCATCAACATACTTTGCTGTGATGTTCGCTTTGTCGATAGAATCATCGAGAGTAACTGTTCTTTCAAAACCACCACGACTGTATTCGCGTTGAACCCAATCAAATTTTGGAAAACCTTCGGGTGGTGTGTAAGAAACTGTAAGTTCATTGCCTTTTACATCAAGATGAAAATTTTCTTTGATGCGTCCCGGCGCAAATACCAGCATTTCATAACTGTTCTCTGTTTTGTAAATGTTTACAAATGCTCTTTGCATTGAGCGGATAAGCAGGTGCCGGTTCCTGCTTCCGTAATCGCCTTTTGCGGCGCATGACTGATTGTAGTACATGTTTTCTTTTTTTAGTGAATAATAGTATTACAATCATGATTGACGAATGAGCAAAAGAAATATTTTAAAAAATAAACCCCGCATTTGCGGGGCTGTTCTTTGTTTATTTCCTCCATCTGAAATTACTATCGTAATAGTAATCGTTGTATTTATTCCGCTGATCATTGAAACGTTCATTCATAGCTTTTGTCTGGTCTCTTCTTTTAATTTCCATTTCACGGATAAGTTTTACTTTTTGTGCCGCACTTAAAAAAGGCATTTTAATAATATCTCTCATCGCCTGGTTGTATTCCTGGTTAATGCGTTGAATTCTCAGATCTCTTTCATAACGTGTGAAAGAATACATTTCATCGTAGCGATGAAAATTGGCAGTGATAATGATCGCGTGTTCTGCAGGTTTAAAAACAATTGCCGATTGGGCAAAAAGAGTGCTGGAACTAATCGCGAAAGTGATAAAGAGAAGTGTAAAGATTTTTTTCATACTGTTTAAATTTTAAAAATGAATAATGTTATTGAGACTTGTATATGTTCTTTTGGTTTAGCAATAGAACGTTAAGTCTTTCTGTTGAAATTCTGTTGTTACCGGCATTTGTAATTCTGTTCAACGCCTGTTGTGTCACTCACTTGTACGTTCCGAATTTTATTGAGCAAGTGCGAGCTTCTGCTATGAGCCGTGAACAAAAAACTCGAAGCTCGCAGCTCATAGCCTTTTTACGTGGCACGAGTTTTTATTATTATCAATCAAATGGTAAAAGAAGCAACACAAAAAGGTAAGAAAGCAAAGTTCCCTTCCAACATAAAACCAATGCTTGCAACGCTGGTAGATAAGCCTTTTGATGAAGAAGGTTGGTTGTATGAAATAAAATGGGACGGATACAGGGCGATCGGATATTCGAATAAAGGCGATGTTCAATTGTGTTCAAGAAACAATAAATCTTTCAACGAAAAATTTTATCCGGTTCATGATGCTTTGAAACGCTGGGGAATTAATGCGGTTGTAGATGGTGAAGTGATCGTGATCAATGAAAAAGGTGTTGCAGATTTTGCGGCATTGCAAACATGGCGCAGTGAAGCAGACGGTGAACTTGTGTATTATCTTTTTGACATTTTATGGCTCGATGGTTTTGATGTAATGAATTTGCCATTGAAGGAACGACGTGAAATTTTACGTAGTGCAGTTGAACGATCTAAAATAAAAGGTACTATCAAGCTGAGTGAAAATTTTGAAGTGCCGGGCAATGAATTTTTTTCGCTTGCAGAAAAATTAAATCTTGAAGGCATCATTGCAAAGAAGGCAAACAGTATTTATATTCCTGATACTCGTTCAAAAGATTGGCTGAAAATAAAAACAGAAAAAAGACAGGAAGCGATCGTTGGTGGTTATACAAAAAATGAAAACACTTCAAGAAAATTCAGTGCATTGTTGATGGGATTATATGAAGATGGTAAATTTAATTTTATAGGTCCTGTTGGAACAGGCTTTACCGACAAACTTCAAACAGAAATTTTACAAAAATTAGAGCCGCTGAAAACAGATGTGTGCCCTTTCAGTGAAGTGCCTGAATATAATAAGCCATCAAGGTTTCGCCCCAATCCACCAAAGGCAGAAGTAATATGGGTAAAGCCTGAACTGGTTGCCGAAATAAGTTATCGGTCGGTTACGCATGGCGCAATACGGCATCCGTCATTTAAAGGTTTGCGCGAAGATAAAAATGCAAATGAAGTCGTGAGAGAAACTCCTGAACATACAAGCGAAGTTCTGCATGAACAGAAAACTTTGCTTGAAAAAAAAGTGTTTAAATCGCCCGGCAAAAAAGAAAGAAAAACTTTGTTGAACCCTAAAGATGAAACACAGGTAAGAAATATTAACGGTCATGATCTGAAATTTACAAACCTCAGCAAAATCTTCTGGCCAAAGGAAAAGGTAACAAAGCGCGATATGATCAATTATTATTATCAGGTAGCGCCTTACATGTTGCCTTACATGAAAGATCGTCCGCAAACGTTAAATCGTTTTCCGCATGGAATAAACGGAGAAAGTTTTTATCAGAAAAATGTAACCGGAAAAGTACCCGGTTGGATCGCAACATTTCCTTATCATAGTGATGCTGATAATGAAGACAAAAATTTTTTGGTGTGTACAGATGAAGCAAGCCTTCTCTACATCGCGTCACTTGCATGCATTGAAATGAATCCCTGGAGCAGCCGTGTGCAATCTCCTGATAATCCTGATTGGTGCATTATCGATCTTGATCCTGATAAAAATACTTTCGACCAGGTTGTAGAAGCTGCAAACGTTACAAAAAAAATTCTTGATACAGTTGACGTGCCTTGTTATTGCAAAACATCAGGTTCAACCGGTTTGCATATTTATATTCCTTTTGGTGCAAAATATAGTTATGAAGATTCAAAAGAATTTGGAAGAGTGATCGCAAAACTTGTGCATGCAGAGATCCCGAACTTTACAAGCATTGAACGAATAACAAAGAACAGGAAAGGAAAAATGTACATAGATTTTTTGCAGAATCGTCCGCAGGCGACACTTGCATGTGTTTATTCGTTAAGACCAAAACCGGGCGCTACCGTTTCAATGCCGTTGCGTTGGGAGGAAGTAAAAAAGGGTTTGAAGATAAAAGACTTTACGATATTTAATGTAGTTGCACGGCTTAAAGAACAAGGCGATATTTTTAAAGGTGTGCTTGGCAAAGGAATCAATCTTGAAAAAACTTTAAAGAAAATAAATTCGGTATTTGGAAAATAAATTTGTTGCGCATGAAATCTGCAACATTTCAATTTCATGGTTCGCTGAATGATCTTCTTTCACCTGCTCAAAGAAACACTCCGATAATTTATCAGTTTGATGATGTTCCTGCAATTAAACACGCTATCGAAACAATTGGCGTTCCACACACTGAAGTTGATTTGATATTTGTAAATGATAATCCTGTTGATTTTTTTTATTCATTAAATGATAATGATAGGGTAGAAGTGTATGATGTAAATACACGAGAAAATTTTTCTTCGTCATGGTCACTTACTCCGACACATACTGTTCCTGCGAAATTTATTCTTGATGTTCATTTAGGCAAACTGTCAAGAGCACTTCGTTTGTTTGGCTTTGATACATTGTATGAAAACAATTACGACGATCATAAGATCGTAGAACTTTCACAAGAAGAGAATCGCATTATACTTACACGTGACAAAAATTTATTAAAACATAAATCTGTTGCAATCGGATACTGGATTCGTTCACAGTTCGCAGAAGAACAACTGATGGAAGTGATCAATCGTTTTGATCTTAAATCAAAGTTTCAATTTTTCAAAAGATGTGTAGAGTGCAACGGGATAATTGTGCCTGTTACAAAGGCATCCGTTCTCGATCAATTGCTTCCCAAAACAATTTTATACTACAATGATTTTTTTCAATGCACCAATTGCAAGCGTGTTTACTGGCGTGGCTCACATTATGAATACATGCAGGAATTTATTGAGAAGATAGAGCAAACGGTCAATGGAGAATAGTGAATAAGTCAATAGTGAATGATCGTAGTAGTTACAGAATTATTTTTGTTACCAGCTTTTGTAATTCTGTTAAGCTTTGTTGTGTCACTCACTTCATCATTCAGACTATACATCAGCGTTTATTTTTAATCGCTGTAATATTTTATAATTGCTCTTGCTTTATCAACATAATGACCACCAAATAGAATAGCATGCACGAGGATCGGATATAGTTGTGTTAACTGCAATCGTTGTTGCCAATCTTTTTGTAAAGGATATACTTCGTTGTAAGCGTTGTAAAAACGTTGATCAAATCCTCCAAACAATTTCGTCATACCGATATCCATTTCACGATTCCCATAATAAACAGCAGGATCAAAAATCGCGGCATAACCTTTTGATGTTATCATAAAATTGCCGCTCCATAAATCACCATGAAGCAATGCGGGTGGTTCATCAGGAAATATCTCATCCAGTTTTTCGCAAAGTGCTTCCGCGGCTGTCACGTCTTTATTTGAAAATACATTTGAATTGAAAAGCTGCGTTGCCAACGGCATGATTCTGCATTCTGCATAAAATAAACTCCATGACTCATATTTATCATTGTGCTGTTGTAAACTTCCAATGTAATTATCTTCTTCCCACCCAAAAAATGATTGTGATTTTTTATGCATTAAAGCGAGGCCTTCACCAAACTTTTTCCAAAAATCTTTTTGAGGAGTTCCTGATTCTATCCATTCAAATAAAAGATATTGGTGCTGTTCAATAACACCGCATTTTATTACATTCGGAATTGTAAGAGTGCAATGATTTTGTAAAGCATTTAATCCATCCATTTCTTTTTCAAACATTTCGGGATACAGCTTTATATCATTCACTTTCAAAAAATATTTTCTATCTCTTTCAAATAAACAGTATGCTTCATTAATATCGCCACCGTGAACAGGTTTATAATTTGTCACAGATAAACCACATTCATCAAAAATGTTTTGCAATTGCATTTGAATATTTTAATCATTCTCTATCTGCTCACTTTTCTTATCCGGTATTAACCACATCACTGCAACAAATATGAAAATGACACCAGAGAAGATTGTATTGATATAAGCAAGAGGAATAGCAGTCACATAAGCAACCAGAGAAATAATTCCTTTGTGGGATTGGCTTTGCATAAATGCTTTTAGCTCTGTATCATCTTTATGACATACAGCAATCGTCTGTTGTAAAATAGTATAGGCTATTCCGCAAAGCACCATCAATGCCGCATAAATTGTCACCGGAAGCGGTTCAAAGTGATTTTTACCCATCCATCCTGTTGCAAAAGGGACCAGCGACAACCAAAATAACAAGTTGATGTTTGCCCACATGATTCCTGCACTTATTTTCTTTACTACATGTAACAGATGATGATGATTGACCCAATAAATAGCAATATATACGAAGCTAAGGGTATAGGTAAGAAATATTGGGATCAGCGGTTGCAGGTCGGCACTGCTTGTTCCTTCAGGTATTTTTAATTCAAGAACCATTATAGTGATAATGATTGCAATTACGCCATCACTAAAGGCTTCCAATCTTGTTTTTCTCATAAGTGTTGTCAGTTAATGCAAACTTCTTTTAAAAAATTTGCCTGGAATAAAAATAAATACAGTTAAATCAATTAATGAAAAATTATATTTTAGAAAGGGAATAAATAATAATTTTGAAAAGAATTATTCAATATCAAAAACCAAAACCCGGTAAATTGAAAAACAAATCCTCCTTCTTCAAAAGCCCTCAACCAACCGTCTCGGAAAAATCTATTTTATTAAATGCATTTTTCAACAATGCAGATCAATACCAGCTTCTGCTGAACAAGCAATTGGAAATCGTAGCCTTTAATGATTGCGCATTTAATTTTAACCGTAAGTATGCACATCATGATTTTAAAACCGGCAAAAGTATTTTTGATTATATAAATCCGTCATTGACGGATGATTTTAAAATGCAATGCTTTAAAGCTTTTGAAGGTGAGATAGTTCACTACGAGCATTTTATTGAAGGCGGTTGGTTTAATTTTGTAATAAAGGCGCTTTATAATCCGGATAATGAAATTACAGGATTGTCAATTGTGGGCAGTAATGTCAATGATCAAAAGAAGAATGCGAAACTCATCCGGCAACAGTCGCAATCTCTTTCAAATATCGCATGGTTTCAATCGCATCAGCTACGCCATCCCGTTTCATCGATCCTCGCACTGCTTAACCTGATTAAAGAGGAGCATGATTATCATTTAACGAAAGAATACCTGTTGGCTTTAGAAACAGCTACCAAACAACTGGATACCATTATCAATGCGGTTGTGCAAAAAAGCAGAGACGTGTAGATTACATAATTTAAAAATCAACGTGAAATACTTTATAAAAAAAACCTCATTGCAAAGCAATGAGGCTACATACACAGTGTTACTGTTTACAAATTAACATTCAATTCGCCGGGATCATTTAAAATATAAGGACCATTTTGTATTTGCAGTATGTTTCCTTTTGAGTTATAAGTTATTACATACCTTACTTCCAAATGTTCTTTTCCTTCAAGCACAGCAGGAACAATAATTGTTTTTGCGAGTGCTTTTTCAGGAGAAGGGTATTTTTTCAACAACTGCGGACCCAATGTTGTGTCCCAAACCGGTGATCGGTTTTTTCCGTTTACTTTTTCAACAGTTATTTCTATTTCTGCTTCCGTGCTGTCGTAAATCGAAGAAGCGTAATCATTGCCTTTGTACAAATTGAATGAAACGCTTTTGTCAACACGCACAGATAAAAATGATTCTTTAACCGTTTTATAAGCCGCGATCCCTATCAATGGTAGTCCCAGTATCAGCATCCATCCTAATAAACGTTTCGCCATAATTCCTCCTTTGTTTTATATCATCTAACTATCTTATCCATGGCAATAAACCGGGCAAACAATCTTTATGGCAGAAATCTTAAGTGTAAGCTATCAGGCAGTTGATTTGAAGAATATTTCCGGTGATCTTCATTGTAACAGGGTTTAACTTTTGCACATTAATACCTAAAGTAAAAAAAGGTAACCCAATAACAAATAAGTGTTAGTTAGTTAATGATCTTCAAATAAGAATTTATTGTTCATAAGAATTACAAACTGTTGAAGAGTGCGACGCAAGCGGCGATGCCATATGCACAAAAGTTGGACTAATAAAAAATTCAACTTATTTTTTCATAAAAATCTTATCCCGCACATAAAAATCACAACTTGATTTAAGCACTTAATAAAACTGTTTTAAGTTTACAATTGATTTTTAAATTTTTCCGTTGTGTATATTCCGCCAATAGAACTTTCAAAGATTGAACCGGAAGAACTTGATGATTACTTAAGCCGTGGTTGGTTTAGAATGCATCAATCTATTTTTACAACGCATCATCTTGTGTTTGATGATGCATGGTACAAGGCTATATGGTTGCGTGTTTGTTTAAAAGAATTTGATGCTGATAAAAAATATAAAACTTTACATAAGCGTAACTGCAAATTCAAAACGGAAATAAAAAAAGCGCATATTACCGGGGAACATGAAGCGTTGTTTGCACGTTACAGGCAAAGTGTTTCATTCGAAACTTCTTCTTCGCTTGAATGGCTTTTGCTTGGCAATAGATTTTATAACGTTTACAACACTTTCATGATAAATGTTTTTGATGAACGTAAACTCATCGGCGCAGGATTTTTTGATTTGGGTAACACAAGTGCGGCAGGCATTTGTTCTGTTTATCATCCTGATTATAAAAAATACAGTCTTGGCAAATACATGATCTACGAGAAAATATTTTTTTGTAAAAAACAAAAATTTCAATATTTCTATCCCGGTTATTTTGTGCCCGGTTATACAGCATTCAATTATAAACTCGAAATAGGAAGATCTGCTCTTGAATATTTTGATGCCGATAAACAAAAGTGGTTTTCCATAAACAATCTTACCTACTTTGATCTTTTACCATAAAAGTTTTGTTGGAATAATTTTTTTGGTACCGGCTGTAGTCCAAATGGCATCGCCCCCTTGCGTCGCACTCTTGTACGTTTTGTTCTCTATTCAGCAATCAATGTTGTTTACTTAAGAATTATGATTTAGATTCCTCCTTCGTCGGAATGACAAGCTTCTTAGTGGGAATATTTATTCAGCAACAAGCATTTCAACAAACATTAAGCTTTTGATTTTATGCTCAACATTTAAAACAAAACTTGTACTAATCACTTACTGTTTTTCAATTCATCTAATTTTTTTTGCGTATCAGGGAAAGGCTTTATTGCTAAAGCTTTGGTATAATATTCAATCGCATTTTGTTTGTCTTTTTTTGCTGCATAATAATCACCCATGCTGTCATAAACATTAAAGCTTTGCGGATAATTGTCAACATTCATTTTAAAAAATGCATATGCTTTATCCATTTGAGAATTTTGTAAACATCCATAAGCTAATCCATTCACCATCTGCTCAGGCGGCAATACTGTATAATTCATTTGTTGTGACACTTTTTTGAAATGCTGCTGCAAAAGGTTTACAGAAGAGTCGGCACTAAAAGAAGAATCAAAGAGCTTGTTCGCATATTTCATTTGGTAAAAATCAAACATAAAACGCAATGCATCATATTCAGCGATCAATGGAACCGAACCATGCGTATCATTATCGTAGTATTTGTAACTCCACCTCAAACCGTTAGCAGGATTAGCATCCAATACTTTTGCAAATTCAAGAATGGAACGTATATGTAATGTAGCGTTTGCCGTATCATGTACAACTTTCATTGTATCCATTCCATCGTTCATTGTGTTTGCAATGGCAAGAAACAGTGTTTTGTTTTGAAAGTTTTTTTGTTGTAAAGCCGTTTCAGCTTGTTTCAATAGTTTTTGATTATCCCACCACAAACTCGGATCAATAGCGAGATAAGCATTAAACATATCGGTGTGATTTATCAAAGTATTTACAACCATCAATCCGCCTAAAGAATGACCGATCAACATTCGATAAGGAGCCGTAGGATACAATGAATCAATATGAGGCATCAATTCTTGTTGAATGAAAGTGGTAAACTTTTCACCGCCACCTGTAGTTCTTACAAAATTACTATCCACATAAGGTCCTGAAGTTACATGCGTAGGAGTAAGGTCTCTTGTTCTGTCAGTATTCGGAATGCCGACAATTATCATCTCTGGACAAACTGTATTGCCATTTACTTCACTCAGTTGTTGTATCATTCCCATTACCGAATAAAAGTGCGCATCACCATCTAAAAGATAAACCACCGGGTAATGTTGTTGTAAAAAAATAGTGTTTTGATCACCGCTGTTTGGAACATACACCCAAATTTTTCTTTGTTCGCCAAGTATTTTGGAATAAACGCTGTCTATCGTACCGATAATTATTTTATTGTTGTTGTTGTCTTGTGCATGCAGTGAAATAAGATAAAACAATGACAGTATAAGCAGTAAAGTTTTCATACAGTGAATTTTCTTTGAAAGTAAAAAGGAGTTTTTACAAATCAAAAATTTAAAATGATTCACGGCAAAACTGAAGGATATAAGCAATATAATAATAGCGTGTCGGGATGAAAATTTTTGAATAATGAACTAAGCGTACAAGAGTGCGACGCAACGGAAGCTTAACAGGGTTACTGCAGTTGGGCCCAAAATAAAATCCCAATACATTAGGCTCTCATCTTTTTTAAATAAGTTTCATCAATAACGATCATGATGATCACAAGCAGAGGTGTTGCAAGAAATAATCCCCAGCCTCCTGAAAGTATGCCCATGAATAACTGTGAAACGATGAGTATTGCAGGCGGAACACGCAGCAGTTTTTGCTGAAGCGCCGGCACAATAATGCTGCCATCAATTATTTGAATAAGTATATACAACGCTGCAATGATGAGCGCTGTATTAAAGCCTTGCATTAATCCTACTAACATGGCAGGTATCATTGCAATGACAGGACCGAAATTGGGAACAAAATTTAAAAGCCCTGCAATAATGGAGAGTGCAAAGGTCATGGGCACACCGATTATTGATAAACCGATAAAACTAAAAACCGTTACTTCAAACATGGAAAATATTTTTACCGCAAGCCATTTTGTAAGTGTATGGCCAATCCTTTGCAGAATATGATTGGTTACTGCTTTTGCTTTTGGAGGAAAAAGTTGCAGAAAACCTTTGATGTAAAGAGTGGGAGAAATGGTAAAAAATATTCCGAGAAAAATTACAACATACAGATCACCTAAAATACCAAAGGTGCTTCTGAAGAATGTTTCGAAGAAAGCAGATGTTTTATTTACTGTATCTTTTGCAGAAGCTGTTTCGAGAATTCTTTGGCCAATGTAAGATTGGCTGAGCGATTGTTTTACGTCATTAAAAGTATTGGGTAAAGTTTCTGTTAACTCGGCAACCTGCGCTTGTATTGTTGCTCCTGAAAAATATATCAACAATGCAAGAATCAATACTGTAACTGCAACTGAAATAGTCATGCACCACTGGTGTGGGAGTTTTGTTTTTTTGTTGATCCATTTACTCAAACCATGAAAATATATGGCGATTAAAATACCTGCAAGCATAAGAAGTAAAACATTAAAAGTTTCTTTTAATATCCATAATACAGCGATGATAAGCGCAACTATGCCGCACACTTTCCAGATGCTTCGTTCAAATTTTTTCTCACCTGAATTATTTTCGATTATTGGTTCTTGCATTACAGCAGTATTTTTTAAATACAGTTTAAACAACAAATACAAGGCCATCAACTTTTGTATGAAACAGAAGTGTCATTCAAAAAATATTTTTTCAATGAAATGCTCATCTGTTATCTTCAAGCTTTGAATATCAAACAGAAATAATCATGCCTTCAAAACTTATTGCTGACAGCGGTTCTACAAAATGCGAATGGTGTTTGCTTGCTGATGGCAAAAAGAAAAAAATAATTACACAGGGAATCAGTCCGTATTTTGTTTCTGAAGAACAATTGTATGGTATCCTGCAAAAAGAATTGATGCAAAAGATAAACACTGAAGTTGATGAAATTTTTTACTATGGTACCGGACTTGGAAATCCTGAGAACAAAAAGTTTATAAGGAATGTTTTGAAGAAAGTTTTTCCTTCGGCAAAGATTGAAGCGGAAATAGATTTGCTTGCAGCCGCAAGAGCAGTATGCGGACATGAAAAAGGTATTGCGTGTATTTTGGGCACCGGTTCAAATTCATGTTATTACAATGGAAAAAAAATTGTGAAGAACAGTCCCGGTCTTGGTTATGTCTTGGGTGATGAAGGAAGTGGTGCATATCTCGGCAAAAAAGTAGTGCAACATTATCTCTATAATACTTTTGATGAAGACCTGATGCTGCGCTTCAAAAATGAATTTAATACGGACGTAAATGAAATACTCGAACGTGTTTATAAAATGCCGCAGCCCAATCGTTATCTTGCTTCGTTTACGATTTTTCTTGCAGAGAACCGCGGACACTACATGATAGAGAATATTATTGAAGACGGGTTGAATGATTTTTTCTTTACACATTTGTATAAGTATCGCGAAACATGGTTGTACCCGATTAGTTTTATAGGCAGTGTAGCGTATGGTTTCAGAGATGTGTTAAAGACCTTATGTGCAGGTTATGAACTCGAGTTAGGAAAAGTGTTGAAACAACCGATAGAGGGACTGGTGGAATATCATAATACCCTCTAAATCGCTCTGAAGGGGGACTTTTGGCTTAAGTTCTTTAATGAACGATATAATTATATTTCGAT
>Ga0207706_10003795_pt1 | contig 14401 bp, 9 predicted proteins | sample KBSC53metaG_FD_184318 | JGI IMG/M metagenome (GOLD analysis project Ga0207706, IMG submission 184318) | Corn rhizosphere microbial communities from Kellogg Biological Station, Michigan, USA - KBS C5-3 metaG (SPAdes) (version 2) | ecosystem: Host-associated > Plants > Roots > Rhizosphere > Soil ... | reverse complement strand
CCGCTACGAGGTCCACACCCGCCTGGAACGCCGCGACGGCTAACCCGGGTCCCGTCCCCAGCCCTCCTGGTCCGGTGGCCGGGCGACCGGGACCGGGGCGGCGAGCTTCGAGGTGCCGGGCAGTGTCTGGTGGAGGCCGAAGCGGTGGAGGACGCCCAGGTCGAGGAAGCGGGTGATGGCGGAGACCTGCTCGCCGTCCAGGGTGAGCACGATCAGCCCGGCGGCCTGCGCGATCGGCGCCCGCGCGGAGTTGAGGTAGCAGCCGAAGGCGGGCTGGGTGTTGGCGCGCGTCGCCACCAGCCGGAACCGGCGTCCACCGCGCCAGGCGGCGCTGGCGCGCAGGAACGACGCGATCGCCGCCGCGCCCTGGTACTGGTGCGGGGCCGGGGGCATGGTGAGCCACGCATCGTCGGTCAGCAGCCCGACGAGGCTGTCGACGTCGTCGGCCTGGAACGCGTCGGCGAAGCGTCGCGTGAGCTCGCGTTCGCGCGCCGAGTGGGGCGGTGGTGTCCGCTGGCGACCCGCGGTTGGACGGCGCTGGGCGAGGGTCGCCCGCGCACGCCGCAGGGCACCCTTGACTGCAGCCTCGCTGCTGTCGAGGATGCCCGCCACCTCCGCGGTGTGGAAGCCGAGCACGTCGCGCAGGACCAGCGCGGCCCGCTGGCGCGGCGGCAGCTGCTGGAGCCCGGCGACAAAGGCCAGCTCGATCGCCTCCCTGGCCTGGTAGCGCGCCTCCGGCCCGGGCGCGGTGTCGGGAATCCCCTCCAGCAGCAGGTCCGGGTAGGGCTGCAGCCAGGTCGGCTCACCGTAACGGGTGGGCGCAGGCGGCTCGAACGGGGCGACCGGCGCCGGTGGCGGCCGCCGCCTGGCGTCTCGCAGGGCATTGATGCAGCGGTTGGACGCGATGCGGTACAGCCACGCCCGCAGCGAAGACCGTCCCTCGAAGCGGGCCAGGCCTCGCCAGGCCGCCACCAGCGTCTCCTGCAGCACGTCCTCCGCGTCCTGCACCGAGCCGAGGATCCGGTAGCAGTGCAGCTGCAGCTCGCGCCGGTAGGGGTCGGTGAGCTCGCGAAACGCCTGCTGGTCTCCCGCTCGGGCGCGGGCCAGGGTGGGCTCGCTCATCACCACATCTTCCCATCGCTGGCTCCGGTCCGTTCTCGCCGGCGGCGGTGTCGTAACGACATGACATCCCAACGACCGGCTCCTGGAGGGACAACCGTGACCCGAGATCCCAGCCCCGCGCTGTCGGTGGCCCTGGCCTACTACCACGCCTGGACCGGGAAGGACATCGACCGGGCGATGACCCACGTCGCTGACGACGTCGTGTGCGAGGCGCCGGCCGGCCGGGTCGACGGGGTGGAGGGGCTCCGGCAGTTCATGGCGCCGTTCGCGCGGATGCTGACCGGCTCCGAGCTGATCGCCGCGTTCGGGGACGACGACACCGCCCTGCTGATGTACAACCCCCACACCACGCTGGTCCAGGACGCCCCGAGCGCCGAACACTTCACGGTCAAGGACGGCAGGATCGTCCACAGCCTGCTGGTCTTCGACCGGACCCCGTTCGATGCCGCCAGGCGCGCAGCGACCTAGGGCCGGCCGCGCGGCCGGCATGGCGACACCCGCGACGCGCACCCGCGGACCCTGTGGCCGGCTGCCTAGCGCGTGAGGAGGTCGCCCCCGCGGCTGGTGGTGGAAACGGTGCCGCCGCCGAGGACCAGGTCGCCGTCGTACAGCACCCCGGCCTGCCCAGGGGCGACCGCGTCGACCGGCTCATCCAGCTCCAGCCGGACCCTGCCCCCCGGGCGACGAGCCGGGATGCCTCCCCGGGGTCCTGCGGGTCCCCCGGGGGGAACGGGATCCAGGGGGACGACTCGGCAGCCGACCTCGGTGCCGTGGGCGCGGAGGCGGACCTTGGCCCTGCCAGGGCGCAGGGGGCGGCCGTCGGTGGCGGTGGCCTGTTCCAGCTCGATGGTGGTGATGGCCAGCTCGGCCCGCTCCCCCACCACGACCCGGCCGGCCGCCGGCTCGACCCGGAGCACGTAGCGGGGGGTGGGGGCGGCGATCCCGAGCCCGCGCCGCTGGCCGACCGTGTAGCGGTAGGCACCCCGGTGGTGGCCGAGGACCCGGCCGGCGGTGTCCACCACCTGCCCGGGCCGGGGCCCGAAGCGGCGCTCCAGCCACCCGGCGGTGTCGCCGTCGGGGACGAAGCAGACGTCGTAGGACTCCGGCTTGGCCGCGGTCCGCAGGCCGAGGCGGGCCGCCGTCGCCCGAACCTCCGGCTTGGTCAGCCCGCCCAGCGGCAGGCGCAGGTGGTCCAGCTCGGCCGGGCCGAGCATGTACAGCACGTACGACTGGTCCTTGGCGGCATCGGCCCCCCGGTACAGCCGGCCGCCCTCGACCCGGGCGTAGTGGCCGGTTACCAGGGCGTCGAAGCCGAGGGCGCGGGCCCGGGCCAGGAGCCCGACCACCTTGACCTGCTCGTTGCAGCGGGCGCACGGGTTCGGGGTGCGGCCGCCCGCGTACTCGGCGGCGAAGTCGTCGACCACCGCCCGCTGGAACTCCTCGGCCATGTCCCAGACGTAGAACGGGACCCCGAGCGTGCCCGCGACCCGCCGGGCGTCGTCGGCGTCAGCCAGGGTGCAGCATCCCTTCCCCTGCACCTGCAGATGACCGGGCGTGTCGGCCAGCTTCAGGTGCACCCCGGTCACGTCCCAGCCAGCCTCCACGGCCAGCGCCGCCGCCACCGACGAGTCCACTCCCCCACTCATCGCCACCAGCACCTGCGGGGCAGTCACCCGCCCACCCCCGGTCGCGACGCCGCGACCCGGTGGGGATCGGGCGACCCCGGCCCCGGCCGACCGGGCGCGGTCCTCCGGCCGTCCTCCGACCCCCTGCCCGGCCCTACCGGTACGCTCCTGCGGCGGTCCAGCGACCCGTCCGCCGGTGCGAGGACCTCCAGCGCCTGGCCGACGGCGGTCACAGCGGCGTCGACGTCGGCCCGGGTCGAGGCGTGCCCGAGGCTGAAGCGGACCGTCTCCCGGGCCGCGACCGGGTCCCGGCCCATCGCGACCAGCACATGGGAGGGCGTGACCGCCCCACTGGCACAGGCCGACCCGGCCGAGCAGGCGACCCCATGCCGGTCCAGCAGCAAGAGAAGATCTTCCGCCCGCCGCCCCGGGAACCGCACCGACAACAACCCCGGCAAGCCGGCCGCCGGCGTGAGTGGGAGACGTCGGCCGTCCGCGTCCAGGTCAGGGGCGACCCGGCCGACGAGGCCCGGGTCGCCGCTGCCGTCCGGGTTGAAGGCCCTGCCGGGCTCGGGACCCGGGTCGCCGTTGATCTCCAGGTCGGGGGCGAGGGCGCGCAGGCCGGCCAGGAGGTGGGAGCGGAGGGTGGACAGGGTGGTGGTTGTGGTGCCGGTGTGGCGGTCGGCGAGGGCGGCTGCGGCGGCGGCGCCGAAGCCGGCCAGGGCGGCGGCGGGTAGGGTGCCGGAGCGCAGGCCGCGCTCCTGGCCGCCGCCGTGGACGAGGGGGCGCAGGCTGGTTCCGGGGCGAACGACCAGGGCACCGACGCCGGTGGGGCCGCCCAGCTTGTGGGAGGCGAGGGCGAGAAGGTCGATGCCGTCGGCGGTCATGTCGACACCGGGGAGGCCGGCCGCCTGCACCGCGTCGCAGAGCAGGACCGCGCCGGCGGTGTGGGCCAGCTCGGCCACGGCGGCGACCGGCTGGCCGGTGCCGACCTCGTTGTTGGCCGCCATCACCGCGACCAGGGCGGTGCGTCCCGGGTCGAGGAGCGCGGCCAGGCGGTCGGGGTCGACCCGGCCGAGGCGGTCCACCGGGGCCAGGTCGGTCCGCGCCCCGGCGTCGGCCTCGGCCCAGGCGGCGGCGTCGAGCACGGCGTGGTGCTCGACGGCCGAGCAGACCAGGTGCCTGGCCTCCGGCGGCCGGGTCAGGACGGTGCCCTTGACGGCCAGGTTGTCGGCCTCGGTTCCCCCGGAGGTGAACACGACATCGCCCGGTGCGGCGCCGATCAGGGCCGCGACCTGCTCACGGGCCGTCTCCACGGCGGCCCTGGCCGCCCGGCCCTGGCCGTGCTGGCTGGACGGGTTGGCGGCGGGACGCTCCAGCAGCGGCAGCATCGCCGCCAGGGCCTCCGGCCGCAGCGGGGCGCTGGCCGCGTAGTCGAGGTACGGCACGGGCGCTCCTAGTTGTTCCCGCCGTTGTTCCCGCCGCCCTGGCCGGGCTTCCTGGGCTTGCCGGGCTTCTTGCGGTCCTTCTTCTTGCCGTCGTCACCCTTCTTGTGTTCCTCGGGCGGCGGCGGCAGGATCGTGTAGCTGAGCTCCTCGGGCGGCTTCGGCCAGTCCAGGACCTGCTGGTTGGCCATGGCCACGGCCATGAAGTCGTGCCACACAAGGGCCGGGTACGAGCCGCCCGACACCCGGCGCCCCCCCACGTTGTACATCGACTCCTGGTTCCTGGGGTTGCCCATCCAGACCGCCACCGCCAGCTGCGGGGTGTAGCCGACGAACCAGGCGTCGCGGTAGGCCTGGTTGGTGCCGGTCTTGCCGGCCGCGGGTCGGCCGATGTTGGCCGCGGTGCCGGTGCCGCCGGTGATCACGCCCTTGAGGATGTCGGTGACCTGCCAGGCCAGCGCGGCCGAGATCCGGCGCTCGGGCTTGGACGCCTGCCCGATCACCGGCTTGCCGCTGCGGTGGTCGACCTTCTCGAAGAAGGTCGGCTTGTGGTACTCGCCCAGGTTGGCCAGGGTGGCGTACGCGCTGGCCATGTCGATCGGTCGGACCTCGGCCGAGCCGAGGGCCATCGACGGCACCCGCTTCTCGGGCGGGATCGGGGAGATGCCCAGCCGCTCGGCCATCTCGGCCACCCGGTTCGGGCAGAGCTTCTCCATCAGGCGGGCGTAGACGCCGTTGACCGACCGCCGGGTGGCGTCCCTGACCGACACCGGCCCCGACCCGCCGCCCTCGTAGTTGTCGACCGACCAGCGCGAGCCGCACACCAGCTGGTCACCGAAGCCGCTCGACTCCCAGACCGAGTCGGGCGAGATCCCGGCGTCCAGCGCCGCGGCCAGCACGAAGGTCTTGAACGACGACCCGGGCTGGCGGCCGACACCCTGGAGGGCGGCGTTGTAGGCCCCGGTCTTGAAGTTGCGGCCGCCGACCACCGCCCGGACACCGCCGTCGCGCGGGTCGATGGCCACCAGGGCGATGTCCGGGCCGGTCGGGGGCCGCCAGCGGTCGACCGCCTGCTCGGCCGCGAGCTGCATGTCCTTGTCGAGAGTGGTGTGGATGCGCAGGCCCCCCTCGAACAGCCGCCGCGTCCGTGCCTCCCGGGTCTTGCCGAGGCGCTCGTCATCCTGCAGCTGGCGCTTGAGGCCGTCGATGAACCAGGGGTAGCGGCCGCCGACGCTCCGCGGCTCCTGGATCTTGAGCGGCTGCTTGCGGGCCTTGGCGGCCTGCGCGGGCGAGATCATGCCGAGCTGGGTCATCCGCTCCAGCACCGAGTCGCGCAGCAGCGTGGCCCGTTCGGGGTGCTGGCGGGGCTCGGAGCTGACCGGCTCCCTGATGACCCCGGCGAGCATGGCCGCCTGGGCCAGGCTGACCTCGGAGGCGTGCTTGCGGAAGTAGCCCTTGCTGGCCGCCTCGACCCCGTAGTAGCCGGCGCCGAAGTAGACCCTGTTGAGGTACCGGTGGAGGATCTCGTCCTTGGACAGCTTCCCCTCGAGCTGGGCGGCGAGGGCCGCCTCCTTGATCTTGCGGACGATCGAGATGTCCTTGAGGTCGGGGTAGCTGTTGCGGACCAGCTGCTGGGTGATGGTGCTGCCGCCCTGACTGACCTCGCCACTGAGCAGGTTGGTGACGGCGGCGCGGACGATCCCCCGGTCGTCGACCCCCTTGTGCTCGTAGAAGCGGGCGTCCTCGGCGGCGATCACGGCCTGCTGGAGGGTGGGTGAGATGTTGGACAGCGGCACGACGATCCGGTCCTGCTCGTCCTTGAGGACCTCGATGACGCGGCCCTGGCGGTCGTAGACCTGGGTCCGCTCGGGCTGGCGGAGCTGGCGCAGCTCCTCCAGCTCGGGGAGGCCGGCCCCGGCCCCCTTGACCGAGTCGGCGACCAGCATCCCCGCCGGGACCGCGGTCGCGGTGGCGACCAGGAGGGTGAGGGCGAGGGCCACCACCACCGGGCGGGCGAAGGGCAGCCAGCCCCTCCGCCGCCGGTTGGGCGGGGCGGCCATGGCGGTCACCACCGGGGCCAGCCGCACCCCGGCGGCCCGGAACGGGCGGGCGACCCGGCCCAGCCCGCTGGCCAGGCCGGCGACCACCGGGTCGCGGGAGGCGGAGCGGCCGTTCCGACCGGCCCGCCGGCCGGCGACCGGCTGCGGCTCCTCGACCCGGTCGACCAGGCTGGACGGCAGCCACCACGCCTCGATCGGGTCGCCCCTGTCCGGCACCAGTCGCCCGTCCCGCCCGGACCCGTCCGGGCCGCCGTTGCGAGCCCCACCCGACGGCTCCGGGCGGCCAGAGCCAGCGCCGGCCGGACCGCTGGTGGGCTGGGCGCCGCGGGCGCCGGCCGGACCGTTCGGGTGGGCGTCATCGGCGATGCCGAGGTCATGGGTGCCCGGCATCGTGGCCGCCGGGTCGCCGTTGGCCATGGTCGTGTCGAGGACCAGATCCCCGTTGGCGGGGGTGTCGACCCGGGCGGTGGACCCATTGGTGGGGCGGGCAGGGCGGCCGCGGTCGGCCAGGGCGTCGATCCGTGAGGCCAGGCCGCCGGCTGCGCCGGCGAGGCCGGCGCCGGCGCCTCGGACGCCGCGACCCGCGCCGCGTACGCCCCGGCCGGCCGCGACCGACCCGGCCTTGAGACTCTCGCGGGTCGCGGTCGAGCCGGCCCGGAGGCCCTCGCGGGTCGCGGTCGACCCGGCGCGGACGTGGCGTCCGGCGGCGGCGGAGCCGTGGCGCACGCGGTGGCGGCCGGCCACGACAAGAGAGACCAGCCAGGCGACCAGCATGCTCGACCCGCTGCGGATGCCGTGCCCGACCCAGAAGACCACGTCGGCAACGGCCTCGGAGACCAGCCGCACGGCCAGCCGGGCGCTGTCGGCGGCCTGGCGCCAGTTGGCCGAGGCGGCCACCCTGGCCGAGGCCGCGGCCCGCTGGGCCTCGACGGCCTGCTGACGAGCCGCCACGACCACCGGGTCCTGGAAGTCGCTCAGACCGGTGGCCCAGGCGCCCAGCCGCCCGTCGGCCACCCGCAGCCGCATCCTGGCCGCCAGGCGAGGCAGGAACTGGACCACGATCAGCAGCAGCCACTCCAGCTCGGCGGCCAGGTCGCGGTGCCGCCCGGCCGAACGGCTAGCTCTCGAGGCGACCCGGGCCCGGGGCCTCGGCACCTTGGAGGCCGCCACCGCCCCGGTCCCCGACGGCCGGGTCGCCACCCCGTCCTCAGGGGCCGGAGCCGGCCCGGGACCCGGTGGCGCCTGGTCCGGTCCTGGAGGGGACCCAAGGCGCAGCTCCCCACCCGCCGAGCCCCGGAGGGGGCCGGGCCGCGGTGGCCGGTCGGTAGAGGCGAGGCGGAGCTGGGCCGCACGGTGAGCGGCCATCGGGGTGGCCAGGAGCGGCGGGGCCGGCTGGCCGGCCAGGTGGGCGGCGACCGCCCGGCCCAGCGCGACCCGGGCCCGGCGCTGGGCCCGGCGGCGGCGGGGCTCGGTGGCCACGAGCCTCAGGGCCCGCCCGGCGGCCCCCACGCTGGCCCGCGCGGCCCCCGGAGCCGTCGGCCGATCAGCCCGGCGCCGCGAGCGCCCCGGCTCCTCAGGGCGAGCCGGGTCGTGAAGGCCGCCCGGCTCCTGGGGGTGGGTCGGGTCCTGGGGTGGAAGGGTGCCGCTCATCAGCCCTTTCGCTTGGCGACCTCGTCGGTGAGCCGCGGGATGACCTTGAACAGGTCGCCGACGACACCGAAGTCAGAGATGGCGAAGATGGGGGCGTCGGCGTCCTTGTTGACGGCGACGATCGTCTTGGAGGTCTGCATGCCGGCCCGGTGCTGGATCGCCCCGGAGATGCCGACGGCGACATACAGCTGGGGTGAGACTGTCTTGCCGGTCTGCCCGACCTGGTGCTGGTGAGGGTACCAGCCGGCGTCGACCGCGGCCCGGCTGGCCCCGACCGCCGCCCCGAGCGTGTCGGCCAGCGCCTCGACCAGGGCGAAGTTCGACGGGTCCTGAAGGCCACGGCCACCGGACACGACGATCTCGGCCTCGGCCACGTCGGGCCGGCCGCCCTGCTCCTGGACGACGTGGTCGGTCACGCGGGTGCCGTCCTGCTCCTCGGCGAGGTCCAGGTCGACCACCTCGGGCTCGGCCGGGGCCTCCTGGACAGGGAAGGAGTTGGGCTTGACGGCCAGCACCGGGGTGCCGGTGCGGACCCGGGAGCGGACGGTGGTGGCCCCGCCGAACACGTTCTGGGTCGCGACCAGGTCGCCGTCGAGGTCGACGATGTCGGCCAGCATCCCCCAGCCCTTGCGGGCGGCCAGCCTGGCCCCGGCGTCCTTGGCGAGCGGGGTGGCCGCGACCAGCACCGCGGCCGGCTCGACCCGGTCGGCGGCGGCCGCGAGGGCGCCGGTGAGCGGCCCGGCCAGCCGGTTGTCACCGCCGGCGGCGTAGACGGCGGTGGCGCCGTGGCGGGCCAGGCCCTCGCGGGCCCCATCGAGCCCCTCGCCGACGAACACCGCCACTAGCTCACCGAGGTCGCGCGCCTTGGTCAGCATCTCGTAGGTCACCTTCTTGGCGGCGCCGTCCTCATGCTCGACCAGAACGAGAACTCGCGGCATCGCGTTACGCTCCCCGTCTCAGATGAACTTGTGGCCGGCCAGGAACTCGGCCAGCTCCACCGCGGCGCTGCCGTCCCCTGGGTCCTTGACCTGCTGGCCCGCCTGCCGGGGGGGCCGGGGGGCGAAGTCGACGACCTCGGTGGTGGCGCCGGCGGTGCCGACCTCGCCCTGGTCAATACCCAGGTCGGCCAGGTTGTAGTCGGTCACCGGCTTGGACTTGGCGGCCATGATGCCCTTGAACGACGGGTAGCGGGGCTCGTTGATGCCCTTGACCACGCTGACCACGGCCGGGCCTTCGGCCTCGAGCAGGTCGTAGCCGTTCTCGGTCTCACGGTGGACGCGGACGGTCGAGCCGTCCACCTCCAGTTGCTTGGCCCCGGTCAGGCCCGGCCAGCCCAGGTACTCGGCCAGGGCGCTGGGGACCAGGGAGGTGCGGGCGTCGGTCGACTCCGAGCCGCAGAGGACGATGTCCGGCTCGACCCGGCGGATGGCCGCCTGGAGGACCTTGGCGGTGTTGAGGGCGCACGACCCGTGGAGGGCGTCGTCGTGGACATGGACGGCCGCGTCCGGGCCCATGGACAGCGCCTTGCGCACTGTGGCCAGGGCCGAGGGCGGGCCCATGCACAGGACCACGACCTCGCCGCCGTGCTGCTCCTTGAGCCGCAGGGCCTCCTCGACGGCGTACTCGTCGACCGGGTTCAGGATCGTCTCGACCGACTCGCGGTCGAGCGTCTTGTCCGCCGGGTCAAGCCGCTTCTCGGCGGCCGTGTCGGGCACGCGCTTGACGGTGACCAGGATCTTCAACGCTGCCTCCAGAGGTGGCCGGTCCCGGACGGTGCCCGGGCCGCCGACCATGATGCCGCAACGGGCCGACCCTGTGCGCGGGCTGTCCACACCCCTGGCCCCGGATGCTCTAGGCTGCGGGCCCATGAGCCGCACCCTGCCACCGCCGGCGCTGCCCAACGCCCCTGGTGAGCTGCGTCAGGACCCGTTCGGCGGCGGCTGGGTGGCGATCACGGCGGGTCGGGCGGCCCGGCCGGAGGCGTTCCTTGGCGACGTCGGCGCCCCCAGGGGACCGCTCGGCTGCCCGTTCTGCCCGGGAAACGAGCACATGACCCCGCCCGAGGTGTGGGCCGACCGCGACCCGGGCACCGAGCCTGACCGGCCCGGCTGGCACGTCCGGGTCGTCCCGAACAAGTTCCCCGCCTTCGCCGGCCAGGTGACCGCGGCCGAACGGAACGGGGGGTTGTACCGGTCGGCGCCGACGGCCGGGGTGCACGAGGTGGTCATCCACAACCCCGACCACCAGGCCACCCTGGCCGACCTGGAGGTGCCGGAGGTGGCGCGGGCGATGCGGGCCTGGCGGGGGCGGCTGGCCGCCCACCGGGACGAGGCGCTCGGGGCGGTGCTGATCATCGTCAACCAGGGCCGCACCGCCGGCGCCTCCCTGGAGCACCCGCACAGCCAGGTGTTCGCCACCGCCGGGCGGCCCGACCGGGTCCAGGCCGAGCTGGACCGGCTGGCCGGTGGGGACTGCGCCGCCTGCGCGACCGTCGCCGCCGAGCGGGACGGCCCCCGGCTGGTCGGCCGGACCGGGGACCTGCTCACCATCTGCCCGTGGGCGTCGGCGGCGCCGTTCGAGGCCCTGCTCCTGCCCGAGGGCCACCGGGCCCGCTTCGAGGACGGCGACGACGACACCGCCGTCGCCACCGCCCTGCGCGACCTGCTCCGGCGCTTCCGCGGGGTCGCCGGCGACCACGCCCCCTACAACCTGGTCCTGCACTCGGCCCCGCCGGGGGTCGACGACTTCCACTGGCACCTGCACCTGCTCCCGCGCCTCACCACCTACGGCGGGTTCGAGCTGGGCACCGGGGTGGTCATCAACGTCGTCGACCCCGACCGGGCCGCCGAGGCGCTGCGGGCTAGCGGTTCCTGAAGGTGGCCTTGCCGGGGCCGTTGGCCACGAACGAGGCCATGCCCTCGGCGGCGTCCTCGGTGGCGAACAGGGAGTAGAAGGCCTGCCGCTCCAGCAGCAGCCCGGCGTCGAGGCCGGCCTCAAGGCCGGCGTCGATGACCTGCTTGGCCGCCCGCAGGGCCAGGCCGGGGCCCTTGGCGTAGCCGGCCGCGGCCGCGCACGCCCGCTGGTAGACCTCGGCGGCCGGGTGGACCTCGTCGACCAGGCCCATCGCCTTGCACTCGGCGGCGCCGTAGAAGCGGCCCGAGTAGATCATCTCCTTGGCCTTCGACCGCCCGACCAGCCGGGGCAGGCGCTGAGTGCCGCCGGCCCCAGGGATGACGCCGAGCAGGATCTCCGGCTGGCCGAACCTGGCGTCCTCGGCCGCGAACCGGAAGTCGGCCGTCAGGGCCACCTCGCAGCCGCCCCCCAGCGCGTAGCCGGTGACGGCCGCGATCACCACCTTGGGGATACGGGCCAGCGCCTCGCAGGCGTGCCCGAGGTCGGTCGTCCGGGCCGAGATGCCGGCGAAGCTGCGCCCGTTCATCTCCTTGATGTCGGCCCCGGCGGCGAACACCTTCTCCCCACCCCAGAGCACGACCGCCCCGACCCGCTCGTCCCGGCCGGCCTCGGCCGCCGCCTCCCGCAGCTCGTCCTGGATCTGGGCGTTGAGCGCGTTGACAGGCGGCCGGTCGAGCCGGATGGTCCCGACCCGGCTCGCCTCGTCGACCTCCAGACGTACGAACTCACCCACCAGCGGTCCCTCCCGGCTGTTCGGCAGCGGCCGCCGAATTGTATGTGGGACGAGGGGACGAGACGCGCGGTAGGCTTCCGGTCATGAGTGGCTCGGTCTCTCTGCTCCTTCTCTGGCCGCGCTGACGTCGGCACGGTCAGCGCGGCCGTCCCCGGCAGCCGCGAGCGACGAGGAGCCTGCATGACCGAGCCTGAGGACATCCCACCGTTCCGGTACGCCGCCGCCCTGGCCGGGCGCATCGAGCGGGCCTGGCAGGACCGGTGGGAGCGCGAAGGCACCTTCCACGCGCCGAACCCGGTGGGCAGCTTGGGCGACGGGTTCGAGCAGGTCCGCGACCGGCCGAAGTTCTTCCTCAACGACATGTTCCCCTACCCCAGCGGGGACCAGCTGCACGTCGGCCATCCGCTCGGCTACATCGGCAGCGACGTCTACGGACGCTACCTGCGGATGAACGGCCACAACGTCCTCCACACCATGGGGTTCGACGCGTTCGGGCTGCCCGCCGAGCAGTTCGCGATCCAGACCGGCCAACATCCCCGGGTCTCCACCGAGCACAACATCCAGGCGTTCCGGCGCCAGCTCCGGCGCCTGGGACTGGCACACGACCCGCGCCGCAGTGTCGTCACGTCGGACGCGTCCTACTACCGCTGGACGCAGTGGATCTTCCTGCAGATCTTCAACGCCTGGTACGACCGGGACGCGGGCCGGGCCCGCCCCGTGTCCGAGCTGGTCGCGGAGCTCGACGCCCACGTCCGGAAGCCGGCCCAGGGATCCAACCCCTCCGGCCGGAGCTGGGAGGAGCTGACCGACCTCCAACGCCGGCAGGTGGTCGACAACCATCGCCTGGCCTACCTGCGGGAGGCGCCGGTGAACTGGTGCCCCGGCCTGGGGACCGTGCTGGCCAACGAGGAGGTCACCGCCGAGGGCCGCAGCGAGCGGGGGAACTTCCCGGTGTTCCGCCGCCCCCTGCGGCAGTGGATTCTGCGGATCACCTCCTACGCCGACCGGTTGCTGGACGACCTTGACCGGCTCGACTGGCCGAGCGGGGTCAAGGAGATCCAGCGCAACTGGATCGGCCGCTCCGACGGGGCGCTGCTGCGGTTCGCGTCGCCCGGCGGCGAGGTCGAGGTCTTCACGACGCGGCCAGAGACGGTCTTCGGGGCGACCTACCTGGTGCTCGCGCCCGAGCATCCGATGGTCGGCGCCCTGACGGCGCCCTCGTGGCCCGAGGGCACGCCGGCGCGCTGGACCGCCGGCGCCGCATCGCCGCCGGCCGCGGTCGCGGCGTACGAGCGGGCGGCTTCCCAGCGCTCGGAGATGGACAGGCTGGCCGATACGAAGGCCAAGACGGGGGTGTTCACCGGCTCGTTCGCGACCAACCCCCTCAGCGGCGCGTCGATGCCGGTCTTCGTCGCCGACTACGTGCTCTCGGGCTATGGGACGGGCGCGGTCATGGGCGTGCCCGGCCAGGACGAGCGCGACTGGCGGTTCGCGGAACGCAACGGGCTGCCCATCGTCCGGACCGTCCAGCCGCCCGAGGGCTGGGAAGGCGGGCCGTACCTCGGTGACGGCCCGGCGACCAACTCCGGCTTCCTGAACGGGCTGGGCCGCGCCGAGGCGAGGGAGCGGGTCGTCGCCTGGCTCGAGGAGCACGGCGCGGGCCGGGCCGAGACCACCTACCGACTCCACGACTGGCTGTTCTCGCGGCAGCGGTACTGGGGCGAGCCGTTCCCGATCGTGTACGACGAGCACGGCCTGCCGGTCGCGCTCCCGGAGTCGATGCTGCCGGTCGAGCTGCCGGAGGTGGCCGACTTCAGGCCGGCGGCGCACGATCCCGGCGACCGCGACAGCGTCCCGGTGCCACCCCTGTCGCGTGCCGGGGACTGGACCGAGGTGACGCTGGACCTCGGCGACGGCGAGAAGACGTACCGCCGTGAGCTGAACATCATGCCCCAGTGGGCGGGGTCGTGCTGGTACGAGATCCGCTACACCGATCCGGACAACGACCAGCGGTTCGCCGACCCGGAGAACGAGCGCTACTGGATGGGGCCGCGGGCGCCCGGCGACCCCGGTGGCGTCGACCTGTACGTCGGTGGGGTCGAGCAGGCGGTCCTGCACCTGCTCTATGCCCGCTTCTGGCAGAAGGTGCTCCACGACCTCGGCCATGTCAGCGCGGACGAGCCGTTCCGTCGCCTGTTCAACCAGGGGTACGTGGAGGCGGACGCCTACACCGACGACCGTGGCGTCCATGTGCCCGCGGCCGAGGTCGAGAGCCGGGCCGACGGCTGGTTCTGGCACGGCACCCGGGTCAACCGGGAGTACGGCAAGATGGGCAAGAGCCTGAAGAACTCGGTCAGCCCGGACGAGATCTACGACGCCTACGGCGCCGACACCCTGCGGGTCTACGAGCTGTTCACCGCGCCGCTCGACCAGGCCCGGCCCTGGGACACCAGGGCCATCGTCGGGTCGTACCGCCTGCTGCAGCGGGTCTGGCGCACCGTCGTCGACGAGCGCACCGGCACCCACCGCGTGGTGGAGGGGCCGGCACCCGAGGAGACGCGCCGCCTGCTGCACCGGACCGTCGCGGCGGTCCGGGCCGGCATCGAGGCGCTGCGGTTCAACAGCGCCATCGCCCGGATCACCGAGCTGTGCAACCACCTCACCGTGACCTTCCCCGACGGTGTCCCGCGGGAGGTCGCCGAGGCGCAGGTCCTCATGCTGGCGCCGCTGGCGCCACACATCGCCGAGGAGCTGTGGCAGCGCATGGGCCACGCCTCCTCGCTGGCCTGGGAGGCGTTCCCCGATGCCGGCCCGGAGGACGTGCTGGGCGACGTCGTGACCATCCCGATCCAG
>Ga0207706_10003792_pt1 | contig 14409 bp, 12 predicted proteins | sample KBSC53metaG_FD_184318 | JGI IMG/M metagenome (GOLD analysis project Ga0207706, IMG submission 184318) | Corn rhizosphere microbial communities from Kellogg Biological Station, Michigan, USA - KBS C5-3 metaG (SPAdes) (version 2) | ecosystem: Host-associated > Plants > Roots > Rhizosphere > Soil ... | reverse complement strand
ACCCGTTGGCCGAAACCCATCAGCTTGATGCCGGAGTTCTTGTCCTTCACCTGCTTGATGAACTCGCCTATCTTCTCGACGCCGCCGTTCTTCTGGATGTCTTCCAGCATGTTCAGCGCCGCCTCGTTGGCCCCGCCGTGCGCCGGGCCCCACAGGCAGGCCACGCCGGCCGCGATGGCCGCGAACGGGTTGGTGCCCGACGAGCCGCACAGGCGCACCGTGGAGGTGGAGGCGTTCTGCTCGTGGTCGGCGTGCAGGATGAAGATGCGGTCCATCGCGCGCACCAGCACGTCGTTGGGCTCGTATTCCTCGCAGGGCGTCGCGAACATCATGTGCATGAAGTTCGCGGTGTAGGACAGCTTGTTCTTCGGGTACATGTACGGCTGGCCCATGCTGTACTTGTACGCCATCGCCACCAGCGTCGGCATCTTGGCGATCAGGCGGATCGCCGCGATCTCGCGGTGCTCGGGGTTATTGATGTCGGTGCTGTCGTGATAGAAGGCCGACAGCGCGCCCACCAGGCCGGTCATCACCGCCATCGGGTGCGCATCGCGGCGGAAGCCGCGCAGGAAGAACTGCATCTGCTCGTTGACCATCGTGTGGTTGGTCACGCGGTTGACGAAGTCCTTCTTGCCCTGTTCGTTGGGCAGGTCTCCGTACAGCAGCAGGTGGCAGGTCTCGAGGAAATCGCAGTTGGTCGCCAGCTGCTCGATCGGGTAGCCGCGGTACAGCAGCTCGCCCTTGTCGCCATCGATGTAGGTGATGGTCGAGTTGCACGCGGCGGTGGACAGGAAACCCGGGTCGTAGGTGAACTTGCCGGTTTGCGCGTAGAGCTTGCGGATGTCGATCACATCCGGGCCGATCGTGCCCTTGTAGATCGGCAGCTCCATGTTCGGGCTGCCGTCGGAGAACGACAGGGTGGCCTTGACATCAGATGGCGTCATCGCAGTTCCTTTCTAAGCATCAAACCTTCTTGGCCGTCGGGCGCGTCAGCGGCTCCCGGCGGGTGTTCTGATCAATCCGAGCAGCTCGCGGACATCGGGCCGGTCGAGCTCGCCTTCGGGTTCGCGCCGGGCGAGCAGCAGATCCAGCAGATCGTTGTCCGAAAGGTCCATCAAGGCTTCCAGCGCCTGCGCCTGAGGCTCCGAGAGCGTGGCCTCATGGCGCTCGAAGAAGCGCTCGATGAACAGATCGTTCTCGAGCAGGCCGCGGCGGCAGCGCCACCGCAGCTTGCTCAGTCGGCGAGGGTCGAGCGCAGTGTCCATCAATTGGCTTTCGGGAGGCTGAACATCGCGTCTAAACCCGGGCACGAGCGTGGTCCTCAGACCGCGCGTCGGACCATCAATTCCTTGATCTTGCCGATCGCCTTGGTGGGGTTCAGTCCCTTGGGGCAGACATCGACGCAGTTCATGATGGTGTGGCAGCGGAACAGGCGGTACGGATCCTCGAGGTTGTCGAGGCGCTCGCTGGTCGACTGGTCGCGGCTGTCGGCGATGAAGCGATAGGCCTGCAGCAGGCCGGCGGGACCGACGAACTTGTCGGGGTTCCACCAGAAGCTGGGGCAGCTGGTCGAGCAGCTCGCGCACAGGATGCACTCGTACAGGCCGTTGAGCTCCTCGCGCTCCTCGGGCGACTGCAGGCGCTCCTTCTCGGGCGGCGGCGTGTCGTTCACGAGATACGGCTTGATCGAGTGGTACTGCGTGAAGAAGTGCGTCATGTCGACGATCAGGTCACGCACCACCGGCAGGCCCGGCAGCGGCTTCAGCACCACCTTCTCGGGCAGCGTGCGCATGTTGGTCAGACACGCGAGGCCGTTCTTGCCGTTGATGTTCATCGCATCGGAGCCGCAGACGCCTTCGCGGCACGAGCGGCGATACGACAGCGTCGGGTCGATCTCCTTCAGCTTGAGCAGCACGTCGAGCAGCATGCGCTCGGAGCCTTCGAGTTCGACCTCGATTGTCTGCATGTACGGCTTCTCGTCCTTGTCGGGGTCGTAGCGGTAGATCTGGAATGTGCGCTTTTGCGACATGTTGGTTTCCTGACGACTGTTCTTCAGAACGAGCGGACCTTCGGGGGAATGGAATCCACCGTCATCGGCTGCATGTTGACCGGCTTGTACTCGAGGCGGCTGCCCTCGCTGAACCACAGCGTGTGCTTCAGCCACTCCTTGTCGTTGCGGCCATTGGGGAATTCGGGGCTGTCGGCGTAGTCGTTCACCGTGTGCGCGCCGCGGCTTTCCTTGCGCGCCGCCGCCGAGGTGATGGTGGCCTGCGCCGCCTCGATCAGGTTCTCGACCTCGAGCGCCTCGATGCGGGCGGTGTTGAAGACCTTGGACTTGTCCTTCAGGCCGATCGCGGCCACGCGGCCGCGCAGCTCGGCGATCTGCTTCACGCCTTCGTCGAGCATGGCCTGGGTGCGGAACACGCCCGCATGCTTTTGCATGCTGGTGCGGATGTCGTTGGCCACGGCCTGCGCGTACTCGCCGGAAGAAGCGCTGTCCAGGCGCGCCAGGCGGGCCAGCGAGCGATCGGCCGCATCGGCCGGCAGCGGCTTGTGCGCCTTGTTCTTCAGGTTGTAGTCGACGATGTGGTTGCCCGCGGCACGGCCGAACACCAGCAGGTCGAGCAGCGAGTTGGTGCCCAGGCGGTTGGCGCCGTGCACGCTCACGCAGGAGCACTCACCGACGGCATAGAAGCCGTTGACCACCGTGTTGGGGTTGCCGTTCTTCGGCACGACGACCTGGCCATGGACGTTGGTCGGGATGCCGCCCATCTGGTAGTGGATGGTCGGCACCACCGGGATCGGCTCCTTGGTGATGTCGACGTTGGCGAAGTTGTGGCCGATCTCGAACACCGAGGGCAGGCGCTTCATGATGGTCTCGGCGCCCAGGTGGGTCATGTCGAGCACCACGTAGTCCTTGTTGGGACCACAGCCGCGGCCTTCCTTGATTTCCTGGTCCATGCAGCGCGAGACGAAGTCGCGCGGCGCCAGGTCTTTCAGCGTCGGCGCGTAGCGCTCCATGAAGCGCTCGCCGTCGCTGTTGCGCAGGATCGCGCCCTCGCCGCGGCAGCCTTCGGTCAGCAGCACGCCCGCGCCGGCCACGCCGGTCGGGTGGAACTGCCAGAACTCCATGTCCTCGAGCGGGATGCCGGCGCGCGCCGCCATGCCGAGGCCGTCACCGGTGTTGATGAAGGCGTTGGTGCTGGCGGCGTAGATGCGCCCGGCGCCACCGGTGGCGAACAGCGTGCACTTGGCTTCGAGGATGTGCAGCTCGCCGGTCTCCATCTCGAGCGCGGTCACGCCGACCACGTCGCCTTCGGCATCACGGATCAGGTCGAGCGCCATCCACTCGACGAAGAACTGCGTACGGGCCTTGACGTTCTGCTGGTAGAGCGTGTGCAGCATCGCGTGGCCGGTGCGGTCGGCCGCCGCGCAGGCGCGCTGCACCGGCTTCTCGCCGTAGTTGGCGGTGTGGCCGCCGAACGGGCGCTGGTAGATGGTGCCGTCGGGGTTGCGGTCGAACGGCATGCCGAAGTGCTCGAGCTCGTACACCACCTTGGGCGCTTCGCGGCACATGAACTCGATCGCGTCCTGGTCGCCGAGCCAGTCGGAGCCCTTGACGGTGTCGAAGAAGTGGTAGTGCCAGTTGTCCTCGGACATGTTGCCCAGCGAGGCGCCGATGCCGCCCTGCGCGGCCACCGTGTGCGAACGCGTGGGGAACACCTTGGACAGCACCGCCACGTTGAGGCCGGCGCGGGCCAGTTGCAGCGAAGCGCGCATGCCGGAACCACCGGCGCCGACGATGACGACGTCGAACTTGCGCTTAGCGATAGAAGATTTCACCGACATGTTTCTCAAAGCCTCCAGAGCACCTGAACCGCCCAACCTGCGCAGCCCACCAGCCAGACGATCGTGAACAGATGCGCCAGCAGCCGCAGGCCGACCGGCTTGACATAGTCCATCCAGATGTCGCGCATGCCCACCCACGCGTGGTAGGCCAGCGAGATGATCACCGTGAAGGTCAGCACCTTCATCCACTGGGCGGCGAAGATGCCGGCCCACTTGTCGTAGCCGATCTGGCCGGGCATCAGCAGCTGCGCCAGCAGCACCAGCGTGAACAGCGCCATCAGCGCGCCGGTGACGCGCTGGGCCAGCCAGTCGCGGAAGCCGTAGTGCGCGCCGACGACGAGGCGCTTGGAACCGAATGTGTTGTTCGCCATTTGTGATCGATCCTCAGTACACGCCGAACAGCTTCAAGCCCGACAGCAGCGTGAGCACCAGGCTCAGGCCCAGCGTGATGTGCGCGGAGATGCGGCCCTGCTCCTTGGAGACGCTGTGGGTGACGTCCATCCAGAGGTGGCGGACGCCGGCGATGAAGTGGGTGAAGTAGCTCCAGAGGATGCCCAGCACCAGGAGCTTGATGAACCAGCCGGGCACGAAGCCGATGCCGGAGACGAAGGCGGCGCGGAAGCGCTCGAACGAGAACTCGGAGGTGACGCTGGTGTCGAAGAGCCAGATCGTCAGCGGGAGGAGGAAGAAAAGAATCGCGCCGCTGATGCGATGAAGGATCGATACCACGCCCGCCGGAGGGAGACGGTACTGCAGGGCGTCCGTCAGCCTCATCGTTCCGGGTCTTTGCTTCGTCGTTGCTTCTGCCATACCCCAACCTTGCGTAATCGCAGTGAAACCAAAAGATTTTATTGCAATGCAACAGTCGCGAGACTTACGGCGATTGCGTATCTCGCGTGTTCAGTTCAATTCAACTCGTTGCGGTAGTAATGGTGCTCGGTGCTGTAGAGGCCGCGGCGCAGCTCCACGGGCTTGTCGCCATAGGTGAACGACAGGCGCTCCACGCTCAGCAGCGGCGCGCCCTGCGGCACCTCGAGTAACGCGGCCGTACCCACATCGGCAGCGACGGCGCGGATCTTTTCCTCGGCGCGGATCATGCGCACGCCGAACTCGGTCTCGAACAGCCCGTACATCGGGCCGCGGTATTCGGCCAGGCGCTCGGCGGTCAGCCCCTTGAAGGCGGAGCCGGGCAGCCAGATGTCGTCGAGCACGACCGGCTGGCCGGAGAAGATCAGCATGCGGCGGATCTGCACCACCGCGTCGCCGCTCTTCAGCTCCAGCACGCGCACCACGTCGGCAGGCGCACGCAGGCGGCGGCATTCCAGGATGCGACGCTCGATCCCACCAGGTGAGGCGTCGTCGTCGGGCATCAGCCGCAGGAAGCGGTACTGGATCTTCTCTTCCGCATGGGTGGCCACGAAGGTGCCCTTGCCCTGCCGGCGCACCAGCAGGTTCTCGGTGGCGAGCTCGTCGATCGCCTTGCGCACCGTGCCCTGGCTCACCTTGAAGCGCGCGGCGAGGTCCATCTCGCTCGGGATGGCTTCGCCCGGCTTCCACTCACCGCCCTGCAGGCTGCGCAGAATCAAGGCCTTGATCTGCTGGTAGAGCGGGCTGAACGCAGGGCCGCCGCTGTCGGACGCGACATCGGGCGTATTGCCGGCGAGCGGTGGAACGGAGGCCATGGACCGGGATTGCAGCACACCCTGGCCCTTGGCGTCTACCAACTCATGAATGATGTCTTATATAAGACATAAGACCATTGACACAGCAGGGGCACACTTCTAGACTGGCCTAAACTTCCGGGTGGTTTCATTTCCAACCACTCTCTCTCCCTTGGAGCCCCTCCCCATGAGCAAGAAGCCCGTTCGTGTGGCCGTGACCGGTGCCGCCGGTCAGATCGGTTACGCCCTGCTGTTCCGCATCGCCTCCGGCGAAATGCTGGGCAAGGACCAGCCCGTGATCCTGCAACTGCTGGAGATCCCGGACGAAAAGGCGCAGAAGGCGCTCAAGGGCGTGATGATGGAGCTGGAAGACTGCGCCTTCCCGCTGCTGGCCGGCATGGAAGCGCACAGCGACCCGATGACCGCCTTCAAGGACACCGACTACGCCCTGCTGGTCGGCGCCCGCCCTCGCGGCCCCGGCATGGAGCGCAAGGACTTGCTCTCGGCCAACGCCCAGATCTTCACCGCTCAGGGCAAGGCCCTGAACGCGGTGGCCTCGCGCAACGTGCGCGTGCTGGTGGTCGGCAACCCGGCCAACACCAACGCCTACATCGCGATGAAGAGCGCCCCGGACCTGCCGCGCAAGAACTTCACCGCGATGCTGCGCCTGGACCACAACCGCGCGCTGAGCCAGGTGGCTGCCAAGACCGGCAAGCCGGTGGCCAGCATCGAGAAGATGGCGGTGTGGGGCAACCACTCGCCCACGATGTACGCCGACTACCGCTTCGCCACGATCGACGGCAAGGCGGTCAAGGACATGATCAACGACGAAGAGTGGAACAAGAACACGTTCCTGCCCACCGTCGGCAAGCGCGGCGCCGCGATCATCGAAGCGCGCGGCCTGTCGTCGGCCGCCTCGGCCGCCAACGCCGCGATCGACCACATGCGCGACTGGGCCCTGGGCACCAACGGCAAGTGGGTCACGATGGGCATCCCCAGCGACGGCCAGTACGGCATCCCGAAGGACGTGATGTTCGGCTACCCGGTCACGGTGGAAAACGGCGAGTACAAGATCGTCGAAGGCCTGCCGATCGACGCGTTCAGCCAGGAGCGCATCAACGTCACGCTGAAGGAACTGCTGGAAGAGCAGGAAGGCGTGAAGCACCTGCTCTGACGCAGCGTGCAGAAAAGGCCGGCCGAGCAATCCGCCGGCCTTTTTTCTTTGTCGAGGCCGAACACCATGCGTGACTGGAACCCCGCCCTCTACCGCCGCTTCGAGGATGAGCGCACCCGGCCCGCGGCCGAGCTTCTGGCGCGCGTGGCCCTCCGGTCGCCGGCGCAGGTGTACGACCTCGGCTGCGGGCCGGGCAACTCGACCGAGCTGCTGGTCGAGCGCTTCCCGCAGGCCAGGGTCATCGGCACCGACAACTCGCCGGCGATGATCGCCGCCGCGCGCGAGCGCCTGCCGCAGGTGGGCTTCGAGCTGAGCGACATCGCCGCCTGGCAGCCCGCGCAGCCGGCCGACCTGATCTATGCCAACGCCTCGCTTCAGTGGATTCCCGACCATGAGCGGCTGATCCCGCAGTTGTTCGCCCAGCTCGCGCCGGGCGGCGTGCTCGCGGTGCAGATGCCCGACAACCTCGAGGAACCCACGCACCGGCTGATGCGCGAGACCGCCGCCGACCCGCGCTGGACCGAAGCGATCGGCCCGGCCGACAAGCTGCGTGCCCGCATCCTCGCCGCGCGGCGCTACTACGACCTGCTGGCGCCCGACGCGGAGAGCGTCGACGTGTGGCGCACCACCTACCACCACCCGATGGGCTCGCCGGCCGACATCGTGCAGTGGCTGCGCGGCACCGGGCTGAAGCCCTTTGTCGAGGCCCTGCCCGACGCGCTGCAGCCCGGCTTCCTCGCCGAGTACGAGCGCCGCATCGATACCGCCTACCCCGCGTGCGCCGACGGCCGCCGGCTGCTGGCCTTTCCCCGACTGTTCATCGTCGCGCAACGGCGCGCCTGACCACCATGAGCACCAAGCCCCCGCATCCCCGAGAAGCGCTGTTCGACAGCAGCGAGCAGGCCGTGTCGCTGCCGGTGTGCGACCACTACGCCGGCGTCGAGCCGCGCATGCGCAAGAGCCTCGAGCTGCAGGCCGAGCTCGGCCCGGTGTTCGATGTGACGCTCGACAACGAAGACGGCGCGCCCGTGGGCGGCGAGCGCGAGCACGCGCAGCTGATCGCCGAGCTCGTCAACTCGCCGGGCAACCGCTTCGGCCGCGTCGGCGCGCGCATGCTGCCGGTGGATCACCATGCCTTCGCCGATGTCGCGAAGACGCTGGTGCGCGAAGCCGGCGAACGCCTGGCCTACCTGATGCTGCCCAAGCCGCGGGCGCTGGCCGACGTGGAGCGGGCGGTGCACGAGATCGACCGGCTCAGCGTCGAGGCCGGGCTCTCACGCCGCATTCCGCTGCATGCCCTGATCGAGACGCATGGCGCGCTGCAGCAAGTGCAGAAGATCGCGATGCATCCGCGCATCGAGTCGCTATCGTTCGGGCTGATGGATTTCGTCTCGGCGCACCGCGGTGCGATCCCGCAATGGGGCATGAGCGTCAGCGGGCAGTTCGAGCATCCGCTGGTGGTGCGGGCCAAGCTGGAGATCTCGGCCGCGTGCCACGCGGTCGGCAAGGTGCCCTCGCATTGCGTCGTGATGGAGTTCAAGGACGAAGACGCCTTGAGCGCCGCCGCCGAGAAGGCGGCACGCAACTTCGGCTACACCCGTATGTGGAGCATCCACCCGTCGCAGATCCGCACCGTCGTCGATGCCTTCTCGCCCACCGTGGCGGAGGTCGACCTTGCGATCGAGATCCTGATGGCCGCACGGGCCGCGCACTGGGCCCCGATCCGCCACCGCGACACGCTGCACGACCGCGCGAGCTTCCGCTACTTCTGGCATGTGCTCGAGCGTGCGCACCGCACCGCCTATGCCGACGGTGCGCAGCTGCCGGCCGAAGTGCGCGAGGCGTTCTTTCCCGACGTTGCCGCTCGGTAAGCGGACGCTACCTGCCGCGGCAACGGCCCCTGCGAAAGCAGCCGCGGGGCCGGACACGGTTCGTGATCTGCTGCACGGGGCAATCGTCCCGACGAGCCTCCTGGCTGCCCCCAATGGCGCAGCGGCCCGGCGAAACGCAAACTTTGCACGCTCCGGCGGATTTGCAGATTGTTGCGATCGCCGCTCACGCCAAAGACCCGGATGCAGACAATCGCGTTGCCTCTTTCCACCAAGGAATTCCACCCCATGAACCGCAAGCTCGCAGCCGGCCTGGCCGGCCTGATCGCCGCCGTGTCCCTGTCTGCATTTGCCCAGGCCGACGCGCCCAAGCCCACGAAGAAGGCCGCTGCCAAGACCCATGCGGCAAAGCCGGCGGCCAAGCCTGCCGCCGTGGCCGAACCCGAGACGCTGACCCAGGGCCAGCTCGACGCCGCCACCCGCGTGTTCGTCGGCCATGCCGACTGCGAATTCAAGCAGGGTGTCGACGTGGCAGCCGTCGACGGCCAGCCCGGCCACTTCAACGTCAGCTTCAAGAACCAGACCTTCCACATGGTCCCCGAAGAGACGACCACCGGCGCCGTGCGCCTGCATGACCGCAAGGCCGATGTCGTGTGGCTGCAGATCCCGGTGAAATCGATGCTGATGAACAACAAGGCCGGCCAGCGCATGGTCGACTCCTGCCAGCACGCCGAGCAGCGCACCACCTCGCAGGCCCCCGCGGCTGGCACCACCGCGCTGCTGACCGCGCAATAAGCCCGCGCCAGCCGCCGCCGGGGCTCCGCAGAAACCCTTGGCAAGTCTTATATAAGACATAAAATAGCGGAGTCGCCGGCGCTGAGCAGTTCCAGGAGCCCCGGCGGGTCGTCTCTTGCCCCTACCGGAGCCCCTGATGCTGCAAGCCTATCGTCAACATGTCGCCGAGCGCGCTGCGCTCGGCATCCCGCCGCTGCCGCTCACCGCACAGCAGACCGCCGACCTGATCGAGCTGCTGAAGAACCCGCCGGCCGGCGAAGAGCAGTTCCTGCTCGACCTGCTGACGCACCGCGTGCCCCCGGGCGTCGACGATGCCGCTCAGGTCAAGGCCTCCTTCCTCTCCGCCGTCGCCCATGGCGACATCGCCGTCAAGCTGATCTCGCGCGCCAAGGCCACGGAGCTGCTCGGCACGATGGTGGGCGGCTACAACGTCAAGCCGCTGATCGACCTGCTCGGCGATGCCGAGGTCGCCCCGGTGGCCGCCGCAGCGCTGAAGAAGACGCTGCTGATGTTCGACTACTTCCACGACGTCGCCGAGAAGGCCAAGGCCGGCAACGCCCATGCGAAGGAAGTGATCCAGTCGTGGGCCGATGCCGAGTGGTTCACCTCGCGCCCCGAAGTCGCGAAGAAGATCACCGTCACCGTCTTCAAGGTGCCCGGCGAAACGAACACCGACGACCTGTCGCCCGCGCCCGACGCCTGGAGCCGCCCCGACATCCCGCTGCACTACCTGGCCATGCTGAAGAACGCCCGCCCCGGCGCGGCCTTCCAGCCCGAAGAAGACGGCAAGCGCGGCCCGATGCAGTTCATCGAGGACCTCAAGAAGAAGGGCAACCTGGTCGCCTACGTCGGCGACGTGGTCGGCACCGGCTCCTCGCGCAAGTCGGCCACCAACAGCGTGATCTGGGCCACGGGCGAAGACATTCCCTTCGTGCCCAACAAGCGCTTCGGCGGCGTCACGCTGGGCGGCAAGATCGCCCCGATCTTCTTCAACACGCAAGAGGATTCCGGCTCGCTGCCGATCGAGGTCGACGTGTCGGCCTTCGAGATGGGCGACGTGATCGACGTCTACCCCTATGACGGCAAGATCGAGAAGAACGGCGCCGTGGCCGCGCAGTTCAAGCTCAAGAGCGATGTGCTGCTCGACGAAGTGCGCGCCGGCGGCCGCATCAACCTGATCATCGGCCGCTCGCTGACCGCCAAGGCGCGCGAGTTCCTCGGCCTGCCCGCCGCCGATGTGTTCCGCCTGCCCCAGGCGCCCGCCGCGTCGACCAAGGGCTTCACGCTGGCGCAGAAGATGGTCGGCCGCGCCTGCGGCCTGCCCGAGGGCCAGGGCGTGCGCCCGGGCACTTATTGCGAGCCCAGGATGACCACCGTCGGCTCGCAGGACACCACCGGCCCGATGACCCGCGACGAGCTGAAGGACCTGGCCTGCCTGGGCTTCAGCGCCGACCTCGTGATGCAGAGCTTCTGCCACACCGCCGCCTATCCGAAGCCGGTGGATGTGAAGATGCACCGCGAGCTGCCCACCTTCATCAGCAACCGCGGCGGCGTCGCGCTGCGCCCCGGCGACGGCGTGATCCACAGCTGGCTCAACCGCATGCTGCTGCCCGACACCGTGGGCACCGGCGGCGACAGCCACACCCGCTTCCCGATCGGCATCAGCTTCCCCGCCGGCTCCGGCCTCGTGGCGTTTGCCGCCGCCACCGGCGTGATGCCGCTGGACATGCCTGAATCGGTGCTGGTGCGCTTCAAGGGCCAGATGCAGCCCGGCATCACGCTGCGCGACCTGGTGCACGCGATCCCGCTGTATGCCATCAAGCAGGGTCTGCTCACGGTGGCCAAGCAGGGCAAGAAGAACATCTTCTCCGGCCGCATCCTCGAGATCGAGGGCCTGCCCAACCTGAAGGTCGAACAGGCCTTCGAGCTGAGCGATGCCTCCGCTGAGCGCTCGGCCGCCGGCTGCACGGTGCACCTGAACAAGGAACCGATCATCGAGTACCTCAACAGCAACATCACGCTGCTGAAGTGGATGATCGCCAACGGCTACCAGGACAAGCGCAGCCTCGAGCGCCGCATCCGCGCGATGGAGAGCTGGCTGGCCAAGCCCGAGCTGCTGCAGCCCGATGCCGACGCCGAATACGCCGCCGTGATCGAGATCGACCTGGCGGACATCACGGAGCCGATCGTCTGCTGCCCCAACGACCCGGACGACGCGAAGACGCTCTCCGACGTGCAGGGCGCCAAGATCGACGAGGTGTTCATCGGCTCGTGCATGACCAACATCGGCCACTTCCGCGCAGCTTCCAAGCTGCTCGAGGGCAAGCGCGACATCCCGGTCAAGCTGTGGGTCGCCCCGCCGACCAAGATGGATGCCTCCGAGCTCACGAAGGAAGGCCACTACGGCGTCTTCGGCACGGCCGGTGCCCGCACCGAGATGCCGGGCTGCTCGCTGTGCATGGGCAACCAGGCACAGGTGCGCGAAGGCGCAACGGTCATGTCGACCAGCACCCGCAACTTCCCGAACCGCCTGGGCAAGAACACCAACGTGTACCTGGGCTCCGCCGAGCTGGCGGCCATCTGCTCCAAGCTCGGCCGCATCCCGACCGTCGAGGAGTACCACGTCGACATGGGCGTGATCAACAAGGATGGCGACAAGGTCTACCGCTACATGAACTTCGACCAGATCGAGGAGTTCAGCGAGGTGGCCAAGGCGGTCGCCGTCTGACGCGTCGCGCGGCGCCCCACCTCGAAAGGCCTGCATTCGCAGGCCTTTTTTCCTGGGCCGCGGGGCAGCGGGCACTGTCTTTGCCACGGCTGCTGCGTCCGCAGCAACCAGGAGCAAGACATGTCCATCCCCCGGCCGCCCTCCGTCAGCGTGCTGATGCCCAGCTACGAGCAGGGCGAGTTCATTCGGCGCGCGCTGGCCGGCCTGCAGGCGCAGACCCTGACCGACTGGGAGGCGATCGTCGTCGACGCCAGCCACAGCGAGACGACCGTGCAGGCGGTGGCGCCATTTCTGCACGACGCGCGCATCCGCTACATGCGGATTGCCGAATGCGGCCTCGGCCGCGCGCTGAACCAGGCGCTCGACGAGGCCCGGGCGCCGCTGATCGCCTACCTGCCGAGCGACGACGTCTGGTACCGCGACCACCTGCAGAGCCTGAAAGACCTGCTCGACGAGCATCCGAACGCAGCGCTGGCCTACTCCGGCGTGCGGCATCACTACAACCGCGAGACGGAAGGCCCGCCGCCGGGCTGCGCGCTGCAGCTGGTGCAATGCCTGCACCGCCGGGTCGACCGCCGCTGGGTCGAGCGCGACGAGCTGGAGTCCGACGATCTGGACCGGCTCTACTGGTCGCGGCTGCGCGAACTGGGCGAGTTCGTCGGCAGCGGCCGCGTCACCTGCGAGTGGGTCGACCACCCGATGCAGCGGCACAAGCTGATGCAGGAGCCGCTCGGCGGCATCAACCCGTTCCGCCTGCACTACTGCGTGCAGACGCCGCTGCGCTTCCACACCACGGTCGGCAACCTCATCGACGAAGCCGCGCAATACCGGCGCCAGCGCGAACGGCCCGACACTCCCGCCGCGAAGGATGGCCTGAAGATCCTGCTCGTCGGCGAGCTGGCCTACAACGCCGACCGCGTGCTGGCACTCGAGGAGCAGGGGCACCGCCTCTACGGCCTGTGGATGCGCGAGCCGTATTGGTACAACAGCGTCGGGCCCCAGCCCTTCGGCCATGTGCAGGATCTGCCGCGCGACGACTGGCGCCGCGCGGTGCGCGAGTTGCAGCCCGACATCGTCTACGCGCTGCTGAACTGGCAGGCCGTGCCCTTCGCGCACGAGGTGATGCAGGAGGTCAGCGGCAGCATCCCCTTCGTGTGGCACTTCAAGGAAGGGCCGTTCATCTGCCTGGAAAAAGGCAGCTGGCCGCAGCTGGTGGAACTGCACCGGCGCGCCGATGGCCAGATCTTCAGCAGCGCGGAGATGCGCGACTGGTTCGACACCATCGTGCCGGAGCTGTCGCGCAACACGCCGACGCACGTGCTCGATGGCGACCTGCCCAAGCGCGACTGGTTCGAGCAGGAGCGGTCGCCGCTGCGCTCCGAGGCCGATGGCGAGATCCACACCGTGGTGCCGGGCCGCCCGATCGGCCTGCATCCGCCCGATGTGGCCACGCTCGCCCGCCAGGGCATCCACCTGCACTTCTACGGCGACTTCACGCAGGGTCAGTGGCGCCAGTGGATCGACAAGTCGCGCTCGCTCGCACCGCGCCACCTGCACCTGCACGCGAACGTGGACCAGTCGCGCTGGGTGCAGGAGTTCTCGCAGTACGACGCGGGCTGGCTGCACGCCTTCAAGAGCGTCAATGCCGGCGAGCTGCGCCGCGCCAACTGGGACGACCTGAACTACCCCGCCCGCATGGCGACGCTCGCGGTGGCCGGCCTGCCGATGATCCAGCAGGCCAACGAGGGCGCCATCGTCGCGACGCAGACGCTGGCGCGCAAGCTCGGCACCGGCGTGTTCTTCGAGGCCTTCGACGACCTCGGCGCGCTGCTGCGCGACCGCGCGCAGATGCAGGCGATGCGGCAGCGCGTGTGGGATCAGCGCCGGCTCTTCAGCTTCGACCACCACGTGCCGGCGCTGGTCGACTTCTTCCGCACGGTGATCGCTGCGCGGCGCTGAGCCCCGGCTGCTTGCGGCATGATGCCGGCGCATGGAACAGGCCACCACCACCATCGCGGGGCTGCGCGCCCCGATCCTGCGCGCCGGCGCACCTTCTACCGAAGCGATCGTCTTCCTGCATGGCAACCCGGGCTCGGGGCGTGACTGGCAGCCGCTGGTCGAGCAGGCCGGCGCCTTCGGCCGCGCGCTCGCGCCCGACATGCCGGGCTTCGGCCAGGCCGACAAGCCGCGCGACTTCGAATACAACGTCGGCGGCTATGGGGGCTTCATCCAGGGTGCGCTCGAGGAGCTGGGAATCACCCGTGTGCACCTCGTGGTGCACGACTTCGGCGGCCCGTTCGGCCTCGTCTGGGGCCTCCAGCACCCGGACGCCTGGGCGAGCGTCACGCTGATCAACATCGGCATCCTGCCCGG
>Ga0207706_10003791_pt1 | contig 14410 bp, 11 predicted proteins | sample KBSC53metaG_FD_184318 | JGI IMG/M metagenome (GOLD analysis project Ga0207706, IMG submission 184318) | Corn rhizosphere microbial communities from Kellogg Biological Station, Michigan, USA - KBS C5-3 metaG (SPAdes) (version 2) | ecosystem: Host-associated > Plants > Roots > Rhizosphere > Soil ... | reverse complement strand
CAGGTGTCCCGTTCACGGTCGCCGTCGCCGCGCCGGGAGTCAATGCTAATGGCACAACAGCTGCTGACGGCAGCGTCGACTTGCAAATACCGTCGGGAACAACGGCAAATCTAACAATTCTCGATACCGTTTATCCGATCACGGTTCGCCGCACCATCGAACCGCGAACAACGACGAAAGGAGCCCAGCGTCGGCTGAGTCTTCTGGGTTACGAACTTGGCGGCATCGACGGACAGGTTGGCAAATTGACGGATAATGCTACGTCGAACCTTCAGGCTGACAGCGATCTTGATGCCGATGGCGTGATTGGAAATCTCACTCGCACTCAGTTGCAGACGAAATTTGGAGAATAAGTCGATATGCCGTTTCCGCACGAGGTTTACAAGACACAGAGAATCGTCCCGATCCGCTTTAGCCGCGGCGTCACCGGAATACCGTTATTAACATTCCCTGATCTGGATAACCGAGGATGGTTTCGCAACGCGCCGGGTGGCAACAACGCCGCGACGAACGATCACGGCTTCGTTGTCGGGGTCATGCAGGGCGACACTGTATTTGTAAAGGTTACGCGCGAAAAGGTCGATGACGCTGCACCGTTGTTTGTCACAAGCAGCGCGACCGGGACGATGACGTGCGGCACGATGGGAACCGGCCTCGACCCGATGACACCCACTCACGATATGTTCGTCCAGATCACCGGCGTTTCCGGCGGAGCCGGAGCCACTCCTAATATCGCCCGTGTGCAGATCAGGCACGGCAGTAACTCCGGCCCGATCATCGGCGAATTGAGCGTCTGGGTTTTTGCACGTCTTAACGTCAATATTACGCCGCATAACGTCACTATAAGCGGCGCGGGCGGCGGAGCCGGTATCGCCAGTGCGGCTAACGTAGCGACGATAATGGACACGGTCAAGGCGATATGGCGGCCTTGCGGCGTAGATTTTACGGTGTCGGCGATCCAGAATGACGCGGTTAACTTTGCAAATGCGGGAGTTGCGGCGTGGCAGGCCGAGATCAACACGTTGTTGAACACGAGCTTCGTCCCGAATACGATCAACGCCTATTTTATCAATCAGATCTTTATTGCGGGCAGCCCCGGCGTTTTAGGTCTCGGTTTTAGCCGGCCGAATTCGGTTGCTTTCGGCACGCCGAATCCGGGAATAATCCTCGCGGATCAGATTCCCGGCTTTAATCGCAGCGCCGATGTTCATTACCTTGCGAATGACCTGGCGCACGAGGTCGGGCATTTCTTTACGCTTGAACACGTAGATCGTCGCAATGCCGACAACCCCAGAAACGACACGTGGGCGCTCCGCATGCTGATGCACCCGGTCAATACACGGTTCGGCAACCCTGCGTTTCGTAACGATACCGGCTACGGTGTTGACGCGACGGACGGAGCCGGTTATCGCGGAGCGCTGGTGTCAATGAAGGACCTGACAGATTCGGGAAATGCGGCTCACCATTCGACAGATGCAGAATGCACAACAGCCAGAACGGGAATTGCATCGGTCGCCGGTCCTTATTGATCGTTTTATGGAGATCGGAAGATGTTTTTGCAGAACGCGTTACTGATAGTATTTTTTGCCGCGGTGATGTTTCCGGCTAAAGCCTGTTCATCTGCCGATCCGGATAACAGTAATGCAAAAGCTGCTGTTTCCCCGACGCCGCCGACTTCGCCCGATACTGGCGAAGCCAAAGGAGAGCGAGAAAAAATGGACGTACTTACACAAAAGATCATCGCCAAGGACCCTTCGGCAATTCTATTGGCAAAGCAGATCGGAAGTTCTGCCGCAACCTCGCTGAAGCCACTCGCCAAGCACGAAGATCCGGTGGTGCGCGAAATTGCATTGCGGTGTCTCGAGCAAAGCGGCGGAGAAAATGTCGCCGAGGTTTTTGCCGACGCTCTCACCGACGAATCGTCGAGTGTCAAAATTGCAGCCTTGGCAGGGTTAAACACGCACCTAACACCATCGGTATATAATCAGCTTCTTCAAGCTTTCGATCAGCTCGACACTTTTCCTGAAGGCCAACAGCAGATAGCATTGCTACTCGGCAGAATGGAATCGGCGAATCAGGATGATCTCCGTCAACGATACAGCAGAGAAAGAGATCCGGTCGTAAACGAAGGTCTGGTCGCAGCGTTGGCAAAGTTGGGTGATGCCAATGCACAGGCAAAATTTGCCGCCGGTGTCGAGAATTCGAAAGATCGCGAACGAAAGCGGTATATCGACTACGCCGAGTACATCAATCAACAGTGGGCGGCGCGTGCGCTTGCTCCGGTACTGCTGGATAAGTCCGAGATGCTTCGTATCGGTGTTGACGGATTGCCCGGAGCCGTTCCCGAATACCTTCGGGCGTGTGACCTCGCCGTAAACGTAATTGCAAAAATTACCGGGACAACATTTTCGTTTCCGGTAAACGGGCGCACAAATTATACGGATGATCAGTTAATGGAAGTAAGGCAATTCCTGGTCCGTTGACCTTGGAGCTCTGATTTGGAATAGTTATGCTCCGCGAAAAGGACGGTTCCATCAAGGTCGCGCTGATCGCAACCGACCGATCGATCTACGCGTGGAGCGGGCTTTTCAGCAACCGCAATTATTCTGAAATCAAGCCCCTCATCGAGCTGCTTGAATCGATCCGACAAGGGGCCGAGAAAAAATTCCCGAACGCCCGCGATTTCATCCGGCCGGGTTTCGACGAAATAAAAGTCGTGATGTGAATTCGCACCTCGAATTGTTGTGCTGACTTCTTTTTTATTTTTTCTTAAGTGTGCGGTCGAGAACTTTTTTGGCGTCGCGGATCGCCTCGACGCGTTCTTCTTCAGAGTAGCTGTCCCAACCCTGAAAAAAAATGACAGAGTAGTCTTTTGGATATTTTCTGCCTTCGTGGCGAAACCACGCGCTCATTACAAGCTGTGGGTCATTAAACTTTTGGAGGGCGGTTTCGACGTCGAACTCGGGCTGTTCATCAACTGTCCCGAGGTCCTGTACTGCGTCGTGAGTATGTGCGGTAGCGAGTTTACGCTCAACAATTTCCTCGATCTTGCGCTCAAGTATTGTCTCAAAACTCATACGGTTGCTGTAACCCGCGTACATCTCGCCGGTTCCCGTGAGCAGCCAGTTCAGCGAAATATTTGTTTGATTGGCGATTTTTATCAGAACCTCGGGCGAAGGCAGCCGCCCTTGAAAATAATTACGAATCGTGGCGTGCGGCAGGCCTAATTGCCTTGCAATGTCGGCCATCGATCGATGGTCGAACGCTGATCTGAGTCTTTCGATAAAGTCGGCTGTCATTTTGCTTAAATTACAACGTACGTTGTAACAGAAACTACGAGACAATTCAATTCAAATCCTTAATATCATTTAGCCTTCGCTTCGTGGAACGCCGGCGAAACCTGCTTTGACTGATAAACTTGACATTGCATCCTCACGAAACGTATATTTTTTAATTCGGCTATAGCCGCTGATATTGATGTTGGCCGCTAGTTTTTGAAACAAGCCACCCTAGCTCAGTTGGTAGAGCATTCGATTCGTAATCGAAAGGTCGTCGGTTCAAATCCGACGGGTGGCTCCATTAAATCATTAACCTCTGCGCACTGGCGAGCGATTAGGGACAAACCCTTTAGCAAAGTCGAATTATCCTTTCCTGCCCGACTCGAAATATTTCAGGTTCTTATCAACGTGCCGAGCGCGACTCCTGGGCAAGTTCCTGCTCATTAATAGCCTTGCGGAACTGCACCGCTGGTCGCTGAGCCATTAGTGTCGGACGCCCTACCGATAATTTGCCTCTCGAAATGTGAATATTGCCAACCCGCAAGTGGTAAGACCCAATAGATAGGCAGGAAAAATTGGTAATACGGAATAGACAGGTGCTTTTCTGCAGTTAAGCGTGGTAGTGTGCGATGTAATCAGGGCAGAAACTCAAGATATTGCTTGGAAAACACAGATGTCAAATTTCTGTACTTGCATCAGTGGTATGACCAATTATAAGATGTAGCCACTTTCGATCCGCATGGACAGTGAGGTTATCGAGTACATTCGCCCAGCCGGCAACAGGATCGCAGGTCGATTATCTACTAGGCAAAGGTTCTTATTGACCTCTGCGCGGAGCATCTTAATGAAAATTCAAAAGGTTTAATGAAGCTGGCATTTCTTGCATTTCTGATCACGATGTTCTCGGTTTCATTCGCCGACGCTGACGTTACAGTGGCGGCCGACGGTTCGGGTGACGTGCGGACCGTGCAGGAAGCGGTAGATAAGGTGCCGCAAAACAACCGACACCGATTTGTGATCCGCATCAAACCAGGAATTTACTCTGAGCAGATTCGCATTCCCGCCAACAAGCCTTATATCTCTTTGATCGGCGAATCGCCCGAAAAAACCAAGATCACTTACAATCTCAGCAACAAGGCCGCAGGCTCGACCTCGGCGAGCTATAGCGTATATATCGGCGGCCATGATTTCTACGCCGAGAATGTCACGTTCGAGAACTCGTTCGGCACCGGTTCGCAGGCAGTCGCGGTCCTCGTCGAGGCGGACAGAGCAGTCTTCAACAATTCACGATTTCTGGGATGGCAAGATACGCTATACGCCAAAAATGGGCGACAGTACTACAAGAATTGCTACATTGAGGGCCATGTCGATTTTATCTTCGGCGAGGCCGCAGCGGTCTTTGAAAACTGCACTATCCACTGCAAAGGCGACGGCTACATCGCGGCGCCGATGCGTTTCTCGGCGGACGAGCCAAGCGGGTTTGTTTTCGTAAATTCGATCATTACAAGCGAGAACACAAAGAATGGAATTTATCTCGGCCGCCCGTGGCGTGATTATGGCCGGACAGTTTTTCTCAATACAAAAATGGACGCGGCGATACGGCCCGAAGGTTGGAATCACTGGCTGCCCGAACGCGAAAAAACTGCATATTTTGCCGAATACCATTCGTCCGGAGCCGGTGCTGACTCAAGCGCACGCGTGAATTGGGCGCATCAACTTTCGGAGTTAGAGACCAAACCGTTTCTCCCCGAGAATTTCCTAAAGGGCCGCGACGGCTGGAACCCGAAAGCGGCCGATTCAGACTGGCTCGAAAAGACTTCGCCCGATTGGAAACTGGTTACATGGAACGAGGTTTTCAAACAAGAACCGTCGTGGTATCAGACAGACGAAGCGGCTCGTATTGCCGATCAGGTCCTTCTTTATCAGAAGGAGAACGGCGGCTGGGAAAAGAATATCGATATGGCTTTAATGCTGACGCAGCGGGAGAAAGCCGACCTGCTTGCCGAACGCTCCGACGCGTCAGAAACCACGATCGATAACCGCACTTCATACCCGCAGGCTGCTTATTTGGGAAAGATAATTACTGCCAGTCTTCAAAAAACGACGCCGCCGAATAATTTTCTTAAGTACAAAGAGGCGTTTAACAAAGGCCTTGATTATCTTCTGGCGGCGCAATACGAGAACGGCGGATTTCCACAGTATTATCCGCTCAAAAAAGGATATTATACGCACATAACCTTCAACGATGACGCTATGATCGGGGTTTTACGGGTCCTTCGGGACGTCGCCCGAAAGGAAGACGATTACCAATTCGTTGACGAACAGCGACGTGCCAAAGCTGAGGCCGCAGTTGCCCGGGCTGTTCCCCTGATATTGAAATTGCAGGTTGATGTTGAGGGCAAGAAGACCGTATGGGCACAGCAGTATGACGAGAACACGCTTAAACCGGCATGGGCCAGAAAGTTTGAACCGCCCTGTCTGACCGCGGGCGAGAGTGTCGGCGTTGTTCGTTTTTTAATGGGAGAAAAACCGACGCCCGAAATCAGTGGAGCAATCGAATCCGCTATCGCCTGGTTCCGCAAGAACGCGATCAGTGGCATCCGATGGGATAGAAAGAACGGCGAAAATGCGGTTGTTAAAGACCGATCCGCGTCGCCTATCTGGGCCCGCTTTTACGAGACCCCGACAATGAGGCCGATCTTTATTGGCCGTGATTCGGTGATCCGGTACGACGTCGCGGAGATAGAAGCCGAACGACGGAACGGCTACGCCTGGTATGTTACCGAGCCGGACGCACTGCTAACAAAAGATTATCCAAAGTGGAAACACACTGCAGGTGGCGTGCCACAGAGCCGCTAATACATTACAGAGAACATAAATTAGCTTGGAAAAAGTTAACAATGTCCAACAGACGCGAATTCGTTAAAACTTTACTCGTTGGCGCGGTCGGCGTCATCGTGCTGCCGCAATTTGCGAAAGCTCGCACAGACGACCCATGGGTAACCGAGGTGCCAAAGATACTCGCTCGCATAAAGCCGCCTGCCTTTCCTAAACACGACTTTGTGGTCACAAAATTCGGCGCGAAAGCCGGAGCGCAGAATGACAGCACGGCGGCTATAAATGCCGCCATCGACGCGTGCAGCAAGGCGGGCGGCGGACGCGTTGTTATTACTGAGGGAGAGTTCCTGACCGGAGCAATTCATCTCAAAAACGGTGTGAACCTTTACATTGCCAAGGGTGCAACGCTCAAGTTCTCGACAGACCCGAACAAGTATCCGCTTGTCCACACACGCTGGGAAGGGATGGAGTGTATGAACTTCTCACCCTTTATCTATGCATATGAACAAAGCAATATTGCCGTTACGGGTGAAGGAACACTTGATGGCCAGGCAACTAGCCAATATTGGTGGCCCTGGATCGGTCGGGTTCAGTACGGCTGGAAAGAAGGGGAACCCCACCAACGGGCCGCACGCGCCAAACTATACAAAATGATGGAGGACGGCGTTCCGGTCGAGAAGCGGGTCTTCGGTGAAGGTTCGTATCTTAGGCCTAACTTTATTCAGCCAAATCGTTGTAAGAATGTTTTGATCGAGGGAGTGAAGATAATTAATTCGCCAATGTGGGAGGTTCATCCCGTTCTTTCGGAGAATGTGGTCGTGCGGAATGTCCGGATCTCATCGCACGGACCGAACAACGATGGCTGCGACCCTGAGTCATGCAAAGACGTTCTGATCGAAAATTGCTATTTCGATACCGGTGATGACTGTATCGCGATCAAGTCGGGGCGCAACGAGGACGGCCGTCGTCTTGGTGCTCCGACCGAAAACATAATTATTCGCGGCTGCGAAATGAAGGACGGCCATGGCGGGGTAACCATCGGCAGCGAAATATCCGGCGGCGTCCGCAACATTTTTGCCGAAAATTGTCGGATGGACAGCCCTAATCTAGATCATGCGCTGCGCGTCAAGAACAATGCGGCGCGCGGCGGATTGCTCGAAAATTTTTATTTCCGCAACATCACTGTCGGCCAGGTCGCCCACGCCGTAATCACAATCGATTTCAACTACGAAGAAGGGGCCAAAGGAAAATATACGCCCGTCATGCGTAATTATGTGGTAGAGGATGTCCGCAGCGGCAAAAGCGAATTTGCCGTTGATCTGCAAGGTCTCGATAACGCACCGATCTCGAATGTGAAACTGAAAGATATGACATTCCAAAATGTGTCAAAAGGCAGTATCGTCAAAAACGTCAATGGTTTGACGCTGAACGATGTAAAGGTAAACGGAAAGATCGTCGATAAGCTAAGTTGAGGCTCTCAATTTCGGCTGGCAAAGGAATTTGCGACGACAAGCCAAAGCCCGGAAAGATCTTAAAAGATGAGTCTCATTCAGAAAATGACCTCTGCTGTCGTACTTGTCGTGCTCGGCATTACCGTTTCGGCACAATCAAAGCCTGTGTCAATTGGCATGGCTGATACCGCAATGACCCGTCTCTGGGCCGAATCTCCGAACGGTACCGGAATTCCGCCGAAGTGGGTCTACGACTATGGCGTGATCCTCAATGGTATGAAGACGCTGTGGCAGACGACCGGCGATAGGCGGTACTACGACTTCATCAAACGCGGCGTTGACGCATTTGTGAATGATGACGGAACGATCAAAACGTACAAGGTCGACGAATACAATCTGGACCAAGTGCGAATGGGCAGCGCGGTCTTGATGCTTTATCGCGTAACGGGCGAGGAGAAATACAAAAAGGCTGCTGACCTTATCCGATCGCAGCTCAAGACCCAGCCGCGCACGAACGAAGGCGGTTTCTGGCATAAAAAGATCTACCCGTACCAAATGTGGCTCGACGGCCTCTACATGGCCGAGCCGTTTTACGCTGAGTATTCCGCCGTTTTTGGTGAAAACAACTGGGACGACATTGCCAGCCAGTTCATCTGGATGGAAAAGCATGCACGGGACGAGAAAACGGGTCTGCTTTATCATGCGTGGGATGAATCCAGGCAGCAGCGATGGGCCGACAAGCAAACGGGCCGTGCGCCGAACTTCTGGGGGCGGGCAATGGGATGGTATGCGATGGCACTCGTCGATGTGCTCGACTATTTCCCGAAGGATCATCCAAAGCGGAGAGAATTGATATCGATATTGAACCGCGAAATGACGGCACTTGGAAAGGTGCAGGACAAACAAACTGGACTATGGTGGCTTATTCTGGACGCCCCGGGAAAGGACAGGAATTATTACGAGGCATCAGCCGCGTGCATGTTTGTCTATGCGCTCGAAAAAGGCGTGCGGATGGGTTACCTTCCGGCTTCTTTTTTGACGCGGGCGCGCACCGGGTGGGCTGGCATCCAAAAAGAATTCGTCCAAAAGGACTCCGACGTAAATCTGCTCAAGACCATCGGCGGAGCAGGGCTCGGAGGTAATCCTTATCGTGACGGTTCCTATGACTATTACGTGAGCGAAAAGGTTGTGACCAACGACCCAAAAGGCGTCGGCGCATTTTTGATCGCGGCCGTCGAGGTCGAGACGGACGCGATCACTAATTTCGGACGGGGCAAACTTGTTTTCCTCGATGGCTATTTCAATCACGAAACAAAAAAGGACGACAACGGCCGCATCATCGCGTGGCACTACAAGTGGGATGAATGGGATAACGGCGGCTACTCGCTGTGGGCCGACGTATTTGAACGCCTGGGCGCGCGAACCGAGACGCTTGAGACGGAACCGACCGCCGCCGATCTCAGGAACGCAGATATTTACATCATCGTCGATCCGGACACGGACAAGGAGTCGCCCGATCCCAATTACGTTCAGCCGCGACATATCGAGGCGATCGCCGACTGGGTGAAAAATGGCGGCGTGCTTGTCTTAATGGGTAACGACGCAGGCAACGTCGAGTTCAAACATTTCAACGAGCTTGCCGCAAAATTTGGCATCCGGTTCAATGAAGACAGTCTCAACCGTGTCCAGGGCAACAACTTTGAGCAAGGCAAAGTAAGCGTCGAGCCCGGGAACCCTGTATTTCAGACTGCTAGAACACTGTATTTGAAAGAAGTTTCCTCACTTGAACTTCGCGAACCGGCAAAACCACTTATCTCTCAGAATGGTCACGTTCTGGCGGCGACTGCAAAATATGGAAGAGGCACCGTCCTCGCCGTAGGCGACCCATGGTTGTACAACGAATACACCGACGGTCGTAAATTACCGTCCGAATATGAAAACCTTAAAGCTGCCAAAGACCTCAGTAAGTGGCTGCTCTCGCGATCGGGGAAATAGGTGGAGTGGGTCGGGTCCCGCATAATTGTCAAAAGGTCATACCATTTTGTAAAATTGATAGCTGGGATCAGGAGGCTGCAGGGGCATTAAACGATCATAGGGATAGCTAAAACGTCCCAAAACGTTGAACCTTTTTCTATCTCTGATTTCACCGGCTACGCTAAATCGGCTAACATCGCTTGCATTGAATTGGTCTAACCAATTAGAATAGAAATATCATTCAACAGATGCAAACATCCGAACAGAAGAACATTCGTCAGCGAAGAACGGGCAACAACATATGGCTTGAGGGCACGACTGCGCGCGAGATGCCCTTAGAGCCTGTCGGCAGGTTTGCTTACAACGTTCTCGAAAGTGAAGAGGCAGTCGGCCGGGCGATGTTTGATGAACTCGTTAAGTATTCGAATGATAACAGCGGCGATATTGTTTTGATCTTGCTTGGTGGCCGCGGGGCGCAGGCGATGTACAAGATCATTGCTGAACTCGCAAAGACGACCGAGATCGATGGTTTGCTTCGGCGCCTGCACGTTTTTACACAGGACGCGTTGGCCCCAATGCGGTCGAACAACGGGCTTAGCTTCGTTCGCGACTTCGAGCGTCTCTTAGGAGAAGCATTCTTTGGCAAGGTAAAAAGTTTCACTTCGATGCCGACAGAAGACGCGAATTCTGAAGTCGCGCTGATCACGTATCTCGAAAAGCTGGAGTCGCTCGGCGGAATCGATATATTCTTTCTTGGACTTGGCCCTGAAGCGGAGGCAGCATCACATCTTTGCTATATAAAACCGTGTTCTGGGGCAACCTATCGGGATTTGGCGGGAATCATTCCGATCTCGAGCAATATTCTCGACCATCATATTAACAAATTTAAGGTTGGCGGCAGTCAGGTCTCCGAAGCGGACGAAGTCGAATGCCGCAATGCAACGCACATATTAACACTCGGCCCGGCGGCCATACTTGGTGCAAAGAAGATCGTTCAGTCTATCGTCGACGCATCGTCGGCTCCGGCAAAACGTCAAAGCTTTGCGCGTTTGACCGAAACCGAGATATCGATCGACCCGGCTGAACGCGAAAAACAGCTTGATGAAAATCCCGGCCTGTGGATCCGTCTGCATCCCAATGTGACGTCATTCGTGTTGCCCGACCTTTTTAGCGATTGAATCAAATGTTCGATACACCGACGCATACAGCAGTTCCCATCAGCGACTACGCGATAATAGTTAACGAAAAAGACAATGTCGCCGTCGTCAAGAATGAAACCGCAGACGGCCTTGCGGTCCAACTTCCGGACGGAGGTGCCGTCACCCTTCGAGCTGTCGTACCCCCAGGGCATCGTTTCGCGACTCGCGACATTCCGAAGGATACATTTGTTCTTCAGTATGGCCAGCCGATCGGAACCTCGCTTGGGATCGAAAAAGGCGAGTGGATAAGTCACGATAATATGACGGACGACGTACCCGTTGTCCGTGATCTATCAGAAGACCTGCACAACCCTGCTCCGGATTACTTCGCTGCTGAAGACATCGCCAGTTTCCGTGGGTTCCGTCGTCCCGACGGACGTGTCGGGACACGAAACTATGTTCTGATCGTTCCTACCTCAATGTGTGCGAGTCATGAAGCCCAGCAGATCTCAATGATGTCGGAATTCATGTACTACAACGCCGAGAAGTACCCGAACGTCGACGGCGTGGTCGCAATACCGCACAACAAAGGCTGCGGCTGCCAGGATGGCTCGACCCTCGATGTGATGATGCGGACGCTCTCGAACTATGCCGATCACCCAAACGTCGGCGGTGTCATTCTGATCGATCTGGGCTGCGAAAAAACGAATTTATCTTTTGTTGAAAAGTATCTGACCAAGCGTGAAAGACCCATTCAAAAACCGGTCTTCAAGATCGGTATTCAGGATGTAGGCGGCACTCAGACAGCAATTGAGCTCGGGCTCAAGTACGTCCAGCAAATGCTGCCCGAGGTTAACGGCTCCGCTCGTGAAGACGTTCCCGTCAGCGAGCTCGTTCTGGGAGTAAAATGCGGAAGCTCGGACGGGTTTTCCGGAATATCGGCAAATCCGGCTCTCGGCTATTGCTCCGATCTGCTGGTACGCAGCGGCGGCACAGTTCTGTTGACAGAGGTTCCAGAGTTCTGCGGTGCCGAACATGTTCTTGCCTCTCGTGCAAAGGACATGGAAACCGGCAGGAAGATCTACCGTATGGTCGATTGGTATAAGGAGTACGCGTCGAAGTTCGGCGCCGTCCTTAATCAAAATCCGAGCACCGGCAACAAAGCCGGCGGACTTCTCAACATTACTATCAAGTCTCTTGGGGCTATCGCCAAGGCGGGCACAACCCGCGTCGAAGACTGTGTCGAGTATGCCGAGATACCCACTCATCGCGGCGTCAACCTGATGCAAGGCCCGGGCTATGACCAGGAATCAACTCCGGGACTGGTTGCAGCCGGTGCCACGGTGGTCGTCTTTACAACCGGTAACGGGACCACGATCGGCAACGCCATCGCGCCAGTTATCAAGCTCGCTTCGAACAATCGCGTATTTAAGCGTATGTCTCAGGACATCGATGTTTCCGCCGGTAATATCATTGAAGGCACAGAATCGATCACCGATGTTGGAACTCGGCTATTTGAACATGTTCGTCGTGTGGCTGGCGGTGACGAGCAAGCGAAAGCGGAGATACTGAAGCATAGGGAATTTCAGTTTTGGGCTGAGCAGACGGTTTCGTTATGAGAAAGCTTATCGAATGTCATAAGTTCAAGCCATGATTTTCCGGGGCACTTCGACAACCCGGTTTCCTTTTTTGACGCATCGAAATTTCACTTTTCACCATCCGGTTCACCTATACAAAAAGTTCTTTCAAATTAACCCGTTTGGTGCTATTTTTAGGGAGAACATCACCCTAGGGCAGCCGAACAGTTATAAACGCGCAGTGCGATTTACCGCCGCTCTGCAAAGTCGGCACTTGTCCGTTGAGAAAGCGGATGAACTCGACCCCGACCGTAAGCAGCTACGAAATGCTGTTGCGATACCTTGACGAAAACGACGAGCAATCCGCTGCCCGCCGCTACCTGCTTCTACGCTCAAAAATCCTGTTGTATTTTGAGGGACGAAAGATCTCGCCCGCTGAAGATTTTGCCGATGAGGTGTTACACCGTGTGGCCGCAAAAATAGCTGCCGGGGAAAAGATCGATGACATCAATCGCTATGTCTTCGGCATAGCCCGTTTTGTCTGCCTCGAACACTATCGCAAACCGCAAACAGAGGCGATCGAAAACGAGACAGACGGCAAGACGCCGGCCGCGCTTATTGTAGAACCAAATGTGAATTCTGAGGACGGTTTGAACATTCGTCACCGGTGTCTACGTTCGTGTATGGCCGAGCTTTCTAATGAGAAACGTAAGCTGCTGATCGATTATTACGCGGTGGACGAGGCCAATCCGAAACACAAGGAGCAACGGAAAAAATTAGCGGAAACGAGCAATAGGTCGTCCGGCGCGCTGCAAAAGGAAATATGTCTGCTGCGCAAAAGGATCGGCAACTGCACAAAAGAGTGCGTGAAGGAAAATGAATAAATTTTCGGAAGCATGGTAAGGAAATTGTTTTTTTTATCACATATTGACGGAGGCGTCGTTTAGTGACGGAAAGTCCCGAAAAAACACGAATAGAGAGCTATCTGCTCGGCGAACTATCTTACGAAGAGCGCGAGGCGCTGGAGGAGCAGTTTTTCACCGATGACGATTTCTTCGCCGATGTTGAAGCGGCCGAAATGGAGCTGATAGACAGGTATGTTCGAAACGAGATGTCCGACATCGAGCGTCGTACGATGGAACAAAACTATCTCATCACTCCTGAGAGAAAACAAAAAGTCGCCGATGCAGTCGCTTTCCACAAGGAGATCAATACACTGCGAGTGCCAACGATAATCGAAGACAACACCAAAGTATCCTGGTTCGAAAGGTTATTTGGCGGATTTTCGCTGTCGGCAATGCAACTTGGCGCGACCGCCGCGATTGCGATACTGGCGCTTTCCGTCGGCTGGTTACTGTATGACTCGAACCGGCTACGGAACGAGGTTCTTGTCGCGCGAAATGAACGATCGGAAACCGAAGGTGCCCTGAATGAGAAGCTTCGGCAAAAAGAGCAGGAATTGCAGGAAAAAAGCCAGGCACAGAATAGCGATTCCGAGACTGTGGGAGCGCTCGAGGACGAAATTGAACGGCTAAAAGGCGAACTGAATGAAGAGAGGAAAAAGCCGACGCTGTCCAAGACGCAGGAATCCGCGCCGGCGACGCCGCTTGTCGCGACGGTGATGCTGATCGGAACCCGCGGCGGCAACCTTCCGACGCAGATCATGCTCGCACCCGAGACAAAAATCCTAAACCTGCGAATACCCATAAACCCTGACGACGGCAAGGACTTTGAAGTGAAGGTAACAGGCGATTCAGGCGTTCTTGTTGACAGCAACAAGATCGTTCCTCGCGCGATAAAAGGCGGCCGCATTTTGTCTGTCAATATACCAGCCGACAAGCTTCACGAAGGCTTTTATCAGGTATTAACACGAAACGAAGAAGGCGAGGAAAGAACGCGATCATTTGTGATCAAACCGAAGTAGGACGTACGTACAATGCGAATGAGGGACAAAAATTTTAGAAAGATCAAAGCCGCATTTCGAAGGTCGTGCGCCGCCTTCCTAACCTTTTCGCTTGTCTCGACATTTTTTGTTTTTTCCGCGATCCGCGCTCAGAATTCGGTAGTTCAAACAAAGCGTTTCAAGCCTGAGTTGGTCGTGCAGACCGGGCATTCCGGCAAGATTTCCTCTATCGCTTTTAGTCCGGACGGGA
>Ga0207706_10003790_pt1 | contig 14412 bp, 14 predicted proteins | sample KBSC53metaG_FD_184318 | JGI IMG/M metagenome (GOLD analysis project Ga0207706, IMG submission 184318) | Corn rhizosphere microbial communities from Kellogg Biological Station, Michigan, USA - KBS C5-3 metaG (SPAdes) (version 2) | ecosystem: Host-associated > Plants > Roots > Rhizosphere > Soil ... | reverse complement strand
CGTCTGGCTCCTGGATCGCCAGTACTCCGCCCGGCGCAGCGAGCGCGAGCATCTCGCGCAATAGTGCTTCGTCCCGCCCGCCCGGCGCAAAAACGAAGCGTGCGTGAACCAGGTCAAACGACTCGCGCGGCAAGCCGGTATTATAGGCGTCGCGCTGGAGAATCTCAACGTTGCTCAGCTCCGTTTCGGCGATAAAGGCGCGAGCTGCTTCGATCTGGATCGGGTCGATGTCAACGCCGACAACATGCCCGCTCGCCGCTACCCGCCGGCTCAGCGCCGGTGGATCCGGGTCGACCACGAGCACGGACGCAGCCAGTACCTGCGCACCGGGATCCCGCAGGATGGCCCGATCGTCCACCCGGAGTGGCACCGGGCGCGGAAGGCTGAGGCGTGCGATCCGTCCGCCGAGGGCCCGCACCCGCACCGGCAGTTCCGCGGTGCCCAGATGAAGCAGCAGCTGCGCGGGCAGAGCGGCCGCATCGACGCTGACCTGCACATCCATGCACGACGTGAAATGCCAGGCCCCGGGCGTGACCAAGGCTGCGCCGCGGTGTACCGCGTCGTGGGGCACTCCGCGAAGGTTGACGGCAACCCGCGCGACAGCCGGCACCGCGTCCGCGGGGCGCCCGGCGCACTGAAGTCCGCGCACTCGCACGCGCCGGCCGTGGACCTCGAGCTCGTCACCGACAGCGAGCTGGCCGCTGCCGAGCGTTCCGGTCACCACCGTGCCGCTGCCGCGAACGGTGAACGAGCGGTCGACCCACAGCCGCACGCGCCCGGTTGTCACTGGTTCGGGCAGCCGCTCGACCAGCCGGCCCAGAGCGGCACGTAGCTCGGGCAGGCCTTCGCCGGTGAGACCGGATACGGCAACCGCCTCAACCTCGCCCAGCGAGCTTGCCGCTGCGTGTCGCTGGGCCTGCGTCAACGCGATCGACGGGTCGGCCAGATCGCTCCGCGTGACAGCGACTAGCCCGTGCCGCACATCGAGAGCGTCGACGGCGGCGAGATGTTCGGCCGATTGCTCCCGCCATCCCTCATCAGCCGCGACGACAAGCAGTACCGCGGGCGCCGGCCCGAGACCGGCCAGCATGTTGCCGATGAACCTCTGGTGTCCAGGCACATCGACGAAGGCGAGCAGCTCGTCGGCGGGCCGACCGGGCAAGGACGTCCACGCGTAACCGAGATCGATCGTCATGCCCCGCCGGCGTTCTTCGGCCCAGCGGTCCGGCTCCATCCCGGTCAGCGCCCGGACCAACGCCGACTTTCCGTGGTCGACGTGGCCGGCCGTGGCGATGACGTGCATCTAGTGTCACTGTCCCGCGAGGGCGGCTCGAATCGCTGTGGCCAGCCGGCTGTCGTCGGCTGGCGGCACGCAGCGTACGTCGATCAGGCATCGGCCGCGTTCAATCCGGCCCACCACGGCTGGCCGACCGGAGCGAAGCCGAGCGGCACACGCTTCCGGCAGCGAGACCGCCCAGCCCGGCAGCGTCCGGCCCGGCGCCCCGCCTCCGCCTACTGCCCCGGCCGCTTCGACGACCCCGACGCCTTCCGCGGCGATCGCGTCTGCCAGTCGCTCACACCGCGCGAGCAGCTCGGCCGCGTCGGCGTGTACCGCGATACCGACGGGCGCACGCGGTCCGCGCACGGTCGCTTCCAGCGCGGCTAGGCGGAGCTTGTCCATCCTGACCGCCCGAGCCAGTGGGTGGCGGCGAAGCCGCTCGACCACTTCGGCTCGGCCGAAAACCAGCCCGGCCTGCGGGCCGCCCAGTAGCTTGTCACCGCTCGCGGTGACGAGGTCCGCGCCTGCGGCCAGTGCGCTCGCGACGTCCGGTTCGTCGGGCAGCAGCGGATCCGGCGCCACCAGGCCACTGCCCAGGTCGGCCACGACGCGCGCCGGCAGCGTCGCAAGCTCGCGGATCGGGACCGAGGCGGTGAAGCCCTCGACGCGGAAGTTGCTCGGATGCACCTTGAGGATGCAGCCGGTGGCCGGGCCAATCGCATCGGCGTAATCGGCGAGCCGAACCCGGTTCGTGGTGCCGACCTCGTGCAGCCGGGCGCCCGTCGATTCGATCAGATCAGGCAGCCGGAACCCATCGCCGATCTCCACCAGCTCGCCCCGGCTGACCACGACCTCCCGGCCTGCCGCGAGCGCCGTCGTCGCGAGCAGCACCGCCGCGGCGCCGTTGTTGACGACAAGTACGTCCTCGGCGGACGGAACCACGGCTCGAAGCGCCGCCAGGGTGCCGCGTCCGCGCTGCGCCCGCCGGCCGGTAGCAAGGTCGAACTCGATATCGACGTAGCCGGCTGCTGCCGCGACCGCCCACAGCGCCGCATCGGACAGTGGAGCCCGGCCGAGGTTCGTGTGCAGGACCACCCCCGTCGCGTTGATCACCTCGTGGAGGGACGTCGCCGTCTCCGGCAATCCGGCCACCGCGGCATCCACGACCGCGGCGGGATCCAATGCCCCTTGGCGCGCTTGCTGCTGCGCAGCGGCGACCGCCTCCTTGACCGTCGCTCGGCCCAGCCGGGTCATCGCTTCGGCCAGCCGGCCGTCGGCGAGGACGACATCCGTCCGGGGAACCCTCCGGCGCGCATCCGCCGTCATCACGCACCTCCGCTCGTGCTGTCTCGCGGAGGCGGACGGGAATCGAACCCGCCAAGCCGAGCTGCTCGACTTCACCGGTTTTGAAGACCGGGAGGGCCACCAGGCGCCTGTACGCCTCCGCCGGCGACGTTAGCGTTGCGCGCGGGACGTATTCACCTTGCCGGACCGATCCCGCGATTCGCCGCAGCTGGTCCAGATTCGCCACGCGTGATCATCATGAACTGGCCGCGGACTACCGTGACGGGGTGACCCAGCCGACGACTCGTCTCCGGCTGACCCAGTACGCCCACGGTGGGGGATGTGCCTGCAAGATCCCGCCGGGCGAGCTGGAGGACCTGGTGCGAGGTCTTGTGCCGCCAACATCCAGCGGCGACCTGCTCGTCGGACTCGACACTGGGGACGACGCGGCGGTGGTGCGCGTCTCGGACGGCACCGCGATCGTTACTACGGCCGATTTCTTCCCACCCGTCGTCGACGATCCGTACGACTTCGGTCGGATCGCAGCCGCCAACGCGTTCTCCGACGTCTATGCGATGGGCGGCCGCCCAGTGGTCGCGCTGAACTTGGTGGGCTGGCCGCGAGACGTACTGCCGGCAGACGTCATCGCCGATATCTTGCGCGGTGGCGCTGAGATCGCGCGCATCGCCGGATGCCACCTGGCCGGCGGCCACAGCATCGACGATCCGGAGCCGAAGTACGGGCTCGCCGTGACCGGCGTCGCTGACCCTGGCCGGTTGTTGCGTAACGATGCGGCCTGCTCCGGCCAACCGATCAGCCTCACCAAGCCGCTGGGCATCGGCGTGCTCAACAACCGTCACAAGTCCACTGGCGAAGTGTTCCCGCAGGCGGTCGAGGTCATGGTTGCGCTCAACGACGTGGCGTCGGCGAATGCGCTCGAGTCAGGCGTGCGCGCGGCTACGGATGTGACCGGATTCGGCCTGCTCGGCCACTTGTTCAAACTGGCCCGGGCATCGGGTGTCGGTGCAGTGGTCGACGCGGCCGCCGTGCCCTACCTGGATGGCGCGCGCGAGGCCGTGCGTGACGGGTATGTCAGTGGCGGAACGCACCGCAACCTGCAGTGGGTGCGCCCGCACTTGCGCGCCGGCGTCACAGAAGAGGAGCTGTTGCTGCTCGCCGACGCGCAGACCAGTGGCGGGTTGCTCGTTGCCGGCGAGCTGCCCGGGGCCACGGTCGTCGGCGAGTTCGTGCCGCTCGGGACGTCCACGCTCGAGGTGCGCTGATCCGGCTGATGACAGCGGTTGCTGTCGCGATAGTTGTATTGAGGACTAATCTGAACGAGTTGAAGGGATCGGCCATGCCTCAGCCCCAGGGCGAAGAACTCGACCGGATTCGGGAACGGCGCGAAGAGTTACGCAGCAAGTATCTGGCCCGGGATCGGGAATCGACGGCTCGCGGAGTCCACCACGTCGCGCTTATCTGTCGCGACGTCGAGCAAACGATCAACTTCTACCAGGAGCTGCTCGGCTTCCCGTTGGTCGAGATGGTTGAGAACCGCGACTACACCGGATCAACCCACTTCTTCTTCGACGTCGGGCACGGCAATCTCCTGGGCTTCTTCGACTTCCCTGGCCACGATCATCCGGACTTCCACGAGACGATCGGCGGCATCCAGCACATTGCCATTTCGGTCGATGGCGAACATTTCCAGGCGGCCAGGCGAAAGCTGGACGAGGCGAGCATCGAATATCTCGGGCCGGACCGCGGCGTCGAGGACAGCCTCTATCTGCGCGACCCGAACGGGGCCGGCATCGAGCTGTACAACGAGCGAATCGGCGTCTTCAACGGCGTTCGCCTGACCGAGCCGTCGTAACTGTGACAGCCCGTTCTCAAAGGTGGGCGGGCGTTGTGCCATCGGTGGATCGCAGCAATCTGATCAACGGCCGTTACCAAGGAGGGTCGGCATGAGCAACTGGAACGCGATGACCTACGAGGGGAAAGACACGATCCTCGGTGTCGTCCGCAACGAGGCCACGCAGTTCTTCGCCTTGGCTGACAGCGACGAGGCTTGGGAAGCCCCAACCGGGGCCGGGCATTGGCAGGTGCGGGACGCCGTCGCGCATATCGTCGATACGACCGAGGCCTACTTCGTTGCGTTCGACAGCGCTCGGGCGAACACCGAAATGCCGCCCGCCTATGGACTGCCGGGCATGGCCGCGCGCGTGGACCAACAGGCGCTGACATTGCGGTCCGAACCACGCGCGGCGCTCGTCGAGCGGCTGCGCACAGACTTCGACAAAATGATGGAGATCTTCGACGGGTTGTCCGAGGAGGACTGGACCGGCCTGATCGTGTCGCACTTCTATATGGGCCCACTGCCCGCGTTCTTCTACCCGGCGTTCCAGCTCATGGACTACGGGGTGCATTCATGGGACCTCCGACAGGGCACCGGGCGAGCGCACGGATTGTCCGGCGACGCCGCGGACCTGCTCGTTCCATTCATGTTCGTCCTCTGGAAGTACACGACAGCGGGCGATAGCCCGCGCAGCGATATCGGTATCCGAATAACGTCCGGCCCCAATGCGGGTGACACTCGAGTGACCGTCGGCCCTGACGGGATGTCTTATGAGCCTGCGGACGTGTCCGATCTGGACACTGTGCTGGAATTCGACCCCGGCAGTTTCGTGCTCACCGCGTTCGGCCGGAGCAACTCCGGCACGATACGCGGCGACCGGGCCCGGGCGGACCGCTACCTGAACCTGTTCTTCCGAATCTGATCGCCTGAGCCCGGGCAATCAGGCGGCTGGGTTGGTGCAGGCAGCATCGCAGAACGGCAGCCGAGCCGATCGGGTACATACGCACATTGCCATCCGGGTGTCGCGGACTGCGGGGAACGACCCGCGCAGCTCGAGGTCGCCTCGCAGCAATATGGGTCCGCCCTCGATGACGGTGACGGTGGTCGGAACGTCTGCGACTTCCGCGGGACCCGCCGCCAGCCGATAGTGCAACGCGCCACTCGGACAGCGCCGGACGACCTCCGCGATCTTGTCGGCTGTGCCGTTCGCCGGTTGGATCCACGGCCGCTTGTCGACATCGAACACGCTCGGCGCACCCCGCACGCATTCCGCGAAGTGGCGGCACCGGCTGCTGTCGAAGTAGACCGTTATCTCGTCGGCGGTGTACGCCCGCCCGGCCGGCTCGGCGGTCATGTGTTCGACCGGCTGAAACTTCCCCGGAATCGCTCGTCGACGAGATCCACGTATTCGTCATGCCGTCGTATGTAGCCGGCGATGAACGGACACTGCGGGATGACGTGCTTGCCCTGACTCCGCACGTCACCGAGTGCCGCGCGCGCTAGCGCGCTCCCTACGCCCCGGCCCTCGTAGGCCGGATCGATCTCGGTGTGGGTGAAAATCACGAGGTCCGGCTCGGTTCGATAGAACGTGGACCCGGCCAAGCTGCCGTCGACGAACACGTCGTACCGCTGGTCGCTCGGGTTGTCCCGCACCTCGATTTTTTCCTGTTCGGTCATCACTCGATCATGCCTGATCTGCGGGGTGCGGCGGCGGTCTACTTGACCAGCGTCCCCGCGTGATCGGGGACGTTCTTGAACAGTTCGCGCGGTGGCCGGATGTAGTCCGATGCGTGCGGGCGTTCGGGCAGTTCGAGCGCCCGCCGTGGCACCTCCTGATAGGGCACGGTCGACAACAGATGGGCGATCATGTTGAGGCGAGCGCGACGTTTGTCCTCGGCCTCGACCACCCACCAGGGTGCGACCGACGTGTCGGTATGCACGAACATCTCGTCCTTGGCCCGCGAATAGTCCGCCCACCGGGTGATCGACTCAAGGTCCATCGGCGACAACTTCCATTGTCGCATCGGGTCGGTGAGCCGGGAGCGGAATCGGCGCTCCTGCTCCTCATCGCTCACCGAGAACCAGTACTTGCGCAGCATGATTCCGTCGTCGACGAGCAACTGCTCGAACACCGGGCACTGCGCGAGAAATCGGCGGTGCTGTTCGGGGGTACAGAACCCCATCACCCGTTCGACCCCGGCCCGGTTGTACCAGGACCGGTCCATGAGGACGATTTCCCCGGCAGCCGGCAGGTGCGGGACGTAGCGCTGGAAATACCACTGAGTTCGCTCGCGCTCGGTCGGAGCGGGCAGAGCGACAACCCGCGCAATCCGGGGATTGAGGAACTCCGTGACGCGTTTGATCGTGCTCCCCTTCCCCGCGGCGTCGCGTCCTTCGAATACGACTAGCACGCGGGCTCCTGACGTGCGGACCCACTCCTGCATGTTCACGAGCTCGACCTGCACGCGCGCCAACTCGGTCTCATAGATTCGCCGGGGAATCTTTTTCAGCGCAACCGACGAGGCGGCCCCTTTCTGCTTGCTGGTCATCTCTCCTCCTACCGATGCGCCAATGGCAGCAGTCCGAGCACGATCGTCCCACTCTTCGCCGATGGTTCGACGCCCTGCCGGACCAGCAGAGCCGTCGCCGGTCCGCCCTGGGCGAACGGCGGGCACACCCCGGCCGCGCCAAAGGTTGATGGAACATGGACGAGGACGACCAGGACGCGTTCGACGCCTACTCGGCGGCGGTGGTGCGAGTGGCCGAGCGGGTGCTGCCCAGTGTGGCGAGCCTGCTTGTTCGGACGAACCGTGGCAGCGGGGCCGGTAGCGCTAGCGTGCTGACCGCTGACGGATTCCTGCTCACCAGTGCGCATGTCGTCGAAGGCGCTGATTCGGCCGAGGCCGCGTTCACCGACGGAACGGAAGTCCGCGCTGATGTCGTCGGACGCGACCCGTTGTCCGATCTCGCCGTATTGCGGGCCCGGGGGGACGTTCCGGCACCGGTCACGCTCGGCGACGCGGCAGCGCTGCGGGTCGGCCAGCTCGTCGTGGCGCTCGGGAACCCGCTGGGACTCGCCGGCAGCGTGACGGCAGGCATCGTGTCCGCGCTGGGCCGATCGCTGCCCACCCGTTCCGGCCGGGTTGTCGATGAGGTGATCCAGACCGACGCGGCGCTGAATCCCGGCAACAGCGGGGGCGTCCTCGCCAACAGCGCCGGTCGGATGGTCGGGGTCAACACTGCCGTTGCCGGTATAGGTGTTGGGCTTGCCGTGCCCATCAACGCGACGACCCGAGCGCTCATCACGACGCTGATGACGCACGGCCGGGTACGGCGGGCCTGGCTGGGCCTGGCCGGCGCCCAGTCGCCGCTGCCTCCGCAGTTGGTGGCCAAGCTGGGCCGACGGTCCGGGCTTCGGGTCGCCCAGGTCATAGCGGGCAGTCCGGCCGACCAGGCCGGCCTGCGGGTCGGAGACATTGTCGTCGCTGTCGACGGGGAGGACATCGTCGGCAGCACGGCGATCCAGCGGCTGATGGTCGAGCACGTCATTGGCCGGCGCCTGGAAATCACGGTCTGGCGCAATGGCGCGCTGGTGGACGTCATCGCGGTTCCGCGGGAACTGGCCGACGCCTGAGCACCTCGGCATCGCCGAGTGAGCCGGATGGACGGGTAGGTTCGCGGGGTGGCGCGGCATCGGGCGAGGACACCCAAGCCGGACGGCGCGGTGGTCTTCTCCGGACTGATCGGCGCCGGAGCCGGCGTGTCCTGGACCGCGCAGCGCGGCTGGCGGGCCGCAGGAATCGGGGCCGTCGTCGGCGCGATTGGGCTGGCGAGCTCGGAGCGGGTGGCGCGGCGCCGGCAACGCGTGGGGGAGCTGCCTCCGCTCTGGCAGCGCATTGCCGTAAGCGCGGCACTGATGGGCCCACTGGGTTGGGTTGTCGGCCGCGCGACCAAGGCGGGGCCGGTTTCCGTCGGCACCGCGACCGGTGCACTCGCGGGACTGCTCGGAGTCCGGCCGCAGAAGGTCGTGCTCGGTCCGCTGTTCGGCGCGGCCGCCGGCCGGATCCTCGGCGCGCGGGGGCGGCCGGTACCGGCGTCGATCGTCGCCAGCACGACGATGCTCGCGTACCGGATCGTCTCGCCGCTTGTCTTCCGCGACCCGCAGGTGACCCTGCTGGCCGAGGAGGTGCCGGCGGAGGACTTGCCGTTCGTCGTTCCGTTGGAATCTCGCACCCGGTACGTCGGGACCGGCTACGTTCGCGAGCTGGCCAAGGTCCTGGGCGGCGACTACGTAGCCGATGCAGCGGACGTCGGCATCGTGGCCACTCTTGACGAATTGGCCGGACCAGGCTTCGACCCGGCCGGCGTCGACCCTCGGGTGCGCGAGTTCTACGAACACACCACCCGGTTCACGCTCGACATCGTCCCGCGTTGGCGGCTGTGGGTGCGGCCCGGCTACCTGTTCTACCGAACCCTGGTCGCCCGGCCGCTCGGGCAGGCCAACGTGCCGACGAATCAGCGGGAAATGCAACGCGGGATACGTAGCCGAATCGACACGATCAGCCAACGCGGCGAAGACGGCGTCGCGATTCGTGGCTGGATCCGATCGTTCACCGATACCGATGAGCCGATCTACGTCGGCATCTACACGACCTACCGGAATGGCGGGCGGGGCTACGTCAGCGTTGGTTTTCCGGTCCCGCAGGGGAGCTTCACGGCGACGCTGCTGCCCCGGCCGCGCCCCGGCGGGGGCCTAGTACTGACGAGCCGTAGCGATCTCGACCAGCCCGGCCACTACTTGACCTACATCGAACCGACGACCCGAGACCTCACCACGCTCGCGGTCCACGGATTCTCCGAGCAGCTCGACGTCTACGTACAGGACGACGAGCTGCGGGCTGATCATGCGTTCTGGGTCTTCGGTCTGCCTTTCTTGCGGCTGGAGTACCGCATGCACCGGAAGGCCACCGCCCCCGGTCGTGAGCAATCACTTTGACGAGTGGCCGGTTCGTAGGGGCCAGGACGCTAGCGAAAACGACACGGCCGTAGTGCGGACAGGGCCTGGGTAGGTGCTCCATCGGCCACCGATCCGAGGGTCCGAGCACCGCATTCGCAGATAACTCGGTGCACTTCCGCTGATCGGCCGTCGGTGTCTTTGGTATAGAAGCGATCCTGGCCGAACCGCATCGAGAACAGGACCTCGGTCATGGTCCAACGTTCCTCGGCCTTACCGGGATTGTCTCCGGTACCGATTGCGACGATGTGCCGGTGCCCGTCTTCGAAGGTCTGCCATTCCACGCAGACCACCCGGTATGCCGCCACCGCGTCAGCCTACGATTGGGCGCCCTTCGGACCGTCCGCGGTCGGGACGAGCTCATCACGACCGACCTCGAAAATGGTGCGGCTATGGATCCGATCCCCCACGGCAAGCGCAATCAGGAGGAGGAGTGCGCAGCCGGCCAGGGTGAGTGCCGACACGTGCGGGGCGAGCAGTGCCAGCAGCCCCAGCACGACGACGACCGCGATCCGGGTCCAGGGCACCACTCGCCATACGATCGCCTTGAACAGCGCATGACCGGCCACGAATAGTGCGGTCCCACCGAGAATGAGCCACCGTACCGGGACGTCGGCGACGTCGGTGGGGTGCAGAACCACTTCCTCGTCGCCGGCGGCGAGGACGATGATCCCCGCGATCATGACCGGGTGGACCAGGGTGTAGGCCGAGCGGCCGAGCCGCCCGGGGTCCTCCGACTCGGCGATGACCCGGGCGGCATCGTCCGCGCTGCGGTCGAAGTAGATCCACCACATCGCCACCGCGCCCCCGAAGGCGACGACGAAGGCAGCAACCGTCGCGGCTCCGTCGCCGCTGTGGTCAGCGAACGTAGCGCCCGTGACCACGATGGACTCGCCGAGCGCGATAAGCATGAAGGCCTGGCATCGCTCGGCGAAGTGACCGCCCTCGATGGTCCAGTCCTGCGTCACCGAGCGGCCGAGTCCGGGCGTGTAGAAGCCGACCCAGCCGCCCACGAAGTCCACCAGGATCGCGGCCAGCCACAGCGCCTCGCGCCACCGCCCGTCGGCGAACCCGCCGGCCAGTGCGAGCGCGCCACTGACCATGCACCACGCCAGGATTCGTTCGAAGTTGCGCTGGAGCCGTTCCCCTCGCAACGCGAACACGGTGTAGACGCTGCGGCCGATCTGCATGGCCGCATATGCCCCGCCGACCGCGAGGCCTCGATCGCCGAATGCCTCGGGCAGCCCGGTCGACATCACCAGGCTGGCGAGCATCAGGGCGATCAGCATGAGCCGCGTGGGGTTGCGGTCCGGGTCGAGCCAGTTCGTGACCCATGTCGTGTATGCCCAGACCAGCCAGACCATGCCGAGCAGGAGTGCGGTCTGTAGGGCGCCCTCGACCGTCAGATGGTTCAGCAATCCGTGCGACAGCTGGGTGACTGCGAAGACATAGACCAAGTCGAAGAACAGCTCGATGTTGGTGACCCGCTGATCGCTGTCGCGGGATCGCAGCATGGAGCCGAACGCTGCTGATCTCATGCGCACCAGTATCTGGCCCGGACGTCGAATCGTTTCGCCGGTTGGGGCGGCCAGGGCGCGTCCCTCGATCCAGAAGCCGCGTCCTCGATCCAGAAGCTCAGGGCACGACGGTGACCGGCCATCGGGCGATCTTCACCAGGCGGGAAGCGATCGACCCCATCCACCGGTGTCCGCCGCTCGTCGAGGCGCCAACGATGACCGCGTCGACGCGCAGTTCGTCGGCGACCCGGACGATCTCGGTGAATGGATCACCGGATCGCTCGAGGAACGTGACCTCCAGCCCGAGGCGTGGCGCCTGTGCCTTGATCTCGGCTCGGATCTGCTCGGCGATCGCGTGGTTCATCTGGACGGCCGCGCCGGCCGCGGCCGGCATGGCCGCCACCAGCGGATTGATCTCGCCGACGAACAAGCAGATGATGTCTGACCCCTGGCGACGGGCCAGCCCGGCCGCGTAGGCACCGGCCCGCATGGAGGTATCCGAGTTATCAACCGCAACGAGGATCCGGCTCGGACCGTCCGTCCCCAGTTCGAACACGAAGGGAGCCCATCACACCTACGGGCGATGTTCCAGACAGTGGCCGGGACGTGCTCAAACCAGCCGCTTCTGCCATTCCGTGTCCGATCCCACGACCTCGAACCCGAGATCCCGGTTCACCCTCAGCATCGGTCCGTTCTCCTGCGCGTTCCAGGTGCTGATGCGCTCGACGGCGGGCAGCTCGTCGCGCAGCGCGCAGAGGTTGGCGATCTTGAGCGCCAGCCCCAGGCGGTGGCCGCGATGATCATCGCGGACCAGGGTGTCCCACTGCAGGGCCTGTCGAGGGGTGTGCGCCGGCGCGTGCAGGGTGGTGTAACCGACGAGCTCCCCGGTCGCCCGGTGCCGGGCGATCGATTCGAAGGTGCGCCGTCTCTGGGCCCGGGCGAGTTCGGCGCTGCGACGAACCCGGGCTTCGTCCCACCGCTCTTCCTGATAGTCCAGTCCGCCGAGTGGGACGTCGACACTCATCCACCGCGCCAGCTCGGCTCGTCCGGACAGCCATTCGTCGGGGATACCGTCAACGGACGTGAGGATCTCGTACTCCGTGGCGTGGTGGCACACCTCTGCCCCGAGCGCAGTGAGGCGGCCTTCGGGCACCGGCAGTACGAGGTCGCTGCGCAGTTCGGTCTGCACGACCTCGAACCCGTGGTGGGTCGCAAAGCCGTGTGCGGCGGATGGATCGCTGTCGGTCGTTGCCTCGGAGTAGGCGCCGAGAACCGTCCGCCCTGCTTCTGCGGCAAGTTCATGTGCCGCCATGAGCAGTCGACTGCCGACGCCGCGCCGTCGACGGTCCCGGCGTACCGTCACGTAAAGCTCAACTCGGTGCCGGTTGTCCGCCTGCGGCAGCTCGGCCTCGAGCGTGCCGACCACCGCCCCGTCCTGGATCGCCGCGAGCTCCCGCAGCTGCACGGTTGGTTCGAGCCGATGCCGGGCGCGCACTTCGTCCGGCGAGTAGATTGTCCGCCATTCGCCATAGATTTCGGCGGCCACGTCGTCGAGCACGCGGTGCCACTCGAGGAACACCGCGTTCTGAGCTGGGTCCAGCGGGTCGAGCTGGACCACTTGCAGGGTCATTCGCCGACGGTGTCAGGATCGCCGTCGGCCCAGCAAGGGATTAACTGCCGTCCGTGACCGTCTCACGTCCGGCCTACGATCTGGTCACGGGGCGCGGAGGTAGCAAATGGACGGATCACATATCGAGCTGGCGCAGACGTTCGCCGACATTGCCCAAGAGCTCGAGAAGCAGCCGTCTCTGGAAGCAACCGTGGATGAGGCGGTTCGACAGGCGGTCGACGTCGTGCCGGGCTGTGACTTTGCCGGGGTGTCCTGGCTGCAGGACAAGCAGCCCATCGAAACGATCGCCAGTACCGACGAGATCGCCACGTTGTTGGACAAGGCCCAGTTCGAACTCGGCGAGGGGCCGTCGGTCGAGTCGCTATGGGACGGGGACACGTGCTTGGTCGAGGACATGCAAGCCGATACCCGGTGGCCGAGGTTCGCCGCCCGGGCGATCGAGCTCGGGATCCAGAGTCTGCTGTCCTGCCAGCTACCGTCGCCGCGGCAGACCAGTGCGGCACTGAATCTGTATGCGCGTGAGGCCGGCGCCCTGGACGGGGAGTCCCTGGCCATTGTTCAGGTGTTCGCCGCGCATGCCTCGATCGCGCTGACCCACCGCCGCACCGAGGCCGGATTGCGGGCTGCCATCGATACTCGCGGCACCATCGGCCAGGCGATCGGCGTCCTGGTCGAGCGCCACAAGGTGCCGCCGGAACGAGCCTTCGATCTGCTAGTTCGCGCTTCGCAGCGCAGCCACGTCAAGCTTCGCGACCTGGCGGCGTACGTCGTCGACACGGGCGTTGAGCCGGACGCCGTCGCCCGCACGCCGACGACCTGAGACTGTCCGGCTGTCCGGCTGTCCGGCTGTCCGGCTGTCCGGCGTGACGGCGTCGGGAGACCGCCATGGTCGCGGTGCGCGGCTACGGAAGCAGCGCGTACCTCGCCGTCCCGTTAGGGTCGAACCGACCCCTCGACGCCGCCGCGCACCCACCGGGCACGGCTTCACCTAGGAGCGACGATGGAGTATCGGCAGCTTGGCCAATCCGGTTTGCGGGTTTCGGTTCTCACCCTGGGCACCATGACGTTTGGCGGGACGGGCTGGGCGAGCGCCGTTGGATCGACCCACCTCGATGGCGCGAAACGGCAGATCGGCTTGTGCCTGGACGCCGGCGTCAACTTGATCGACACCGCGGACGTCTACTCGGAAGGACTGTCCGAGGAGATTCTCGGCGAGGCCATTTCGGGCATGCGAGACGACGTGCTTCTCGCGAGCAAGGTGCGGATGCCGATGGGCGAGGGCCCGAACGATGCCGGGCTCTCCCGATATCACGTCATCCGCGGCTGCGAGGCCACGCTGCGACGGCTACGCACGGACTACCTCGACCTGTACCAGGTGCATGAGTGGGATGGCCAGACCCCGCTCGAGGAGACGCTTGACGCGCTGGATTCGCTGGTGCGCGCGGGCAAGGTCCGGTATATCGGAGCGTCCAACTACACCGGCTGGCAGCTGATGAAGGCACTCGGCATCTCCGAGCGCCGTGGGTTCGCCCGCTTCGTCAGCCAACAGATCTACTACTCGCTGCAGGCTCGCGACGCCGAGTACGAGCTGGTCCCGCTGACCTTGGACCAGGGCCTCGGCATTTTCGTCTGGAGCCCGCTCGCCGGTGGGTTGCTATCCGGCAAGTATCGGCGCGGGCAGGATGCCCCGGCCGGCAGTCGGCATGCCGGAGACTGGAGCGAGCCACCCATCCACGACGAGACCAAGCTCTACGACACGATCGAGTTGCTCGTGGAGGTTGGTGCAGGACACGGCGTGTCCGCGGCCCAGGTCGCGCTGGCCTACCTCCTGCG
>Ga0207706_10003788_pt1 | contig 14415 bp, 9 predicted proteins | sample KBSC53metaG_FD_184318 | JGI IMG/M metagenome (GOLD analysis project Ga0207706, IMG submission 184318) | Corn rhizosphere microbial communities from Kellogg Biological Station, Michigan, USA - KBS C5-3 metaG (SPAdes) (version 2) | ecosystem: Host-associated > Plants > Roots > Rhizosphere > Soil ... | reverse complement strand
CTGATTCTGTTTCCGCTGGTGCTGGTTGGCCTGAAAACCATCGGCGCACGCTTCACGACCGAAGGCACCACCCTGTATGAGTGGCTGGAATTTATCGGCCATCCTTTCACCGCAATCCTGCTGGCGCTGCTGGTGGCGATTTATGGCCTGGCTTACCGTCAGGGTATGGATAAAGAGCGGGTAATGCAGGTGTGTGGCAGCGCGCTGCAACCGGCCGGGATTATCCTGCTGGTGATTGGCGCGGGCGGCGTGTTTAAGCAGGTGCTGGTAGACTCCGGCGTGGGTCCGGTGCTGGGCAATGCGCTGACCGGCGCAGGACTGCCGATTGCGCTGGCCTGCTTTATACTGTCAGGTGCGGTGCGGGTGATTCAGGGATCGGCAACGGTCGCCTGTCTGACCACTGTGGGCTTAATCATGCCGGTGATTGAACCGCTGCACTACAGCGGTGCCCAGTTGGCGGCGCTGTCGATCTGCATCGGCGGCGGCTCAATCATTATCAGCCATGTGAACGATGCCGGTTTCTGGCTGTTTGGCCGTTTCACCGGGGCCAGCGAAGCGGAAACGCTGAAGACCTGGACACTGATGGAAACTATTCTCGGCACTACCGGGGCTATCGTAGGTATGATTGCTTTCGCACTGCTTTCCTGACCAACCCGACGGGCTATCGGTCCGTCAGGTTTTTTTCCCGCGAGCGGGGGAAGAGTAAAAAAGGGAACAGCAGATAAGGCGCCACCACCAAAAGGACAATGACGCCGCGTGAATAGCCAGAGTCATTTATTCTCCTCACCCCGCAGGAAAAAACAGGCAAAATAAACAGCAGCAGCGCGATTAAGCCTATTTCATGTTGTGGCCCGGTAAACCATTGCAGATAACTGCAGAACCAGACCAGCTGAAACAGCAGGAAAATAAAATAGCTCGTCCTTCCTTCGCGCCCCTCATAGTTAAACGTACGCAGCAGACAGCTTTTGATAATCTGCAGCAGCCTGTTCATGCCCATTTTCTTCTTATCACTGCAAAAACAACCAGCGTAATGGCGGCGGCAAGTAAGTAAACCCAGGCAAAATCAGTGACGTCAACATGGATCAGCTGCACGTCATTCAACGCCGCTTTCCGGCCCGAGACGGATAATACGGTCAGGCCAGCCAAGCAGAGTATATTTGCCAGAAAGAATAGTGCCTGAAAGGCTGTTTCTTTAGCCGCAGACAGGAAGGCAATTTTTCTGAAACCCCACCAGGCTACCAGATAAACCAGCAGCCAGAGCAACGCGCAGAGTAGCGGGGCAACCAGATAACTGCGCATATCGGTGATCACTCCTGAATGGCCGCCGTTGGCATACTGCAGCACTTCCTGAAGGGAGACGTAACCTGTTATCAGATAGAGCACGCCAAAAAATAGGGGCAATAATACCCTCATTATATAAATAATATTGTTCATTTCAATGCCGTAACTTTGTGATAAACAGGCTGAATTAATGCGGCTGCCTGCCAGCCTGTCAGGGCAAAAGGACAAAGGTGCGCTTATAACTTCAGATAAGCCCGAATGCCGTCCAGGAACATCTGTGTGGCCAGCATAATCAGTATTAATCCCATCAGCCGCTCCAGCGCATTCACGCCTTTATCACCCAGCAGACGCAGGAACAGACCTGACATCAGCAGAATACCCACCGTCACGCCCCAGGCGATCAGCAGCGCGCCGACCAGGTGCGACATCTGATGCGGATATTGATGCGACAGCAGCATCAGCGTCGCCAGCAGCGATGGCCCGGCTACCAGTGGGATCGCCAGCGGCACCAGGAAGGGCTCTTCACCCGCCGGTAAACCAGAACTGCTGCTTTCCGCCGACGGGAAAATCATTTTAATGGCGATAAGAAACAGGATTATCCCGCCGGAAATCGACACCGTTTCAGTACGCAGATTCAAAAATGCCAGGATGCGTTCACCGGTAAACAGGAACAGCAGCATGATGATCAGGGCAATCAACATTTCACGGATCAGCACCACTCGCCGCCGTTTCGGCTCCAGATGCTTTAAAACCGACATAAAAATCGGCAGATTGCCCAGCGGATCCATAATTAACAACAATAATATTGTCGCTGAAATCATTTCAGTCATCGGTTTTACGCCATGTTGTTCACGAAAAAGCGGAGTTATTAGTTACGCTGCTGAAAAAGTTAGCGTAATCGAATTAATTCACTTGCTACCCGGCCTGCATTTTGTAGAGTGAAGGGACACAGGTAAATCTTATTATTACGCAGAGCGGCGTGAAAATAGCACGCCGCTCTCTCCTCTGAAATGAAAAGCAGGTGTAACTGCCTTAGACGGACACGACATGAAGAATGTAGGTTTTGTTGGTTGGCGCGGTATGGTCGGCTCCGTGCTGATGTCCCGCATGAGTGAAGAGCGTGATTTTGATGCAATCAATCCGGTCTTCTTCTCGACGTCGCAGCATGGTCAGGCGGCACCCGCATTTGCGGGCAAACAGCAGGGCACACTGCAGGATGCGTTTGATATTGAGGCGCTGCGGGCGCTGGATATCATTATTACCTGCCAGGGTGGCGACTACACCAGTGACGTCTATCCAAAGCTGCGCGCCAGCGGCTGGCAGGGATACTGGATTGATGCGGCCTCCACGCTTCGCATGAAAGATGATGCCATCATCATCCTCGATCCGGTCAACCATGCGGTGATTCGCCAGGGTATCGACAGTGGGATCAAAACCTTTGTCGGCGGTAACTGTACCGTCAGCCTGATGCTGATGTCGCTGGGCGGCCTGTTTGCTCAGGACCTGGTGGAGTGGGCTTCGGTTGCCACCTATCAGGCGGCTTCTGGCGGCGGTGCGCGCCACATGCGTGAACTGCTGACCCAGATGGGCATGCTGCACGATCACGTTGCGCCTGCGCTGCAGAACCCGGCCTCCGCCATCCTCGACATCGAGCGTAGCGTGACCGACTTCACCCGTTCCGGCACCCTGCCGACCGATAACTTCGGCGTGCCGCTGGCAGGCAGCCTGATTCCGTGGATCGACAAACAGCTGGAAAACGGTCAGAGCCGCGAAGAGTGGAAAGGCCAGGCGGAGACCAACAAGATCCTCGCCACCCGTAACGTCATTCCGGTGGATGGATTGTGCGTGCGCGTCGGGGCACTGCGCTGCCACAGCCAGGCCTTTACGCTGAAGCTGAAACGCGACCTGCCGCTGGCTGAAATTGAGCAGCTGCTGGCCTCTCACAATGAGTGGGTCAAAGTGGTGCCGAATGACCGCGAACTGACGATGCGTGAACTGACGCCCGCCGCTGTCACCGGTACGCTGACCACGCCGGTTGGCCGGTTGCGTAAACTGAATATGGGGCCGGAATATCTCTCTGCCTTCACAGTGGGCGACCAGCTGTTATGGGGCGCAGCCGAACCGCTACGTCGCATGCTGCGGTTGTTAACCAGCTAAACAGAAAACATCGCCAAAGGCCGGATTTATCCGGCCTTTTTTGTTTTTGTCGTACACGAAACAATCTGCCGTTTCGTTTACTCAGTGATCAACTTCCCTTTTTTGCCGGTCGGTAAAGATTATTTTGCTTTAGTCCATGGCAAGTGCCGTGACCAAGCTATGATTTAACCATGATGTGCCACAGGTAACTCCTGTGCTTTCCGGATTAAATGGTTGTGGTACACGGCAAAAACACTTTTCCCACGGAATGGCCTGACTTCTTTGTCGTTGTACGTATGGCTCAATGAAGAGCAGCGCAGGTGAACCGCGACAGGCTGTGTCGCGTTCATTTCGGCTGCCAATTATCACAGGAAGAAAGTCATGTCAGAGCTTCCCGATCGCGATGCGATCAATGCCCTGTTTGCGGGTAATTATGCCGACCCTTTTTCGTTACTAGGGATGCACCGAACTCAGCAAGGCCTTGAAGTCAGGGCATTGCTCCCCGAAGCGCTTGAAGTGTGGGTCATTGAAACCTCCACCGGGCGCAAACTGGCTCAGCTGGTGTGTGAAGATGCACGTGGCTTCTTCAGTGGCGTTATTCCACGCCGCAAAAACCCGTTCCGCTATCAGCTGGCGGTGAACTGGCACGGCCAGCAAAACCTGGTAGACGATGCCTATCGCTTTGGTCCGCTGCTGCAGGAGATGGATCTGTGGCTGCTGGCAGAAGGGACGCACCTGCGCCCTTATGAGACGCTGGGCGCGCACGGTGACGTCATCGATGGCGTCTTCGGCACCCGCTTCTGCGTCTGGGCACCCAACGCCCGTCGCGTGTCAGTGGTTGGCGATTTCAACTTCTGGGATGGCCGCCGTCATCCGATGCGTCTGCGTCAGGAACTGGGCATCTGGGAGCTGTTTGTACCGGGCGCGGTCAACGGCCAGCTCTACAAATATGAAATCATCGACGCCAATGGCGAACTGCGCATCAAAGCGGACCCGTACGCGTTTGAAGCGCAGATGCGTCCGCAAACTGCGTCGATGATCTGTGGTCTGCCAGAGCCGGTTGAGATGAAAGCGGAGCGCAAGGCGGCCAACGCCTTTGACGCGCCGATCTCCATCTATGAAGTGCATCTGGGCTCCTGGCGTCGTCACACCGACAACAACTTCTGGCTGAGCTACAAAGAGCTGGCTGAACAGCTGGTGCCCTACGTCAAAGAGATGGGCTTTACCCATATCGAACTGCTGCCGATCAACGAACATCCGTTTGATGGCAGCTGGGGCTATCAGCCGCTGGGCATGTATGCGCCGACCCGACGTTTTGGTACCCGTGACGAGTTCCGCGCCTTCATTGACGCCGCCCATGAGGCGGGCCTCAACGTGCTGCTCGACTGGGTGCCGGGCCACTTCCCCAGCGACGATTTCGGTCTGGCAAGATACGACGGCACCGAGCTCTATGAGCACAGCGACCCGCGTGAAGGCTTTCACCAGGACTGGAATACCCTGATCTACAACTTTGGTCGCCGGGAAGTGAGCAACTACCTGTCGGGCAATGCGCTCTACTGGACGGAGCGCTTTGGCATTGATGGCCTGCGTGTGGATGCGGTGGCGTCGATGATCTACCGCGACTACAGCCGCAGCGAAGGGGAATGGGTGCCGAATCAGTACGGCGGCCGTGAAAACCTGGAAGCGATTGAGTTTCTGCGTCACACCAACCGTACGCTCGGCACTGTGGCATCCGGTTCGGTGACCATGGCCGAAGAGTCGACAGACTACCCTGGCGTGACGCGTCCCACCGAAGACGGCGGGCTGGGCTTCTGGTTCAAATGGAATCTGGGCTGGATGCACGACACCCTCGACTACATGAAGGTCGATCCCATCTACCGTAAGCACCATCACGATCTGATGAGCTTCGGCATGATGTACAACTACACCGAAAACTTTGTGCTGCCGCTGTCGCATGACGAAGTGGTGCACGGTAAGCGCTCGATTCTCGATCGTATGCCGGGCGATGCATGGCAGAAGTTCGCCAACCTGCGTGCTTACTACGGCTGGATGTGGGGCTTCCCCGGCAAGAAACTGCTGTTTATGGGCAATGAATTTGCCCAGGGTCGCGAGTGGAACCACGACGTCAGCCTTGACTGGCATCTGCTGGAAGGGGACGACAACTGGCACCACGGCGTTCACCGTCTGGTGCGCGATCTCAACCACACCTATCAGTACTACACGCCGCTGCATCAGCTCGACTTCGATCCGGCAGGCTTTGAGTGGCTGGTGGTAAACGATGCGGAACACTCCGTCTTCGCCTTTGTCCGTCGTGACCGTGAAGGCAACGAAGTGATCGTGGTCAGTAACTTTACGCCGGTGCCGCGTCCGGGCTATCGCTTTGGCGTTAACCAGCCTGGCTACTGGCGTGAAGTGCTGAATACCGATCAGCATGAGTATCACGGCAGCGACGTGCGCAACCATCGGGTGCATACCGATGAGCAGGAGAGCCACGGGCGACCGCAGTCGCTGAGTCTCAATCTGCCGCCGCTGGCAACGGTATGGCTGGTGCGGGAGGCTGAATGACCATCACTGCCGGAGATCCCGAACCGCTGGGTGCCAGTTACGATGGCAAAGGCGTTAACTTCACCCTGTTCTCACAGCATGCCGGGCGCGTAGAGCTCTGCCTGTTTGATGAGCAGGGTGCAGAACAGCGTCTTGACCTGCCTGGCCGCAGCGGGGATATCTGGCATGGTTATGTTCCGGCGTTGAAGCCAGGACAGCGCTACGGCTACCGGGTGCATGGTCCCTGGGCCCCGCAGCAGGGACACCGTTTTAATCCGGCGAAGCTGCTGGTTGACCCCTGCGCCCGCGCGGTTGAGGGCGATGTACCGGATGACCCGCTGTTTCATGGCGGCGAGGCGCAGCCCGATCCGCATGACAACGCGGCGATTGCGCCGAAGTCACGGGTCGTCGCGGAGGATTTTGACTGGCAGGACGACGTCGCACCGGGTATTCCCTGGGGTAACACGGTGATTTACGAAGCCCACGTGCGCGGCCTGACGCAGCAGCATCCGGAAATTCCGGAAACGCTGCGCGGGACTTACGCGGCGCTCGGTCATCCTGTTATGGTGAATTACCTGCGCAGTCTGGGGATTACCACCCTTGAGCTACTGCCGGTGGCGCACTTCGCCAGCGAGCCGCGACTGCTGCAGCTCGGCCTCAGCAACTACTGGGGCTATAACCCCTTTGCGCTCTGGGCGGTGGATCCCCGTTACGCCTCCGGTCAGCCGGACGTGACGCCGTTGCAGGAGTTTCAGCAGGCGGTCAAAAACCTGCACGCCGCGGGTATCGAAGTGCTGCTGGATGTGGTGTTCAACCACACCGCTGAACTGGATGAGATTGGCCCGACGATCTCCATGCGCGGCATCGACAACGCCAGCTACTACTGGCTCGATGAGCAGGGCGATTATCAGAACTGGACCGGCTGCGGCAACACGCTGAATATCCATCATCCGCAGGTGATGACGTGGGCTTTAGAGGCGCTGCGCTACTGGGTGCGGGTCTGCCACGTTGACGGCTTCCGCTTTGACCTCGCGCCAGTGCTGGGCCGCACACCGGATTACCAGCGTGATGCGCCATTTTTTGAGGCGATACGCGCCTGTCCGCTGCTCTCTCAGGTCAAGCTGATTGCTGAACCCTGGGATATCGGTCCTGACGGCTATCAGGTTGGCCGTTTTCCGCCGCCGTTTGCCGAATGGAACGATCAGTTTCGCGACACCGCGCGACGTTACTGGCTGCACGGCGACATAAGCAACGGCGAGTTCGTCCGCCGCTTTGCCGCCTCCAGCGATCTCTACCAGCATGATGACCGGTCGCCACACGCCACGGTTAACCTGATCACCGCCCACGACGGCTTTACGCTGTGGGATGTGGTGAGCTTCGAACGTAAACACAACGAAGCGAACGGGGAAGATAACCGTGATGGTCACGGCGATAACTACAGCCACAACCACGGCAAAGAGGGGCTGAACGTCAGCTTCGACGTGATTGAACGTCGCCGTCGCAGCGTGCGGGCACTGCTGACGACGCTGCTGCTGTCACAGGGCACGCCGATGCTGCTGGCAGGCGATGAGCGCGGCCACACCCAGAGAGGCAATAACAACGCTTACTGTCAGGACAACGCCCTGAGCTGGCTTGACTGGCAGGCGGATGAGAAGGGATTAGTCGGATTCACCGCTGCACTGATCGAGCTGCGCCAGCGCATTCCGGCGCTGACCGCAGATCGCTGGTGGCAGGACGGTGACGGCAATGTGCAGTGGCTCAATGCCGGTGGCCAGCCACTGCAACACGATGAATGGGCACAGGGGATGCACAGATTGCAGATCCTGCTGTCCGGCTGCTGGTTAATAACAATAAACGCCACGGATACGGTGAATGACATCGTGTTACCAGACGGAGAATGGCGCGCCCTTCCTCCTTTCGCCGGGGACGACAACCCCATCCTGCTAACTGTCTGGCATGGTCCCGCACACGGTGTGTGCGTGTTCCAAAAGCAATCATAAGGAGTCAGACATGGTTAAGTTAGATAGAACAGATCACCTGATGCTGGCCCGCCAGCTCCCTACACAGACGGTTGCTCTGATCCTCGCCGGCGGACGCGGTACGCGCCTGGTCGATTTAACGGCCAAACGTGCCAAACCGGCGGTACATTTCGGCGGCAAGTTCCGCATTATCGACTTTGCCCTCTCCAACTGCGTCAACTCCGGTATCCGACGGATTGGCGTGATTACTCAGTATCAGTCTCATACCCTGACTCAGCACATCCAGCGTGGCTGGTCGATCTTCAATGAAGAGATGAATGAGTTTGTCGATTTGCTGCCAGCGCAGCAGCGATTTTCGACCGAACAGTGGTATCGCGGGACGGCCGATGCCGTGACGCAAAACCTTGATGTGATTCGCCGCTATCAGGCGCAGTACATCGTGATCCTTGCCGGGGACCACATTTATAAGATGGATTACTCACGCATGCTGCTGGATCACGTGGTCAACGAGGCGAAATGTACCATCGCCTGTTTACCGGTGCCGGTGCATGAAGCCACGGCGTTTGGCGTGATGGCGGTGGACGAAGAGAACATGGTGATCGACTTCGTGGAGAAACCCGCGAAACCGCCCACCATGCCGGGTGATGACACTCAGGCGCTCGCCAGCATGGGGATCTACGTTTTCAACGCAGACTATCTCTATGAACTGCTGGAAGAGGATCTGCAGACGCCAGGCTCTAACCACGACTTCGGCAAAGATATCCTGCCGAAAATCGTGGCAAGCGGCGAAGGCTATGCGCACTCCTTCGCGCTCTCCTGCGTACAGAACGATGACAATGCGCCGCCTTACTGGCGCGACGTCGGTACGCTGGAAGCCTACTGGCGCGCCAATCTCGACCTGGCATCGGTGATGCCTGAACTCGATATGTATGACGTCACCTGGCCGATTCGTACCCACATGGAGCCGCTGCCGCCGGCCAAATTTGTTCAGGATCGTTCCGGCAGTCACGGGATGACTATGAACTCGCTGGTCTCGGGGGGCTGCATCATCTCCGGTTCAGTGGTGGTCAATTCGGTGCTGTTCCCGCGGGTACGCGTTAACTCTTTTTGCAATATAGATTCAACTGTACTGCTGCCTGATGTGGTAGTGGGCCGATCGTGTCGTCTGCGTCGCTGCGTCATTGATCGTGCCTGCGAGTTACCGGAAGGCATGGTCATTGGCGAAAACCCGGATGAAGACAGTCGCCGGTTTCACCGTTCGGATGAAGGCATCGTACTGGTAACCCGCGCCATGCTGGCTCGGCTGGCCAAAGCGGGGCTGTAAGCGATAAGCGAAACTTACGCAATCGGCACGCGGAGCGTGTCGGATAACTTAATGAGGTCGAGGATGCAGGTTTTACATGTCTGTTCGGAACTTTTCCCGCTGCTAAAAACGGGCGGACTGGCTGATGTAGTCGGGGCATTACCTCAGGCACAAATTGCGGGCGGCACGGATACGCGGGTACTACTGCCCGCTTTTCCCGCATTGCGCAAAGGCATACCTGATCTCCAGGTCGTGACAGAGCGAGAAACATTTGCCGGTCATGTACGTCTGCTATTTGGTGAATTTAACGGTGTGGGCATCTACTTGATTGATGCTCCCGGCCTCTACGATCGTCCGGGTAGTCCTTACCATGACGAATCGCAGTTTGCGTATGTCGACAACTATCTGCGCTTTGCGCTGCTGGGCTGGGTTGGCTGTGAACTGGCGTGCGGCATGGACGCGATGTGGCGTCCCGATATTGTGCATGCCCATGACTGGCACGCAGGCCTGACCTGCGCCTATCTGGAAGCGCGTGGTCGTCCGGCTAAATCGGTCTTCACCGTGCACAACCTGGCGTATCAGGGGCTGTTCATGGCGCACCACATGGAAGAGATTGGCCTGCCATGGTCGTTCTTTAACATGCACGGGCTGGAGTTCTTCGGTCAGATCTCCTTCCTGAAAGCGGGACTTTTTTACGCCGACCATATCACGGCGGTCAGCCCGACTTACGCCCATGAAATTACTTCTGCCGAATATGCTTACGGCATGGAAACCCTGCTGGCACAGCGGATGCGTGAAGGCCGTCTCAGCGGCATTCTCAACGGCGTTGATCCCTCTATCTGGGATCCGGCGCACGATCTGCTGCTCAGCGCGCGTTATAACCGCGACACGCTGGAAGCGAAAGCGGAGAACAAACGTCAGCTGCAGGTGGCGATGGGTCTGAAGGTGGATGATAAAGCGCCGGTGTTCTGCGTGATCAGCCGTCTGACCAAACAGAAAGGGCTGGACCTGGTGCTGGAGGCGCTGCCCGGCTTGCTGGCGCAGGGCGGTCAACTGGTGCTGCTGGGCCAGGGCGATGCTGAACTGCAGCAGGGCTTCCTGGCGGCGGCAGCAGAGCATCCAGGCAGCGTCGGCGTGCAGATCGGCTATCACGAAGCGTTCTCACACCGCATTGTCGGCGGCGCAGACGTGATTGTGGTGCCGAGTCGCTTTGAGCCCTGCGGTCTGACACAACTTTATGGCCTCAAGTATGGTACGTTGCCGTTAGTACGCCGCACCGGCGGGCTGGCCGATACCGTGAATGACAGCTCACTGGAGAATCTGGCCGACGGTATCGCCAGTGGATTCAGTTTTGAAGATGCCAACGCCTGGTCACTGCTTCGGGCCATCCGGCGCGCGTTTGTGTTGTGGTCCCGTCCTTCGCTCTGGCGCTATGTTCAGCGCCAGGCAATGGCGATGGACTTTAGCTGGCAGGTGGCAGCACAAGCCTACCGTGATCTCTACCAACGTTTGATGTAACGGATTGGGAAAACTGGATATGAATGCACCTTTCACTTACGCCTCACCAACGTTGACGGTTGATGCCTTAAAGCATTCGATTGCCTATAAATTGATGTTTACCATCGGCAAAGATCCCTCTATCGCCAATAAGCATGAGTGGCTTAACGCCTCGCTGCTGGCGGTGCGCGACCGGATGGTGGAGCGCTGGCTGCGTTCCAGCCGTGCTCAGCTGTCGCAGGATGTCCGGCAGGTCTATTACCTGTCGATGGAGTTTCTGATGGGCCGCACGCTGGGCAATGCGCTGCTGGCGATGGGGATTTATGACGATCTCAACCAGGCGCTGGATGAGATGGGACTGGATCTGGCCGAGCTGATGGAAGAGGAGAACGATCCGGGGCTGGGCAACGGTGGTCTGGGTCGCCTGGCGGCCTGTTTCCTCGACTCGCTGGCGACGCTGGGCATGCCGGGCCGTGGCTATGGCATCCGGTATGACTACGGCATGTTCAAACAGAACATTGTGGAAGGTGAGCAGAAAGAGTCGCCGGATTACTGGCTTGAATATGGTAATCCGTGGGAATTCCAGCGTTTCAATACCCGTTACAAAGTGCGCTTTGGTGGCCGCGTCCAGCACGAAGGCGCGAAAGTGCGCTGGCTGGAGACCGAAGAGATCCTGGCGATGGCCTATGACCAGATCATTCCGGGCTTTGACACCGACGCTACCAACACCTTACGGCTATGGGGCGCGCAGGCCAGCAACGAAATCAACCTCGGCAAGTTCAACCAGGGCGACTACTTTGCGGCGGTGGAAGATAAAAACCACTCCGAGAACGTGTCGCGCGTGCTCTATCCGGATGATTCGACCTACTCAGGCCGCGAGCTGCGCCTGCGTCAGGAATATTTCCTGGTCTCCGCGACGGTGCAGGACATTCTGAATCGTCACTGGCGTATGCATCAGACCTGGGACAACCTGGCGGATAAAATCGCTATTCACCTGAATGATACCCATCCGGTGCTGGCGATCCCCGAACTGATGCGTCTGCTGATCGACGATCATAAATTCAGCTGGGACAACGCTTTTGACGTCTGCTGTCAGGTCTTCTCCTACACCAACCATACGCTGATGACCGAAGCGCTGGAAACCTGGCCGGTTGATATGATCGGCAAGATCCTGCCGCGTCACCTCAGCATTATTTTTGAAATTAACGACTTCTTCCTTAAGACCATTCAGGATCACTATCCCGATGACCTGGATCTGCTGTCGCGCATTTCGATCATCGACGAAAACGATGGCCGCCGGATACGCATGGGCTGGCTGGCGGTGGTGGTCAGCCACAAAGTAAACGGTGTTTCGGAGCTGCACTCCAACCTGATGGTACAGTCGCTGTTTGCCGATTTCTCCCGTCTGTTCCCTGGTCGCTTCTGTAACAAAACCAATGGCGTCACTCCGCGTCGCTGGCTGGCGCTGGCGAACCCGGCGCTGTCAGAGGTGCTGGATGAGGAGATTGGCCGCAACTGGCGCACCGATCTCAGCCAGCTGGGGGAGCTGAAGGCGCAGATCGACTATCCGGCGTTTATTGAAAAAGTGGCGGTCGCCAAGTATCAGAACAAGCGTCGGCTGGCCGACTGGGTGGCGAAGAATCTGGACGTGGTGCTCGACCCGAACGCGCTGTTTGATGTGCAGATCAAGCGCATTCACGAGTACAAACGCCAGTTGCTCAACGTGCTGCATGTGATCACCCGATACAACCGTATCAAGGCCGATCCGCAGGCGGATTGGGTGCCACGCGTCAATATCTTTGCCGGTAAAGCGGCGTCGGCCTATTACGTTGCCAAGCACATCATTCATCTGATCAACGATGTCGCCAATGTGATCAACAACGATCCGCAGGTGAAGAACAAACTGAAGGTGGTCTTCATCCCGAACTACAGCGTGAGCCTGGCGCAGATCATTATTCCGGCGGCCGATCTCTCTGAGCAGATTTCTACCGCAGGGACGGAAGCGTCCGGCACCAGTAATATGAAGTTTGCGCTGAATGGCGCGCTGACCATAGGTACGCTGGATGGGGCCAACGTTGAAATGCTGGATCACGTCGGTGAAGAGAACATCTTCATTTTCGGTAATACCACGCCGCAGGTCGAAGCCCTGCGTAAAGGGGGCTATAACCCGCGTGACTATTATGAAAAGGATGAAGAGCTGCATCAGGTGCTGACTCAGATTGCTTCCGGTCTGTTCAGTCCGCAGGATCCGGGCCGCTACCGCAATCTGTTCGATTCACTGGTCAACTTCGGCGATCACTACCAGTTGCTGGCGGATTATCGCAGCTATGTGGATACCCAGGATAAAGTGGATGCGCTCTACCGTAAACCGGATGAGTGGCAACGCCGCGCGGCTAAAAACATCGCCGGAATGGGCTACTTCTCGTCGGACCGTACGATTCAGGAGTACGCTGATGAGATCTGGAATATCTCGCCAGTAAGGTTGTAAGGCGCGTGCAGTAAGGTTTCTGACTTTCTTTGCGGCCGAGGGATCGGCCGCACTCTCCTTTGCTCTCTTTGCTCACCGTCTATCCCGCTCCTCTTTCAGAAGGTTCAGCCTCTTATCGCCTCTGCCTCCGTAAGTGCCTCTTGTGCGAGCCAGATCATTACACCCTGGCTGAGAATCGCTACTATGCGGGAAAGCAAAATGACCCTACAGGCAACAGCAGCAATGAGTGACAACATCAACCAGGAAATTACCTTCCGTAAACTCAGCGTCTTCATGATGTTTATGAGCAAGGGCAATATCGCCCGTACGGCGGAAGCGCTGGCGCTGAGCAGCGTCAGCGTACATCGCGCACTGCATACGCTGGAAGAGGGCATCGACTGCCCGCTGTTTATCCACAAGGGCCGCAACCTGGTGCCGCTGCCTGCCGCCTGGACACTGCTGGACTATTGTCGCGATGTGACCACCCTGATGGGCAAAGGCATTGAAGAGGCGCGCAAAGTCGCAGGCATCGGCGGAGGGCGTCTGCGACTTGGCACGCTCTACTCCCTGACGCTGGAGACCATTCCCCGGCTGATCATGGGCATGAAGCTACGTCGGCCCACGCTGGAGCTCGATCTGACCATGGGTTCCAATCAAATGCTGCTGAATATGCTGGAAGATGACGCGCTGGATGCGATTCTGATCGCCACCGATGACGGCGAACTCAGCGACGCGCATTTTGATGTGATTCCGCTGTTTGAAGACAGAATCTTTCTGGCCACACCGGCCGGGGAGATGCGGGACGGAGCCGGTCCGGTGGATCTGCGTGATTATGCCGACCGTGATTTTGTCTCGCTGGCTGAAGGGTTTGCCACCTATGCCGGTTCGCAGGAGGCGTTCCAGATAGCCGGATTTGAACCGCGCATGGTCACCCAGGTGAATGACATCTTCTCGATGATAAGCCTGGTGCAGGCGGGCGTCGGCCTGGCGCTGATTCCGGGACGGATGAAGAAGGTGTATGAAAACAACATTCAGCTGCTGACGCTCGCTGAGCTCGCGGCGCGAGTCGGTGTGAGCGCATTTCATCTGCAGCGCACGTTCAAGCGCGAGACGGGACTGTCGCCGGCGCAATACGCGGCGGCGCGGCGGGCTGAGCGGTTCCGCCAGGAGCTGAAGCAAGGAAGCAACGTGACGCGCGCGACCTATGA
>Ga0207706_10003783_pt1 | contig 14424 bp, 10 predicted proteins | sample KBSC53metaG_FD_184318 | JGI IMG/M metagenome (GOLD analysis project Ga0207706, IMG submission 184318) | Corn rhizosphere microbial communities from Kellogg Biological Station, Michigan, USA - KBS C5-3 metaG (SPAdes) (version 2) | ecosystem: Host-associated > Plants > Roots > Rhizosphere > Soil ... | reverse complement strand
GCGAGCGGCACGTCCTTCCCGTACTGGGACACGACGCCTTTCGAGCTCGCGTAGAAGACGCCGCTGTTTCTCGCGCCGGTGACGGAGAAGTACACGCCGCCGTTGGCGTCTGCCGTGAGATCGTTGATCACGCCGCCGATGCATTCGAGCGGCTCGCCGTTGAACGCGTTCGCGAGCATCCGGCGATGCGGCTCGAGCTGCTCGATGCCGCCTCCGAGTCCGCGTGCGGCGACAAACAGCGCGCCGTTCTTGCTGCGCGAGACGGCGCCCGCGGTATTGACGTCGCCGTAGACGATCTTCGCAAGGCCGGTCGCCGGATCGAACTGGATGACGTCGCCCGCGTCGTTGTTCGCGAACAGCAGCGTGCCGTTCTCGCCGGCGATGGGGCCGTCGACGTTGTTGCCTTGCCACGACCAGACGACCTTCCAGCTCTGTACCGCCTCGAGTACTCCGGGAATCGACGTCGTCGGCGGAAGCACCGGCTCAGGCGGAGCAGCGGTGGCAGTCGCCGCGTCTCCCGCACTCGGAATCGCGAACGGCTGCGGGGGGGTCTTGCACTGCGAGAGCGCCGATTTGTAGTTGGCGTTCTGCCACGCCTGCTGACTGCTGCCGCGATCGAACGTCCCCGACGGACCTTCATTACGCGCGTCCTTGTATCCTTTCGCGCGAACGTCCCAGTTGCTGTTCGTGCAGAGCTCGCATGTGTCGCCGACGAACATCGCCGCCGCCTTCTTGTCGTTCTTGAACTGCCAGAGCAGCCAGTTCGACGCGACGTTGGCATATTCGCCGCCGCCCGGGTGATCCACGGTCGCGGTGTGGCCCGCGCCGTGGCGGGCACCGTAGAACGCCGGCACGTTCTTGAGCAGCTCGAACGTCGTGAGTGAGGCTGGCGTGAGGAAGTCGCGTTCGGCACCGTTGATCAGCAGCACGGGACCGTGGACCTTCTGCAGCGCGTCCGCGTTCGACTCCGGCCTGTTGAGCTGCACGCCGGAGTTGAATACGCCGATCGTCTTCACGCGCGGGTCCGAGCCAAGCGTGATCGAAAGAAATCCTCCGCACGACTGCCCCATCACGGCGACGTGCTCGAGATCGACTTTGCCTTTGAGCGGCGAGCCATCGCGCGCGTTTTCTTTCTCCGCCCACGCGATCGCTTTGCGCAGATCGTCGGCGTTCTGCTGCCGTTGCGCAGCGCCCGGCTCCGGCACATTGCCGATCACCAGGAAGCCGTGCGACGCGATCGTCGTGAAAAAGCCCGAGTAGCGCGCGCTGTTGATGGCGCAGCCGCCGTCGCCCCATGCCATCACCGGCAGCTTGTCCTTGCCGGGGAATTTGCCGAGATCCTCCGGACGGAAGATGACGTGGCCCGGCGAGCCGACGGCGGGCTCCGACATGACTTTGTATGGGCCCGGGATCGCTTTCGGCGCGCCTTCGAGCGGCAGCGTCGTCCTGACCAGGTCGGCATTACGCCCTGGCCCCTGGGCGAACGAAACACACGCGGTGAGGATGAATGCGGCAGTGAGTGCTGATTTCATGCGCTGTAGCTTAGCAGAGGGGAATGCATCCCCTGTTGTCCTAAATACCTGGAGAAATGGCGCTTCATAGGAATTTCGACTAGCCTCCGCCACGTGTTGCCGGCTCAACTAATATATCGGCGATGGAGGAAGGCCATGCCGAACTACAGCATGGACAATGGATCCGACAAGGACAAGGTACCCGACCTTCTGAAGGGATTCGGCAGTGCCGTCGGCGAATTCTCTCAGGGAGAATTCCGCACCAAATACGCCGTCCCGGTTGGGCGTTCGCCGATTGATAAGAGCAACTATCGAGCCCAGGGGCTCGGCGGCGGGTATTGTGCCGGCGTGTGCCTCGATTGGATTCGGCGCGTGCTACTGAGCCGCCCCGAACGCGACGAGCGTTACCTGACTTATCAGTACGCGAACCTGAAGAGCGGCCGACGAACGTTCGACTCGAAAGACACCAAGCGCTCCACCGAGGCGAGTGCTGCGAGGTCGCGCCAGAACGTCCAGGTGCAGGCTGATGCCTATGCTCTGTCGAATTCATTGAGTTGGTATAAAGAAAGCGAAACCGTCAGCCACCTCGACCCGACAGAGTTCAAGAAGGAGACCGCGCGGATGGACGTCTTCTTCGACAAGTCGCGCAGGGAGGCGGGACGTGAGGCGAGCAGCAAGCACTTTTCCCAGCTGGAACTGGTTGGGAGCAAGATGTCCACCTACGCGTCCGCTTCCCAGTGGTTGAACGAATTGTTCGGTTCGCTGATCGCGGGCGGATGCGTAAGCTACCTCGGGTTCAACAGCGGCACCACGGGACATGCCGTCGCCGTCTGGCAGCGCAAACACTCGCCTGACGACCAGGGATCTTTCTATTTGTTCGACCCGAACTTCGGCGTGTATTCGTACAGCAAAGCGGGACTTCGCAATGCGATCAAGGTGCTGTTCGGTACGGAGGCGGGCCATACGCCGTACTACAGCATGTGCTCGTCGGCGACCGCCCAGCGTCTGAAGGTCATGATCTTCGGGCCCCCGCGACACGTCACGGCAATGGCGGAGTCCGAGGTCGACGTCGAAGTCGAACACGAGACGATCACGCTGCCGCCTCCGCAACCGACGCATCCGCAGCCCGAGCTGCCGCACACGAGTTCGTCGGCATCGCCAGTTCGGGCGCCGACGACGCTGACGTCCGAACCGGTCGTGCACGAGCCGATGATCCTGCCGACTACGCCGAGACCGACGGCATCTTCGGGCGCGACACCATACGGAGCGTCAACGATTCCGTTCAGCCTGCCGCGACCGGGCAACAACACGGCGCCTACGCGTGGTGCCAGCCAATCCGCGACCGGAAAACTCTCCGCCGAGCTCGATAGGCAACTGAAAGACGCGGCGAAAGTGAAAGCTAAGTCAGGCGGCAAAGCAGCCAGTACGTGGAGGGGGTTCGAATACAGCGACTGGACGACTATGGATGCGACGCTGGTCAGCAAGCTGAGAGCAACGAAGGTCGTGGATTGGAACCAGCAAGCAGTGAAGGAAGGGCTCAAAGGCAATGACATCGAGCGCGGACTGTTGGCAACGGTAATCGAACGACTCAAGCAATCCGACCTCTGATGCCAACACCGGCGTTTTCTTCTGCGCCTTACACGCAATCACTCGACGCGCACGTACCGCGAGGTCACGCCGGCGACAGTTGCAGGCGAATCAGGCGGCCTCCACTTCGCGCAGCCCCAGCTCGCCGGCGATCTGCTCTCGAAGCCGGTACTTGGCGACTTTGCCGGTGACCGTCATCGGAAAGCTGGACACGAAACGCACGTAGCGTGGGACCTTGTAGTGAGCAATCCGGCCGCGGCAGAAGGTGCGGATTTCCGCTGCGGTTGCCTGTTCGCCGGAGCGCAGAATGATACAGGCGCAGAGTTCCTCACCAAACTTGTCATCGGGTACGCCGATGCACTGGACGTCCTGTATTTTCGGGTGGCCGTAGAGAAACTCCTCGACCTCGCGCGGGGAAATGTTCTCGCCGCCGCGGATCACCATGTCCTTCACACGGCCGACGATGTTGCAGTAACCCTCGTCGTCGATCGTGGCCAGGTCGCCGGTGTGCATCCAGCCGGCCGCGTCGACGGCTTCGCGCGTCCGGGCCGCGTCGGCCCAGTAGCCCAGCATCACCGAGTAGCCCCGGGTCAACAGTTCGCCCGCCTGTCCGCGAGGCACAATGCGACCTGCGGTGTCGACAATCTTGACCTCCAAATGTGGGTGCACGCGGCCGACAGTCGACACGCGACGCTCCAGCGCGTCATCGATTGAGCTCTGGAAACTGACCGGCGATGTTTCGGTCATGCCATAGGCGATCGTGACCTGCGTCATGTGCATCTTCTCGATCACTTTCCGCATCACCTCGATCGGGCAAGGCGCCCCTCCCATGATCCCCGTGCGAAGGGTGAAGAAGTCGACGCCCGCAGCCTGTGGATGGTCCAACATGGCAATGAACATCGTAGGCACGCCATAGAGCGCCGTGCAGCGCTCGGCGTGCACGATCCGCAACACCGCCGCCGCATCGAAACTCTCGCCCGGTAACACCATTGGTGCGCCATGGGTTATGCAGCCGAGCGTGCCGATGACCATGCCAAAACAGTGGTACAGCGGCACCGGAATGCACACACGGTCGGCGCATGGCGGACGCCAGCTGAGTCAGGATCCACTCGGCGCAATTCGGCGACCAGATGCCCAATCGGTCGCCTGGCTCGAGCCCGAGGCGCATCAGCCCGAGGGCGATCGCATCGACCCGTCGTTACAGCTCCGTATACGTCCAGCGCACGTGATGATGCGGCACAACGAGCGCTTCACGCTCGGGATGCGCCTCGGCGATCGCATCGAACATCAGGCCGATGGTGGCGCCGATCAGCGGTTGCACGCGCGCGCCTTGCACATAGCTTGCGGCACTCATCGCTCCTGCTCCGTCTTGTAATAGGCGACCCGCTTGATGTTCAGCAGGTCTCTGTACGTGATGCTGTTGGTGGTGGATGTGCCGCCCCACGATCCGCACCCCAACGTAAGCGACGGAACCAGGCCGGTCGTCAGTCCCATCAGGCCTTGTGTCGCCGGCGAGTTCACCAGGATGCGGCTGGCGGGCATCGACGTTGCGAAACGCCTGACGAGGCGGTCGTCGGAGGTATGAATGATCGCGGAGTGCCCCTTGCCTTCGACGTCGAGCAACGCGTGACACACGGCCATGCCCTCGTCGGCGTTGCGAACGGTGAACAGGCTCACGACGGGCGCAAGCTTCTCGGCGGAGAGATAGTCGTCGGCGGCGACTGTCGTGGCCGGGACGACCAGCAGTCGGATGTCGTACGGGCGCCTGATGTGCGCCAGCGTAGTCAGCGTCTCCGCATCCTGGCCGACGAGTGCCGTGATGAGTCGATTGCGCCGGGGATTCATCACAGCGGCTCTGAAGCGTGGGCTCTCGGTGTCCGTCAAGATGGCGGCACCCTCGTGCACCAGATGGGTAATCAGTTGCGCGCGAGCGCTCGATTCGACCACCAGATGGTTTTCGGCGCCGCAAATCAAACCGTTGTCGAACGATTTGCTCTCCACAATGCAGCGCGCGGCATGTCGAAGGTCGGCGTCAGCAGCGATGAGCGTGGGTGCGTTGCCCGGTCCGACGCCGATGGCCGGCGTTCCCGATGCGTACGCCGCCCGGACCATCGCCTGTCCACCTGTCGCCAGAATTAACCCGACGCCGCGATGACTCATCAAGGCAGCAGTCGTCTGCCTGGTCGTGTCGCGGTCCAGCCACTGCACAAGATCGATGGGTGCGCCGACCTCGTTGATCGCGCGCTGAATCATCTCGCCGACGTGCTGCGAGACCGCCCGCGCGCGCCGGCTCGGGCTGAGGATGATGGCATTTCGTCCTTTGAGCGCAATGAGAACCTTGAAAATGAACGTGGCCACTGGGTGGGTGGCCGGGATCAGGCCAACGACGACGCCAACAGGGCTGGCCAGTTCGGCCACATGACGGTCGGAGTCGAAGCCGATCTCACCGTGCGCTGTTGCTCCGGCCAACTGCGCGTAGATGCCGGCGCTGGCGACGGAATTCTTCACTGTCTTGTCGTGCACGTTGCCCATCCCGGTTTCGTCGACAGTCGCGACTGCCAGCGGGTGAGCGTGATCAGCGACGACGTCACTGACCCGGCGCAACAGCATGTCGATCTTGCCTTCGCTCCAATCGTCAATCTGCTGCTGCGCCGCGGCCGCCCGGGTGACCAGTGCCTCCGCGATCGGGTCGGCTGATGCGATCGCGGGGTTATGGAAGACCCAGGTTGGGTCCTCCGTGTGTAATTCCGTGTGCAGATGATTCAACATTGTTTTCCTCGCTTACCTAGCATTGACCTGACTGACCGCGTGGCAGAGTCGCGCAGGCAACGAGCAGTGCATATGCAGCAACCCACGTCGGTGGACGGCGCGCCGAGGATGGCCGTCACAAGGATGACGAGCATTTTCACAAGCGCTGTGCTGCTTGGTAGCAATTCCTTCATGGCGAGACCGAGAATAGCGAGCGGCGCGACCGGGTGTCATAACGCGCCGGTCATGATGCGGTGATGTATTGGTAATGCACCCGGGCGAGCCGGTCGACTTCGACAGGTTTCGTCTCGACACGAAGAACGCGCAACTTAGCGCGGCGTGGGGGAGATCGCGCTCAGGCCCTTGTTCCTCGTCGCTGCCTGAGGTGCCACGTGCTCCAACGAAAGCAGTGGTCCCGTCACTAAAACTGCGTGCGCACGCGCGCAGACACGACGGACACCGGCCCGCGATCGCGGTTAAAAGCCGGGTTCACGATGAGTTGATAATCGGCCGTTACTTGCCACGGGCCGAGCGGCACTCGATAGTAGCTTTCTGCGATCGACTCGATGCCGGGATGCGGCAACTGACCGTCGCCGACCAGGATGCCGAGGCCGCCTGCGGCGAGGTACGCGCGATGCGCGTCAGAAATGCTATTGAAAGCAGTCGCAAGGCCGACGATGTCTTGGCGACGCCGCCAACGCGATCCAGCGATCGACGCGCCGGCTGATGCCGTCCGATCGATGTCGGTGAATTCGTATGGTTCGACGCTGCCGTCGGCCCACCCGAAACGCGCGAACAGGCCGACGTCGGACGCAACTTGCTGGGCGACATTGAGGTTGACGCCCGGCCGACTGTTGAAGCGACGGACATCTGCTGTGTTGGGGACCGATCCGACCTGAGCGGCCTCGGTCAGGGCGTCAACATAACTCCCCATGCGACCCCTGCTGACGAATCCCGCCACCGCAATCTTCCCTGGCTGCCCCATCAGCATGTGCTGATGCTCGAGTTCGTAGATGATCTGATATTGATCGAATCCGGAGTTCAGATCCGCGCTGTTCGGTACGAGCGACAGATCGAACAGGCCGGCCCGGGCGACCCAACGGCCCTGATACCATTCGAGCGCCGCCCCGTAGGTGAAGCCCCACGCATCGGCCGCGTAATCGAACGTGCCGGCGTCGACGAGCGACCAGTTCATGAAGTCGCTCCGCGGGTCGTGCGCGTAGCCGATCGTGTCGAATACGTCCGACACGCTGAACTTGCCAACCGTCGCTACGAGCCTGTTCGTCGTGCGCGTCGAGCGGAATTGGTTCAATCCGGCGTCGACAGCCTCCGTCGATCCTCCGAGTCGGACCGTTTGCTGCACGAAGAAACGCGGCACACGGATGTACGGATGCGTGAAGCCAACTTTGTATGCCTCACCGCTTGTGAAGCCGGCGACGCCCAGAGTATTGCTCAAGCCGAATCCCTGATCGATTTCCGGATTGATCCATAACGCCGCGCCGGTCCAGAGGCGGCGTCCAAGGTAGATCGTCACGTCCCACGTCTCGCGCCCGATGTTTGGATCGAGACTGTTCGCGCCGTGGTAGGGTGCATGGAACGGCGCCGCATACTGGCCAACGAACGTCGTCTGTCCGTGCGCGTTCCAGTTGTCGGTGTCGATCGAACTGCTGTCGAGCGGCGCGGCTGACCATCCGCGGTCGCTCCCAAGCGTGTAGTGGACGCCGACACGCAACTGATTCGTCGACAAGCCGGTGTTGGCAAACAGGTACTCGGCATTGGCGCTCCATCGCGTGTCGATCGATCGCTCAACACCAGCACCGAGCGTCCACCCGACGTGCTGGCGGAATGCCGCGGAAGTTCCGTTCTCGCCCGCGGGCGGATCACCGTTCAGTTGATTGCGGGTCCACGCGAGTCCACCCGTGCCATAGACGAACCACAGCTTCGTTCCATAGCCGATCCGTCCGCGCGCCGTCCCGAATAGTTCCGGGATCTCGCTGGTGTTGCGATTCCCGACGGCGGGTTCCGCGCCGAACGACAAATCCGCCTCACCACCGAACACGACGCGGGAAGGCAGTCGACGGGTGTAGCCGATGTTGAATCCACCGAACTGACTGCCGGATCCGTCGACCAGGTCGTATGGCAACCACAGCGATGAGCCGCCGAGCACCCCGAACTGTCCGCCAACATACATACCGTCGCTCGTCCCGCCGGTGGATGTGGTCGACGACGGATGCTGTGCCCAGGCTGAAGCCGCACCCAGCACGATCAACAGACACGCTTCGCACACGTTCTTGATCGCCGTACGATTCACGTCCCAAATCCTCTCTCCAGCTAACCAGTCGTGTGCGTACGACAGCAGTCGAGCAACTCAACGCCGGGCGGGCTTCTTGCAACGCGACACCCATCACTCCCGTTCGCGAGGATCGCTTATGCCAGATGAGCTCGCACACGTCTCGCTTCGCGTCAATGCGTCGACCCACAACATTACGATCGACCCCCGCGTCTCCTTGTTGGATGCGCTGCGCGATCACTTGAGTCTGGCCGGAACCAAGAAAGGGTGCAATCAGGGCGCTTGTGGTGCCTGCACCGTATTGGTGGACGGTGAACGTATCAACTCCTGTCTGACTCTCGCCATCCAGTACGAAGACCGCGAGATACAGACGATCGAGGGGCTTTCACAGGATGGTGTCCTGCACCCCATGCAGGATGCGTTCATCACCCACGATGGATTCCAATGCGGTTACTGTACGCCCGGTCAAATTTGCTCGGCGGTGTCGATGCTGGCCGAATGGAAGGCGGGCGCGCCGAGCGCAGTCACCAAGCCGGACTCACCGCCCCAGCTGAGCGACGATGAGTTGCGCGAGCGCATGAGCGGAAACCTGTGCCGCTGCGGTGCGTACGTCGGCATCCGAGAGGCCATTCGCGACGCCTTCGAGGAGATGTCGCGATGAACACCTTCGAATACGTGAGGGCGACCGATCGTCAATCGGCGATCGAGGCCGCAACCAGCCCGGCAGCGCCCGGGCGGTTTCTTGCCGGAGGCACGAATCTGATCGATCTCATGCGTGAAGGCGTCGAGCAGCCTCGCCTCCTCGTGGATATCACCCGGCTTCCTTTGACGGCGGTCGAGGAACGGGCCGACGGCGGCATTCGGATTGGCGCGATGGTCAGGAACAGCCATCTTGCGTCGCATCCGATTGTTCGCGCGCAATTTCCGCTCTTGTCGCACGCCATTCTGAACGGCGCCTCTGCGCAGCTTCGCAACATGGCGACGACCGGCGGCAACCTCATGCAGCGCACGCGCTGTTACTACTTCTACGACACCGCGACACACTGCAACAAGCGCGAGCCGGGCAGCGGCTGCGACGCCTTGGGCGGTTTCAACCGAATCCACGCCATCCTCGGTGCCTCGTCTCAGTGCATCGCGACGCATCCGTCCGACATGTGTATCGCGTTGGCGGCGCTCGATGCCACGATCAACATCGAAGGACCGACAGGCTCCCGCACGGTGCCATTTGCGGATTTTCACAGGCTGCCGGGCGAGACGCCGGATGTCGACACGAATCTGCTCCCCGGCGAATTGATCACGTCCGTCGATCTCCCTGGTTCCGGTGCCGGCTTGCGCTCTGCGTACCGCAAAGTGCGTGATCGGGCCAGCTATGCCTTCGCGCTTGTCTCCGTCGCGGCGGCGATACGGATCGACGATGGGCGGATCCGCGACCTGCGTCTAGCGCTCGGCGGCGTGGCGCACAAGCCGTGGCGCGCCGTCGCGGCCGAGCGCACCCTCCTCGGGGCGTTCCCGACGCCTGACGCGTTTGCCCGCGCGGCTGACGCCGAGCTTGCGCCGGCCGTGCCGCAGGCACACAACGCATTCAAGATCCCTCTGGCGAAACGCACAATCGTCGCGGTGCTCTCGGAGCTCGCGGGAATCGACGGAGGCGCGGAATGAGCATCATGCGACGAGTGATCGAGCGCGTCGCGCAGGTCCTGCCGGATCGCCAGCAGGACGAGCTCGCAAGCGCTCGCCGATATCTCAGACAGCCCGTGGATCGACTGGACGGAATCGACAAAGTGACTGGCCAGGCACGCTTCTCGGCGGAGTATCCGGTCCACGGCTTGCTGCACGGCGTGATCGCCTTCAGCACGATCGCGAAAGGTGTCATCTCGCGCATCGACACGACCGCTGCGGAACAAGCTCCCGGCGTCATCAAGGTCTTTACCCATCTCAACGCGCCACCGATGAAGGTGCCGGCGCCCTTTTCTATAGGAAGCGAGCCGTCGGTCGGCGGCTCGGCCGTGAAAATCCTGAATACCGATCGCATCTCCTGGAACGGTCAGCCGATCGCTGTCGTGGTCGCTGACACCGAGGAGCGCGCGGAGTACGCGGCCTCGCTCGTCGTAGCGACTTACGCCGTCGAGGAGGCCGTCACGTCATTCGAGAGCGCCATCGCAGATGCACACACGCCGAAAGACGTGCTCGGTGAATCACCGGAGTTGGCCGAAGGAGATCCGGATGCGATTCTGCGATCGGCACCGCATCGAGTCGACCTGACCTTCACGACGCCACCTTACAACCACAACGCCATCGAGCCGCACGCGGCGATCGCGGTCTGGGAAGGAGACGATCGGCTGACGGTATTCGATACCAGTCAGTTCACGGCTGGAGGGGCGAACAGCTTGGCGTACGTTTTCGGCTTGAAGAAGGAGAACGTAAAGCTGCTGGCGCCCTTCGTAGGCGGGGGCTTTGGCGGCAAGGGCACGATGTGGTTCTACAACCAGTTGTGCGCGATGGCGGCCCGCGAGATCGGCCGGCCAGTGCGCATCGCCCTCTCGCGCAAGGGCGTTTTCCGCATTGTTGGAGGGCGCACGCCGTCACGGCAGCGCGTCGCCATCGCGGCCGACGGAAGCGGCGCGTTTGCCGCGTTCATCCACGAAGGCGTAACGGCCCAGTCGACGGACAATAACTTTCCCGAGCAGTTCAGCTTCCCGCCGCGGCATCTGTACGCCATGCAGTCGTATCGCATCGGTCAGCAGGTCACGACCGTGAATCGCGTGGCGAATACATTCATGCGCGCCCCGGGAGAGTCGATCGGCACCTTCGCCGTCGAGTGCGCGATCGACGCACTTTCCTACGAACTGAAGATGGACCCGATCGAGCTGCGGATGCGGAACGAGCCAGAGACCGATCCGGTCAGCGGCCGTCCGTTCTCGAGTCGTTATCTTCGCGAGGCCTATGCCATGGGGGCCGATCGATTCGGCTGGCGCAACCGTCCAGCGGCCGCACGGGCGCAGCGCGACCGAGGATGGTTGATCGGCCAGGGCGTGGCGACGGGGACGTATCCGGTATATCGGATGGTGACGGCCGTCCGGCTGCGACTCAACGATGACGGTGCGGTCGTCGTCCAGACCTCATGTCAGGAAATGGGGATGGGAACCGCGACTGTGCAGACGCAACACGCCGCGGATCGCCTGGGGCTGCCTCTCGATCGCGTCCGCTTTGAATATGGGGATAGCAGCTTGCCCTGGGCGGGCGTCGCCGGCGGATCGTCGCAGACGATCAGCGTGGCACTCGCGGTACAGGAAGCCGCCGCCAAGCTGGTGAAGGAGTTGCTGTCGCTGGCGGGGAAGAACGGCAACTCGCCGCTGGCCCGGGCGGACGCGAACGAGGTCCAGCCGGCCAACTCGGGACTCTTCCTGAAAGCGATGCCAGCCATTGGCGAGACATACGTCGATATCCTGCGGCGCGCTGGCCGGACGTTCGTGGAGACTGACGTCACGACCGGATCGCCGCTCGAGATCATGAAGTATTCGATGCACTCGTACGCCGCACAATTCTGTGAGGCTGCGGTGCGCGAGGAGACCGGAGAAGTCCGGATCCGGCGGTGGGTGGGCGCATTCGATACGGGCCGCATCCTGAATCCGAAGACCGCCACGTCGCAGTTCAGGGGCGGCATCATCATGGGCATCGGCATGGCTCTGACAGAAGAGACGATGTTCGACGATCGGACAGGCCGCATCATGAACCCGAGCCTCGCGGAGTATCACATCCCGGTGCAAGCCGACATTCCCGATATCGACATCCTCTTTACGGACGTGGCCGATCCTCACACGCCGCTGGGTGCACACGGCATCGGCGAAATCGGGATCACGGGCGCGGCAGCCGCTATCGCCAACGCCGTCTATCACGCCACTGGTAAGCGCGTGACCGACCTTCCGATCACGCTCGACAAGCTGTTGTGACGCACGTCACGAAGTCGCTGAAAGGAGCGCCAGAGAGCTTCGCCGCCTTCATCGATCGCAAATCGCGCGCGGCGGCTGCGACCGAGCTGCCACCCTACACGACCGAGCTGGAACAGCCGCCCGACGGAATGGTCGCCATCGGGTCGCCATGGACCGAGCGCGTCTTCGACGGCCCGTTCTATCTGTCGCCGCTGCCGCAACGGCTGCCGGCGTGTCACCTGGTCTTCGTGCAGTCGCTGGATGGCAATACTGGCGCCCGCGATCCTCAGACACTCGGCGGAGGCGAGACCGACAAGCATGTCATCTACGAAGGGCTGACTCGCATACTGGCAGATGCGGTGCTGGCGGGCTCGTCCACGGTTCGTGGCGGACGCGTGGTCTTTTCCGTCTGGCATCCCGAGTTTGTACGATTGCGCCGGACCCTTGGCCAGCCGCGCCATCCGGTTCAGATCGTCGCCACGCGCCGCGGTGTTCCGATCGATCGTGAGCTGCTATACAACGTTCCCGAGCTCCGCCTCGTCCTCCTGACCGCGCCCGGTGGAATCGCGGCAATGCGCGAGGCGCTCGCCGAGCGTCCCTGGATCACGCCCATTGTCGTCGACGCCGGTCATACGCTGGTCGACGCTTTCGCACAGATGCGGGCGATGGGCATTGAGAGGATCTCGGCGATTGGCGGACGAGTCCTCGCCGCCGAACTGATCGATGCTGGTCTCGTGCAGGACGTGTATCTCACGACGTCGCCGATTACGGGCGGCGAACCTGGCACGCCGATCTATCCGCGCCCCCTCGAACTGCGGACGGTCGTTCGGAAGCGGGGCACACTGCACGAGGCCGGGGTCGTGTTCGAGCATTCCCTGCTTCGATCGCCATGACGCCTGCATTCTCGGCGATTGCTCGCGAGCGCCTCCGCCAGTTGCGCTCGACCCTTGACGGCAATGTTGTCCTACCTGACGACGCCGCATACGACCAGGCGAGACAGGTCTGGAACCGTGCCGTCGACCGTCGTCCAGCCGCCATTGTCCGCTGTGCATCCGTCGACGACGTCCGTCGCGGTCTCGACTTCGCCGAAACGCACCGGCTCGAGATCGCGGTGCGAGGCGGAGGACACAGTCAGGCTGGTCACGGCGTCGCCGAAGGTGCCCTCGTGCTCGACCTGCGCGGCTTGAATCGCGTGGCCGTTGACCCGTCTTCGCTGAGCGCCCGCGTCGAGGGCGGGGCCATCGTGTCCGAACTGATGACGGCCTTGCGAACGTACGGGCTCGTCACGCCTACCGGCGGCTGCCCGGACGTCGGCCTTGGCGGCTTGACGCTGGGCGGCGGCGAGAACCTGCTGATGGCGCGATACGGCGCGGTGTGCGACAACGTGCTGGCAGCGCAGGTCGTCCTCGCGGACGGGCGTCTCATCACGGCGAATCCGCGCGAGCATGCGGATCTCTTCTGGGCGATTCGCGGCGGCGGCGGCAACTTCGGGATCGTGACCGGCTTCGAATATAGGCTCGTCCGTCTCGACTCTGTGTTGTCGGGGCTGCTGTACTTCCCAATATCCCGAACGGGGGAGGTACTTCGCGTCTACCGCGACCTGATGGTGGACGCGCCCGACGAATTGCAGACAGCTGGGGGCCTGACGGCCACACCGCACGGCCCGGCGTTGATGGTGTCCTTGTGTTACTGCGGCGTTCTGGCGCAAGGGCACCGGATCGCCGATCGGTGGCGGAAACTGCTGCGGCCAATGAAGGACACCGTACAGGCCGGACCGTACACGGCGGAGTTCTCGATGGGTGGCGGGCCGAGCGCCGGCGGCGGCGCCTTTCTGCCGGAGCTGAGCGACGCCGTCATCGAAGTGCTCGCCTCGTCATACCCGAACGCTCCGCTCGATGCGAGCGCCGTGTGGAACGATTTTCACGGAGCCGTCACGCGAGTGCCGATGGAGGCGACGGCGTTTTCGCTGCGCCGGCGGGGTTTCGACTTGTTCATCAGCGCTCCCTGGCAGGACGCGGAAGGCCGAAGGCGAACCCTCGCATGGGTGCGCGGTCTGCATAGCTCCCTGCGGTCGTACACCGCGGGTGTCTACGTGAACAATCTCGAGGACGAAGGAGCGGCACGCGTGCGCGAGGCCTATGGTGCGAACTACGCGCGGCTGTCACAAGTGAAGGCTGAATATGATCCTCGGAACGTTTTTCATGTGAACCAAAACATCGCACCCGCTCTTTAGCCGACTGACGAATCTCGGAGCGGGCGCCTCATCTTCTATCATCGGGTGCACAGCTATAATTCGCTCCGATGTCACTTTCGACGGGGCAGTCGCTTGGCCGGTACACCATCCAGGCACCGCTCGGAG
>Ga0207706_10003776_pt1 | contig 14448 bp, 12 predicted proteins | sample KBSC53metaG_FD_184318 | JGI IMG/M metagenome (GOLD analysis project Ga0207706, IMG submission 184318) | Corn rhizosphere microbial communities from Kellogg Biological Station, Michigan, USA - KBS C5-3 metaG (SPAdes) (version 2) | ecosystem: Host-associated > Plants > Roots > Rhizosphere > Soil ... | reverse complement strand
CGGGCCACAACCTCTCGTTGGCCCACGCCTTGCGCAGCCCGTTGTTCGGCGCCAGCGACGACGACCTGCTCGATCTGTCGCAGCGTGCCCAGGCCGCGGGCTCGCGCTGGTGGGTCGCGCTGCAGGCGGCCGAGGGCCTGTCGCCGGCATTGCAGCGCGCTGCGACGCTGCTGCAGCGCTGGTCGGCCGAGATGGAGCGCCTGCCGCCGCACGACTTGCTGGATCGCATCGTGGCCGAGGGTGAACTGCTGCCGCGCATGCTGGCCTGCGTGCCTGCGGCGCGCCGGCAGGCGGCGCTGGAGGCGGTGCATGCGCTGCTCAACCTAGCGCTGCAGCTCGATGGCGCGCGCTATGCCAGCGTCTACGGCTTCGTGCGGGCCTTGAAGCGGCGGGCCTTGACGATGTCGGCCGGCGCGGTGCCTGATGCGGTGCAACTGCTGACCGTGCACGGCGCCAAGGGCCTGGAAGCCAGGGCGGTGATCCTGATGGACTGCGATGCGCCGTCGCCCAGGGCCGACACCGCGACGCTGCTGGTGGATTGGCCGGTCGAGCAGGAGGCGCCGCTGCGCTGCGCGTTCGTCGTCAGCGAGGCGCGGTGCCCGGCTTCGCTGAAGCCCTTGCTTGAGCGGGAGCAGGCCGCCCGCGAACGCGAGGAGATCAACGGCCTGTATGTCGCGCTGACCCGCGCCCGCGAGTTGCTGGTGCTGTCGGCCGTGGCACCCTACCAGGGCGGCAACGAGGGCTCGTGGTGGGCCCGCGTGCTCCCCCAAGCCGAGCCGTGGGAGCCGGCAGCGGTGCCGGCGGGTGCCGCGGCCGGCGTGGAAACGGTGGTGTACCGGGCCCTGCCGGCATGGCAGCGGCCGGCGTCACCCGCGCTGGATCCGTCCGCCACGACGACCCAAGATTCCCGGCAGGCGCGCATCGGCCAGGCACTGCACCGCGTGCTCGAGTGGGCGACGGCATCAGGCGCGCCGGCGCTGGGGCCGCTCGTCGCTGCCGCCTGCTCGTCGTTCGGGCTGGGCAGCGATGCGCACGAGCCGGTGGCGGCCGCGGCCCGCAAGGTGCTCGACAGTCCGGTGGCGCGGCGCTTCTTCCAGGCCGAGGCGCTGGCCTGGGCCGGCAATGAGGTCACGGTGGTGGATGGCGAGGCGGTGCTGCGCATCGACCGACTGGTGGCGCTCGACGAGAACGGCTGCCGCACGTGGTGGGTTCTCGACTACAAGCTGCAGCAGGCGCCGCAATCGGTGCCGGCCTACCGTGAGCAGCTGGCGCGCTACCAGGCCGTGTTGCGGCGCCTGCAGCCGGGTGATCAGGTCCGCGCGGCGTTCATCACCGCCGCGGGTGAAGTGATCGAAGCGGCTTGACCCCCCTCCAATGGGGGTATGCCGGGTCAGCACGCGCCGTAACTGGATGTACGGAAGCGTTAATTACTCCCCTTTCTCCTCGCTCTTCGACGCTTGAAACGCACCCGGCTCGCGGTCCAATCGCAAACAGATTTCCATCACGACACATGGTCGCTGCATCTCCAGTCACGCCGCCTCAGAAGACGCCTGCCGCGCGCCGGCTGGGTCGCTTCGAGCTGCTGAAACTGCTGGGCAAGAGCACGCGCAGCATGGTTTGGCTCGTCAACGACACCCGCAACCAGCAGGAGCTGTTGCTGGTGCTGCCGCGCACCCAGCCCGCCGACCCGCAGGCGTTGGACCAATGGCAGCAGGGGGTGCGCAAGGCGGCGCGGCTGAACCACCCGCACATGGCGCACGTGGTCGAGATCGGCGAGCAGGAGCGCTGGCCCTTCGTGGCCTACGACCGCGCCAACGGGGTGACGCTGGCCGAGCGTCTCGCGCCGCAGGGTACGCCTGCGGCCGACGTCGCGCGCTGGATGATCCATGCGCTCGATGGTCTGGCCTTCGCGCATGAAGCCGGGGTGACGCATCGCGATCTGCAGACGCACATGCTGCTGCTCAGCGAGCAGGGTACGGTGCGTGTGATGGGCTTCGAAGTCGCGCTCGACGACCCGGCGGATGCCGAGGTGCCGACGATCGCGCGCAATCTCTCGGTCGACCCGTCGCAGCTGCGCCAGCAGCGCGACGCTGCCGTGCGCGACGTGCTCGCGCTCGGCGTGGTGATGCATCACCTGCTGGTCGGCCAGCCTGCCTTCGAGGAGCCGGATGTCGGCCGTGTGATCGAACGCCTGCCGCCGCAGGGCCAGGAGTTCGTGCGCCTGCCGTGGAGCATGCCGCGGCCGGTGCCGGAGCCGCTGCGCGCGATCGTCAACCGCAGCACCGATCGCCAGGAGCGGCACCGCTACCGCAATGCCCGCACGTTCGCGCATGCGCTGTCGGGCTGGCTCGACAGCGAAGCGCAGCAGGGCGGCGGCCCACAGGCCTTGCTGCTCGACCGCGTGCGCACGCTGGGGCCGCTACCGGCTTCGCGGGGCGGCAACATCCGCGCCGCGCGCCTGATGCGCATGGAGCGCGAGCGGACCAACGAACTCGCCGAACTGGTGCTGCGCGATTTGGCGCTGGCCTTCGAGCTGCTGCGCCTGGTGAACACCGCCAAGGTGCGCGGCACGCAGGTGGCCGGCAACGGCCCGGTGCTCACGGTGCGGCGCGCGATCGCGATGATCGGGCTCGAGGGCGTGCAGCGCGCGGTGCAGGGCCTGCGTCCCTGGCCCGGGCCGTTGAACGAGCAGGGCGCCAAGGACCTGGAGCAGCTGATCGAGCGGGCCAAGCGGGCGGGGCGCGTGGCGCAATCGCTGCGGCCGGCCGGCTACGACGCCGAAGTCGTCTACCTCGTGACCCTGCTGCAGAACCTCGGCCGGCTCGTCGTGCAGTACCACTTCGCCGACGAGGCGGCACAGATCCGCCGCCTGACCCTTCCCGAGCCCTCGGCCAAGCCGGGTGAGCCCGACGAACCCGGCATGAGCGAGGAGACCGCGGCCTTTGCGGTGCTCGGCGCCGACATCGAAACCCTGGGCGCCGCGGTCGCGCGCCATTGGGGCATGGACGACAACGTGCTGCACATGATCCGCCGGCTGCCGATGAACGCGCCGGTGCGTTCCGCCGATACCGACGAAGACATGCTGCGCGCGGTGGCCAGCGCGGGCAACGAAGCGGTGGATGCCTTGTCGCTGCCGGCACCGCAGGTCAACCCGGCGCTCAACCGTGTCGTGCAGCGCTATGGCCGCATGCTCAGCATCACGCTGCGCGATATTCAAGAGGCGGTGCAGGCCGCCTTGTACGACAACGGCGGCGACGAATTGGTCGAAGGCCGTGAGGTCGATCGCGAAGATTCGAGGCGCGGAACTCAAGAACTCTCCACGGAAGACGAAGAGACGGCAACAGGGGGGTGATTTCATGACCGTGGCCACAGCCCGCACCGGAGGAGGCACCTCCGGTCGGCTCGGACGCTTTGAACTGCGGCGGGTGCTCGGCAAGGGCGCCCAGGCGACCGTCTGGCTGGCCTTCGATCCGCGCCTGGAACGCGAGGTCGCGGTCAAGCTGCTGCGCGTCGAGGCCGACAGCGCCTCGGTGAATCAATGGCTGCACGAGGCGCGTGCCGTCAGCCGCATGACCCATCCGCACATCGTGCCGCTGTTCGAGGCGGACGAGCACCAGGGGCATCCGTACCTGGTGTTCGAGTACGTGCAGGGCCAGACGCTGGCCGAATACCTGCGCAGCAAGGGCGCGCTCGGCGCGCGCGACGCGGCGGGGCTGCTCGTGGGCGTGCTCGATGCGCTGCGCGCCGCGCACGGCATGGGCATCGTCCACCGCGACCTCAAGCCTTCGAACATCCTCGTCGACGCCGACGGCCGGGCCCGCGTGATGGACTTCGGCATCGCCGCGCGCATCACCGACACCGGCGATGGCGCGATCGTCGGCACGCCCGGATACATGTCGCCGGAGGCGGCGCGCGGCGGCAAGCCGGCGCCCTCGATGGACATCTTCGCCGCCGGCATGATGCTGGGGGAGATGCTCGCCGGTCGGCCGCTGCTGCGCGAGCGCGACCCGTACCGCTCGATCCAACGCGTGCAGGAAGAGGACATCGCGCTGCCCGACGACATCGGCTCGCGGGTGGACGATGGCATGCGCGCGATCGTGATGCGCGCCATCGCGCGCGAGCCCGCGCAGCGCTATGCCACCGCCTCGGCGCTGCTCGAGGCGCTGCACAAGTGGATGGATCCGGACACCATCGTGTCGGCCGACCCGGCCGCGGCGGCGTCCAACGGGGCAGGGACGCTGGAGTTCCTGCTGCGCCGGATGCGGCACAAGAGCGACTTCCCGGCGATGTCGGATTCGATCAGCCGCATCCAGCGGGTGGCCACCTCCGAGAACGAATCGCTCAACAGCCTGTCCAACGAGATCCTGAAGGACGTGGCGCTGACCAACAAGCTGCTGCGCATGGTCAACACCGCCTTCTACAGCCAGGCGGGCGGAGGCACCATCAGCACCGTGTCGCGGGCGGTGGCGCTGGTCGGCTTTGCCGGCATTCGCAACATGGCGCTCTCGCTGGTGCTGCTGGAGCACATGCAGGACAAGGGCCGCGCCAACCAGCTGAAGGAAGAGTTCCTGCGCTCCCTGATGGCGGGCTCGCTGGCCGGCGAGCTCTGCCCGGTGGCGCGCGACAGCGAGGAAGCCTTCATCGGCTCGATGTTCCAGAACCTCGGCCGGCTGCTGACGGAGTACTACTTTCCGGAGGAGGCGCAGCAGATCCGCGAGCAGATGCGCCCCGCGCGGCCGGATGCACCGATGCCCTCGGAAGACAAAGTCTCCACCCACGTGCTCGGCATGAGCTTCGAGGAGCTGGGTGTCGGCATCGCCAAATCGTGGGGCCTGCCCGAGAACCTGCAGAAGACGATGCGCAAGCCCAGCGGTGAGCCGCCGAGCAAGCCGATCGATCGCGGGCCGGAACGCCTGCGGTGGATCGGCCATGTGGCCAACACCGTCACCGACGCGATGCTGAACACGCCGCCGGAGCGGCTCCCGGAACGCATCGACGACATCGCGGCACGCTATTCCAAGGCGCTCGGGCTGAGCGAGAAAGACCTGCGCGGCGCCGCCGAAGCGGCGCAGCAGAAGCTCTCGCAGCTGGCCAGCGCGATGAACCTGCAGATCGCGCCCAATGCGCCGGCCCGCCGGCTGCTGTCGTCAAGGACGCCGGAGCCGGATCACGACACCTTGTCGCCGCTTCAACTGCAGCCGACGCTGCCGCCCGGGGCCGTGCCCGCCGCGGCTGCAGCGGCCGACGAGGACGCGAAGACGATCGTGCTGCCGCCGCGGCCGGAGAAGGTGGCCGAGATCCTGGCAGCCGGCATCCAGGACATCACCAATACGCTGGTCGAGGATTTCAAGCTCAACGAGGTGCTGCGCATGATCCTCGAGACCATGTTTCGCGCGCTCGGCTTTCGCCGCATCGTCTTCTGCCTGCGCGATCCGAAGGCCGACATGCTGACCGGCCGCTTCGGCCTCGGCCAGGGCGTTGAGGCGGTGAGCCCGATCTTCAAGGTACCGCTGAAGGTGGGGCCCGGCACGGCGCCCGACCTCTTCGTCGCCATCTGCCTGAAGGGCGCCGACACGCTGATCTCCGATGCCACCGCCGGCAACATCTCGAGCCGGCTGCCCGCGTGGTACCGCGAGAAGATCAATGCGCCGGCCTTCCTGATGCTGCCGCTGATGATGAAGAATGCGCCTTTCGCACTCATCTACGCCGACATGGCGCAGCCCGGCGGCCTGGCGCTCGGCGAAAAGGAGCTGTCGCTGCTGCGCACGCTGCGCAACCAGGCCGTGATGGCCTTCAAGCAGGCTGCGTGATCGGCGGGGCGAGCGCCTCGCTCACGCCGAGCTCGCCCATGCGGCGGCAGTAGGCCTCCAGCCGCGCGGTGTCGCAGTGCACCTCGAGCGAGCGCACCTTGCCCCACGCCAGCTGGAATACATGCACGCCCTGGTTGCTGCCGCGCTCGCCGTTGGGCAGCGTGAAGCGGTCGCGCCAGCTCACGGCGGCGCGGGTATCCCAGGGCCAGCCGCCGACGACGATGGCGTCGATCTCGAAGCGCAGGTCGGGCAGCAGGCGTTTCAGCCGCTCGTACCACCGCGTCGTGCTCTGAAGGCTGCGGCGCTCGCCGGCCAGCGCGTGATGGCCGTACATTGCATGCCGGTGTTGCGCCGCGAACTGCGCCACGATGCCGCTGTAGTCGCCTGCGTTGATCGCCTCGAAGGCCTTCTTCAGCTTGCGCCGGACGATGGCGTGGTACATGGCGGCTCCTTGATCTTAACGAGAGAAAGATTGACGACCCGAATGTTCAGCCCCCATCCTGCTTGTGTCAAGATGTAGTCCCATGCCGACGACGCGCAGCAAACCCCGTCCCTATCACCATGGCAATCTCCGCGCGGCCCTGCTTTCGGCCGCCGAGCGCCTGCTCGCCAAGCGTGGCGTCGAGGCGCTGACGCTGCGCGAGGTCGCCAAGAGCGCCAAGGTCTCGCATGGCGCTCCGTACCACCACTTCAAAGGCAAAGACGCGCTGCTGGCGGCGGTTGCCGAGCGCGGCTTCGCGGCGTTGGCCGAAGACATGCTGGCGGTCAGCGGCGATACGCCGGTGGACCGGTTGCGCGCCATCGGCGAGGCTTACGTCGGATTCGCGCGGCGCCACCCGGCGCGCTTCAGGTTGATGTTCGGTCCGCTGCTGGCCCTGAAACGCGAGTATCCCGGGCTGCAGCAGGCTGCCGAAAGCTCGTTCCAGGTGCTGCTCGACGCGGCGATCGAGGTGTCACCGACCGATGGGCTCCAACTCGCGCTGATCGGGTGGAGCATGTCGCATGGCCTGTCGCACCTGGGCATCGACGGCGTATTCGACAGCCTGCCGCTGCCCAAGGAGGCCACCACCGACCTCGAGACCCGGCTCACGATGCATCTGTTCCAGCGCATGGGCCTCGTGAAGACCCAGCCCGAAGCCTCAAGCTTGGCGGAAAGCGGCCGATAACGAAGCCAGCGCCTGGCTTCCCGCATGCAACTCGTGCACGATCCCCTCACCGTCCTGGTCGTCGACGACCAGTCGAGCGTGCGTGCGGCAATTGCCGGCCAGCTCGATTCGCTGGGGCACCGCGTGCTCGAAGCGGGCGACGCCGACTGGGCGCTCGACCAATTCCATCGCCACCGGCCCGACGTGGTGCTGCTCGACGTCGTGATGCCGGGCGAAGACGGCTATGCCGTGGCCCGGCGGCTGCGCCAGGCCGAAGCGGGCGGCTGGACGCCGATCATCTTCCTGTCGGTCCATGGCGAGGAGCAGAACATCTGGCGCGGCATCCAGAGCGGCGGCGACGATTACCTGGCGAAGCCAGTCTCCGACGTAGTGCTCGAGGCCAAGCTGCGCGCGATGCAGCGGCTCAAGGCCATCCAGCGCCGGCTCGAGGCGGTGTCGGCCGAGTTGCGGCTGGCCAACGAGCAATTGCGTCACCAGACCGAGCACGACGAACTCACCGGCCTGCTCAACCGGCGCGGCTTCGACCGCCTGCTGCACGGCGAGGTGTTGGCCGGCTTCCGCGAGCAGCAGCCGCTGACGCTGGTGCTGTGCGACATCGACATGTTCAAGCCCTACAACGACGAACTGGGACATGTGGAAGGCGACCGCTGCCTTGGCCGCATCGCGCAGATCCTGCGCGAGGCCTGCCTGCGACCGCGTGATCGTGCCGCCCGCTATGGCGGCGAGGAGTTCGCGCTGGTGCTGCCCAACACGCCGAAATCCGGTGCGATGACGCTGGCGCGCGCATTGCGCCGCATGGTCAACGGCGTCGGCATTCCGCATCCGCGCTCGACCGTCGCAAGCCACGTGACGCTGAGCGGCGGCATCACCACCTGCATCCCCGACGCGGGCACCACCGCCGAGACGATGGTCATCCGCGCCGACCAGGCCCTGTATGCCGCCAAGGCTCAGGGCCGGGACAGATTCTTCAGCTTCGAGATGCAGCTGGATACCGAGGAGCAGCGGCTGCTCTGACAGCATCGACAATCCGACGCTGGAATGGCTGTTCACATTGCCGGTACCGGAACCGACGAGCGCCGTGCTGATGTTGCTGGGGAGCCTGGGGTTGGCGGCAGGTTTGCGCCGAAGCCGCGGGAGGGCTGAATGAGGTTGACGAGCCTTACCCTCCCTATTGCGGAAGATAGTCCTAGGTAAATCAATAACTTAGGATGTACCTTCTTTGCAAGGTGCCCCGTTCAGGTGACACAGTGTCAGTGTAACGGACCGTCCAGAATCTGCAATGGTCTTTTTTCGCTTGAGCCTTGATGACTGCTGAACACAATGGGCGGATCAAGGAGGCTGAGAGATGCATCAGGGGGAACGGTTCATCACGGGGATGGCCTGGGCAATGTTGCTCGGAATCATCCTCTTGTGTTCACAAGAGCCCTTCGCGGATTGGCTGCACTCTCTCCCATACCAGGACAAGCCTGAAGCTCAAGCCGCGTGGGTTCAAGCAGTCGGCTCGGTGCTCGCGATATTCGCTGCCGTAGCGATTGCGGCTTGGCAACATTGGGCAGATCGGAGAAACCAAGAGCTTGCGCAGCGAAATGAAGATCTTCGTCTCGCGGATATCATGCGCCACCTTGTTCAAACCAGTGCCTTAGCCCTGGCGGGAATCGCAAAGGCCCGAACCGATCCAAATATATATTGGACGGATGAGGATCACGCTAGTATTCAGAGAACCCTTCGAGAGGTTCTCAAGGCGTTGCAGGGGATTCCCGTCGCAAATGTTCCTTCAATACTTTCAGCGTTTGTACTTACACGTGCGCGAATATCTCTCGAGGAGGCGTGTGAACTCTGTGTAGGCTTCAAACCCGAAACTATGTTAGCGCGTTACGGAAGCGAGTATGCCGGTGCCGCATGGGTCAAATTGCGAGATGACATGAATTCTTTTGCGCAGATGGCTATTGCTGAACGTGATAGATTTAGATGAGAAGCTTCGCGGAGGAGGGGGAATGAGTCTGATCGATATGGCCTTAAAGGCTAAGAATCTAAAGTCTCTTGGAGATTCATGGCAAGGATTTGATTCAATAGAAAACATTAACATAATTATAGGAAGAAATAACACAGGGAAGTCGTCCCTTATTCGTCTCATCGAGTTGGCTTGCGATCCACCATGACAAGGTGATCATTGCCGACCGTGAGACCGTCGAGCTGGGCAGCTTCAACTACTCTGATAGGGCTGCCACGAGGAACAGCGAAAACGTCTTGGTGAACTGGGGGAATCCGGAGCTCGCCAAGGTCTACATGAAGCACTTTGAGCGGAACTACAGGCAGGCGAAAGAGTTTCAGCTCCACTACTAAGATGCGCTCGCCGAGGAATAGCGTAGAAGCGTGGGACCGAAGCGGTCGCGGGCTTGTTTAAGTACCTCAAGCCCAAGGGTCGAGACGCGATAGCGATCGACGTGCAGTTGCTTGTCAAGTAGGCCGAGGTGATTCATCTGGCCTATAAGCACTTTCGTGTCGCCCACCCCAATATTCATTCCCCTTGTAATTTCATCCTCAGAAAAGCGGTCTCCTCTATTTTCAAAGAGCTCCAAGCAGCGAAGCATTTGAAGCGTTACGCCGGTTTTTGAGAGAGTTATCCGATGAGCTGCGCTGCCCAATTGGAGTTTGGCTGTATCTACAGGAATTAATGTGGCAGGCCCGAGCGCTTCGCCAATCTTTTCACTCCCGATATTGTTAATTGACGATGCCGCCAAGTGCTCTTTGGATGGCAGCAGTTCATCAAAAGTCTCCCCGTCTTCCTCCTCCTCTTCGACCGTGGAAGGCTTCAGTCGAGTGAGTTCGGCCTGAGCGTGCTCTAGTGCCTGGGTAAGGTCAGAGTTCTCCGTCTGCAGCTCCTCAATTTGTTTCTTTGCTTTTTGCTCGGAGTTCTTCATGCGAAGGATTAGCGCTGCTTTTTCCTCTTTGGTTATCGGCGTCTCACCTTCGATACTAATGGCAAGCTCTCGAAGCTTCTTCTGCCGTGTCCGATGAAATTTGATCACCCATATTGCGACGAAGGGGTAGGCAAAGACATACAAAGCTGCAGAGAGCAGAGCCCATCCAGTCCGACTCGCCCAAACCGAAGATGACGGATAAAGCGTCTTGTCGATATATTCAATCTTGGCGGGCCATTCTCCCTCCCCGAAAACCACGACAAACAGGCGGAAGTTAATAAGGCACCACGCTAGTATGAACGCGCCGGTAAGTGGGTTGCCCAGCCGCTCGCTTAGCTGAAATCGGATAGACGCAAATATCTCTTTAATTGCTTCCATAGCGAACCTCCTCCTCCTCGTTGCTAGAGCTTCACCAGTGTCTCTAAAGGGGTTGGGCGGGTCTAGTGCGCAAGCTCACACGCAATAGGGATGACGCGAGAGCTGGGGCAACCGAGGCAGCGAAGGGGCGGCGAAGTCGCGCTTCAATGGTCGAGAAGGTTCTGTGCCCATCAAAATACCCGAGTGGTTCAGTATGAGATTATCCTCCTAACTCCTTAGCAACTCCCATATCTCACACTGTTTCAAAGCAACTCCGTGGCTTGCGGTTTGAAGTAGGTGGGGCTGTTAATTGAGAGTAAGTTGAGAGCCCATGGGGACTTTTCAGCCTGACGACGCTTCTTCTTCATCTCCGTTTCAGCTACCGTGCCACCTCCCTAACCAGCTGGAGATTCCTGAATGAAGTGGTTGAAGTTGGACGGTCTGATTGAAAAGACAAGCTTAAGCCGTGCCTCCATCTACAGGAGAATGGATGCAAATGATCTACCTAAGCCGGTTCAAATCAAGGGGCTCGACGTGAATCTTTGGATAGAGGAAGAGATAGACGCATGGATGGAGGCCACAGTAGAGAAAGCAAGAATGGACAGGCAAGTACCGAAATAGCTATGATCGCAGCGAGGAGAGGAAAATGTTTCACACGCTGCTTACGCTCGCGCTGATTCCCTTTGCGCTGCTCGGGGTCTATCTCTTGGTGGTCATAGGTTGGGCGGTACTCCCTTACGGCATGGCTTTGATAGGGGCGGCGGTGGCTCTCGTTCTCCATGACGACCGGCTCTATAGGGATGCCTACGGCTGGGCATTACTAGTGATGGCCCTTGGGTTCGCCTGGAGCGTCAAACGGCTATCCAAGTAGCTGGCTATCCCGGCCCCCCCACTGGGAACCCTATAGATTTCTAGGTAGGGGTGTTTCTCTAAAGAGACCCCCGGGGAGGGGTCGGGGGGTACTTTCCAGCCGGCTACTCTTCTCAAGAAGTCTCAACAACAAGAACAAGCCGAGGCTTTAGCGGCTTTTTTGAAACTAGGCCACCCCCATACCCCTAGGGGGTACTTTGGGCCAGCAAAGCTCGCAACGCTCCCGCACTCCCTGCGGCTCAGGTCTTCAGCGCTGTGCAGCATCCGTCGCTCCTCTTGGGCCTTCCCCTCGATTCCGTTTCCCGTGTGGATTTCCTGGCATTTGGCCCAGGGGACTGATCGTTGGCCGGTTCCATTTGCTCCGGGGGCTGGTTCGCTTTGGGCGTACCTCATAGGGCGTACCTCGTAGTGGTTCGATTTAGGTCTATTGACAACCTAAACGGAACCGGTAGTATGCGAACCATCCAAATCGAACCGATGAGCAGAGGGCATTGCCATGAGCTTCGTCCGCGCCTACCTTCGAGCCAGCACTGAGGACCAGAACGCCGAGCGGGCTAGGGATGACCTTCAGAAGTTCTCTGCGGAGCATGGGCTGAGGATCGCCTCTTGGTACGTGGAGAACGAGTCAGGTGCCAAGCTGGAGCGCCCTGAGCTGTTCCGCTTGATCGCTGATGCCTCAGAGGGAGACATCCTCTTGGTCGAGCAGGTAGACCGGCTTTCCCGCCTCAATGCTGAGGATTGGGAGACCCTGAAGCTCAAGCTTGCACAGAAGCGTATTAGGGTCGTTGCGCTCGATCTTCCGACCTCCTGGCTTGCCTTGGGCCGTACCGCTGCTGATGAGGCTACCCAGGGCCTTCTAGACGCTGTAAACCGCATGCTCTTGGACATGCTGGCCGTCGTGGCTCGCAAGGACTACAACGACCGGCGTCGCAGGCAGGCTCAGGGCATCGAGAAGGCCAAGGAAGCCGGGGCCTACAAGGGGCGTAGGGCTGACCTGAGCAGACACCAGCAGATTGCCGACCTCCTCGAAAAGGGCTTCTCTTGGTCTCGGGTTTGCGAGATTACTGGGGCAAGCCGCTCAACGGTCCTTAGGGTGGTAAATGCCAGGAAATTAGTATCAATAGAATCTTCTGCAATATAGTGGGACTGGGTATCTATAAAATATGTCTGCAGTATTGAGGAAAGCTAAGTTAATACCATAGATATATCTTGATGAAATAGATGAATAATCATATAGACGATTGTCTGTGAAACATCTATTCTCTCTGGTCTAAATCCATAGAAATCAAAGCCTTAGGAATTCTTCCGTCACATGGCGAAGACGCCGGTTCCGCTAGGCAGTCTTCAGGCCTCCAGGGCCGCGCCCTGGGCTCTGTCGGAAATCAAGGCCTGACAAGGACTTAGGAAGTTCTCCACCACATCGAAGAAGCGGCCTTCTAGTCCGGCGAGGGCCAACGCGGCGCATTCCTTTGAAATCAACGACTTAGGAATTGTTGCTTCCGATCGAAGAAAGGACCGCCGAAATGGAGAACTCTCTCAACGAACTGTCGATGTTGGAAGCCGGGGCTGAGCGGTCGTCAGCACTCCTGGCGATACCGGTCCAGAACCTTTGAAATCAACGGCTTACGAGGTTGTCCGTCATATCGAAGAAGCCCCGATCCTGCCGGAGGGCTCCTGGGTAGACGAAGGGCGATCCAGCATCTGCAGGATTCCTAGCGCTGACAAGGACTTAGGAAGTTCTCCACCACATCGAAGAAGCCCGTGCTTCGCGGCGAGAAAGCGCATCTGATGCTTTTCCTTTGCTGACAAGGACTTAGGAATTTTCCCTCCCCATCGAAGAACCGACCTCAGATTGCCCGGGGAGCGCATCTGATGCGTTTCCTTTGAAATCAACGACTTAGGAATTGTTCCGTCCCATCGAAGAAAGGACCACCTTCAGGACCTCTCTTCAGCGGCCTCTGGCTGCACGCCCGGCAAGTCCTGGCCTGACAACGGCTTAGGAATTTTTGCCCCCGATCGAAGAAGCGTTTGCCTTCTTCACCCCCAAGCGAAGCCCCATGCGGTCATTACCGGCCCTTGGGGCTTTGTCATTTCTTGATCTACTTATATTCTTTCAATGACAACCAACACCAATACCCGTCTCCACTGGATTAAATACAACCCGACCGAATGGCAAGGCCACTGCAGCGCCCTGACTGACGCCGAATATGGTCTCTATCACCGTGCGGTGGAAAAGCTCTGGGTAGCTCCGGGAAATGTCCTGCACCTTGATGACCTTCGGCGCCGTCTGCGGATTGAACCAAATACCGACCGTTCCGCTTGCTTTGACCGGCTCCTAGGCATGGAATTGCGGCTCAGCCCAAACAAGATGGTTGATATTCAAGTTCTACACGAGGCGGCAGCAGCGGCCATCGCTCGAAGCACGAAGGCCAGCCTTGGAGGCCAGCGAAAAGCCGAACTGGCGGCCTTGGCGAAAGCTTCGGAAGCAGACAGCCAAGGCTAACTCATTCCTGAATTCCTGCTCAAGCAGGACTTAAGCACAGCTTGGCCTGTGCTATCTAGAGTAAGACTAAGAACTAGACCCAAGAGTTAGAACTTAGAACTACATCATAGAAATATACCCAGAGTAAGACCTAAGAATTCTTAAGCCCTAAGACAACCTTCAAGATTTTTATATCTGGTTGGTCTTGTTGGCCTTTACCTGGGTTTCATCCGTAGATCCTTGGGAGTCTTGAGACTTCTAGGAGGCTCCGGTATTCCTTGACTAAACAGTAAGTGTGAATATGGATTACAGACAAACGATAAGAACTGAGGCCTCTAAGGCAGGCCTAGACCCCAACTTAGCTGAAGCTATGCTTTTGCATGAGTCTGGAGGGAATCAATCTGCGGTCTCCTCCAAGGGGGCTATTGGTCTCACTCAGCTCATGCCGGCAACGGCTAGGGAGCTTGGGGTAGACCCCACGGACCCCCTTCAGAACATCCAGGGTGGTGTTCGCTACCTGAAGACCCAGGTGGATCGCTTTGGCGTTCCTGGGGGCATAGCAGCCTATAACGCTGGCCCCACGCGGGTAGCCAACACTCCGGACTTCGGCCAACTCCCCGAGGAGACCCGGGCCTATGTCCCTGCGGTCATGAACCGGGCTGCCGCAATTGCCTCGGCCAATGCCCCAAGCGCTCCCCAAGTCCCGACCCAGACGGCCGAGGGGCCTTCGGTCGAGAAGATCGTAGGGGCCTACGAGAAGGCCACCCTGGCAGGGGATGCTGAGGCCGCCTCGGAAATCGGTGGTCTCCTACAGCAACGCTTTGCATCTGCGATCACGAAGG
>Ga0207706_10003774_pt1 | contig 14456 bp, 10 predicted proteins | sample KBSC53metaG_FD_184318 | JGI IMG/M metagenome (GOLD analysis project Ga0207706, IMG submission 184318) | Corn rhizosphere microbial communities from Kellogg Biological Station, Michigan, USA - KBS C5-3 metaG (SPAdes) (version 2) | ecosystem: Host-associated > Plants > Roots > Rhizosphere > Soil ... | reverse complement strand
CTGCGTGTAGCTCTGCACCACCGGGATCGCGTTGAGCACCTCGGCCGCGATCGCGCTCGAGTCGGCCACCCGGTCCTGGCTGGCGCGGCTGAGGCGCCGCACCCGGCGGCCGAAATACAGCGAGGGCAGCACCACCAGCACCAGGATGCCCAGCACCTGCGTCATCACATAGGGGTTGGTGACGATCAGCATCCCGAGCGCGCCCACGCCCATCACGGTGTTGCGCAGGCCCATCGAGAGGCTGGAGCCGACGACCGTCTGCACCAGCGTGGTGTCGGTGGTCAGGCGCGACAGCACTTCGCCGGTCTGCGTGGTCTCGAAGAACTCCGGGCTTTGCTCGACCACATGGGCGTACACGGCGCTGCGCAGGTCGGCGGTGATGCGTTCGCCGAGCCAGGTGACCATGTAGAAGCGCGCCGCCGAGAACCCGCCGAGCGCCGCGCCGACCAGGAACAACGCGAAGAAATGCTCGCGCAGCGCCATCACGCGGCGGCCCGGATCGGCAGCGACGAGGCCATGGTCGATCAGCGAACGCAGCGCGGCGGGGAACACCAAGGTGCTGATGGCCGCGCCGACGAGGAACAGCAGCGCCAGTGCGATGCGGCCGCGGTACGGCTTCAGAAACGGCAGCAGGCCCGACAGTGCACGGGGCGAGGTCGCTGCGGCTGCAGCGGCGGAGACATCGGGCGCCTGGGCGGCGGGCAGCGTGGCGGAGGCGGGGGTCGAGGGGGGCATGGCGCAGTCTAAGCCGGGGCCTGTGAACCTTGTGTTGCGAACTCGGTCAGCATCCTTGTGGATGGCCGGCGGATTTTTCCCGCGCTCGGGGGAAAGGCGGGGATCGGAGGCTTCTGTGGAAATGGGCTTTGTGGTCGAATCGAGCGACAGGCTGTCATGGGCATGACTTCTTCCTCTTCTTCGCCGCTGTGGTTCCGCTGGTGCAGCCGCTTCGTGCTGCGCGCCGGCCGCGGCTGGGCGACGCTGGCTTTCACGCTCGCGGTGGCACTGCTGGCCGCCGCGGCGGCGCAGGCCATCGCCATGGCGCTGGGCCGCCCGCACCCGGGCGAGGCGGGGCTGAGCGCAGGGCTGTGCGCGCTGATCGTCACGCCGCTGATCGCCGCCTTCGTGACCCGGCTGGTGGTCGAGCTGGCGCAGGCGCGTGGCGAGCTGAGCGCCCAGGCGCACCGCGACGAGCTCACCGGCGTGCACAACCGGCGCCATTTCATGGAGCTGGCCGAGCGCGAATGGGCGCGTGCCCGCCGCTACGACACCAGCGCCGCGCTGTTGCTGATCGATGCCGATCATTTCAAGCGCGTCAATGATCGGCACGGTCATCTTTGCGGCGATGCGCTGCTGCGGGAAATCACCCGCCTGACCGCGGAGTCGCTGCGCCTGCCGGACATGCTCGCCCGCTTCGGCGGCGAGGAGCTGATCGTCTTCCTGCCGCACACCGACCCGCTGGGCGCGCTCGATGTCGCCGAGCGCATCCGTGAGCGCGTGGCCCAGCTGCGCATGTCGTGGCAGGGCGGCGAGGTGCAGACGACCGTCAGCATCGGCGTGGCTTCGCTCGATGCCACGCATGCGTCCATCGACGCGCTGATCCACGATGCCGATGCCGCGCTGTTCGCCGCCAAGGAGGCGGGCCGCAACTGCGTGCGCGCCGCGCCGATCCAGCCGCGCCGCGAAGCCCAGCGCATGACCTCGCCGCGCTGAGCGGCCCCCCGTCTTCATCGCTTTCCGCCGCCCACCCCCGGCGCGCCGGGCGCTGCCTCTGCCGCAACAAAGGATGCCGGGGCATTAGCTGCTTTGACATTCTCTGCTTAGGCAAGTATATTTGCGTCCATGGCCCGAACTCCTGCTCCCGCTGATTTCTACCGCCCTGGCGCCTATTGCGCCGAGGACAGCGTCGCCTACCTGATGAAGCGCGTGCTCGCATCCTTCGTCCAGCAGGCCGAGATCCGCCTCGAACCGCACGACCTCACGCACGCACAGTGGATGCCGCTGTTCAAGCTGCGTCAGCGCAAGAGCATGGCGGTGGCCGAGTTGGCGCGCGAGATGAACACGGACACCGGCGCCACCACCCGCCTGCTCGACCGGCTGGAAAAGAAGGGCTTGTGCAAGCGCGTGCGCTCCACGGAGGACCGCCGTGTCGTCAACGTGGAACTCACGCCCGAGGGCGAGGCCGCCGCGGCGCTGGTGCCCGGCGTGCTCACCGACGTGCTCAACGCCCACCTGGCCGGCTTCTCCAAGACCGAATGGCAGGCCTTGATGACCTACCTGCGACGCATGGTCGAAAACGGCGAGGCCATGCGCGGGCAGGAGGCCTGAGCGCGGCGCGCTTTTTTGAACCAAATACTTGCCTAAGCAGATAAAGCCCTAACAAATTTATGGACAAGTTGCAGCTTCCCCTCGTCCCGCCCCGTCCGTCGGGCCTGGCGCTCACCGCCCTGACCGCGCTCGGCGCGATCGCCACCGCCGCCGCGCTGCTGCTGACCGGCTGCGCTTCGCCGGGTGCGGTGCATCCGGTCGCGCAGCGCATCGAGCCGGCCGCCGTCGGCCTGCAAGCCGGCGCGACCGCCCCCGCGATCAGCGAATCCTGGTGGCAGGGTTTTCACGACAGCCAGCTCGATCAACTGGTGCAGCGCGCGCTTGCCGACAGCCCCAACCTGAAGGCCGCGGCGGCCCGCGTGCAGCGCGCCGAGGCGCTGGTCGACGCCGTCAAGGGCACCGATCTTCCGCAGGTCAACGGCTCGTTCCAGGCCACGCGCCAGCGCTACACCGAGCACGGCCTGGTGCCGCCGCCGCTGGCGGGCGCCTACAAGACCGACAGCTCCCTGCAGGCGGCGCTGTCGTGGGAGCTCGATTTCTTCGGCCGCAACCGCGCCGCGCTCGACGCCTCGTTGGGCGCGCAGCGCGCTGCCCAGGCCGACGCGCAGGCGGGCCGTGTGCTGCTGGCCGCCAACGTCGCGCGCAGCTACTTCCAGCTCGGCCGCCTGGTCGAGCAGCGCACCGTGGCCGAGCGCTCGCTGGCGCAGCGCACCGAGCTGCTCTCGCTGATCCGTCAGCGCGTGCAGGCAGGGCTGGACACCAACGTCGAACTGCGCCAGGGCGAGGGCGCGCTGCCCGAGATCCGCCAGCAGATCGAAGCCTTGAACGAGCAGATCGCGCTGACCCGCCACGCGCTGGCGGCTCTGACCGTGCAGCCCCCGGCCGCGCTCGACGCGCTGGCGCCGCGCCTGCAGCCGGTGCAGGCCGTGCCGCTGCCGGCGCAGGTGCCCGCCGACCTGCTGGGCCGCCGCGCCGATGTGGAGGCCGCGCGCCGCCGCGTCGAAGCCGCCACCGGCGATGTCGCCTCGGCCCGCGCGCAGTTCTATCCGAGCGTCAACCTGGTGGCCTTTGCCGGCTTCAGCTCCCTCGGGCTCGACAAGCTGATCGAGGCCGGCAGCCGGCAGTACGGCATCGGCCCCGCGGTGCACCTGCCGATCTTCGACGCCGGCCGCCTGCGCGCCAACTACAAGGGCAAGACGGCCGATCTCGATGCCGCAGTGGAGGCCTACAACGGCGCGGTGATCGAAGCGGTGCGCGACGTGGCCGACCAGATCGCCTCGGTGCAGTCGGTCGAGCGCCAGCAGCGCGAGCAGGATGCCGCGCAGGCCGCAGCCGAGAGCGCCTACGACCTCGCGGTGCAGCGCTACAAGGCCGGGCTCGGCACCTACCTCACGGTGCTCACCGCCGAGACCAACGTGCTGGCGCAGCGCCGCCAGGCCGCCGACCTGAAGGCCCGCACCCTGGACAGCCAGGTCGCGTTGATGCGCGCACTCGGCGGCGGCTATGTGGCCGAGCCGGTGCGCACCGCACAGGCGAACTGACGAACACGAACGAACGACGAACAGACACTGGAAGGCAGACTCGCATGAACGCTCCGCAAACGACCGCCGCCTCCGCCGGCAAACCCACCCGCAAGAAGGCCCTGACGGCGGTGGCCGCGGCAGTGCTGGTGGGCGGTGCCGCCTATGGCACCTACTACGCGCTGGTCCTCAACCACTTCGAGAGCACCGACAACGCCTACGTGCAGGGCAACGTGGTGCAGATCACGCCGCAGATCGGCGGCACCGTGCTGGCCATCGGCGCCGACGACACCGATTTCGTCAAGGCCGGCCAGCCGCTGGTCCGGCTCGACCCGGCCGACGCGCAGGTCGCGCTCGACCAGGCCGAGGCCCAGCTCGCGCAGACGGTGCGCGAGGTGCGCACGCTGTTCGTCAACAACGACACGCTGAAGGCGCAGATCGCGCTGCGCGAGGCCGACGTGGCCCGCGCGCAGGCCGAGGTCACGCGTGCGCAGGACGACGTGAACCGCCGCGCGCCGCTGGTGGCCACCGGCGCCGTCGGCAAGGAAGAGTTCAACCACGCCAACGCGCAGCTCACCGCGGCCAAGAGCGCGCTCACCGCGGCCCAGTCGGCCGTGGTGGCCGCGCGCGAGCAGCTCGCCGCGAACCAGTCGCTGACCGACAACACCAGCGTCGACCAGCACCCCAACGTGCAGCGTGCCGCGGCGCGCGTGCGCGAGGCCTACCTGGCGCTCAAGCGCGCCGAGCTCCCGGCGCCGGTGACCGGCTATGTCGCCAAGCGCAACGTGCAGGTCGGCCAGCGCGTGCAACCGGGCGCGCCGCTGATGACGGTGGTGGCGCTCGACCAAGTCTGGGTCGATGCCAACTTCAAGGAAAGCCAGCTGCAGAAGCTGCGCATCGGCCAGCCCGCGACGCTGGTGGCCGACGTGTACGGCAAGAAGGTCGAGTACCACGGCGCGATCGCCGGCCTGGGCGCTGGCACCGGCGCGGCCTTTGCGCTGCTGCCGGCCCAGAACGCCACCGGCAACTGGATCAAGGTCGTGCAGCGCGTGCCGGTGCGCATTGCGCTGAACCCCGAGGAGCTGGCCGCGCACCCGCTGCGCGTGGGCCTGTCGATGGACGCCAAGGTCGACGTCAGCAACACCGACGGCAAGACGCTGGCCGACGCGCCGCGCACGCAGACGGTGGCGCAGACGGCGGTGTTCGACCAGGTCAACCGCGATGCGGATGGCGAGGTGCGCAAGATCATCGCCGCCAACCTCGGCCGCGGCACCGCGGTGGCCAAGTCGGCCGGCGCCAAGACCGAGGCCAAGGAGGTGCACGAGGCCGGCGCCACGCTCGCGGCTGCCCCGGCACCGACGCAGCTCGCAGCCCGCGGCCAGGCCAGCACGCTGGCCAAGTAAGCAGCAAAGGGACGATCCCATGAGTTCCTCGACGACTGCGGCCGACCCCGGCGCAGGCGGGGCCGCCGCATCGGCGCCCGCGCCGGCACCGGCCGCGATGCCGGCCCGACCGGCCGAGATGCCCCCGCTGAGCGGCGGCACGCTGGTGCTGGGCACCGTGGCGCTCTCGCTCGCCACCTTCATGAACGTGCTCGACACCTCGATCGCCAACGTGTCGCTGCCGGCGATCGCCGGCGACCTCGGCGTGAGCCCGAACCAGGGCACCTGGGTCATCACCAGCTTCGGCGTCGCCAACGCGATCTCGGTGCCGCTGACCGGCTGGCTGACTCAGCGCTTCGGTGCGGTGAAGCTGTTCACGATGAGCGTGCTGCTGTTCGTGCTGACCTCGTGGCTGTGCGGCTTCGCGCCTTCGCTGGAGATGCTGATCTTCTTCCGCGTGCTGCAGGGCTTGGTGGCCGGGCCGATGATCCCGCTGTCGCAGACGCTGCTGATGTCCAGCTACCCGAAAGCCAAGGTCGGCATGGCGCTGGCGATGTGGTCGATGACCACGCTGGTGGCGCCGGTGGTCGGGCCGCTGCTCGGCGGCTGGATCACCGACAACATGTCGTGGCCGTGGATCTTCTACATCAACGTGCCGGTCGGCCTGGGCGCCGCGGCGGTCACGTGGAGCATCTACCGCCATCGCGAGACGCCGACGCGGAAGCTGCCGATCGACACCGTCGGCCTGGGCCTGCTGGTGCTGTGGGTGGGCTCGCTGCAGATCATGCTCGACAAGGGCAAGGAGCTCGACTGGTTCCACTCGGGCCAGATCATCGTGCTCGCGATCGCGGCGCTGGTGGGCTTCGTCGTGTTCCTGATCTGGGAGCTCACCGAAGAGCACCCGGTGGTCGACCTGCGGCTGTTCAAGCGGCGCAACTTCAGCCTCGGCGCGGCCACGCTCGCGGTGGGCTACGGCCTGTTCTTCGGCAACGTGGTGCTGCTGCCGCTGTGGCTGCAGCAGTTCATGGGCTACACCGCCACCGCGGCCGGCATGGCGCTGGCGCCGGTGGGGCTGTTCGCGATCCTGCTGTCGCCGATCATCGGGCGGCAGATCGGCCGTGTCGATCCGCGCTGGCTGACGACCATCGCGTTCCTGGTGTTCGCGCTGGTGCTGTGGATGCGCTCCAACTTCACGACGCAGGCCGACCAGTGGACGGTGCTCGTGCCGACCATCGTGCAGGGCATCGCCGTGGCGAGCTTCTTCATCCCGCTGATGAGCATCACGATGTCGGGCCTGTCGCCCGACCGCATCCCGGCGGCGTCGGGCCTGTCGAACTTCGCGCGCATCACCGCCGGCGCCTTCGGCACCTCGATCGCGACCACCGTGTGGGACGACCGCGCGACGATGCACCATGCGCATATGGTCGAGCGCCTGGGCAGCGCGGCCGACTCGGCCTTCGCCGATGCGCTGGCCAAGCTGGGCGCGGCCGGCTTCAGCCCCGAGCAGGCCGCGGCGCAGATCGCCCGCATGATCGACCAGCAGGCCTTCACCCGCGCGGCGGACGATGTGTTCCTGGTATCGGCAGGCTTGTTCGTGCTGATGATCGGGCTGATCTGGTTCGCCAAGCCGGTACGTGCCGGCGCCGCGGTCGACGCCGGCGGAGCGCACTGATGGACGCCGGCCGACCCAGCCGCACCGCGCTGCGCGTGGCCACGCACCGGGCCGCGCACCAGCTGTTCGACGAGCCCTGCGTCTTCGACGATCCGTTGGCGCTGCGCCTGCTCGACGATGACACGCGGCAGACGCTGCTGGCCATGGCCGAGCAGCACCGGCACGACAGGCTGGGCCGAGCGCTGCGCGCCTTCTTCGCGGTGCGCAGCCGCTTCGCCGAAGACCAGCTCGCGCGCGCCATCGAGGCGGGCGTGCGGCAATACGTGGTGCTGGGCGCGGGGCTGGACACCTCCGCCTACCGCCAGCGCGACGAGACGCTGCGCGTCTTCGAGGTCGACCACCCCGACACCCAGGCCTGGAAGCGCGCGCGCCTGGCTGCGGCCGGCGTTTCGGCGCCGCCCGCGCTGACCTACGTGCCGATCGACTTCGAGCGGCAGATGCTCGGGCAGTGCCTGCGCGATGCGGGCTTCCGCTCCGACCAGCCCACCTTCTTTTCGTGGCTCGGTGTCGTGCCGTACCTCACGCACGATGCGGTGATGGCGATGCTCGGCTTCATCGCGACCTCGATGCCGCGCGGCAGCAGCATCGTGTTCGATTACGCACTGGCCCCCGACCTGATGACGCCCGAGCAGCGCGCGAGCTTCGAGAAGGTCGCCGACTACGTGCGCACGGTGTGCGAGCCGTGGAAGACCTTCTTCGCGCCGCGCTCGTTGTCGGTCGCGCTGAAGGCCTGGGGCTTCAGCGCGGTGGAAGACCTCGGCCAGCAGGCGCTCAACGAGCGCTACTTCGCCGGCCGGCTCGACGGCCTGCGCGTGGGCGGCAGCGCCCACCTGATGCACGCCGTGGTCTGACCCTCTCGCTGGGCACGCCATGTGCCGCGCTGGGCTCGTTCATTTCGAAGGAGCAGCAGCGATGGCACAGCAAGACAAGCAACTCGACGGCCTCACCGTGGCGATCCTCGTGTCCGACCTGTTCGAGCAGGCGGAGCTGGTCGAGCCCAAGCGCGCGCTCGAGGCCGCCGGCGCCCGCACCGTGATCGTCTCGAACAAGGGGCCGATGGTCCACGGCATGCGGCACGACCAGCGGGCCGATGCCTTCCAGGTCGACATCGACCTCAAGCGCGCCCGGCCCGAGGACTACGACGGCCTGGTGCTGCCGGGCGGGACCTTCAATGCCGATGCGCTGCGCATGGTCGAGCCGGCGCAGCGCTTCGTGCAGGCCTTCCAGGCCGCCGCCAAGCCGATCGGCGTGATCTGCCACGGGCCGTGGCTGCTGGTCTCGGCCGGCCTGGTGCCGGGCCGCACGCTGACCAGCTGGCCCTCATTGCAGGACGACATCCGCAATGCCGGCGGCACCTGGGTCGATCGCGAGGTGGTGGTCGACACCAACTGGGTCTCGAGCCGCAAGCCCGACGACCTGCCGGCCTTCAACCGCGAGCTGGTCGCGGCGCTGGCGCGCGCGCCCGAGCTCACTGCCAACCCGATGCCGATCACCGAGTAGCGCCGGGCCGCCGCGGCCGCAGCAGCAGCGCGGCGAGCGCCAGCCCGAGCAGCCAGGCCCCCGAGAAGGCACCGCCGCCGCTGCTGCTCGACGAGCCCGCGCCGCCGGAGGCGGCCGCTGGCGCGGTCACGGTCACGGTGCTGTCGACGCTGGATTGCAGGCCGAGGTCGTCGGTGATCGTCAGGCGCACGATGAACTGGCCGGCGCCGGTGGGCACCACGGTGGTGATGCTGCCGCTGCTCGAGCCGCTGAAGCCGCTGGCAATGCCACCGCCGGAGACGATGCTCCAGGCATAGCCCGCGATGCTGCGGCCGTTGTCGTGCAGCGAGCCGGTACCGTCGAGCACCACGGCCGTGCCGGCGGTGGGGGTGCCCGGCGTGACGCTGATGCGCGCCTGCAGCGTGGTATCGGTCGACTGCGCCAGCTGGTAGGCCGCGCCCACCGCGGCGCCGGTGTCGAGCATGCCGGCGCCGCAGGTGCTGGTGGTGCAGTAGCACTCGAGCTGGTCGGTGCCGTCGGGCGCATGGCAGGTGGCCACGCCGCTGTCGGCGCCGGTGGTCGGGAAGGCGCGGGCGGTGCTCTTCAACAGGCTGGTGATCTGCGCCGGCGTCAGGTTGGCATTGGCCGAGAGCATCAGCGCCGCGGCGCCGGAGACCAGCGGCGCCGAGAAGCTGGTGCCCACCGCATAGTTGTTGCCGTCGGTGTAGCTCGCGCCGGCGCTGCCGGCCACCGGCGAGGTGCCGCCGGCGTTGGTGGTGCTGAGGATGGGGTACAGGCAGCTGCCGGTGCTGTTGACGCAGTTGCCGCCCGGCGCGGCGATCGCCAGCGCGCTGCCGACGTCGGAGTAGCCCACCTTGGTGCCGATGTGGCGCAGGCCGGCCACCCCGATCACGCCGCTGCAGTTGGCCGGCACGCCGACCGCGTGGCCCGAGGTGTTGCCTGCGGCCGCGACGATCACCGCGCCGGCCGCGGTGATCTCGCTCACCGCGCTGGCATAGCTGCTCGAGCAGCTGCCGTCGCCGCCCAGGCTGAGGTTGATCACGCGCGCCGGCGTGGTGTTGGCCGGCACGCCCGCCAGCGGGAGGCCGGCCGCCCAGCGCATGCCGGCGATGATGTCGGAGTCGTAGCCGAAGCACTTGCCGAGCACGCGCACCGGCAGGATCTTCAGGTTCCAGCCCACGCCGGCCATGCCGATGCCGTTGTTGCCGCTGGCGCCGACCAGGCCCGAGACCATGGTGCCGTGCCAGGAGCTGCTGGCGATGTCGCAGTTGCTGAAGGTCGCGGTCGCGGCTTCGGCGCTGGTGACGTAGTCGCCCGGGTCGCTCGCATCGGCATCGCGCGCGCTGCCATCGTTGGAGATCGCGGTGTTGCTCACCATGTCGTAGCCGGAGAGCAGCTGGTTCGCGAGGTCGGGATGGTCGAAGCGCACACCGGTGTCGACCACCGCGACCACGATGCTGGCCGAGCCGGTGGTGATGTCCCAGGCGGCGGGTGCGTTGATGCTCGAGACCACGTCGGTGGCCTGCGCCGCGGCGCTCGCGGTCGGCGCCTTCAGGTACCACTGGCCGCTGGCGGGGCTGGTGCCGCTCACCGGCGTGTAGAGCGGATCGTTGGGCACCGCCAGCGCGCCCCGGCGATGGTCGACCTCGGCATGCTCGACCTCGCTGTCGGCGGCCAGCGCCTGGGCCAGCGTGGCGCTGTCGATGCCGGTGGCGGTGACGACCTGCATGCGGTCGGAGATCGCGCGGCCGGCGCCCAGCGTGATGCCGCGCCGTGCGCCGAGCGCCGCGGCGCGCCGCGTCATCACGTCGGCGGTGGCCCCGGCATCCTCTCGCGCGGAGGTCGTCAGCGCATGGCGGCGCAGCGTGTCGGCGCCGGCCTTGAACTGCACGATCACGCGGGCGTCGGCGGTGTCGTCGGGCAGCGCGAGGCGGCGGGCAGGCTGCTGCTCGGCTGGCACGGCCGCGGCCGCAGCGCCGAGCAGCGCCAGCGCGCAGAGCAGGATGCGGATCGCGGGATGCAGGTTCTTCATGGCAGGCAAGGCGCAGTGTGTCAGTGGACCGGCGCGGTGAAGGTATAGCCCTCACCACGGACAGTGCGGATCAGTTGCGGCCGGCGCGGCGAGTCGCGCAGCTTCTGGCGCAGCCGCGACACCACGAGATCGATGCTGCGGTCGGTGACCTCGGTGCCCGGAGCGCGCACCAGGTCGAGCAGCTGGTCGCGCGTCAGCACCCGGCCACGGTGCTCCAGCAGGCTGGCGAGCAGCCGGAACTCGATGGTCGACAGCGACACCACCCCCTGGTCGGGGGCGGTCAGCTGGCGCTGCAGGCGATCGAGCGTCCAGCCGTGGAAGCGCAGCGGCGCCGGGGCCTGCTCGGCGCCGTGTGCCTGCGCGCGACGCAGCAGCGCCCGCATGCGGGCCACCAGCTCGCGCGGCTCGAACGGCTTCTGCAGGTAGTCATCAGCGCCCACTTCGAGGCTCAGCACGCGGCTGGCGAGGTCGCCGTGCGCGGTGAGCACGATGACCGGCATGGTCGAGCGGCGGCGCAGCCAGTGGCACAACGAGAGGCCGTTGTCGTCGGGCAGCATCAGGTCGAGCAGCAGGATGTCGAACGTGGCCCGCGCCAGCGCCTCGCGCATCGCGGTGCCGTCGTGTGCCGCGGTCACCGCAATACCGAACTGCCGCAGGTAGCCTTGCATCAATTCCTGGATATCGGCATCGTCGTCGACCAGCAGGCAGCGAATCATGGGCAGCTTTTCTCCTCCGGGCCGTTTTCGTGCACGGCTCGTCATTCTTTGGAGGCCAGGTAAAGCCACCGCGTGCGCTTTGTGTCGGCGGTGACACACAAGCGCCGGGGATCGCGCGAACCGCGCGCTATTCGTCGGCTTCTTCGAGCTGCTGCAACTGGTACAGCCGCTGGTAGATGCCGCCGGGCAGCGCCATCAGCTGATCGTGCGAGCCCAGCTCCGCGAGCCGGCCGTGGTTGAGCACGACGATGCGGTCGGCCTCGCGGATGGTCGACAGCCGGTGTGCGATCGCGACGATCGTCACCCGGCCGCGCAGCGCCGACAGCGCGCGCTGCACGATCTGCTCGGTCTCGGAATCGATGTGCGAGGTGGCCTCGTCGAGGAACAGGATGCGCGGCTCGCCGGCCAGCGCGCGGGCGATCGCGATCAGCTGCTTCTGCCCGACCGACAGGCGCGCGCCGCCTTCGCCCAGCGGCGTGTCGTAGCCGCGCTCCAGCGCCAGGATGAAGTCGTGCGCATGCGCGGCGCGGGCGGCGGCCTCGACCTGCGCATCGCTGATGTCGCGGCCCATCGCGATGTTCTCGCGCGCGCTCGCGGCGAGCAGGAAAGGCTCCTGCGGCACCAGCCCGATCGCGTGGCGGAAGTCGTCGTCGGCGATCGCCTCGATCGGCGTGCCGTCGATGCGGATCGCGCCGGCCGGTGCCGGGTAGAAGCGCAGCAGCAGCGACAGCAGCGTGCTCTTGCCGCTGCCGGTGTGGCCGACGATGCCATGGAAGCTGCCGGCCTCGATCTGCAGGTTCAGGTCGTGCAGCACCGTCTGCCCCGGCAGGTAGCCGAAGCTCAGCTGCTCGATGCCCACCGCGCCCGCGGCCACCCGGCCCTGCGCGGTGGGCGGCGGCGCCTCGGCTTCCTTGAGCAGCGCATGCACGCGGGCCGCGCCCACCATCGCCTGCTGCAGCTGCGAGAACTGCATCGTGATCTGGATCAGCGGCTCGATCACGCGCGAGATGTAGTTGATGAAGGCATACAGCACACCCACTTCCAGCGCGCTCAGCGCGGCGCCGCCGGTGCGCCAGCCGAAGACGCCGATCACCACCGCCAGCAGCAGCACGTTCAGCAGGTCGAGCGCCGGCCGCAGCAGCCAGGCATTGGCGCGCAGCTCGCGCTGGCGCGACTGGTAGTGCGCCTCGTTGGTGGCGGCAAAGCGCTCGCCGAAACGCCGCGTCGCGTTGCTCGCCTGCAGCACCGCCATGCCGGCGATCGATTCGCTCACCTGGGCATTGAGGTCGCTGCGCAGCTCGCGCGTGCGCGTGACCGCCGGCGCAGAGAGCCGCTGGTAGCCGAACACGATCGCGAACACCGCCGGCACCAGCAGCGCGACGATCAGCATCAGCCGCCAGTCGAGCCACAGCATCGCGGCCATCGCGCCCAACAGCACGATGACGCTGTCGAGCATCACGAACAGCACCTGCACGTACAGCGTCTTCACCGCCTCGGTGTCGTTGGTCACGCGGCTGACCAACTGGCCGGTGATGGCGCGGTCGAAGAAGCTCATCGGCAGGCGCAGCACATGGCCGTAGACCTGCTCGCGGATGCGCTGCACCGAGCGCATCGCCAAGCCGGCCAGCCGCACCAGCTGCAGGTAGCGCAGCACGGTGGCGATGCAGCCGCTGACCACGGCGCCGGCGAGCAGCCCGGCGATGGCGGGCAGGTCGGCGTGGCGCGGCAGCAGGTAGTTGTCGATGAAGGCCTTGCCGATCAGCGGGCCCAGCGCCTCGAGGCCGGCTGCCGCGAGCAGCCACACCAGGCCCCACACGAGGTGCCGGCGCTCGGGGGCGGCGGCGCGCAGCAGCAGCGCTGCGGCATCGTTGAGCGTGCGGCGGCGCTGCTGCTTGGTTTCAGCCGCGGTGGCGGGAGTGGTCAACGCGTCAGGCTGCATCGAGCGTGGCCTCCAGTTGCTGGTAGCGCCATTGACGCGCATACCAGCCGTCGTGTGCGAGCAGCTCGGCGTGCGTGCCCTGCTCGGCCACATGGCCGTCGCGCAGCACCAGCGTGCGGTCGGCGTCGACCACGGCGCTCAGCCGGTGGCTCACGATGATCACCGTGCGCCCCACGCGCGCTTCACGCAGGTGCTTCAGGATGCGCGCCTCGGTGTCGGTGTCCACCGCCGAGAGCGCATCGTCGAGCAGCAGCAGCGGTGCGTCGGCCAGCAGCGCGCGGGCGATCGCCACACGCTGCCGCTGCCCGCCGGAGAGCGTGACGCCGCGCTCGCCCACCGGGGTGTCGTAGCCCTGCGGCAGGCGCAGGATGTCGTCGTGCACGGCGGCCAGCCGCGCCGCCTGCTCCACCTGCTCGCGCGTGGCGCCGGGGCGCGACAGCGCGATGTTCTCCGCCACGGTGGCCGAGAACAGGAAAGCCTCCTGCGGCACCCATGCGATCGCGCCGCGCAGCGCGGCCAGCGTGTAGTCGTTCAATGCGATGCCGTTCCAGCGCAGCATGCCGGCTTCGGGCGCGTGGTGTCGCAGCAGCAGGCGCAGCAGCGTGGACTTGCCGGCGCCGGTGGGGCCGACGAGGCCGAGCGTGCGGCCTTCGGGCAGCGTGAACGACACGCCGTCGAGCGCCGGGCGGCCCTGGCCGGGGTAGTGGAACCGCAGGCCTTGGGCGGCAAGCGGGCCCGGCGCCAGCGTTTCGGTGCGGCCGTGGTCGTCGACCGTCAGCGCTTCGTCGAGCACCGGCTGCAGCCGGCCCCAGGCCGCCTTGCCGCGCTCCATCAGCGAGAGCACCCAGCCGGCCGCGAACATCGGCCAGATCAGCTGGCCGAGGTAGAGGCTGAAGCTGGTGAGCTGGCCGACCGTGAGCTGCTGCTGCCACACCAGCCAGCCGCCGTAGCCCAGCGTCAGCACGGTGGCGATGCTCAGCGTGGCGCCGACCACCGGCTCGTAGCCTGCCTCCCAGCGCTGCGCGACGAAGCTCGCGTCGGAGGCCTGCTGCGCCAGCGCGGAGAACTGCTTCGCGCTGTGCGCCTCGAGGCCGAGCGCGCGCAGCGTGCGCACGCCGGAGAGCGTTTCCTGCACGTGGTCATTGAGCGCGCCGAAGCGCTCGAGCGAGAGCCGCCACGCTTCGTGCACATGGCGCGAGAGCCACCAGAAGCCCAGCGCCATCAACGGAAACGGCAGCAGCGCCATCGCGGCCAGGCGCCAGTCGACGCCCAGCGTCATCGTCGCGACCACCAGCACCAGCGTCAGCGAGCCGTCGAAGCCGGCCAGCATCGCTTCGCCGGCAGCCATCTCGACCGCGTCGATGTCGTTG
>Ga0207706_10003771_pt1 | contig 14458 bp, 9 predicted proteins | sample KBSC53metaG_FD_184318 | JGI IMG/M metagenome (GOLD analysis project Ga0207706, IMG submission 184318) | Corn rhizosphere microbial communities from Kellogg Biological Station, Michigan, USA - KBS C5-3 metaG (SPAdes) (version 2) | ecosystem: Host-associated > Plants > Roots > Rhizosphere > Soil ... | reverse complement strand
GGTCAGGGCGGCCGGCCTGCACCGGGGCGACTGGCATGTCATGACCGGCCTGCCCTACCTCCTCCGGGTCATCGGCTTCGGGTTCGGCAAGCCCAAGGTCGCGGTCAGGGGCATGAACCTCGCCGGCGAGGTTGAGGCGGTCGGGCCCGAGGTGACCCGGTTCCGGCCCGGTGACGCGGTGTTCGGCTGGTGCGACGGCTCCTTCGCCGAGTACGCCCTGGCCCCCGAGAGCCACCTCGCCGCCAAGCCGGCCAACGTCAGCTTCGAGCAGGCGGCCGTCGTCCCCATCTCGGGGTTCGCGGCCCTCCAGGCGCTCCGCGACGTTGGCCGGATCCAGGCGGGCCAGCGGGTCCTGATCATCGGGGCCGCCGGGGCGGTGGGGTCGTTCGCGGTCCAGCTGGCCAAGGCGTTCGGGGCCACGGTCACCGGGGTGGCCGGCACCGGCCAGCTGGAGCTGGTCCGCTCCCTCGGCGCCGACGACGTGATCGACTACACCCGCGCCGACGTCACCGACGGGACCCGCCACTGGGACCTGATCCTCGACACCGCCGGCCGCCGGAGCCTTTCGGCGCTGCGGCGGGCCCTGACCCCGACCGGGACGCTGGTCATCGTCGGCGGCGAAGGGGGCAGCCGGCTCATGGGCGGCTTCCTCCGCAACCTGCGGGCGCCGCTGCTGTCCCGGTTCGTCAGCCAGCGGCTGGGCATGCTGAGCTCCAAGCCCGGCCAGGACGACCTGCAAACCCTGCGGGAGCTGCTGGAGGCCGGCAAGCTCGTCCCCGACGTCGGCCCGAGCTACCCGCTGAACGAGGTTCCCGAGGCGATGCGCCAGCTGACCGAGGGCCACACCCGGGGCAAGATCGTCATCACCGTCTGAGCGGCGCTTCGCGAGCGATCCTCGCGTCGAAACGGTCGGCGTCGTCCAGGGTGTGCCGGACCTGCGCATGCAGGCCGTCCGCCTCCTGCAGCAGCCGCTCCGCCCCCGGCAGGTCGCCGCGGGCGGCGGCGGCGTGGGCCAGGGCGTCCAAGGCCAGGGTCTGGGTCTCGAGGTCCTGGTGGTGCCGTGCCTCGTCGAGCACCGTGTGGAGGTCCTGGACGGCCGCCTCCCCGGTGCCGGGCTCCAGCGACAGGGCGGCCAGGAGGCAGCGGGTGAGCAGGGCGCCGTCGCCCCCTCCGGATGCCCGGTACCACCGGTCGTTCTCCTCCAGCAGGGTGCGCGCCGTGAGCTCGTCCCCGGCGCCGCGCAGCGTGCGGGCCAGATGGATCCGGGCGGTCGCCGCGATGCGGAGGTCGCCGCCGGTGGTCGCCGCCTGGATGGCCCGGGCCAGGGTGGCGGCGGCCTGGTCGTGGGCACCGGACCGTTGCTGGACCCGGCCAAGGGTCGTGAGATGGAGGGCCGCCTGGCCGACGAACCCGAGCCGCTCGGAGAGCTCCGCGGCCCGGGTGAGGGCGGCGTCGGCGTCGGCGAAGCGATGCTCGGCGTTGGCGACGGCGCCGAGCATCGCCTCGGCGTGCACCAGTCCCCAGCTGTCCTCGATGGGGGTCAGGTGCCGCACCGCCTCGGTCGCCGCCCGGGTGGCGCTGACGGTGTCGCCCACCATGATCGACCCGAAGGCGCCGAGCAGCAGGCTGGCCGCGGTCTCCCAGGGCAGCTCGAGCCGCCGGTACACGGCCACGCTGCGGCCGGCCAGCTCCAGGACGTCCTGAGGGCGTCCCTGCTGGATACGCAGGAACGCCAGGTGCCGCTGGGCGTCGGCGCGCAGGCGGTCGTCGCCGAGCCGTTCGGCGATGGCCAGGGCGCCGTCGAGGTCGTCCTGGGCCTGGTCGACGTTGCCGGCGGACGCCTCCAGCCAGCCGGCCAGCAGCAGGCCGGTCGCCTGCTCGCGTGGGGTGGCGTGGTCCCGGGCCGCCTCGAGCGCGGTTCGTACGCGGGCGGCACCGGCGACCCCGTCGCCGAGCACCACCCAGGTCCAGCCGAACCCGTTGGCCAGGCGCAGGCCCAGCTCGGGATCGTGGGCGGCGGCCCAGGCCAGGGCGCTGTCGATGTTGGCCCGCTCGGCGCGGACCAGGGCCAGGCAGTCGGGCTGGGCCCGGCCGCGGACGGTGGCGGCGCACCGTTCGGCGGCCCGCGCGAACCAGGCGGCGTGGGCGGCGTCGGCGTCGTCGACCTGCCCCGCCTCCTCGAGGCGGCTGGCGGCGAAGGCGCGGATGCTGTCCAGGAGCCGGTAGCGGGTGGTGCCGTCCTCGGCGGTCTCGACGCTCAGCATGGACCGGTCGGCGAGCCGGTCGATCACGTCGACCGCCGAGCTGCCGGGTACGCCCAGCGCGGTCAGGACATGCTCGGCCGCGGCCAGGGACGCCCCGCCGGAGAAGCAGGACAGCGCCCAGAGGCCCCGCTGGTCGTCGGGGAACAGCAGGTCGTAGCTCCAGGCGATGGCCGCGGCGAGGGCGCGACGTCGTTCGGGGCGCCGGCTGGTGGGGTCCTGGAGCAGCGTGAAGCGGTCGTCCAGCCGCCGGGCGATCTCCTGGACCGACAGCGACCTGACCCGGGCGGCGGCCAGCTCGATCGCCAGGGGCAGGCCGTCGAGGGACCGGCAGACCGCCTCGACGGTGGCGGTGGTGTCGTCGTCGAGGGCGAACCGCCGGCGCATCCTGGCCGCGCGGTCGGCGAACAGCGTCACCGAGTCGGCCAGCGGCAGCGGGTCCACCGCATAGACGGTCTCGCCGTCCACGCCCAGCGGTGCCTGGCTGGTGGTGAGGATCCGCAGGGGCGGGGCCCGGTCCAGCAGCCGGGTGGCCAGGTCGGCGGCGCCGTCGATGACGTGCTCGCAGTTGTCCAGGACCAGCACCGTCTCGGCGCCCGCGAGGCGGTCCACCAGCGCCTGCTCGCCCCCGGTGAGCTGCAGCGCCTCGGTCACCAGCTGCAGGATCGAGGTGGCCACGTCCGCCACCTCCAGCCTGACCAGCCAGACACCGCCGGCGGGGCGCAGGGAGCGGGCGGCCTCCAGCACGGTCCGGGTCTTGCCGACGCCAGCCGGCCCAACCAGCGTGACCAGCCGGCTGCCGTCGAGCAGCCGGCCGACAGCGGCGAGGTCGTCGGCACGTCCGACCAGCGGTGTGGACAGGGCGGGCAGGTTGCCGACGACCAGGGTCGCCGTCCCGGCGGCGGCCGGGGCGGTGTCGAGGGTGGCGCTCTGGCGCAGGATCTGGCGCTCCAGATCGCGAAGGGCCGTTCCGGGCTCGATGCCGAGCTCGTCGACGAGCAGCCGGCGCACCCGCTGGCCGGCGGCCAGGGCGTCGGCCTGCCGGCCGGCGCGGTACAGGGCGGTGATGAAGGACACCCACAGGCCTTCGCGCAGCGGGTACTGGCCGAGCAGCCATTCGAGCTCGGCGAGCAGCTCGGCACCGCCGCCGAGGTCGACCCGGGCTGCCGCCTGGTCCTCGAGCAGGCCGAGCCGGACCTCCTCCAGACGTGCCCGGTGGGGATGGAGCCACTCGCCGTCGCCGGCGTCGACCAGGACCTCGCCCCGGAACAGGCCGAGCCCCTCGGTGGCCGCCTCCACCGCCGAGGCGGGGTCGCCGGAGCGTCGTGCCGAGGACGCGGCCGCGGCCAGGCTGACCGCCCGGAGGGCGTCGACCCGGCCGGCGTCGAGCTCAAGGGTGTAGCCCCCGTGCCCGCCGCTGACCAGGGCCGGCTCGCCAAGGGCCCGGCGCAGCTGGGACACCTTCGACTGCAGGGTGTTCCTGCCCGTGCCGGCGGCGGCCGCCCCCCACAGGTCGTCGATCAGCCGCTCGGCGGACACGCGCTGACCGGCATCCAGCGCCAGCCGGACCAGCACCTCGGTGGTCCTGCCGGAGGGCACCGAGAGCGGCCGCCCGTCACGCCGGACCTCGAGCGGGCCGAGCACCCCGACGGTGAGCATGTCTCAGGGTAGCCGGTCACAGGCGTCGCAGCCCGTCGTCAGCGGATCGTCAGCCCACCGGGTGATCGTTCCTGCCATGCCCGATGACATCCACCTCCTGATCCGCCGGCTGATCGCCGGGGACGCCCAGGCCCGCTCCCGGATCCAGACCCTGGCCGGCTCAGGCGGCTCGCCCACCGTGCTCGTGGCGGCCGCGCTGGTCAGCCGGGACAGCGACCAGCTCCTGGCCAGGGCGGCCGCGACCGCCACCACGACCAGGGACCGCCAGCTCGTGGCCGTGGCCGCAGCCCACCTCGTCGGCGACGAGGAGCTGCTCGACGCCCTGGTCCGCGACCACCTCGCCGACCACCCCGACAGCATCCTCGCCGCCTGGATCGCCGGCCAGCACCCCCGACCAGGCCGACCCACCACCCGTCAGCAGTAAGGAGCCCCGCATGTCCGAGCTCACCACGCCCGCGCCGGCGGCGACCGCCCCCGGCCCCCTTCGAACCGCCGCCCGGTGGATGCTCACCTTCGTCGGCTTCCCGCTCGGCGGGCTCACCACCGACCTGCTCCTCGGTCCCGTCGACAGCCCGGTCAGGGCGCTCCTGGGAGGGCTGGTCACCGGCGCCATCCTTGGCGCGGTGCAGGCCTGGGGATTCGGCCGCAACCGGCCGTCGCCGGCCCGGTGGATCGCCGCCACCGCCGTCGGCCTGATGATCGGGCTGGCCGCGGCCACCTGGGTGGTCGACTTCAGGACCGGCCTGGCCGACCTGGCCGTCCAGGGGGCCGTGTGCGGCGCCGCCGTCGGCATCCTCCAGGCGGTGGTCCTGCGGCCGCTGCTGGGGCGGCGCGCCGTCGCCTGGCCGGTCGTCCTGAGCGCGGTCTGGGCCGCCGGCTGGGCGATCACCGCCGCCGCCGGTGTGCGGGTCGACCAGCAGTTCGCCGTCTTCGGCGCCAGCGGCGCCATCGTCGCCACCGCCCTCACCGCCGTCCTGCCCATCCTTGTCAACCGCAGCCAGGAGGCCTCGTCATGACACGCCATGTCGTCTTCGGCACCGGCCAGGTCGGCCGCCTCGTCGCCGAGCAGCTCACCGGCCGCGGCGTCGACGTGGTCGCGGTCAACCGCAACGGACAGGGCGAGGTCGCCGGAGCGCGCGTGCTCGGCGGCGACGCCACCGACCCGGCCTTCACCACCCGCGCCGCCGCCGGAGCGGACGTCGTCTACTTCTGCCTCAACGCCATGAACTACACCCGCTGGGTCGAGGAGTTCCCGCCCCTGCAACGGGCCGTCGTCGCCGCCGCCCAGGCCGCCGGCGCTCGTCTGGTGGTGCTCGACAACCTCTACGCCTACGGCCCTCCCGGCGGAGGTGACCTCGTCGAGTCCCTCCAGGCCCGGCCGACCTCGGCCAAGGCCGCGACCAGGGCGGCCATGACCACCGAGCTCCTCGACGCCCACCAGGCCGGGGACCTGGAGGTCGCGATCGGGCGGGCCTCGGACTACTTCGGCCCGGGGACCACCCGCTCGGCCCTTGGCGAGAGCGTCTTCGGGCCGGCACTGACCGGCCGCACCGCCCAGGTGATGGGCGACCCCGACCAGCCCCACAGCTACTCCTTCACCCCCGACGTCGCCGCCGGGCTGATCACCCTGGCCACCCACCCCGAAGCCGCCGGCCAGATCTGGCACCTGCCGATCTCCGAGACCCGCACCACCCGCCAGGTCATCGAGCGGATCTACCGGCTCGCCGGCCACCGGCCCCGCGTCTTCGCCGCCGGCCGCACGGCCCTGCGGCTGGCCGGGGTGGCCAGGCCCGCCCTCCGCGAGTACCTGCACACCCTCTACCAGTTCACCGACCGCTGGGTCGTCGACGACACCAGGTTCCGGGCCAGCTTCGGCGACCAGGCCACCCCGCTTGACGACGCCCTGGCCACGACCCTTGGCTGGTACCGGGACCGCGGCGCCCACCACCAGGCCGCCTAGGCCCACCGTCAGCACGACGCGAAAGGAACGCACCATGGCCACCCAGACCACCCAGACCACCCGGCGCCTCGCCGCCGCAGCCATCGCCACCGCGGCCCTCCTGGCCATCGCCGGCTTCACCGCCCTCGGATCGGTCTTCGAGTACCCGCAGATCCTCAAGGAGCCGACCGCCGACATCCTCGAGCTCTACCGCCAGCACCAGGGCGCCGTCATGGCCTGGTTCGTCGTGCTGATGCTCAGCGCCGCCCTGCTCGCCCCCGCCGGGATCCTGCTCGGCCGCCTGGCCGGCGGCAGCCAGGGACGATGGATCGCCCGCCTCGGCGTGGTCGCCGCCGCCGTCCAGGTCGTCGGCCTGTCCCGCTGGGTCCTGCTGGTGCCGGGCATCAGCCGCGACGCCACCGACCCGGCCAGGACCGCCGACGCCCACCACAGCTTCGAGCTGGTCCACACCTGGCTCGGCACCATCCTCGGCGAGACCATCGGCTACGCCCTCACCGCCGCCTTCACCGTGCTCATCACCCTGGCCGTCACCCGCGCCGTCGCCCCCCGGTGGATGGCCTACCTCGGCTACCTCGCCGCCGCCCTGATCGCCACCGGGGTCCTCATCCCCCTCGGGCTGGAGGCCGCCAGCCTCACCAACTTCGCCGGCTATGTCGCCTGGTGCCTGTGGCTCATCGCCATGGCCGTGTACCTGTGGCGCCCGCCAACCCGGAACACCGCGGCCAATCGCCCGCCCAGGGTGAGGACCGCGCACCCCGACTCCTCGCAGACCGGCCCCTGACCCGGACCGCGGGAAGCACAGCGAGGACAGGTCGAACGACCCGCGACGCCGGCGGGGACCCGGGTGGCGATACGGTGGGCGGATGGACGATGTGGCCCGGACGGTGCTGGCGCTGGCGATCCTGCTCCTGGTGGCTGGTGTGGTGCCGCTGGTGGACGGGGTGCGCCAGGCCCGCGCGGTGGTGTGGTCGGCCGTCCGCGGGGCCGTCCAGCTCCTGGTCGTCGGTCTGGTGCTGGGGGCGGTGTTCCGGGCCCCCCTGGCCGTGCTGCCAGTGCTCGCGGTGATGGTGGCGGCGGCCACCGCGACCGTCACCCCCCGGCTGGCCGAGCTGCCCGTCCGGCGCCGCTGGTGGCGGCCGGTCGCCGTGGTGGCGGCGGTGACCACCGGCGCGGCTGTGACCGCCTTCGTGGTCTTCGCCACCGGGGCCCTGGCGCTGGAGGTCCGCAACGTGGTCGCCTTCGGCGGGATCAGCGTTGGCGGGGCCATGACCGCCTCGACCCTGGCCGGCCGCCGCTTTGTGGCTGAGCTGCACGGCCGCCGCCCCGAGGTCGAGGGCAAGCTGGCCCTTGGGGCGACCATGCGCCAGGCGAACGCCGACCTGGTCGGGGTGGCGGTCGCCGAGGCGCTGGTCCCGGCCCTCGACCAGACCCGCACCACCGGGCTGGTCACCCTGCCCGGCGCGTTTGTCGGTGCCCTGTTCGGCGGGGCCAGCCCGTTGGCCGCGGCCCGCTTCCAGCTGGTCGTGCTGGTCGGCCTGCTGGCCGCCGAGAGCGTGGCCGCGGTCGTGCTCCTGCGGCTGCTGGACGACGTGCCGTTCCTCCCGGCCGCGCGGCATTGACCGGGACCGGGCGGGCGACCCGCGGGCTGCGCGCCCGGCTGTCCCGAACCGTCAGGAGGCCTGGGGCCCGGCGGGCCCGGGAGCTCCTCTGCCGCGGCCGAAGCGCAGGTACATCAAGGGGACGATGAACAGGTTGAGCAGGGTGGCGGTGACCAGGCCGCCGAGGATGACCACGGCCATGGGGTACTCGATCTCGTGGCCGGGGAGGTCGCCGGCCAGGGCCAGGGGGACCAGGGCCAGGGCGGTGGCCAGGGCGGTCATCAGGATGGGGGAGAGCCGTTCGGTGGCGCCGCGCAGGACCAGGGCCGGGCCGAACCGCTCGCCCTCCTCGCGTTCCAGGTGCTGGCAGTGGGTGATCAGCATGATGCCGTTGCGGGCCACGATGCCCAGCACCGTGAAGAACCCGACCAGGGACCCGAGGGAGATGACCCCGCCGCCCAGGTAGGCGCCGATCAGCCCGCCGATCAGGGCCATGGGCAGGGCCAGGAAGGCCATCAGGCCCAGGCGCCAGTTGCGGAAGGCCAGGACCAGCAGCAGCAGGACCCCGACGGCGGCGGCCATGGCGTAGCCGCGCAGGCGCTGGGTGGCCGACTGGCGCTCGGCGAACTCGCCCAGCAGCTCGAAGGAGTAGCCGAGGGGGAACTCGACAGCGTCCAGGCGGTCCTCGACGTCGCCGATGACGGCGCCCAGGTCGCGGTCGCGGACGTTGGCGCCGACGTCGATCTTGCGGGTGCCGGCCTCGCGCTCGATGGCGTTGGGGGTCGGCTTGATGGCCACCTCGGCCACGTCGGCCAGCCGCACGTGGCCGCCGTCGGGGGTGTCGATGAGCAGCTCGCGGATGTCGCTGAGGCTGTGGCGGATCTCCGGCTTGCTCCACACCTGGACGTCGTAGGCCTTGCCGTCGCGGAAGATGTCGCCGACCTCCTCGCCGGCCATCAGCGTGGCCGCGGCCCGGCGGACGTCGCCCGGCTTGATGCCGTGGCGGCGCGCCTTGGCCAGGTCGACCTGGACATCCACCTGGGGGACGTCCTTCTGGAGGTCGACGTGGTCCTCGACGATGCCGTCGACCCCGGCGATGGCCTGGCGGACCTCCTCGGCCTTGTCCCGCAGGACCTGGAGGTCGGGGCCGCTGATGCGGACGATGATGGCCTCGCCGCCGCCGGTCAGGACCTCGCGGATGCGCTCCTTGAGATAGGTCTGGACGTCGCGACGGAGCCCCGGGTAGCCCTCGACCACCTCGTGGATCTCGTCGAGGGTCTGGTCGTAGTCGACCTTGGGGTCGACGCTGATCCAGTTCTCGCCGAAGTCGACGCCGACCACCTCGTCGGCGGCCAGGGCCTGGCCGATGTGGGCGCCGAAGTTGCGGACCCCGGGGATGGCCCGCAGCTCCTTGCTGGCCGCGGTGGTGATCCGGACCTCCTCGGGATGGGAGGTGCCGGGGGCGGTCACCCAGTGCATCAGGAAGTCGCGCTCCTTGAAGTCGGGGAGCAGCGACTGGCCGAGGGCGGGCAGGACGCCGAGGCCGAGCAGGACCACCACCAGGACCAGGGCCAGGGCTGGCCGGGGCGAGCGGATGACCCGGCCGAGGACGGCCGCGTACCCGCGCTGCAGCCAGCGCACCAGCGGCGACTGGCGGCGCTCCAGCGTCGCCCGGTGCAGTAGCAGCAGGCTGAGGGCGGGTGTGACGGTGAGGGCGACGACCATGGAGGCGAGCACGGCCAGGGCGTAGGAGAGGGCCAGGGGCCGGAAGAAGGCGCCGGTCAGGCCCTCCATGAAGAACACCGGGGCGACCGCGACCACGTCGATCAGGGTGGCGTAGACGATCGCCGAGCGGACCTCCAGCGAGGACGACAGCACGACCCGCGAGGTGGCGGCCAGGGACCGGTCGCCGGTGGCCAGCCGGTGCTGGCGCAGCCGTCGGACGATGTTCTCGACGTCGATGATGGCGTCGTCGACCACCACGCCGACCGAGATCACCAGCCCGGCCAGGATCATCGTGTTGATGGTGGCCTCGCGCAGGTACAGCACGTACCCGGCGGCCAGCAGCGACAGCGGGATGGCGACGGCCGAGATGACCGCCGCCCGCCAGTTGTAGAGGAACAGGACCAGGATCAGGATGACCAGCAGCGACCCGATCAGCAGGGCCCGGCTGAGGTTGTGGATGGCCGTCTCCACGAAGCTGGCCGGCCGGAAGATGGTGGTGTCGATCTCCATGCCGGGCAGCCCGGGACGCATCTGGTCGATGGCCGCCTCGACCCCGCGGGTCACCTCGAGGGTGTTGCCCCAGGGGAGCTTCTCCACGATCAGCATCAGGCCGGGGCCGTCGTTGATGACGGCGTCGCCGATCAGCGGCTGGTGGTCGACGACCACGTCGGCCACGTCGCCGAGGCGCAGCGCCTTGCCGCGGCGCTGCTCGATCGTCACCTTGGCCAGGTCGTCGGGGGTGGCGATGGGCAGGACGTGGCGGATGCCGAGGCGCTGGTTGGGGGTCTCGACGAACCCGCCGGTGCCGATGGTCGCGCCGTCGGAGAAGCGCAGGATGCCGGCGTCCAGGGCGTCGGCGGTGACCTCCATGACGTCTTCCAGTGACACCTGGTTGCGCTTGAGCCGCTCCGGGTCGGCCTGGACCTGGAGCATGTGCAGCCGCTCGCCCCAGATGGCCACGTTCGCCACCCCGGGCACCTGCAGCAGGCGGGCCCGCAGCTTCCAGTAGGAGATCATCGACATGTCGATGGTCGAGAGGGTGTCGGAGGTCAGCCCGATCTTCATCACCCGGCTGGTGGCCGACAGGGGCTGCATGATGATCGGCGGGGCCGCCCAGGTCGGCAGGGTCGGCATCACCGTGGAGAGCCGCTCCTGCACGACCTGGCGGGCCTCAAGCAGGTTGGTGCCGCGCTTGAAGATGAGCTGGATCGACGACAGCTGCCCGACCGACTTGGACCGCAGCGCGTCCAGCCCCGGGAGGCCGTTCAGGGTCTCCTCGATGGGGGTGGTGACCAGCGACTCGACCTCGGAGGCGGACAGGCCGACGCAGGCGGTCTGGATCTCCACCCGAGGCGGGGCGAACTCGGGGAAGACGTCGACCGGGAGCTGGCGAAGCTGCCCGGCCCCGAGCAACACCATGGCCGCGGCCACGGCGACGACCAGGAACCGGAACTTCAGGCTCGATCTGACGACCCAGCGCATCATGGTTTGGCCAGCCCCCGCCCTGTCAGTGACCGACGCCGAACTCGGTGCCGTACAGCTCGGCCGCGCCGACGCTCACGACTGCCGTGCCGGCGGCCGGGCCGCCGGTCAGCACCGCCCGGTCGTCCTCGATGTCGTCAACGGTGATCCGCTCCCGCAGATAGGAGAGGGGCTCGCGGGCCACGTACACCCAGGTGCCGCCCTTGGCGTCGTAGAGCACGGCCCCGTAGGGGACGACCGTCCGGGCCTGGCCCTCGACGGTGACCTTGCGGACCGGGGCGGTCTGGATGCCGAGCCGCTCGGCCGCTCTCGCGGTCAGGGTCAGGCGGCTGACCTCGCCGCCGGCCACCTGCTCGATCTTGGCCGGCTCGTTGGTGGCCCCTTCGGCCTCGGCGGCCTGCTGGGTGCAGGCCGAGAGCTGGAGGCCGGCGGCCAGCAGCCCGGCAAGGACCAGCCATCGTCTAGTGCGCTGCATCGAGCCTCCTGGAGGAGCCAGACCCGAACCTCAGGTAGAGGGCGGGCACGACGAACAGGGTGAGCAGGGTCGAGGTGACCAGGCCGCCGAGGACGACCACGGCCATGGGCTGGAGCAGCTCCTGGCCGGGGACGTTGCCCCGTACGGCCAGGGGCACCAGGGCCAGGCCGGTGGCCAGGGCGGTGAGCAGCACCGGCGAGAGCCGCTCGGTGGCGGCGCGCAGGACCAGCACCGCGCGGGACGGCTCGGCCGCCTCGCGTTCCAGCCGCTGGCAGGTGCTGACCAGGGTGACCAGGTTGCGGACGGCAACGGCGGCCACCAGCCCGAAGCCGGCCAGCGCCCCCAGCGACAGCGTTCCGCCGCTGGCCAGCAGGGCGGCCACCCCGCCGGCAAGGGCGGCCGGCAGGGCCAGGGAGGCGGCCGCGGCCAGGCGCCAGCTGCCGAAGGCGGCCTGCAGGAGCAGCAGGATCAGCACGGCGGCGATGGCCGCGACCCCGAGCACACGCCGCTCGACGGCCCGGCGGTCGGCCTGGTCGCCGAGCACCTCGGCGTGGTACTCGAGCGGGAACTGGACCAGGTCCAGCCGCTCGCTGACGTCGGCCATGACCGCGCCGTAGTCGCGCCCGTCGACGTCGGCGGTGACGTCGATGCTGCGGGAGACGCCTTCGTGGTGGATCACGCTCAGGGTCGGCTTGATGCGCACGTCGGCGACCTGGCCGAGCTGCACGTGCCCGCCGTCGGGCAGGTCGACCAGCAGCTCGCGCAGGTCGGCCACGCTGCCGCGGACCTCGGGAGCGCCCCAGACGACCACGTCGAAGACCTTCTGCTCCTCGAACAGGCTGCCGACCTGGATGCCCGACAGCATGGTGGTGGCCGCCCGGCGGACGTCGCCCGGCTTGATCCCGAAGCGCTGGGCCTTGGCCAGGTCGACCTCGATCTCCAGCGTCGGCTCCTCGACCATCTGCTCGACCTGCTGGTCGATGGTGCCGTCGACGTCGGCGAGCAGCCCCCGGACCTCCTCGGCCTTGGCCCGCAGGACCTCCAGGTCCTGGCCGTAGACGCGGACCACGATCCCGGCGTCGTCGCGGCCAAGGACCTGCTGGATCCGCTGCTTGGGGTAGGTCAGCAGCTCGCCGTCCATCCCGGGGTAGCCGTCGACCACCTCCTGCACGGCGGCCACGGTCCGGTCGTAGTCGCCGGCGGCGTCGAGGCTGACCCACAGCTCGCCCGAGTTGACCCCGACCGACCGGTCCGACATGACGGCCCGGCCGACATGGGCGCCGACGTCCTCGACCCCGGGGATGGCCCGCAGCTCGCGGCTGGCCAGGGCGGTGACCCGGGTCATCTCCGGGTGGGAGGTGCCGGGGGTGCCGTTGAGCCGGACGAGCAGGTCGGTGTCCCGGAACGACGGGGCCAGGTCCTGGTCCAGCCGGGGCACGGCGGCCAGGCCGAGCAGGAGCACGGCCAGCGCGGCCGCCCCGGCCAGCGTGGCCCGGCCGGGGGTGCGCAGCACCGGGGCCAGGGCCCGCCGGTAGCCGCCCTCCAGCCACCGGGCCAGCGGCGGCTGGCGCCGCTCCAGGGGCGCGCCGGCCAGCAGCAGCAGGCCCAGGGCGGGGGTGACGGTGAGGGCGACCAGCATGGACGCCAGCAGCGCGAGCCCGAAGGTCAGCGCCAGTGGCGGGAGGAAGGCGCCGGTCAGGCCCTCCATGAAGAGCACCGGCACGAGCGCCACCAGCAGGATCACGGTGGCGTAGGCGACCGGCCGGCGGACCTCCAGCGACGCCGAGAGCACGACCCGGGCCGCCGAGGCGTCGCCCTCCTCGGCGCGGTGGCGGCGCAGGCGCCGGGCGATCCGGTCGACGTCGACCACGGCGTCGTCCACGACCGCGCCCAGGGCCATCACCAGCCCGGCCAGGACGATGGCGTTGAGGGTGGCCTGGCGCAGCCACAGCACGGTGAGCGCGGCCGCCAGCGACAGCACGACGGCGCTGACGCTGATCAGGGCGCTGCGCCACTCGAACAGGAACACCCCGAGGACCAGCAACAGCAGGAGCGCGCCCAGCAGCAGGGCGGTGGTGAGGTTGCCCATGGCCGCCTCGAGGAAGCTGGCCGGCCGGAACAGCGAGCTGTCGACCTCGACCCCGCCCATGCCGGGGGCGAGGGCGGCCAGCGCCTGGTCGACGTCGGAGGTGACCTCGCGGGTGTTGGCGTCGGGGAACTTCTCCACCACCAGCAGCAGGCCGGGGCCCTCCCCGAAGACGGCGTCGCCGATCAGCGGCTGGTGGTCCTCGACCACGTCGGCCACGTCGCCGAGGCGCAGCGCCTGGCCGTGGTCCTCGGTGTCGTCGACGGCCACCTGGGCGAGGTCGGCCGGGGTGACGATGGGCAGGACGTGGCGGATGCCGAGACGCTGGTTGGGGGTGTCGACGAACCCGCCGGTGCCAGGCGTCGAGGCCTCGAGGAAGGTCAGCGGCGACACGGCAAGGGCGTTGCCGGCGGTCTCGACCACCTGGTTGAGGGTGACGCCGTGCTCGCGCAGCCGCTCCGGGTCGGCCTGCACCTGGAGCTGGCGCTCCCGCTGGCCCCAGATGGCCACGTTCGCCACCCCGGGGACGCCCATCAGGCGGGGCCGGATCGTCCAGCGGGCCAGCACCGACAGCTCGATCGGGGAAAGCTTCTGCGACGACAGCCCGATCATCATGACCCGGCTGGTCGACGACAGCGGCTGGAGCATCTGTGGCGGCTTGGACACCTGAGGCAGGGCGTGGGCCTGGATGAGGCGCTCCTGCACGACCTGGCGGGCCTTGAGCAGGTCGGTGCCGGGCTCGAAGATCATCTCGACCCGCGACAGCCCGGGGACCGACTCCGAGCGGATGGTGTCCAGCCAGGCCACCCCGTTGAGCAGGTCCTGCTCCAGGGGGACGGTGATGAGCTGCTCCACCTCGGCCGCGGACAGCCCGAGGGCCTCGGTCTGGACCTCGACCGTCGGCGGAGTGAACTCCGGCAGCACATCCACCGGCATGTCGCGCAGCTGGGTGGCCCCGAACACCAGCAGCGCCGCGGCCAGCACGACCACGACCCCCCGGGACCGCAGGCTCCACCCGACGATCCAACCGATCACAGCCGCCCCCCGAATCTCAATCCACGGCGGCGGCACCTCACCGAGCTGTTCGGCGTCAGGGTCTAGCGAACGGGATACCCTCCCCGCCCAGCAACCTTCATCGAACGCAGGCGCCCTACGTCAAAGGAAGACCCAGGCGGTACTCCGTCAGCCGCGTCAACCACTACACGTCGTATA
>Ga0207706_10003770_pt1 | contig 14460 bp, 15 predicted proteins | sample KBSC53metaG_FD_184318 | JGI IMG/M metagenome (GOLD analysis project Ga0207706, IMG submission 184318) | Corn rhizosphere microbial communities from Kellogg Biological Station, Michigan, USA - KBS C5-3 metaG (SPAdes) (version 2) | ecosystem: Host-associated > Plants > Roots > Rhizosphere > Soil ... | reverse complement strand
GCGAGGGCGGCTCGTCCCGCGAGCCGGTCGCGATCCAGACCCCGAGCGCGACCGAGCGGACGCCGCGGAGCGGCTCCGTCGCGACGCGCTCCCCACCCGGAAGCGTCGTGATCTGCGGCTCGGGCACGGCGCGAGCCTAACCGAGGGGGACGGCGGCCAGGCCGCCGTCCCCCTCGAGCTCAGTCGCGCCGACGGCCACGGTCGCGGCCGCCGCGGCCGCGATCGTCGCGCGGCGGGCGGGGCTCGCGCGGCGGGGCGTCCTTCGCCCGCTCGACGAGCGTCTCCGGCGAGACGAGCGCGCCGTCCTCGTGCTTGGCGACGAGCTTGAGGCCGATCCGGCCGCGCTCCTTGTCGACCTCCTGGACGACGACGTCGAGCGTGTCACCGCGGGCGATGACGTCCTCGATGTGCGCGACCCGGCCCGGGCCGACGTTCGAGACGTGGAGCAGGCCGTCCGTGCCCTTCTTCAGCTCGACGAACGCGCCAAAGTCGGTCGTCTTGACGACCCGGCCCGTGTACGTGTCGCCGACCTCGGGCTCCTTCGTCATCGCTGCGATGGCCGAGATCGCCGCGTCGCCCTTCGTGCCCTCGGTCGCGTAGACGAGGATCGTGCCGTCCTCCTCGATGTCGATCTGGACGTCGTAGTCGGCCTCGAGGGAGCGGATCGTCTCGCCGCCCTTCCCGATGACCATCCCGATGAAGTCGGGGTTGATCTGGATCGACTGGATCCTCGGCGCGTGCCCCGCGAGCTCCGCCCGGGGCTCCGAGATCGTCTCGCGCATCCTGTCGAGGATGAACGCGCGCGCCCGCTTTGCCTGCTCGAGCGCCGAGCGCATGATCTCCTGCGTGACGCCGGCGATCTTGATGTCCATCTGGAGGGCCGTGATGCCCTCCTCGGTGCCGGCGACCTTGAAGTCCATGTCGCCCAGATGGTCCTCGGCTCCCTGGATGTCCGTGAGGATGGCGTAGTCGTCACCCTCCTTCACGAGGCCCATCGCGATCCCGGAGACGGGCGCCGCGATCGGGACGCCGGCGTGCATCAGGGACATCGTCGAGCCGCAGACGGATCCCATCGACGACGAGCCGTTCGACTCGAGCGTCTCCGAGACCAGGCGAATCGTGTACGGGAACTCCTCCGTCGACGGGATGACCGCCTCGAGGGCCCGCTGCGCGAGCGCCCCGTGGCCGATGTCGCGCCGCTTCGGGCCTCGCATGAAGCCCGTCTCCCCGACCGAGTAGGGCGGGAAGTTGTAGTGGTGGATGTAGCGGCGCTCCTGCTCCGTGGAGAGGTCGTCGATCCGCTGCTGCTCCTTCGCCGTCCCGAGCGTGCAGAGCGTGAGGATCTGCGTCTGCCCGCGCGTGAAGAGCGCCGAGCCGTGCGTGCGCGGAGAGATCCCGACCTCGGTCGTGATCGGCCGGATCTCCTCCGTACCACGACCGTCGGGGCGGCGCTTGTCGACGGCAATCTTCTTCCGGACGAGGTCCTTGTAGATCGCGTCGGCTGCCTTCTTGATGTAGCTCTTCGTGACGGACTCGTCACCCTCGCCCACCGGGAAGGGAAGCTGCAGCCCGTCCTGGATGCGGGCGAGTAGGATGTCGCGCTTGCGCGACTTGAGCTCCTTCGAGTCCTGCTCGGCGTCGGTCAGCGTGCGCAGCTCGCCTTCGAACTGAGCCCGAATCGCGCTCTCGACCGCCGCGAGCCGCCTGGACTCGAGCAGCATCCCGAGGCCGTTCCGGACCTGCATCTCGCGGACGATGTCGCTCTCGCCCGACTCCATGGTGATCGCCGGGGCGTCCGCGGCGAGCAGCTCGTCGACGACCGCGGCGGCCTCGCGCAGGCCGACCTCGGCGATGCGCCGCGAGACGGCCTCGCCGTGCCGGGCGTCGAGGTCGGCGTTCAGCTCGACGTCGATCCACTTCTCCTTGCCGACCTCGCGGGCCAGCTCGTCGATCGCGTCGCAGATGCGGATGATCTCCGAGTGCGCGAGCGCGAACGCGTCGAGCAGTGTCTCCTCGGGCACCTGGTCGGCCCCCGCCTCGATCATCGTGAGGGCCTCGCGCGTGCCGACGACGATCAGATCGAGCGCGGACTCGTCCATCTGCTGGTAGGTCGGGTTGACGACGAACTCGCCTTCGATCCGACCGATCCGCACGGCGCCGACCGGCCCGAGGAACGGGAGCGGCGAGATCGCGAGCGCGGCGGACGCGCCGTTGATCGCGAGGATGTCGTGCGGCACGACCATGTCGGCCGACAGCACGGTGCAGATGACCTGCACCTCGTTCTTGAAGCCCTTCGGCCAGAGCGGCCGGATCGGCCGGTCGATCATGCGCGCGGTGAGCGTCGCTCTCTCCGTGGCGCGGCCCTCGCGCTTGAAGAAGCCGCCCGGGATCTTCCCGGCGGCGTACATCCGCTCCTCGACGTCGACCGTCAAGGGGAAGAAGTCCGCGTCGGGACGCGCGTCCAGCCGCCCGACCGCGGTCGCGAGGATCATCGTGTCCCCGCTGCGGACGACAACCGCGCCGTCCGCCTGCTTTGCGAGCTTGCCCGTCTCGAAGCGGAGCTCGTTCGCCCCCACGTCGACGGACACCGTGGCCTGTTGCCCGGTGCTGATGGTGCTCATACCGTGTTCTTTCCTTCCACTCTTACGCTTCGGCGGAAGGTGGAGGTTTGAGCCAACGCCGCGGCGCCTGCCGCGCGACGCTCGATCAAACGCCCACCTTCCGTCTCCGTCTCGGCTCGCTCCGCGCCTAACGGCGGAGACCGAGCTCCTTGATGAGGGCCCGATAGCCCTCGAGGTCCTTGCGCTGCAGGTAGTCGAGGAACCGCCGCCGCCGGCCGACCAGCTTCAGGAGGCCACGCCTCGAGTAGTGGTCTTTCGGGTGCGTCCGGAGGTGCTCGGTGAGCTCGTTGATCCTCCGCGTGAGCATCGCCACCTGGACCTCGGTCGAGCCGGTGTCCTGGGCGTTCTGACCGTGCTGCTCGATCAGCTCCTGCTTGGCTTCCTTGGTGAGAGCCATGTGTCTCCTCTCGTGAATAACGTCTCCGCGATCCCCGCGCGCCGTGAAGGAAGAACACGGGCGGCCGCGATCGCGGTCTGCGCGGCATGGTACCTGTCACGCGTGCCGCTTCGACCTCCGCTTCGGCTGCTGCGCCTCGGAAACCCGCTCGTCAGGGGCATCCTGCGCTCGCCGGCGCACCGGCTGCTGAGCAGGTCGCTGATCGTCCTCGAGTACGAGGGGCGAACGAGCGGACGGGCGTTCGCGATCCCGGTGCGGTACGCGCAGACGGAGAACGCGCGGCTCGTCGCGCTCGCGGTCGACCCCGCCGGCAAGCGGTGGTGGAGGGCGTTCGTCGAGCCTCGGCGGGCCGTCGTTGTCCATCGCGGGTCTCGGCAGGTCGTCGTCGGCACGCTTGCCGAAGGCTCGCTCCGAGAGGAGGCGCGCGCGACGTACGTCGCCAGATACCCGCGCTCGGCGCCGTTCGTCGAGGACGCCGCGCTCGTCGTCTTCGAGCGATCGGGATAATCCGGGGCGTGCGCCTCTACGGCGATCTCGCGCCCTGGTTCCACCTCCTGACTGCGCCCGAGGACTACGCCGCCGAGGCCGGGCGGTACCGCGCCCTGATCCACGGCGCCGTGCCAGACGCCTTCACACTGCTCGAGCTGGGCTCCGGGGGCGGCAACAACGCGTCGCATCTGAAGCGTCATTTCACCTGCACGCTGTCCGACCTCTCGCCGCAGATGCTGACGCTGAGCAGGGAGCTGAACCCCGAGTGCGACCACGTGCTCGGCGACATGCGAACGTTACGTCTCGGCCAGACGTTTGACGCCGTGTTCGTGCACGACGCGATCGCATACATGACGAACGAGAGCGACCTCGCAGACTGCATCGGCACGGCGTTCGCGCATACGCGCCCCGGCGGTGTCGCGCTCTTCGTGCCCGACTTCACGCGCGAGACCTTCGCGCCGGGCACGTCGCACGGCGGGCACGACGGCACGGACGGGCGCTCGCTTCGGTACCTCGAGTGGTCGGTCGACCCGGACCCGTCGGACACGACGTACGAGGTCGACTACGCGGTCGTCGTGCGGGAGCCGGGCCAGGAGACCCGGATCGTGCACGACCACCACGTAGAGGGGCTGTTCCCCGAGCACACGTGGCTCTACCTCGTCGAGCAGGCCGGCTTCGAGCCGGCAGTCGACCGAGCCGCGGCCGATCACGACGAGATGTCGCAGATCGTGTTCCTCGGCCGGCGTCCGGGCTGAGCCGGCCACATCGCTGCACTCGCGTCCCACCGAGCCGAACTCAGGCGATGGCCGCGTGACATGAGCCATGCTCATGCGGCGATCAACTCGCATCAGGGTTTCTTCTCGACCGCGGCTCTCGCGCCGGCGTGACAGCAACCGCGAACCCAGGGCCGATGCGCGCCTGACGAGGTCGACCGCGTGCCCGGCGGCGAACGGTGTCAGACACCGATTTCTGTCAAGGGAGGAACGTGCCAACTGTGTGCCGATTCGTCCACAGGGCGAAATGCCTGCACGTAGGGGCCGGGCTCGTACTGTCGACGGACCCGGCAACCACGATCCGAATCTCGCGATAGTCACCGGGCCGCATGCACACGGGCCAGAAGCCGTGTGATGCGATCGGCACAGAGTCGGCACACGTTGCCCTTGACGACGATCGGTGTCTGACACCGATCGGCGAAGCTCGTTGCCGGCCAGACGGCTCAGGCCGGCCGTTCGGCGGCGCGCGTCGCGTCGACGTCGCGGGCGATCTGGGCGACGAGCGCCTCTTCGCTCTCGAAGACCTCCTCGTCGCGGAGACGCGCCCAGAGCTCGACGACGAGCCGTTTGCCGTAGAGATCGCCGTCGAAGTCGAGGAGGTACGGCTCGATCCGTCGCTCGGTGCCGCCGTAGTGCGGGTTCGTCCCGATCGAGACAGCTGCGCGGTGCGCAAGCGCCTCACCGGCGTAGATCCCGTAGCGCGGGCAGAGAAGGTGCGGGTCCATCGCGATGTTCGCCGTCGGGTAGCCGAGGGTGCCTCCGCGCTGGTCTCCTGCCACGACCGTGCCGTCGAGCTCGAAGGGCCGCCCCAGCATCGTCGCTGCGTCGGCCAGGTCGCCGTCGCGAACGGCATCGCGGATCGCGGTCGAGGAGACGCCCTCGACCTCGGACACCGGCAAGAGCTCGAGACCGGCCCCGACGAGCGTCTCGAGCGATCCGGAGCGCCTGTGACCGAAGCGGAAGTCCTTTCCCACCGCAACCGCCTCCGCCCCGATCGACGTGAGGTACGTCGCGATGAACTCGTCCGGCGAGAGCCGCATGAACTCCGGGGTGAACGCCGCGACGAGCGTGTCCGCAACGCCCGCCTCGGTGAGAAGCTCCAGGCGTCGCTCCAGCGTCGAGATGAGGTCGACGCGGTTGCCGAGCACGATGCGCGGGTGCGGGTCGAGCGTGATCACCGTCGGCTCGAGGCCGGAGTCGATCGTCGCCCGGAGCACCGAGCGGTGTCCGCGGTGGACGCCGTCGAAGGTGCCGATCGCGACGGCGCGCGGCCGGCGCTCGAGCTGGGACGGTGCGTGCGCGATTTTCACGCCTTCGCCGCCAGCCTCGGAAGCGCCTCCTCGAGCGGCACGACACGCTCCTCGTCAGCTTCCTCGACGCGGAACGGGCCAATCCCCGTCCGCCTGAGCGTGGCGCAATGGCCGCCGAGCGCATCAGCGATCGATCGGATGTACGTCCCGGAGCCGACGAGCAGGTCGAGCCTGGCGATGCCGGCCTCGTACGAGACCAGCTCGAGCTCGTGGATCCGCATGACGCGCGTCGGCATTTCGACGACGACACCCTGGCGATGCAGCCGGTAGGCGCGCTCGCCGCCGATCTTCACCGCCGACGCGGCCGGAATCGGAAGCTCGACCTCGCCTCGGAGACCTGCGAGGGAGGACTCGAGCTCGTCACGCGAGGGCGGCTCGTGCTCCTCGAGGACGTCCCCCTCCGGGTCGCCCGTCGTCGTGCGCGCGCGAAGGTCGACGTCGGTCACGTAGCGCTTGTCGAGCTTCATGAAGCGGTCCTGGAGGCTCGTCGCGCGACCCGAGAGCAGCACCAGGAGCCCCGTTGCGAAAGGGTCGAGGGTTCCTGCGTGGCCTGTCTTCGCCCCCGTTCGTCCCCGGACGCGCGCAACGATGTGGAACGACGACGGGCCGGCCGGCTTGTCGACGAGGACGACGCCCGTCGGTTCGAGCGCCTTCGGGATCGCCATCAGCCCGGGCTGTCGCCGTTCGCGCTCTGAAAGGCGTCGACGATCCGGCGCGTGATCTCGTCCATCCCCAGGTCTGTCGAGAACCCGGCTGCACGCTTGTGCCCACCTCCGCCGAAGCTCCGGGCGATCGCCGACACGTCGACGCCGTCCGGATGGGATCGGAGCGAGCCCTTGCGGGCGGACGAAGCGCCTGCGGGGAGCTCGCGGACGAGAGCCACGAGCTCGGCTCCGTCGACGGCGCGCAGATGATCGATGATGCCCTCGGAGTACGGCTCCTCCGCTCCGGCCGCGTCGAAGTCCTCACGGCGGAGCTCGGAGACGACGATCCGCCCCTCGGCGAGCTCCGTCGCCCGCTCCAGAGCGCGGGCGAGCAGCTTCAGCTTCGGGAACGGCGTCGACTCGAACACCTCGACGAACACCTTGCTCGGGTCGGCACCCGCCTCGACGAGCACGGCGGCCAGCCGGAGAGCCTTCGGCGTCGTGTTGGAGTACTGGAAGCGGCCCGTGTCGGTGACGACCGCGGTGTAGAGGGCCTCGGCGATCGCAGGTGTCAGGTCGATCCCGAGCGCCGCGAAGACCTCCGCGAGCACTTCTGCGGTGGACGACGCATCGTCCACGACGAGGTCGACGTCGCCGAAGCGCGTGTTGTCGTGGTGGTGGTCGATGTTCACGGTGAGCGACGCCACTCCGATCAGCGTCGGCTCGACGATTCGGCCCTCCTGCGCGCAGTCGACCGCGACGAGCACGCGCTCTCGGGCATCGGTGGGCGCAGACCGGAGAAGGCCACGCGCCTCGAGCTCGAGGAACGCGTACTCACCCGGCAGCGGCGCGATCCCGCCGAGCACCATCAAGGAGTCCTTCCCGAGCGCGTCGAGCGCGAGGTGGGTCGCGAGGAGCGAGCCGAGCGCGTCCCCGTCCGGGTTGTCGTGCGAGGTGACCATGAAACGGTCGTTCGCGCGCAGAGCCTCGACGACGGCGCTCGTGTCAGTCGGCTGCATCGTCGTCTCCGTCGGGCGGCGCGAGCTCATCGATGAGATGCGTCATGCGGACGCCCTGCTCGACCGCGCGATCGTAGACGAACTCGAGGTGCGGAGTCCGGCGCAGCTTGAGCTCGCGATTGATCCTCGCCTGGAGCACTCCGGCGGCGCCCTCGAGGGCCGTGAGAGTCCGGTCGCGCTGCTTCTCGGAGCCGAAGACGCTCAGCCAGACCTTCGCATGGTCGAGGTCACGCGACGTCTCGACCGACGTGATGGTGACGAACCCGATTCGCGGGTCCTTGAGCGTCGGGATCGCCTCGGAGATGACCTTCTTCATCGCCTCGTCGACCCGCCGCATGCGCTCGGGGCGGCTCATATGCCCACCGTACAGCGCGGCGAGACCGTTCTAGGCCTCCGGGGCGATGAGCTCACGGTGCCGGCCGAAGAGCTCGAACGGCTGACCGTGGAGCCAGCGCTCGGCCTCGTCGAGCAGCCGCTCGGCGTCGCTCGCCTGCCTCGTGACGCATGCCAGCGTCAGTGCCGCTCGTTGCCACGTGTCGTGATGGTCGACCTCGGCGATCGAGCAGCCGGTGCGATTCGCGAGCTGCTGCTTCACCGAGCGAAGGTGCATCCGCTTGTCCTTGAGCGAGCGGCTCTCGGGGAAGTGGAGCTCGAAGGAGAGGATGCCGACGTAGCCGGTTGACATGTTCGGATCTCGTTGGGCCTCCGGGGAAGGAGCGGTGCCCCGGCTACCGTAGACGATCGCGTGGCCAGCTCAGCCCGTCTCGCCGCTGTGCTCGTCGCGCTCGCCTGCGCGCTCGTCGCTGCCTCCCCCGGCCCCGCAGCCGGCAACCGGAACGTGCTGAGCTACGGCGACTCGCTCTCGGTCGGTACCGACCTCTTCCTCGCCGGTTACCTCCGCGGCTGGAACGTCCGGTCGAGCGCGTCGATCTCGAGACATGCCGACGAGGTGCCTGATGCCCTCCGCGCGTACGGCCGCTCGCTTCCTCGCGTGATCGTCGTCAGCGCAGGCACGAACGACGATCCCGGTCGCATCTCCGGCTTCGCGCGGATCGTCCGCCGAACGCTCGCGATCGCCGGCCCGTCACGCTGCGTCGTCTGGTCGACGATCGTCCGCCCTCCGTACCAGGGGGTCTCGTACGCGGGGTACAACGAGGCGCTGGAAGCGATCGCCGCCGGCCACGGAAACCTCCGCGTCTTCGACTGGGCCGCGATGGCCCGGGCGCACCCGTCGTGGTTCGGCTCGGACGGAGTTCACCCGACGATGACCGGTTACCGTGCCCGCGCAGCCGCGATGGCACGACTCGTGCAGCGCTGCTGACTCGGGGCCAGCGCTCACGTCGCCTGGTCGCCTGGTGTCCGACTTAAAGTCGGACACCAATCGCTAGTCGCCGGAGGCGGTGGTGGCGAGGTCGGTGCGCTCGACCTCGCGTGTCTCGAAGGCCTCGAGGACGTCGCCTTCCTTGACGTCGTTGAACCCGTCGAGCAGGATGCCGCACTCGAAGCCCTCGGCAACCTCGCGGGCATCTTCCTTGAACCGCTTGAGCTGGGCGATCGTCGTCTCGTGGATGACCGTGCCGTCGCGGACGACGCGAACGCTCGCGGAGCGACGGACGACGCCGTTCGTGACCATGCACCCCGCGATCGTCCCGAGCCGCGACACCTTGAACAGGGCGCGCACCTCGGCCTCGCCGAGCACCTCTTCCGTCGTGACCGGAGAGAGCATCCCGACGAGCGCCTGCTCGATGTCCTGCGTGAGCTGGTAGATCACGCGGTACGTGCGGATGTCGACGCCCTCGCGCTCGGCGAGCTGCCTCGCCTCGGCGCTCGGCCGGACGTTGAAGCCGACGACGAGCGCGTTCGAGGCGGACGCGAGGTAGATGTCGTTCTCGGTGATCCCACCGACACCGGTGTGGATCACGTTGACCCGCACCTCCGGGTGCTGGATCTTCCCGAGCTCGCTCATGAGCGCCTCGACCGAGCCCTGGACGTCGCCCTTGAGGACGACGTTGAGATCCTGGACGGCGCCCTCCTGCATCAGCTCGAACAGCGTCTCCAGCGAGACGCCTGCCGCCTTCGAGCGCTGCGCGAGCTGCTCGCGGCGGAGCCGCTCGGCGCGCTTCTCGGCGATGTCCTTGGCCTGCCGCTCGTGCTCGACGACGCGTGCAAGCTCGCCGGCGGGCGGCGGACGGTCGAAGCCGAGGATCTCGACGGGCTCGCCGGGATGGGCCTCGCGAACCTTCTCGCCGCGATAGTCGTAGAGCGCGCGGACCTTGCCGGCCGCGTCACCGGCGACGATCGCGTCGCCGACGTGCAGCGTGCCGCGCTGGACGAGCATGGTCGCCACCGCGCCGCGGCCGATGTCGAGGCGTGACTCGATGATCGGCCCGGAAGCGTCGGCCTTCGCATTCGCGCGCAGGTCGAGCTCCGCGTCGGCGACGAGGAGGATGCTCTCGAGGAGATCCTCGAGCCCGGTCTGCTGCTTGGCGGACACCTGGGCGAACTGGGTCGTGCCGCCCCAGTCCTCGGGCTGGAGGCCCTCGGACGCGAGCTCCGTCTTGACCCGGTCGATATTCGCGTTGGCCACGTCGACCTTGTTGATCGCGACGACGATCGGCACCTCGGCCGCGCGTGCGTGGCTGATCGACTCCCGCGTCTGCGGCATGACGCCGTCGTCGGCCGCGACGACCAGCACCGCGATGTCGGTGATCTTCGCGCCGCGGGCGCGCATGGCCGTGAACGCCTCGTGCCCCGGCGTGTCGAGGAACGTGAGCTTTCGCCCGTCGACGTCGGTCTGGTAGGCGCCGATGTGCTGCGTGATGCCACCGGCCTCGGTCTCCACGACGGCCGTCGAGCGGATCGCGTCGAGCAGCGTCGTCTTGCCGTGGTCGACGTGGCCCATGATCGTCACGACCGGCGGCCGCGCCGAAAGGTCCGCCTCGACGTCCTCGACGATCTGTTCCTCCTCGTCGTCGGCGGCGTGCTTGATCGTCACCTCGCGCTCGACCTCGGCGGCGATCAGCTCGACCTCCTCGTCGGACAACGACTGCGTGGCCGTCCGCATCTGGCCGAGGCCCATCAGGATCTTGATGATCTGCGCCATCTGCACGCCGAGCGCGGCGGAGAGGTCCTTGACGGTGACGCCGGACTCGACCGTGACCGGTCCGGTCGGCTGAACGGGCGCCTGTGTGCGCGGAGGTGCCTGCTGGGAGCGGTCGCGCGCAGCGCGCGCGTCGCGCCCGCGTGCCGCGCCGCCCTCGATCACGACGCGCCGACGCCGGCCCCCCGGGCCGCCGCCGCGCGGGCGGATCGGACGATTCGGTCTGTTCGGGCCGTCAGCCATCAGACCGCCCAGTGTAGATGCGCGCGAGCCGAGGGCTGACGGTCACGTCGGCACGCAGCGCCCGCCTGAACGCGCGGCGCTCGACAGCCTGCTCGAAGCACCCGATCCGGTCGCACGTGTACGCCCCGCGTCCCGGGAGGTTCCGTCCCTGGATCAACACGCCGTCCACCGCCGCGAAGCGGCGAAGCTCGGATTGCGCCGCACGACGGCCGCAGCCGGCGCACGTCCTGACGGGAACGCGACGCTCACGCCCCGTCGCTCGTCTCCTCTGCCGGCGCCACACCGGCCGCCTCGACGTCCACCGCGATCGCAACCTCGGCCGTGTCCTCGACGGCACCCTCGGCGGCATCCGCCTCCTCGACCGTCAGCTCGCCGGCCGCGAGCGCTTCCTCGACCTCGGCGACCGCCTCCTCGGCGAGCGCGACGTCGTCCGCCACCGCCGCGGCGACGGCGACCGAGGCACCGGCGGTCGGATCGCTCGCAATCGCCTGGTGGGCCGGGACGCCGCAGTACTTCGACCCGGGCAGAGCCGCGTTCGGGCAGCGCTTGCCGTTCGAGAGAAGCGCGGCGCAGCGGCCCGAGAAGTCGCCGTCGCCGTCGTCCTCCCCGGCGAAGGCAGCATCGGCCTCGGCCTGGGCGAACTCGGAGTCGGACTTGATGTCGACCTTCCACCCCGTGAGCCGCGCGGCGAGACGGGCGTTGAGCCCCTCCTTGCCGATCGCGAGCGCGAGCTGGTCGTCCGGGACGACCACGGTCGCATCGCGGCTCTCGTCGTCGATGTACACCTCGCGCACGCGGGCCGGCGAGAGCGCCTTCGCGACGAACCGTGCCGGCTCCGTGTTCCACGGGATGATGTCGATCTTCTCGCCGCGGAGCTCCGACACGACCATGCGGACGCGCGATCCGCGCGGCCCGACGCAGGCGCCGACCGGATCGACACCCTGGACGTGCGACTCGACGGCGATCTTCGAGCGGTAGCCCGGCTCGCGGGCGACGCCGCGGATCTCGACGAGCCCGTCGGCGATCTCCGGCACCTCGAGCTCGAAGAGCGCCTCGATCAGCTGCGGCGCGCGCCGCGAGAGGATCACCTGCGGGCCCTTCGTGCTCGAGCGAACCTCGATGATCACGGCCTTGATGCGCGAGCCCTGCTCGTAGCGCTCGCCGTCGACCTGCTCGGAGCGCGGCAGCAGCGCCTCGACCTTGCCGAGGTCGACGAGCACGTTGTTGCGGTCGCCCGCCTGCTGGACGATGCCGGTCACGACCTCGCCCTGACGGTCGACGTACTCCTCGTACATGATCGCGCGCTCCGCCTCGCGGATGCGCTGCTGGATCACCTGCTTCGCGGTCATCGCGGCGATACGGCCGAAGTCGTCCGGCGTCGCGTCGGTGCGATCGATGAGGTCGTCCGGCACCTGCTCCCAGTCGAGGTCGAGCTCGTCGTCGACGATCAGCGTGTGCTGCTTCTCGCCCGTCTCCTCCTCGATCCGCTCGAGGTCGTCGATCGCGCGCTCACGAGCCTCGTCGAGCAGGCGCGCCTCGAGGTCGCCCGGGATGTCGAGCGCGAAGACGCGGAACTCCCCCTCGTCGTCGAGCTCGACGGTCGCGTGACGCGCGGCGCCCGGCGTCTTCTTGTAGGCGGCAAGGAGGGCATCCTCGAGGGCCGCCACGAGGGTGCCCGTCTCGATGCCCTTCTCCTTCTCGATCGTCCGGATCCCCTCGATGATCTCCTGGCTCATTCCGCACCGTCCTCGTCGATCAGGTTGCCCCGGACGATCTCGTCGACCGGAATCTGGTGTGCAGTGCCGTGGACCGAGACGGTCACGGCGTGGTCGTCGGCCGCGACGAGCGTTCCTCGAAGGCGCTTCGCGTCGGCCGTCTTCAGCTTCACGGTGCCGCCGATCGCCCGGCGGAAGTGCTCGGGCCGGCGCACCGGCCGCTCGGGCCCGGGCGACGAGACGTCGATCGTCCAGTGCGCCCGGTAGTCGTCCAGCAGGCGCGTGACGCGCTCGCAGAGCGCAAAGTCGACGCCGTCCGGGTGGTCGACGTAGACGCAGAACCGCGCCGGGGAGAGCAGCTCGACCGCGAGCACTTCGACCCCGGCCAGCGTCGACTCGACGGCCGGCGTGATCGCCTCCGTCAGCTCGCGCTCCCTGTCGTACGTGCCCGTCGCCATCGCGTTTCTCATCCCTTTCAAAACAAATGGGCGCTCCCGCGCCCATTTCTCCAAGCAGGTGAAATGTGGTGAACAGAGGATAGCACCGTCCTGGGCGTTCTCTCCCTCCGGCGGCCTCAGACGTCGAACACGATGAAGTGGTCGTGCGGGATGTGCGGCTTCCCCGGAACCGGCCTAAGCTCCTCGCGCCAGCCGTCGCCGACGGCGTCCATGGCGACGCGCCGCCAGAACTCCGGCGCGCCTTCGTTCTCGGCCTGGAACCCGATCTCCCAACTCCCGGGGTGACGGCCGAGGAGCTCCCGGGCCACCTCGTGACCCACCCGCTTGCGGCGCGCCGCCCGGACGACGAAGAAGTCCCCCATCGCCTTCCTGCCACCCGTGAGGCCCGTGACGAACGCAAAGCCGGCGGGCGCGTCGCCGTACGAGATCAGATAGCCGCACGCGTCCGGGTCGTCGAAGTACGTCGGCAGGCGGCCGGCCTTGAACATGCCCTCCGGGTTCGGCAGCGTGCCGCGCACCTCGGACATGTCGTGCGAGTAGAGCTGCCACAGCCGCTCGATCACCGGCCGGTCGGCGGCTGTGATCGCGCGCAGCTGTGGTCGTTCCTCCACGCGCAGGATTGTGCCGTCAGAGCTCGTGAGTCTGACGCTCGCGATCGTCCCCACAGGGGTCTGGCCTGTCGAGTCGCGATGCGCTTTTCCGCGCGCTAGTAGGCCGCCGGCGCCCAGGGTCGCGCAGAAGGCCTCGACCCGCGGCTCTGCCTCCTCGGACGCGGTGACGCTGACGACCTTGCCGCTGCGCACGATCTCGCGGCGGCTCATCGCCGGCAGCAGCACGCTCGAGAGGCGGTCGCAGATGTCAGGATCGGCGCATGGAAGTGGAGCTGCGCCCGGTCACGGACGCGGACGTCGAGGTGTTCTACGAGCAGCAGCTCGACCCGGAGGCGCGCCGCGTGGCCGTGTTCCCGCTGCGTGACCACGACACGTTCACGACGCACTGGCGCGAGCGGATCCTGGCGGACGAGGCAAATGACGCTTGGACGATCGTCGCCGACGGCGAGGTCGCCGGGCACATGCTCTGCTTCGAGCGCGACGGGAAGCGCGAGGTGGGCTACTGGCTCGGACGCCCCCACTGGGGACAGGGCATCGCGACGGCCGCGCTCGCGGCGCTGCTGCGCGAGGTGACCGAGCGGCCACTCTATGCGTACGTCGTGCGGAGCAACGTCGGCTCGATCCGCGTACTCGAGAAGTGCGGCTTCACGACCATCGGCTCGGAGCGGCACCTGGACGAGCGGACGGGCGAGGAGATCGACGAGGCGCTCCTCGAGCTTCGGTAACGCCGAGGCGTCGTCTGCGCCGACGCCAAGCATGCTCCATTCCCCGACGCTCCGACCTACGGCTCGACCTCGAGCACGATCGTCACAGGCCCGTCGTTGACGATCTCGACCTCCATGTACGCGCCGAAGACGCCCGTCTCGACCGGGACGCCCAGCGCGCGCAGCTCGTCGCAGAAGCGCTCATAGAGCGGCTCGGCTTGCTCCTTGGGCGCAGCCTGCGAGAAGTCGGGCCTCGTTCCCCTCTGACGCCTGCTATCGGCGAGCAGGGTGAACTGGCTCACGACGAGCGCGTCACCACCGACGTCGAGCAGCGAGCGGTCGAAGCGGCCCGCGTCGTTGGGGAAGATCCGGAGCC
>Ga0207706_10003767_pt1 | contig 14466 bp, 9 predicted proteins | sample KBSC53metaG_FD_184318 | JGI IMG/M metagenome (GOLD analysis project Ga0207706, IMG submission 184318) | Corn rhizosphere microbial communities from Kellogg Biological Station, Michigan, USA - KBS C5-3 metaG (SPAdes) (version 2) | ecosystem: Host-associated > Plants > Roots > Rhizosphere > Soil ... | reverse complement strand
GTAACGACGCAACGAACGGCATTCGGACCGCTCGATGTCGGCAGTTTGCCCTCTTGCGCCGGCTCCGATTTGCTTGCGGCGCTCAAACCGCCGGTGATTGCGAGGGAGCCGATCGCACCCACGCTCTTTATAAGAGCTCTCCGTGTGTTTCTCATAGTGTCCCTCGCACAGCCGTTTCGTTGAGCCATTATCCAGTACCTCGCCCGTGCCGGACAGGTTTTTGGGGCATCAGTGCTCTAAATATCACGACGATCCCTGAACACACAGCCAGGTTAGTGACGCGCCGCACCCACTTCTTAGTGAAAGTGATCCACGAGCATGATGTCGCCGTCTACATCGTTTTCTAGTGAATAAAGGATCCAGCGGCCGTCGTGTGGAGACCGAGAGGCCGCTATAGAAATCGCTGTCCACTCAAAGATTGGGCATATTTGCTTGCTAATGAAGTCATAGTAGCGGACAGATCTGGGTGCTTCGGCAGGAACAAAATAGATGCCACCTGGAATCAGCGCCCAAAGAATACGAATGACCCATGTCGGGAAGTATTTGGGTGAATTGATCGAGTCTTTGGTAGGCCTTGAAGAATGCGTCTCGCACAGCGTTTTCCGCCTGTTCATTGCTACGGGACACACTCTGTGCAAGATGCAGCCGCTGCAGGTCGTTCGCACTGGTTTTTCGAATGACGACATATCGCCCCTGACGGCCGCAAAAATACACGTCAAATATGTTTCTCCGGCGTCGGGCGGGATTCAAAAACGAACTTATATCCAACCCCGTGCACGGTCCGGAAGTGGACGGGGTTGCGCGGATCGGCCTCCAGCTTTTGACGCAGCCGCATTAGCTGATTATCCACGGTTCGTGTAACGGGGTAGTTTTCGTAGCCCCACACCCGATCGAGCAACTCATCCCGGGATATCACCCGTCCCGGATTCGTCACAAAGAATTTGAGGACCTTGAATTCCATGGCGGTGAGGAAAACCGGCGAATCGCTGCGGGTGACCTCCACTCGGAATAGGTCAACACTGACCCCGCCGAAATGGACGATCGAGCGCTGAAGCGATCGCGACTCGTCCGCTTCGGCACGCACGCGAGCCACCAGTTCCTTCCACGTGAGCGACAGAAGCAGCATCGGTGGCGGGCTCCCAAGCCCTCTAACGTGGGTGGTTTGTTTTGCCGGCGGAATGAGTGCGACCTGGTAGTTGGCTGATCCCAGCAGGTCGGTTTGCAGATGTCGAAGCTGAAGGTCTCCGCCAGCTGGCGGAACGTTTGCGAGTGCCAATGCCTTTGAATGCGGCATCGCCTCCTCATTGCACCGAAAGTCAATTGCAGCGATTGGGCTGGATTGAGATGCCGTTGTCGTTTCGATGACCGTTAGCGCCTTAGATGCCATAGCGACCTCTCTTTGGGATCTGATTTCGCTGTCCGCTTTTTCAGTACAACCGACGACACAAATCTGGTAGTCATTGCCCGGGAACGAGAGGCCAGGTGCACACGCTCCCCCGGAAATTTGAGCGACTCTTCGGTCGTGCGGAACCTGAATTCCTCTCCTTCACCAGACACACGAAGCGCCTACCGCGGTTCCGATTCTTCTCCGAGTCGAATGACGAATGCGCCTCTCATGACACTGCCAGAGTTCAAAACGCGAGGAATTCATGTGTGGCAGTTCAAGTCTTGTTTCGGTCCAATACTGGTGACGGATGCCTGCAATCAGAACTACGGTCCGGCCGCTTGCACGGCAGGATACTTTCATCCTCGATAATCCGGATCACGCGCCGAAGCCGGTGCGTCAGGCCCACCTGCTAATTGAGCTTGGCGGCACTCCTGAAGAAACAGAATCAATTGGTCTTTCGAATGAAACCTGCATTCCTTGCCGCTATCGACCTCTTCCACCCAGCCCTCCAGTTCGTCTGGCAGGCTGGACTTCGGTTCTAGCCGGACTACGAAGGCGCATCGCATGACATCACTACACTAGCTTGAGATCCCAGTGAAGACATGACGAACGGGTTCCGTTCACATGACGTTTTCATGGATGGCCCTTTCCTAAACTTCAGCACGAGCAGATCTGCCAATGGATGGTACGAAACAAATCCAATCGTCCGCGTATAATACCGGTTACCATCGGAACGTCTCTGTCTGGTCTTCGAGGGATCTGGGGCCAGTGATGAAAGTATTTCAACAGTTCCGGCTAGACGCCAGAGACCAGCGTCTCTGGAATGCGCAGAACTCCGTCACGCTTACGCCGAAGGCCTTCGATGTCCTTCGATATCTGGTTGAGCATGCCGGCAGCCTCGTAACGCGCGACGAATTGCTCGATGCCCTCTGGACGGAAACATATGTCAATCCTGAGCTGATCAATAAATACATCCTGGAGATCAGGAAAGCGTTGGGTGATCGGCCGGATCAGCCCGCTTTTGTGGAAACGATCTCCAAGCGCGGCTATCGGTTCATAGCTGTGGTTCGAGATGAGAACGTCGCCCCGGGTCCGTTGAAAGCGCCTCATAAGATCAGCGCGCGAATGGTGGGACGTGGGAGCGCCCTTGAGCAGCTGAATCGTCATTTGCAATCGGCCATGGTCGGCCAGCGGCAGATTGTGTTTGTGACCGGAGAAGCCGGAATCGGCAAGACCACTCTAATCGACGCTTTCCATCAAACAGCGTTTCAGACCTTCAACCTGCTTGTCGCGCGCGGTCAGTGCGTCGAAGGCTTTGGAGGGAAAGAAGCCTATTATCCAGTCCTGGAAGCGCTGGGTCAATTTTTGCGAGAAGAAAACGGGTCCCTTCTCAGCGTGCTCGCAAAGTGCGCTCCTACGTGGCTGGTTCAGTTTCCTTCGCTCATCCGACCGGAGCAACGTGATGCACTCCATCGGGAGATTCTTGGAGCCACTCGTGAGCGAATGGTCCGCGAACTATGCGAAGCGCTGGAGTCGTTTACCGCGGCAACTCCCCTTGCCATCATCCTGGAAGACCTGCACTGGGTTGATCTTTCCACTCTCGATTTGATTTCGGCGCTCGCACGGCGCAGGCAGCGGGCCCGATTGGTTATCCTAGCCAGCTATCGCCCAACCGACGTGATCGTGTCCCACAGTCCCCTCAAGGAGCTGAAGCAGGATTTACGGATTCATCGCCTTTGTGAGGAAGTGCCTCTCGAGCGGCTGGAAGAGTCTGAGATCGCAGAATTCCTTGATGCCCAGTTCCAAGGTTTGCCTTCTTCTCTGGCGGGCCTGATTTACAGACATTCTGGCGGAAACGCCATGTTCATGGTTGCCATTCTCGAGGATATGAAAAAACGGGGACTTTTCGCGACAAGCAGAGGTGCGTGGAGCCTCACCGTTCCTGTGAAAGACATTGACATCGATGTTCCGGAAACGTTGCAGGGAATGCTCGAAGCACAAATTGCACAATTGAGTCCTGCTGAGCGCCGCGTTCTAGAGAGCGCCTGCGTCGCTGGGGAGCGTTTTTCACCCTGGACCATTGCGCCTACGCTGGATATGACCTCGGACGAACTCGAACAGATCTGTGAGGAACTCTCCAGGCATAGCCAGTTCATTCGGTCTCTAACCGTGCGGGAACCCGGAGAGTTGCCGTCCTCACCTGTGTTCGAATTCCGTCACTCCTTGTATCGGCAGGTAGTGTACCGCGCGCTGAATGGGATTGCGCGATCCAGAATTCATCGCGTCATTGGTGAACGTCTCCTCGAGCTTCTCGCTGGAGGAAAAACAGAGTTGGCATCAGAGGTCGCCCTGCATTTCGAAACCGGCCGCGAATATGAAAGAGCGATTCATTTCCTCCGGGTGAGTTCGGAAAACACGAACCATCGCTTCGCCTACCGGGATTCGATTCAAATCCTGCAACATGCCCTATCACTCGTGGTGAAGATTGCGAGCGAGCGGCAGGCGGCTATCGAGATAGACATTCTACTCAGGATCGGCGATGCCTTCTACGCGCTCGGAGACATGATGGAGTCGGCCCGTGCCCTGGAGACTGCGGCGGATCGAGCCGGCGCCGCCGGTCTTAAATTGGAACAGGTTCATACATTGAATGCTCTGGCACGAACGACTGTGTTCATGGATGCAGATCGCGGACTTGAGGCCTGCCATAAAGCGCTCCAAGCATGTGAAGGACTGGATGATCCACTCCTTTTGGGGCGTACCAAGCTCGTGGCCGCGACCTTACGGATAGGATACGATCGCTGGACTATGGATGATGACGAGACGTGCGTCGCCGCGCGGCAGACCATTACCAAACTCAGTGATCCCTCCGCTCCGTCCTATCCTGAAATATGGGACGCGCACAGGCAGTCGCTAAAAGGCGAGTGTGAGGACGCAATCAGAACCACCGATACAATCATTCGTCGGTTTTATGAAATTGGGAACACGGGCCGTCGAACGCTCCAAAGTCAATATCCAGATGGGCTAGGGACTTCAAACAAAGAGCTCGCAACCATGAACGAGAGTTCGAGCCTGGTTGCTTACGTTCTGGCCCTCAGTGCAAAGGCAATGGCACATCTGCATCTGGGACAGTTTGGACAGGCGCTCGAAATCGTTAGAACAGCTCGTGCCCAGGCCGAGAAGAATGGCAGCAATCCCTGGATGTTCATGCTGCGGGAGGCATGGCTACGTACCCTCGCATTCGATTTTGACGGAGCCCGGCAGCTATGCAGGCAAATCATTGAAGCCAACGCCCCATATCTCTCCGGACAACCGACTGCGATCGCGGCCATCGCCGATGGCTTTTCTGCCCTGTACGAAGAGGACTACGAACACGCCATGCGGTCATTTGAAGAAATGATCGAACGCGATTTCTCCCGGAAGTTCTTTCTCCACTGGTATTGGCGCATGCAAGCTGAACTCGGGATCAGCGATGCCGCTCTACAAATGGGAGATATCTCTCTCGCGCGCGCCGCTACTGATGGTTTTCTTCAATCCGCACTTTCAACCGCCGATCCACACCTGCACGTGTTGGCATGGAATATGAAGGCACGAGTGGCGATGTGCGTCCGAGATACTTCTCAGGCCGAAATGTGTGTCCGCGCCGGATTGATCGTTCTGGAAAGATTCGCTGTGCCGGTCGGCGCCTGGAAACTTCACGACACGGCGCGCAAGTTTCATCAGGAACTGGGACGGAGCGAACTAGCTGCATTTCATCAGAGACAGGCGGAGGCAGGAGTGCTGGGAATTGCTAATTCATTTCTGCCCGATGAGCCGCTGCGAATCAGATTTCTTAGCTCCGCGCCGGTCCAACAAATCTTGGCCGCTCGAATCCACTCTCCGGCCTGAAAACCGGGAATCGCCCCATTGCGGGTGAGAGGATGCGTTAAGGTTGGTGAGTTGCCGGTAACTCGCTCAGAACCCGAAAAGCGACTGACACTGTTGCGGCCATTTACGTCAATTTGAGAACTCTATCATCTTGATCACGCTCTCGCGATCCAACTGCGTGTAGTAGACGGTTTTGCCGTCCTCAGTGGCGCTCAGGATGGATGCCCCATAGATTTTGTTCTTCTCGAGAAACAGAACTGGCGCTATTTGGGCGCGGGGCACCCGCGAAGAAGTCCCGATCGTTTCCCCGGGAAGACATGCGAAGGCGCCTTGGTTAGTGCGGCTTCGCGTGCAGATCCCGAATGCCGGTCGACCGGAAATGAATCGTTATTCAGCCTTGCGGTAGAAGTAGTAGTCGGCCGTATAGGGCACCAGTAGCGTCTGGCCCACGGTGCATGCCGTCGTAGGAGCAGCTCCACCATTGGTATTCAGCCGCTGGACAAACGTGGTGTCGGCCAGGAGCCGACCGCCGCTCGGACCCTTCTGGTTTCCGATTGACTCCAGCCGCACGCAAGGAATTGACCCGGTGTGCGGACAACTCGGTTGGTCTGAGCTGGCGGGAAGTACTCCCGTCGCTTTCGCCCACACGCGGCTGGTGTCAAAGCCCTGCCAGGTTACATTGCCGCTCGGAGAAGGCGGCAGCTTATCCTTGGGATTTTCATTGATGCTGGTGAAGTGGGTGATGGACTGGATTAACTGGCCGAAGACAACTGAAAACAGCGTCGCCTCGGGGCGAGCTTGATTGACGGTCCAGGAAGTTGCCCCGGTGCTAGTGGGCAGGCAAGTGTAACCCTGCGTACCGAAAGCGTGCCCCACAAAAAAGGCGGTGTTTCCTTCGGGCGGTGTGATGTCGGTTGGAGTGGGTGGAGGAGTGACGGTCTGCGCTGATGCATGCGTGGCTAATGTCGTGGCGCATGTGAGCACAAGAGCGGCTGCAAACATGGTTCGAATGAGCGTAAGTGCGTTCTTACGCTGAAGGTGATGATTGTTCAATTGTTAACTCTCCTTTTCCTTCTTATTGGGCAATATTCGCACCGCAAGCATTCTGTGCATGGTTATCGGCTTGAGGTCTCGGCATAGATGCTGCGGGACTGAGCGAGTTCCTGAGACTTCTTCTCAAGCGTGGACTTTGGGAAGTCGGCGCTCGTTGTTGATGATGTTGTCTCGATCTTTCTCAGGAAGTAATGTCCGCTCACGGCATCGAACGTCAATTTCGACCGTCCGTCTCCTGTCACATGGCCGGGAAGACCGGAGGTGAGGAGATTAACTTTCGTATCGTTGCGGTGAAAGTCCAGAAACCACCCCTGATTCGAGATGCGGTACGTTCCGGACGGCAACACATGACTTCCAACTGCGAAGTCAAAGGGTACAGTGACCTCAATCGCGGATTCTTGCGCGGAGGCATGGCTGGCCAAGCCGAAGTTTGCCCCGATTAAGAGGATGGCTGCTGCAATGATGCGTTTCATATACGGCTCCTTTGATTTTCCCTGAGCGCTCATCTCAACCTTGAATCGTTGAACGGCTCGAACGCGAAACAACCGTCCTCAGATCGAACAAGAAAATGTGCTCTTACCTAGAGAATCGGGAATAGGTGTCGAAAGGCGACAATGGCCGTTGAAAAAGAGAGAAGGACGAGCCGTTTCTACCGATCTCCATCAATCGGCTCCACGCGGTTCTTCCCCTCGTAGAGGCCCAACCACTGCCGTTCCGTGTCCTTGAGATCGTTCACTTCCAGCTGTCCATTTTTGCGCGCGATTTGGTTCGAATCTGTAATCTCGGCGAAATAGATGGTTGTAACGATGTGCATGCTGCCTCTCCCCCGTGTGACCAAAGCATATGCGTTCTACCTCGTCGCTTTTGTCATTGAACCGTCACTGATATGTAACTCTTTATAAGTTCCTGTTTTGAGTTGAGATCACGACAGAAACAATTAAGGAGGTGACTTCGCAGTGATTGCCGAGGATTAGAAAGGCGTATCGACACCTTGATCGCGAGCCAAAAGTGACCAATCTGAGTAGCGCCAGAGGCTGTTTCCGGTACCGATGACTTACTAAGTTGGGGACGGCGCCCATTTGTTGCCCAAAATTGAGTTCGTGCTGGTGGGTGGCATAGTTATAGTTCCAGACATGGGCCACTAGAATCCGGTGAAGGAATTCGAATCGATATGATGCTTCGGTTGTTGCTTTCCGTTCTCGGTCTCCTGCTCGTTGTGCGTGTTGCGGCACCGCAAGTTCAGGCCCCCGTCCTGCCTTCGGCCGACGATCGCTACAAAGCCGACCTGCTGCTCATTGTGGCCCATCCCGATGACGATGTAGATATAGGTGGGTACCTGGCGCGAGTCGCTCTCGACGAGCACAAGCGCGTGGCGGTCATCTACTGCACAAACGGCGATGGCGGCGGAAACGCTATAGGCAATGAGGCTGGCGCATCTCTCGGCCAGATGAGAGAGATCGAGGCTCGCCGTGCGCTAGCCTACCTCGGCATTCACAATGTGTGGTTTCTGTCGGGGCACGATACGCCAGGACAGAATGTGCTGCGCTCGCTCGATAATTGGAACCACGGACGCGCGCTTGGCGATCTTGTCCGCCTTGTGCGCATCACGCGGCCAGATGTGATTTTGACCTGGTTGCCTGATCCCGTCGTCGGCGAGAATCACGGTGACCATCAGGCCTCGTCTGTGCTGGCGGTCGAAGCCTTCGATGCGGCTGGTGATCCAACCGTCTTCCCGGAGCAGGTGTCGTCCCCGCGAGACCGAACCGGCATGGCTAACCTGACGGAAGGACTGTTACCTTGGCAGCCCAAGAAGCTCTATTTCATGACCGATGCATTTGAAAACTGGGGTCCTTACTGGCACGATCCTCAAACACTTTCTCCCTATCGCAAAACGATCGTCGATCACACCGGCCCCGTCTACGAGACCAGCACCATCTCTCCAGTACGCCACAAATCGTATGCCGAAATCACCGCGGAACAACAGGCGTTCTACCTCACGCAGGAAGGTGACATTGGAGTCAAAGCGCTCAAGTCGAGGAAGTTCGCCGATTTCGAGTACCATGCGCATCTGATTCTTGGGAAGTCTCTGGTGGGCGGTACGGTGACCGGAGACGTCTTCGACAGAGTCTCGCAGCAGCCGATTGCGTTCGCGCGCGTGCGCGGCTATGAAGCACCACAACAGAACGGCCTGTCGTTCGAGATCGGCGACCCATGGAGATTCTATTCTCTGTTCTGGAAGGCACACGATCTCGACCGTCTCGCCGGTTTGATTCCCGTTCCCGAAGCGACGCCGGAAGAAGGTGGCAAGCTCGCACTCGGCTTTCTCGCTTGTAATCACACGACGCAAACGGCCGAGATCAGGGTTGTGCCCACAATTCCCGCAGGATGGACGACTCAGCCGCCGTTCACGAATTATCCCGTCCATGCCGGCGAATGCTATCCCATCCAGGTGTTCCTCACTGCGCCGCCAGCAGTGCAATCTCATTGGGAACAACTCTCCTGGACCGCGACTGCGGGCCCCCAACTCGTGGGAAGCGCTGTCGTACGTGTATTCGTGGGTAAGAACGGCGGGTTGCCGCAATGATGATGTGATGTTACTTGCATTCCGCAATTGCAGCGATCAAGGAGCTATTGAAGCGCGGGTGGTCAATCGCCCGGGACAATAACTCGCGAGCCTTGGAAGCGTTAATCTCCCAATTGGTCTAGCCTGATCACCATCGGTACCGATGATAGTTCCGCATGCAGGAGTCAGGATTCACGCATCCGAGCCAATCTCATCACTCAATCGTCCGATCTCCCCGAATCAAGCGAAGGAACCATTCCTTTCTCGCAGACAATCCGTCCGGCCTGCGGGCTACCCGTCGGGCTACCCGGTGACTTGCCAGCGGGTCCGCGAACTCTCAGAGTAAGGATCAAACCTCCCGCCGTAGCATAGACGAGCGCAATAGATGCGAAGCTGGCGGCCAGTGAGTGAGTTCGATCGTTAAGGAAGCCAATCGCATAGTTTCCAACAAATCCGCCGATTTGCCCGATTGAATTGATGAGTCCGAATGTGGCGGCTGCTGCAGCTTAGCTGAGCATCATCGTCGGTATCGCCCAGAAAGCTGGGAAGTACGCATACAGGAAACCGCTGCCCAATAGCAGACACGCAATCGCCAATGGGACTTCCTGTTGGAGGACGGTCAAGGGCCCGTGCATCGATCCGGCAGCGAGCAGCGGAGTGGCGCTGTGCCAGTGCCTTCGGCCGTCTTATTGGAGTGCCAGCCATGGAGTCCCGAAGACGCAGCGGGAATTGCCGGCTGCTATGCGGCCGTTGGCTGTTTCTTCTGCTCGTTGGCGGTTATTGGCTGTTTTGCAAAGGCAGCTTCCTTGCCAAGTTCCAGAAACTGGCGCTCGTCCACACGTCCAAAGATCTCAATCAGCCTGGCGACGAGACCAGTCCATCCGGTCTGGTGGGTGGCTCCCAAACCGGCACCGTTGTCACCGTGGAAATACTCGAAGAAAAGTAGGTAATCCTTCCAATGGGGATCAGTCTGGAACTTCTCGACCCCTCCGTACACGGGCCGGTGGCCGCCGTTATCCCGCAGGAAGATTCGAGTCAGACGGTTGGAAATTTCGCGGGCTACCTCGAAGAGGTTCATCATCTTGCCTGAGTGTGTAGGGCACTCGACCTTGAAACTGTCACCGTAATAGAGGTAGTACGACAACAGTGAGCGGATCAACAGCGCATTTACCGGCATCCAGATGGGGCCACGCCAATTGGAGTTACCACCGAACATGCCGGTATTCGATTCCGCCGGCAAGTAGTCTACAGAGTAATCCCTGCCGTTCACCTGGATCACATAGGGATGGTCTTTATGGTAGCGGGAGAGCGCTCGAATGCCGTAAGGACTGAGGAACTCGTTTTCATTCAGCATGCGCGAAAGAATACGGCGCAGCCGGTCGGGATTGACCAGCGCTGCCATACCGCGTTCCCCATATCCCAAATGCCCAGGCCCGGTCGGATGAATGCTGTTGCGCACGTCAGGCATACGGTGCAGCATTTCTCGTATTGCGTTCATCACGCCAGGCACGCGTTCGCGCTGCCATGGTTCGATCACAGTGGTGGCGCACAACGGCAAGAGGCCAACCATGGAGCGCACCTTAAGCCGCTCGGAGCTTCCATCGGGGAGCCGGAGCACGTCATAGTAGAAGCCATCCTCCTCGTCCCACATGCCCTCTGTCCCCGTCTGGTTCATTGCGTTTGCAATCAGCAGGAAATGCTCAGCAAACTTTATGGCCATGTCTTCGTAAAGACTGTCGTGGGATGCTAGTTCAACGGCGATTTCGAGCATGTTCTGCGAGAACATTGAGACCCATGCTGTGCCGTCTGCCTGTTCGAGGTAGCCTCCAGTGGGCAGTGGCGAACTGCGGTCGAAGACGCCGATGTTGTCCAGTCCGAGAAAGCCGCCTTCAAACAGATTCTTGCCTGAGCGGTCTTTACGATTCACCCACCAACTGAAATTCAGCGTAAGTTTTGTAAAGGCGCGTCTAAGAAAATCGAGATCGCCTTTCCCATACAGAGCCTGTTCCGTTCGGTACAGGAAGATAGTGGCCCAGGCGTGGACTGGCGGATTGACGTCGCTGAAATTCCATTCGTAGGCTGGAATCTGACCCGTTGGATGCAGGAAGGATGCCCGCAACATCAGATCCAGCTGCTCCTTCGCGAAATCCGTATCGACAGTGCTGATCGCTACGGTGTGGAACGCCAGGTCCCAGGCTGCATACCAGGGATACTCCCATTTGTCGGGCATCGAAATGATGTGTTGATTAAGCATGTGATACCACTCGCTGTTTCGCATGCTGCGTGCGTCTGGCTTCGTCCCGTCGACGCCGTGTTCTTCGAGCCATTTGACGACATCGAAAAAGAAGAACTGCTTGGACCACAGCATTCCGGCCAGCGCCTGCCGCATGATGAGCGCCTCATCCGCGCTGACGCGTGCCGGAGTGACGGATTTGTAGAACTCATCCGCTTCAGCCTCCCGAGCCTGGAAGGTCGTGCCGAAAGTTGAGAAAGGGTCGCCAATGGCAGCAGGAGCCAGATTGCTGAGGCGTAGGCGGACAGTGGCTGTTTGGCCTGCGCCCACATTCAACTGGTAGTGCGCGGCGCACTTCGTTCCCGTTCGGTCGGGGTTGACGGCGTTGTGATCTCCCTGAATCACGAAGTTGTTGATTCCATCCTTGACATATCGCGAGTTGTTGGGCGTGCCAAAGACTCGCTCGTTGTTGGTCTCATTTTCCGTGAACAGGAGCGAAACATCTCCATCACAGTACAGATACCGCTCGCCCAGATCGGAGTGTGATACCGCAACAGCGGCGACGCCCTTCTGGCCCGGAACCTGTTTCAGTGATGGCTTGAGCGTACCCGGCCACCAGGTCCAAATATTGCGAAACCACAGTGTCGGCAGGACGTGCAACTCGGCCGGATCAGGCCCGCGATTACTCGCGCTGATTCGAATGAGGATGTCTTCCGTGTCCTGCTTGGCATATTCCACGAAAACGTCAAAGTAACGATCTTCGTTAAAGACACCTGTATCAAGGAGCTCGTACTCAAAGTCTTCGCGGTTGCGATGCCTGTTGGTCTCGATCAAATTGAGGTATGGATATTCGGCTTGTGGATACTTGTACAGGTATTTCATGTACGAGTGCGTTGGAGTACTGTCCACGTAGAAGTAGTACTCTTTGACGTCCTCGCCATGGTTGGCCTCGCTATTAGTCAGACCAAAAGCGCGTTCCTTGAGGATCGGATCCTTGCCGTTCCAAAGAGCCAGACTGAAACACAGAAGCTGCTTGTCATCACTGATGCCGGCCAGGCCATCCTCGCCCCAGTGATACGCGCGGGATCGCGCCTGGTCATGCGTGAAGTAGTCCCAGGCGTTTCCATCTGCGCTGTAGTCCTCGCGAACTGTACCCCACTGCCGCTCGCTGAGGTAGGGTCCCCACTTTCTCCACGGGGTTTTGTCGTTGCGGGCTTCTTGCAGTCTTTTGGTTTCCTGATTTTGTGGCATTTGACACCTAGTTTCCTCTCAGGCCGGCTGACTATTGACGCTGGCCAACTATTCCAGTTGGAGTGCTTATTCGCCAGCCGTTTCTTCAACTCTTCGAGGAAACCACATGGCATCAATTCGCTGCTGTGACCCAACGCAAGATCGTCGGAGCCAACGTTCCCTTTCATTTGGTCATTTAGGTTGCGGGTTTGAATCGACTGAAGCCAATTATTGTCGACTCATGGGGCACCACGACCCCGCATAGCGCTACACTCAGCTTTTCAGCTGCGCGGGTCATCTAACTGTCGAATCAGTCTCACTGATCACCAGAGCACGCTCCGGGGCTCCCAGAGAGTGGACCCACACACTACACGGCTCTTCGCAGATTGAAAACTGTCAATAGTGACAGAACCAAGGATGAGCCTGCCGCCTGCGGTCGACTAGCCGGCCGAGATAGATTTCAGAAGCAGCGATACGCAAGATGGCATTGCCATGAAAGATGCAGCTACAATCCGTGCATGTTTAGCACGGCTGGCGTGAGGTGGGTGTGAACCAGTTCAACATAGGGATGGCTGCCATTTTTCTTCAGTGCATCGTAGTCCTTTGCGGCTGTCAGGACGCAGTTCCACATGACACACAGAGCTTGCTTGACCCCAATCTTAAGCGGTCAGAGGTCGTCGGCTTAGCGGCTGGATTTGGAACGACTTTTGCCGCTGTGCCGGATTTGATCGCGATGTTCCGGCGTCGGTCAAGTGCGGGCATGAACCCACGGATGGCGGCCATCATGGGCGTCTTTCAGATTCTCTGGGTCTACTACGGTTTATTGATTGCTTCGAGGCCGGTGATTCTATGGAACGTGGTCGCGGTCTGGGTAAATTTCGTCAGCGTCGGCGCGTACTTTTATTTCGTCGGCAAAGAGAGAAGACCCCAGAACCCTTGACTTTTCACTGCAGGTCACTGCGCGTGGAGCTGGCAAGCTCCCTGTCCGGGCTAAGCTGCGGGGCGGAGCGGTCTGGCAGAACACGAACTATAACCAGTCGGGCGTCTCCGCGAACACCCAAAACGTCGCTGCAGCCTTGTTCTATGGAGACATTAAAGGTTTTCCGGTTCAGCAAAACCAACCTGACCGTTTCCGCCGCACTTCTTACTGCACTCTCGCAACTAGGCCGTGTTTACTTCAATACAAACGCGTCTTACTATGTCAAGCTATTCAGCAACCTGAAATGGAATGCCCTCCTTCTATGGGAACTGGGATAATCGCCCGCCCGCGGGCTTCTCTGGCAGCGATTACAGAAGCACATCTGGTATCAGCTGGACGTATGGTCTGAAGTGATAGGGGATCTGCGGAACTTCTATCTGGCAATGCGCATGGCTTTGGGATCGTCTTGAAGAATCCCACGGACCCCTATACGCGCCGTGTGACGGGAGCGAACCCTCGTGGTGAAAAGCAGAAGCCTTCCTATCTTGTTTCGGCCTACTCCACTGGCACTAATGACAGTTGTCCGCAATGTTGGATCGCGACACAGTTGGACGGTACAAGTCTTCTTTTTCGGAGCTGAAACCGAAATGCTCCCGGTAAATCGAGCATCCAGGTTTTCAGCCGCTGAGTGAGGCATGCGGTGCACACGGATACGCCGAAAACATCGCCGCCGACTTTCTCCTTTCTAATAGAGCACTTGACCCTTGCACGGGCTGGCGTGGGGACCTTGTGCCTGGCGTCATTATTGTTTTGCTTGCCGGTCCCGGGGCAGGTTGGCACTCCCTCGTCTGCTCCGGTTCCATCTCAGCCCGAGATTGCCGAAGACGCTCTCGGCCGTACCAACCCAAGAGAAACGGTATTGGGATTCTTGATCGCCGCTCGCGACGGGAACAACGAACTCGCCGCCCAGTATTTAAACACTCGACTTCGTGGCGATGCGGCCGCTGATCTTGCTCACAAGCTCTATGTCGTGCTCGACCGTCGTCTTCCAGCACGGTACCACTTGCTCAGGGACACGCCAGAGGGCTCGCTCTCAGATCCGCTGAGGCCGAACCAAGAACTATTGGGCGAGATCATCAGCGACAATGGCAATAATGTAGACATAATCGTCGAACGAGTGACTCGCGGGAAATCGCTGCCTCTGTGGTTGTTCTCCA
>Ga0207706_10003766_pt1 | contig 14468 bp, 12 predicted proteins | sample KBSC53metaG_FD_184318 | JGI IMG/M metagenome (GOLD analysis project Ga0207706, IMG submission 184318) | Corn rhizosphere microbial communities from Kellogg Biological Station, Michigan, USA - KBS C5-3 metaG (SPAdes) (version 2) | ecosystem: Host-associated > Plants > Roots > Rhizosphere > Soil ... | reverse complement strand
GAGGATCCGCCCGCGCCCGGCCGCGACGCTCGTTCCCGAGTAGGCCATCGAGCTTCGCGACGCGAGCTCGGTCGAGGCATCGACCGGACGCGGGTGCTTGTCGGCCGGGACCGACTCGCCGGTCAGCGCCGACTCCTCGATCCGCAGCGCGTGTGCCTCGACGACGCGCCCGTCGGCGGGGACCATCGAGCCGGCTTCGAGGTCGACGAGGTCGCCCGGAACGATCTCGTCGACCGGGACGTCGCGGCGCCGGCCGGCGCGGACGACCGCTGCCGACGGCGTCGCCATCGCCTGCAGTGACGCGATCGCTCGCTCCGCCCGGTACTCCTGGCGGAACCCGATCCAGGCGTTGAGGACGACCACGACCGCGATCACGATCGCCTCCGTCGTGTCGCCTAGCGCCGCCGAGAGGACCCCGGCGCCGATCAGCATCAAAATCATCGGCGACGTGAGCTGCTCGATCAGAATCTGGAGCGGCTGTGGCTCCGTGCCGCTCTCGAGTTCGTTGGGCCCGTGGCGCCCGAGCAGCTCCTCCGCCCGCTCGTCGTCGAGGCCCGCTGTCAGGTCGCTGCCGAGGCGCCCAGCGACGGCCGCAGCGGGCAACGCGTGGTCGGGTTCGGCGGCCGGCGGCGCCACCGGAGCAGGATATGCCGACGCAAACCCGCAACAAGAAGCGCCCCGGCGGCCGAAGCCACCGGGGCGCTGGGTTCCGTTGCGCTGACCGCTGCCTAGCGGTCGATCGTCTTCGACGTATCGCCCTTGCAGACGCTCGTCTTGCCGACCTTGGCGTAGAAGTGGCCGTGCTTGTAGCCGGAGTTGCCGATCGACCACATGTACCTGTCGCCGTTCGGCTCGGCGGTGTCGGTGCCGATCTTCAGGTCGCTTTTCGGGTCCTGGACCGAGCCGAGCTGCTTGAAGACCTTGACCTTGCGGCCATTCGCGCAGTTGCCGGCGTCGGAGCTCTTCACGTAGCCGTAGTAGTCGCCGTTGTCGCCCTTGATGTTGACCTTGGTCTCGGCCTTGGTGGCGGCCTTGCCTCCCGGCCCCCGATGACCGGCCTCGGCCGAGGCGACGGCTGTGAAGGCGGTGACCATGACGGCGAGGGCGACGAGGGCGGTGCGGACCTTGGTGCTGTCGAACATCTCTGACTCCTTGGCATTGAACGAGCTTGCACGACCATGCTCGTCGCCGGGCAGCTCCACGAACAGCCACCCCCGGTGTGGACCGGGCAACACCGCGCGATGACTTCCCGTCCCGAGCCGGTCATTCTCAACAGGGCTGACGATGCCCCGGCCACGGACCAACGAGGAGGAATCGCACTGATGACGACATTCATCACGATCGGTTACGGCGATCGCGACGGCTACGAGCGGACCGACCCCGCGGTCCGCGACGCGGCCCATCAGCACGATGCGGGGCTGCGCGCCGACGGCGTCCTCATGGGCGTTGCCGGCGAACCGGTGCAGGTCCGCAACCACGAGAACGCGGGTGTGCGGACGACGCCCGGGGCCTTCATGCGCTCGGAGCTGCCGGTCGCGGGCTTCGCGGTGATCGAAGCCGAGAGCGCCGAGGAGGCGGCCCGGCTCGTTTCGAAGTCGCCGTGCTCGGTGGCCTACGGCGTCGTTGAGGTCTGGCCGCTCCAGGCCACGCCCTGACAGTTCAGTCCGGGTACTCGTCCTTGCGCCAGGAGCTCGGCTCGTCGGGCTGGGGCTTCGGGGTCCGCTCGAGCATCATGTTGAAGTGGGGCTGCACGAACGGATCGGGCGCCATCACGGTGTAGGTGTGGTAGACGGTCCCGTTCTCGCGTGCGAAAGCGATGTAGCCCGGGCCCTCGCGGAGGCCGTCCTTTAGGTCCGCTCCGACCTGCTCGCCCCAATCACGAAGCCATTCGGGCGGGTTGTCGATCATCTCCTTCACCTCGGCGATCTCGTTCGCCTGCTCTTCGGTCATCGCGAGCCCGAAGTCCCAGGGGAAGTCGGTCTCGAAGGTCGAGACGTAGGGGAACTCCCAGCCCATCCGCTGCTTGTAGGCGGCGAGGCGGTCGATCGGCGCCCGCGAGAAGCAGAGGAAGGTCACGTCGCGCTTGTTCATGTGGATCAGCCCGCCGGAGAACTCATCGCCGAGGCTGGTGCACCCGGGGCACGCGCCCTTCGAGTAGTCCGGCCCGAACATGATGTTGTAGGCGAGGAGCTGCGAGCGGCCGTCGAACAGCTCGGCCAGCGACTTCTTGCCGTCCTCGGTGTCGAACTCGTACTCCTTCTCGACCGGCACCCACGGCAGCTCCAGCCTCTTCCTCTTGATCTCCTCGTTCAGCTCGGCGTGCCGGGCCTCGAGCGTCGCGAGCTCGTCGCGTGCCGTCTGCCATTCCTCACGGGTTCCCACGTTGTGCTCGGACATCGTCGTCTCCTCAGCTGTGGTTTCGCTCCGCACGGGCGACCAATGGGTCGCTACCCCGTCCACCACTGAAGACACGTGGCGGCGGCGAGAATCATCGCTGCGGCACCATCCGATGGCAAGGGTCGTGTATGCGCCGCTGAAGTAGAACCCGATCCGCGCTAGTGGCGACGGTTCTTCCCGGAGCTCCGCGGGACCTTCTTGGTCGTGGCCGGATCGTTCCAAGGCAAAAGAAGGCAACTCTCCGTCTCGCGGTTTCCACTCGCCGCCTGGACCGCCGCCCTGCTGTAACAGGCCTGATCATGCTGCTCGGCGGCTCCCCACAGGATCCCGACGGTCGCCACCACGAACAGAACCCAAAGCGCGGGGTGAAGGCGGACAGGACCGCGACCGGGCACCTCGCGGGTCACGATCAATCGTTCCGTCGGCCTTTCGACTTTCGGCTTAGCATCGGTTTTCGGCTTCGGCGACGGGCGCGTCTGAGTGGTCCAACGCTGTCCGTCCCAGTACCGCAATCCCGGCTGCCCCTCTGGTTGAGGATCCGGGTACCAACCGCGGTCTGCCATCCCCATCCTCGCGATCCTACCCCCGATGCTGCAACTCCTGCCCGAACTGATGGACGTTCGGTGGTCGGCCGAACCGCAACCGCCCGGACGGCGAGGCTGGTCCCCAAGCGGCACAGCGATCGGAGCGGAGATCTCCCCGCCTGTCAGCGGCCTTCCGCGGCCAGCCCGCCCAAGGTGCGCCTCGCGCTACGCGCCGAGGCGACGTTGCCCTTGAGTTCGCAGAGGCTCACGGCTTCGGCGGCGGTCGCCGCCGCCTCTTCCTTACGGCCGGCCAGCTCGAGAACCTCGGCCAGGTCGAGAAGGACATCCGCATGTAGCACCAGGAACTCGCAGCCGGCCGCGAGGGCGACGCCCTCGCGAGCCAGCTTCTCGGCCTCCTCGAACCGTCCCCGCCTTGCGAGCAGGCGTGCGGGGATACCCCGCCGCTTGATCTGCCATTCGCGATCGGTGGGTGCTGGCGATTCTTCGACTGCCTCGAGCAGGCTGAAGGCGTCCTCGTAGCGGCCCTGTTCGTAGACGGCCCGAGGCAGGTCGATCACGACGGTCGAGAGGAACCATCCCTCACCGATCTCGCGGAAGAGCTCCCCCGCCGACCGCATGTCGTGCTCGGCGGCGACCGGGTCGCCGGCCAACAGCTCGACGTAGCCGCTGAGCAGCTCCTGAACGGCCGCCTGCCACATCAGGCCGAGGTCGCGGGCGACGGTCCGGCTTTGTTCGATGTGCCTGCGTGCCCGGGCGAAATCGCCATTCATCGCCTCGAGCACGGTGACGAACCCCGAGAGATTGGCGTCCAGGGTGCGGTTCTCGGGCTCCTCAGCCAGCATCCGTTCGAGCCGGCGCAGTCCCTCTTCAACCGACGTTGGGCCGTGTATCGCGCAAAGGGCGATCTGTCCGAGAGCCCAACCCACCTCGCGGCGATTCCCGGTGCCCCTCGCGTGCTCGGCCGCCCGAACCGCGGCCTCGCTCGTCCCGCGAAGCCGGCCCTTGCTCCAATGGAGGTCGGAGAGCACCATCCATGCCCTCGCCAGGCCGGCCCCGTCGCAGAACTCGCCCAGCACCTCGATCGCGGTCTCGGTCTGCGCGGCGAGGGACTCGAGATCGATCCCCTCGGGATCACGGTACATCTCGACGCGTGCGGCAGTCACCGCGATGCGCCACTCCAGTTGCCGGTCACCGGCGGCGCGCGCCCTCGCTTCGCCGTCGGCCAGCACGGCGCTTGCCTCGTCCACTTCACCGATCTCGAACAGCGCATAGCCGAGTTCCGGGAGCGCAGCAAGGCCTGCTTCGCCATCCACGGGCGAGAGCCTCGCAGCGCGGCGGAGCAGGTTCGCCGTGGCCGGCATGTCTCCCCGTTGGAACGCACGCTGGCCGGCCGCGGCGAGATGGTGGCCGGCCCGCCGCGCCAGCTCGAGCTCCGCATCGCCCGCCGCTCCCAGCTCGGCTCGAAAGTGAAACGCCTGCTCGAGGTGGTATCCGACGATCTCGGAGTGCTCGGCCACTCCGCTCAGTTCCGGGTCACTGATCCACGTGGCGAGGTGCTCGTGAAGCTCGGCGCGGACCCGTTTCGGGGTCGTGCCGTAGGCGGCCTGCTGGATCAGGATGTGGCGGAAGCGATAGCTCTCGCCGCCATCAGGCTCTGAGACAGGTTCGATCAGCTCCTTGCGAACGAGGGTCTTGAGGTGGCGAAAAGCGAACCGCCGGGCATCGTCTGGCAGCAGCTCGACGACCGCCTCGAGCGAGAACTCCTTGCCAGCCACGGCGGCACGGGAGATAGCCGCACGCACCCCCGGCCCGAGGCGATCCAAGCGGGCCGAAAGCAGCGCCGCGATCGTCGGAGGGATCGGGATCTCGCTGGGGCGATCACCGCGCTCCGCGAGCATCGCAACGAGTTGCTCAATGAAGAGAGGGTTGCCGTCGGCGATCTCGAGCACTCGGGCGCGAGTACCGGGTGCGAGACCTCCGGCGAGATTGGCGATCAACGCCTTGCAATCCGGATCGGGAAGCCGCTCGAGCGCGAATGCGCTCGCGTTCGACCTCTCGTGGCGCCAGCCGGGGCGCTGCTCGAGGAGCTCGGGACGTGCAATGCAGACCACGAGGATCGGCGAACCCAGCACGCGGTCGACCAGGTACTCGACGAGGTCGAGGAAGGTGTGCTCCGCCCAATGCACGTCTTCGAAGAAGACGATCAGCGGGCGCTCCCGCGCCAGCTCTTCGAGAAGGCTTCGGGCGATCCAGAAGATCTCCTCGCGATCGCCTGCGCCCGCTACGTCTCCGATCGCGTCCCGGAGTTCGTCAAGGAGCCGCCGAGCCTCGCGACCATCGCGGCTGTGCCCGCTGGAAGAGCCGACGGCAGTCAGCTCGTCGACAATCTCGCGCAAAGGCCAGAACGTGATGCCCTCGCCGTAGGGCACGCACCGCCCGACGAGCGCCGTAGCCCGATCGGCGGCGAGCGAGGCGAGCTCCTGCGCCAACCTCGACTTCCCGATCCCGGCCGGGCCGAGGATCGTGAGCATGCGCAGCGTGCGGTCGCGAGCCACCTGCTCGAAGGCATGAAGAACCTGGGCCACCTCGGCCTCGCGGCCGACCAGCGGCGTCTTCAGCGAGCCGACCGCGGGCCGCTCGTGGGCGAGGTCGAGCAGCCGCCAAGCGGGGCCCATCGCCGTCTCGACCCGCTCGGTCGTGGCGCGTCCGCGCACGAGCCTTTCGCTCTCCCGGCCGAGCAGGATCTCCCCCGCAGCTGCGCTCTCCTGAAGCTCACCGGCCGCGGTGATCGCTTCGCCGACGACCGCATCGGAACCGACTCCCGAGCCGCTCACAAGGACCTCGCCGGTGACGACACCGATGCCGGCGCCGATCGGATGCTCGGCCTTGAGCGTCTCCCGCGGCTGGGCGTCACGGATCTCGAGCGCGGCGGACACGGCTCGAAAAGCATCGTCTTCGTGAACTCGCGGGACCCCGAAGACGGCGATCACCGTCCTGCCGAACCTGCTCGTGATGGTCCCGCCGTAGCGGGCCACGGCTCGCGCAACCGCCGCTTGACCTCGCTCGTCCACGCCGCCGAGCGCCTCGGGGTCGACCCCCCGCGCACCCTGAACACGTACGGTCAGCACGGTCACTGCCTTGCGCGCTTCGCTCGGCGCCGAGATGCTCTCGATCCTCGCCGTGGCAGATCGCTCGACTGTCGCGGCCTCGGTCGACACCTCGAGGGCGGGCTCCTGGCAAAGAATGGCGGTCTGCAGGCGCTCGAGTGGAGGACTCGGGGTGAGGCCTAGCTGCTCGTCGAGCACCTCGCGGGTCTGCCGGTAGGCCTCGAGGGCGTCCGCCTGACGACCGGATCGGTATAGGGCGAGCATGAGCTGGCCAGACAGCCGCTCGCGGAGGGGATGGTCCTTGACCAGGGGCTGGAGCTCCCCGATCAGGTCGGCCGCGTTGCCCAGGGCAAGGTCCACGTCGATCCGTTCCTCGATGGCGTCGAGCCGCAGCTCCTCCAGGCGCGCGATCTCGGCCTGGGCAAAAGGGTCGTAGGTGAAGTCCGCGAGCGCCGGCCCCCGCCACAGCTCGAGCGCCTCGCCGAGGCGAGCGGCCGCAGTCGCGTAGTCGCTTGACTCGCGTTCCTTCCTGCCCTCGGTCAGAAGACGCTCGAAGCGGTGGGCGTCCAGATCGTCGGGGCCGATTCGCAGCACGTAGCCGGGCGACTGGGTCAATAGGAGCTCGGCGGGATCTCCCCGCTCCCGGGCCGGCTCGAGGGCTCTGCGCAGCTTCCCGACGTAGACCTGGAGAGCGTTCGCGGCGGTCCGCGGTGGCTCCGGCCACAACTCCTCGATGAGCCGATCGCTGGCGACGAGCTCGTTTGCGTGGATCAACAGGATTGCGAGCAGGGCTCGTTGTTGCTTCCCCGTACCCAGCGCCACCCCCGCCACGTCGTCGCGCACCTCGAGCGGCCCGAGGATCTGAAACTCCATCGCTCCTCCCTGCTGCGCAAGCTAGCACCGGCCTTGCTCTATCACGAGCCGACTCACGCGAATTTCAGTGCGGCTTCAGTGGCCGCCTGCACAGTCCCACCTGTGTAGCCATCGAGAGGAGGACGGAATGCGTACGACGACGATCACAGCCACGGCCGTGACCATCCTGCTGGGCGCGGCGATCGCTCTGGCCGCCCCCGCGGCCGCGAATCAAGCCAACGCGCCGACGGGGAGGGTGAATCACGATCAGATCTCTCTCCGCCGTGACGGGGACAGGGCGGTCCCTTTCGATCCCGTGGTCGGCCCAGGCGGCAAGCTCGTCCTTCGCCGCGTCGGGTCGAAAGCGGAGCCCTTCGTCGCTGAGATCGGCACACAGGCAGGCCCGTCGAACTCGGGCTTCGACCGGAGCGAAGCGCTGATCGCCGGCGGGGGCGCCCTCGGGCTGATCCTGCTCGGAGCCGGGATCCTGCTCCTGGTCGGCCGCGGCCGCTCAGGTCGCCAGTCGCAGATCCCGCACGGTAGCGCGCCCACCCGGCCGCAGCCCCATTAGTCGCGGATCCGACGGAGTCGCGGATCCGACGACGCTGAGTCGCGAGGCCCAGTGTGCCCGGATGCACGCTTGCGGCTCGGGCTCGGGCTCGGGCTCGAGTCGCTCGGGCGGCTTTCGTGCGTTCGCCTGCGCGATCCCGTCTGGGGCTCCAGATCCCGTTGTGAGGACGGCCGGCCGACGAAGCGGGGAAGGCGTCTGGCTCGGTGTTAGTCGCTGCCGCCACGGGGTACCGCTCCGTCGAGAGACCGGAGGGTGGGGGATGGATTCCCTCCCGATACGCCACCGGGGTCGATGGCAGGGAAGGCTGCCTCCGGTCGCTCGCTGCGCGACGAGAGCAGCGTCATCGCCTGGACGTTGCCGGCGCGGGAGGCGCGGGAGGCGAGTAGAAGCAGCTCGTCGCGGTCAGCGGGCTGATCTGACTTCGCGGGGTCCTGCGAGATACTGCGCGGGGGATGTCGGAGGAAAACGTGGAGATCGTGCGAGGTGCGCAGGAGGCGTTCCTCGCAGGCGATATCCAGACCGCTCTCGAAGTGCTCGATCCTGAGATCGAGTGGCACGCGACAGTCGGGGGCATCGATGAGGGTCAGGTCGCTCGGGGGCGCGAGGAGGTGGTCCAGGCGTTCGTTGCCTACTTCGAGGTCTGGGAGCGAATAGAGATGCGTGCCGAGAAGTACATCGACGCGGGCCCCGAGCAGGTTGTCGTCTTTCATCACGAAGTCGCAAAGGGCCGAGAAAGCGGAATCGTGGTCGAAACCGACAGCGCCACGATCCAGACCGTTCGCGACGGCAAGGTCGTTCGTGTTCGCGCTTACATGGACCGCCTCAAGGCCCTTGAAGACGCCGGGCTGTCGGAGTAGTCGATGTCGGAGGAGAACGTCGAGGCCCTCCGTCGCGCCTACGGCCAGTGGGCGCAGGGCGACTTCTCGAGGCGAGAGCTGTTCGATCCCCACATCGAGTGCGTGTGGGCTGCCGACCTGCCGGACCCCCACGTCGATCACGGCGTGGAGGCGCTTTGGAAATCGTCGCGTGAGTGGCTGTCCGCCTGGGATGCGTTCCGGCTGGAAGCCGAAGCGTTCCTTCCGGCTGATGACAAGGTTGTCGTCTTGATCGCCATCCGTGGACGAGGCAAGGGCAGCGGGGCCGATGTCTCGACCGAAGGGGCCCACGTCTGGACCATGAGGCAGGGCAAGGCGCTCCGCGTCGAGGCATACATGGACCGTGCTGAGGCCCTGGAAGTCGCCGGCCTGTCGGGATAGGCGGGTCATGGGTCACCCGCTTCGAGTCGGCGGGCGCGCTCGCTGCCACCCGGGCCCATTCCTTTTCGTGTTCGGACGTTGCCAAAGGACAAGGTTGTCGCCAGCGGCTACGCAAACGCGCCCTCCCTGTCCGGTCGGGCACGGCGAGAGGCAAACTTGGACCCCAAATGGACCCCGTCCGGCGCCGACTCAACCGGGAGCAAGGTGCGAGCGTCGCTACCTAGCGCGGATTCCTGAGGGGTGAGCGACGGGACTCGAACCCGCGACCGCCTGGACCACAACCAGGAGCTCTACCAACTGAGCTACGCCCACCGCGCTTGAGCCCCAATCTAGCTTGCCGGCGGAGGGCGTCGGCTACGGTGAACGAGTGAACGCAACGAGCTTCGCGAAATCGCGCGCCGGGCTCCTGCTTCCCCTCGGCGCCGCTGTAGCCATCGCGGCGGCCGTTTACGCCTTCGGCACCCAGCACGTTCCCGACTACTCGGGCACGGCCCTGTTCGGGCGGACGGCGACAGACACCCTGTCGCTCAAGTCCTGGCTGGCGACGGGCGTACTGGCGCTGGCCGGATTGCAGCTCGGATTGGCCTTGTGGATGTACGGCAGGCTCCCGGGTGCAGGCGCCGCCGGTCTACGGACGGCCAACGTTCATCGCGCTGTCGGGATCGTGGCCGTGCTCGTCACGCTGCCGATCGCATATCACTGCGCCTTCGCCTACGGCGTCCAGACGAACATCGACACCCGGGTCGCCGTTCACTCCCTGGCCGGCTGCTTCTTCTACGGCGCGGTTGCCGCCAAGCTGATCGTCGTGCGTTCCCGGCGGCTGCCGGGCTGGGCGCTGCCGCTTGCTGGAGGCACGTTGGTCGCGCTCGTCGCCGTGCTCTGGTACACGAGCGCGCTCTGGTACTTCGACGACTACAGCCTTCCGTGATGGCGCGATCCTCACCGCGTCGAGAGCGCTCCAGCATCCTCGTCCACCTCTACGTCGACTGCGTCGACACGCTGCATCGAACCCGGCCCCAACACCGTCGCCGGCGGCATCCCATCCTCGCGCGGCTGTTCCGCTAGACCGTTACCGCCGGGCCGAAGCCGACCGATGGCGTCGACGATACCCCCGGCAGGATTCGAACCTGCGACATCCGGCTTAGAAGGCCGGCGCTCTATCCAGCTGAGCTACGGGGGCTCGATCACGAGTCTAGGAGCCGCGGCGGAGCATCGGGCGTCGGCCGCCGCGATCTCGGTAATGCTCTGGCGGTGAGCACGGGGACGACCAGCGAGCGGATCGAGGCGATCTGCGGGCACGTGAGCCGGCTGCCCGGGACCGACGCCGAGCGGCGGCTGACAAACGCGCTCGCGGCCGACCTCGAGGCCGGCGGGCGCCGGACCGAGGTCGAGCCGGTCTGGGTCCATCCGCAGTGGCCGATCGTGCACCTCCTGCACTGCCTGGTCGCGATCGTCGGCAGCGTCATCGCGCCGAGCGAGCCGGTTGTCGGCTTCGCGCTGGTCCTTGCCGCCGCGACGTCCGCCTACCTGGACCTGTCGGCACGCTGGTACGTGCTGCGGAGGCTGCTCTTCCGCCGCGCGTCACAGAACCTGATCGCAACGCCGCCGGCCGGCGCCGCCGGCGCGTCCCGGGTGATCCTCTGCGCGAACGTCGATGCGCCGCGAACCGGGGCCGTCTACGTCGGCCTGCCGATGCGCCTCTACGAAGCGGCGGCGCGGCGCCTGCCGGTCGTCTCCTCGCCGACCCGGATCTGGTTCTGGTCGATCGCGATCCTGCTGCTTCCGATCGGCGCCCGGATGGCGGGGCTCGACGCCGGCTGGCTCGACTACGTGCAGATCGTGCCCACGCTGGTCCTGATCGTCGCCTGCTTCGCGCTCGGCGAGATCGCCCTCTCCCCTGCCTCCCCGGGTGCGAACTCGAACGCGTCGGGCGTCGCTGCCGTCCTCGCCGCGGCGCGGATGCTCGATCAGGACCCGCCCGCGCACCTCCGCGTCGACGTCGTCCTCAGCGGCGGCGGCGAGACGACGATGCAGGGGTTCCGCTCGTTCGTCCGCTCACACCGCAAGGAGCTCGACCGGGCGACGACCCGATTCGTCTCCTTCGAGTCGGTCGGCGGCGGCGAGCCGCGCTTCGCTCTCTCCGGGGGCCTCGCGGTCAGCCTCCCGCTCGACCCGAAGCTCGCCGAGCTCTGCGCGGCCGTCGCGATCGCCCACGACAGCGGCGAGGACGCCTACGACGCCGAGCCGCTTCGCGACGCCCGCGCGACGGCGGCGATCGTCGCCCGCGCCTATCGCTACCCGGCGATCGCGATCACCTGCAGGGAGCCTGGCGAGGCGCTCCCCGCCGGCCACCACACGCCGGCCGACGTCCCCGCCTCCGTCGATTCGGAGGCGGTCGAGCGCGCCGCCCGCTTCGCGGTCGAGGCGATCCGGCTCCTCGATCGGGATCTCGGCCGCGAGAAGACGCCTACGGGCGCAGCCGGACCGGCAGCGACTTCAGCTGGTTGACGAACTGCGTCGCCGCGTGCGCCGGCCGCCCGTCGAGGGCGATCTCGGGATAGCGCTTCAGCGTCTCCTCGATCAGGATCCGAAGCTCGAGCCGCGCCAGCGCGGTCCCGAGGCAGAAGTGGCGGCCGCCGGCGCCGAACGCCTGGTGCTCGGCACGGCGGGTCAGGTCGAACTCGTCGGCGTCCTCATAACGCGTCTCGTCGCGGTTCGACGACACGTACCACATGACCACCTTCTCGCCGGCACGGATCGTCTGCCCGCTCAGCTCGGTGTCCCCGGTCGCCGTCCGCCGGAAGTGCGCGAAGGCCGGGAACATCCGCAGCGACTCCTCGACCGCGTCACCGATCAGCCCCGGATCGTCGAGCAGCATCCGCTTCTGCGCCGGGTCCTGGAGGATCGCCTGCATCCCACTGCAGTAGGTCGCCTTCGTGCTGTCGTTGCCGGCGGCGACGAGCAGGAAGAACCCCATGACGATCTCGTGCTCCTCGAGCCGCTCGCCGTCGATCTCGGCGTGGACGAGGACGCTGGTCAGATCATCGGTCGGGTTCTCGCGCCGGTCCGCGATCAGCTTCCCGCAGCGCTCGAAGATCTCCGGGACGTCCTTTTCCATGATCGCCTGCTGCCCGCCCGGGTTCAGGTCGGGGTCGTTGACGGCGAGCACCGAGTTCATCAGCCGCGCCCAGTCGGCGTCGTCCTCGGGCGGGATCCCCATGAAGCTGTGGATCACCCGCGAGACGACCGGCTGGGCGACCTCGCTGACGAGGTCACAGGTGTCGCGGTCGCCGAGCCCGTCGAGGACGTCGACGGTGATCGCCCGGATCGCGTCCTCGTGGGCGGCGATCCGCTTCGGCGTGAACCCGCGCTGGAAGAGCGCCTTGAGGCGATCGTGCTTGGGCGGGTCCATGCCGATGAACATCGCCTGCTGGAGCTCGAGCGGCAGCACCGAGTGGGTCAGCGCCGTGATCCCCTGTGCGGACGAGTACGTCTTCCAGTCGTGGCTGACCGTATGGACGTCGTCGGCCTGCGTCACCGACCAGAAGCCCTCCTCGTCGGGATACTGCTCGATCGCCGGGCTCCAATGGATCGGGCACTCGCTCCGCATCCGCTTGAAGAGCTCGTACGGCGGCCCGTCGGCCCAGAACTCGTCGTCGGCGATCTGGACGGACTCGATCGGGACGCCCGACGCCACCTCGCCCCCGCTCGCCGTGGCCTGCTGCTGCTTCGCCATCGCTCCTCCAGCTCGGGTTGGTCGACCAGCCAGTCGTGGAACCCGGAATCTATCGACTTGTCACGAGCGCGCCGACCGGATTGACTGGCCGCCACCCGAACGCAACGACCCGAAAGGCGAATCGCATGCCCGACCACGACTTCTCCGACCTCCGCGCGCTGTTTCTCAACTGCAGCCTGAAGCGGTCCGCAGCCGAGCCCTCCAACACCCAGGCGCTGATGGACAACTCGGTCGCGATCATGGATGCGAACGGCGTTTCGGTCGACACGATCCGGATCGCCGACCAGGTCGTCCCGCCGGGCGTCGAGGAGGACATGACCGAGCACGGGTTCGACCGCGACGATTGGCCTGCGATCCAGCAGCGCGTCTTCGACGCCGAGATCCTCGTCATCGGCACGCCGATCTGGCTCGGCGAGAAGTCGAGCATCTGCACCCGCGTGATCGAGCGTCTCTACGGCTACTCGGGGCGCGTCAACGAGCAGGGGCAGTGGATCTACTACGGCCGCGTCGGCGGGGTGATCGTCACCGGCAACGAGGACGGCATCAAACACGTCGCGATGAACACGCTCTACTCGCTGCAGCACCTCGGCTACACGATTCCCCCGCAGGCCGACGCCGGCTGGATCGGTGAAGCCGGGCCGGGGCCGAGCTACGCCGACCCTGGCAGCGGCGGGGTCGAGAACGAGTTCACGCAGCGCAACACCACGTTCATGACCTGGAATCTGATGCACGCCGCGGCGATGCTCAAGCGCAGCGGCGGCATCCCCGCCCACGGCAACCAGCGCCGGGAGTGGGACGCCGGCGCCCGGTTCGACCATCCGAATCCCGAGTACCGCTGAAGGGGGGCGCGGCCCGACGCCACCGGCCGCTCAGGCCGGCGTGATCGGGTTGTGGCGCTCGGTGAAGCGCCGGTCCTTGCCGGCCGCCTCCGCGTAGCGGCGGATCAGCTCGGCGCGCAGCTCGTCCGGCTCGATGACCGAATCGACGACGAGCTCGGAGGCGAGGTGGAGAATGTCGATGTCCTCCGCGTACTCGGCTCGCTTGGCCGCCACGAACTCCTCGCGCTCGGCTTCGTCGGCGATCGCCTGGATCTGGTTGTAGTAGACCGCGTTGATCGCCGCCTCGGGCCCCATAACGGCGATCTGGGCACCAGGCAGCGCGATGCATGCGTCCGGCTCGAACGCCGGCCCCGCCATCGCGTAGAGGCCGGCGCCGTAGGCCTTGCGGACGATCACCGAGATCTTCGGGACCGTCGCCGAGCTGACGGCGCTGACCATCTTCGCGCCGTGGCGGATGATCCCCTGGCGCTCGACCGCCTTGCCGATCATGAAGCCGGGGACATCGGCGAGGAACAGCAGCGGGACGTTGAACGCGTTGCAGGTGTTGATGAAGCGGGCCGCCTTGTCGGAGGAGTCGACGAACAGCACGCCGCCCTTCTGCTTCGGCTGGTTGGCGACGATTCCGATCGCGCGCCCGTCGAGCCGGGCGTAGCCGACGACCAGCTCCTTCGCCCAGCGGGCATGGACCTCGAGGAACGTGCCGGCGTCGCAGACGCCCTCGATCAGGCGGCGGATGTCGAACGGCGTCTTCTCGTCGCCGGGCACGACCCGGGAGGGCAGCGCGTCGGGATCGGGCTCGCCGGGAGCGACCGTCGGCGGCTCCTCGCGGAAGCTCGTCGGCATGAACGCCAGGTAGTCCTTGGCGAGGGCGATCGCCTCCTCGTCGTCGGCGGCGAGGAAGTGACCGCAGCCGGAGACGCCGGTGTGCATCCGCGCTCCACCCATCTCGTCGAGCGTCACCTGCTCGCCGATCACCATCTCCGCCATCCGCGGCGAGCCGAGGTACATCGAGGCGTTGCCGTCGCGCATGATCACGACGTCGCAGAAGGCCGGGATGTAGGCGCCGCCGGCCGCCGACGGTCCGAAGAGGACGCAGACCTGCGGGACCCGGCCCGACATCTTCACCTCGTTGTGGAAGATCCGGCCGGCGCCGCGGCGGCCCGGG